>CEPX01004020.1_pt1 | contig 35938 bp, 51 predicted proteins | sample 361361 | NCBI WGS metagenome assembly CEPX01 (sample SAMEA2619974, study PRJEB7988) | marine metagenome | biome: marine biome (ENVO:00000447); feature: mesopelagic zone (ENVO:00000213) & marine oxygen minimum zone (ENVO:01000065); material: "saline water (ENVO:00002010), including plankton...
GTATGCTGTGGGAGCATGGGCTGGCGGAACAGGAGGCGGTGGGGGCGTAGCATAATCATGTCTACCATTATTAAAACAATTGAAAATAGAAAATCTGTTCATTTTAATATACGACAAAGCGCACATAGTGCATTGAGAATAGCATGCTTTAAAAGCAATATTACAATGCAAGAATTTTTTGATGAAATATCTCAACGAGTTGAAGCTGAATCAGCTGATGTAATGACTATTATTTCTGATCTATCTGAAAGAAAACGAAGTAACCAGATTGAAAAAATTTCACAATCTGATACAGACACAGTATATAATATAATTGAAAATGCATCTGTCTTTGGAGAGAAATAGCTATGATAAAAATACTAAAACGATTTATAAAAAAGATAAAAAATATTTCAGAAATATTTTCACGACTTGCCCTGCTAGAAGAGAGGATTATATTACTAGAAGAAAAAAATGAACTTCTTTCAAAGATATCTTCTGATCAAACAAAAATTATAGCTGCACTATCAGCAGTTCAAAATGAGATTGCAACTGAAATTCTTTTTGCAAGTGCCTATGAAAATAAACTAAAAGTTGCGGAAACAAAAAAGTTTGCAGTATTTATAACAAATTCGGGATCAGATGATGATTTTATTAATTAAAAAAAGATGTGAGAGAAATGTCGGGTGATAATGAAATTGATATAAAAGAGGCACAAGCTTTAATAGAGGGAGAAAGATTGGGTCTTATTGACAAGATTGTCGGAAGGGTTATATCTCGTAAGTTTTTTGTATTTTTAACTGCTACTGGTTTGATGATATGGAGCACACTAGATCCAGATACATGGGGAATGATTGCAATGATCTATATTGGGGGACAAACAGTTATAGATGCTGCAATTTCCTGGAAGCATGGTGCTAAGTAGAATGAAGCTATTAGCTATTTGGAAAAATTTTAAAAAATTTGTTAAGAACTATTGGCAGCTCCTTGTTGGTCTTTCTATAGCAATCATAGTGGTTATATTAAAAAGAGACTCTTCATTTTTAAAAAAGGTACTTGCGGTTTTTAGAGAAGGTGAAAAGGAAAGAAGAGAAGAGATGAACCGTGTATACGAGGATGATATAGAAAAAAGAAATGATGCTATTGATAACTTTATAGAAGAATCAAAAAGAATAGATGAAGAAGCAGAAAAAAGAAAAGATATCTTAGATGATAAAAATGAAATGAAAGTAGAAGACCTACTTGAGAAAGAAAAAAACACCCCTGGAACAATCGCATCAGAGATAGACAAAGAAGTTAATTAATATTTAACTGATCAATATCCTAATATACAATTTTATAATGAGATCATTTTTTAAAAAAGCCATAATCATCTATTTATCCAGTTGGTTAATTGCTGCTGCTCCTGTACATGCTCAAGACTCTGTGAGTATAAAAGAGGGAGATCCAGCTCCGTTTGATGGCACTCTTTTAACACATGAGACAGCAGCAAAACTATTGGTAGAAGCATCTTCATGTGATGAAAAGATTGAAATAGTTGTGACAAAGGCTCAAGAAGAAGCTAGTGCTCAATGTAGTTTAGAAAAAGAAATGCTAAATATTACAATTGATACACAGAAGCAAAGGTATGATTCAGCGCTTAAATTACAAGATACACAGCTTGACTATATGATAAAAGCTGCCACCAAGCCAAAGATCTCTAGAGAGACTGTTTTTATCATTGGAGTTTTATCTGGTGTTGCAATTACAGCAGTGTCTGCTTATAGTATATCAGCGGCGTCACAGATACCCCAATAACTCTGTTTCTTCGATATATTTAATGTTAGGAGAGCATAACTGATGGAAATAATAGTCAATAAAAAATCTTTAGTTCAAGCCATTATAGAGTCACTAAGCGATAATCAGGATGGCCCAGAATTTGAAAGAGATATCTTTTTATCAGATGAGCCTATAAAGCCTGTTGAAATGATGGCTACACAGCTTGTAGAAGATATGCCGCCTGTTGATGATCCTGAATTTTTGCCTGTTTCTATTGAGGAGCTTGGAAGATCAGCATACGTTATATCTAAAGAAGTTCCAAATAGTGAAATAAACTTTTTTTATAGAAAACTTCACGAGCTATTAGATACTGCTTTGGACAGAGAAGAAGAAAAAAATATGGCAGTTGAATCTTTAAGAGTTGCAGTAAGGTCGATTCTGGGAGAGTCAAGAGATCATTATTTAAAAAATGCAGCAGATAGAGTTATGCAAGGAGAAGATGCTAATTCAGTTGCGCAAGATTTAATAGATTCTCATCCTGAGTTTGAATCTGATGATTCATTTTCGCTAGGGCAAGAAATAGAAAATTTATCATATGCTAGCATGGGATTCTCAATGCCCGCAGAACAGGAATCTGAGGATGTACCTTCAGCAGCTATAGATGATGAACCAGAAGTTGAATCGGAAGACGATGAAGACGATGAAGAAGGTGAGGTAGCAAGTGATGTTCCTCCAAGCTATTACGGTGATGTTGCACTTGGCAGAATTATTAAAATTCTTTTACACAAGAATAAACATCTCGTACCTCTTAAAAATGAACAAGGGCAGATAGAGACAACACCCACCTTAAAAAGAGATTATGCTGGGAATCTTACACTTTCTAATGAGCCTATGTATGTATTGGCATCACAAGGTGCAATAGCTCAGATACTAGATGAATCATTACAGGAAGAAGATATCAAGGATGCATTTGATAACTTTGTAAGAAAAGAGGGAAATGAAAAATCAGCTAGGACTAGACTTGAAGATGACTTTATAAGGTACCTGGGAGAAGTGGGAGATCCCGTTACACCAGAAATTGCAGCAATTATGTCAGCGAATAATATGGCTGACAATGTTTCAAAGGATCTTGCTATTCCCAAGTACGGACAGGAAATATCAGGCGAGATGATAAAACAGGCAGATGAGTTAGAAAGCTCACAGGCTGTAAATTTTGAAGCAAGCTCTGGTGCCGGTAAGGAAGCAATTGTTAGAACAGTACCGATTGCAGTTATGATAGCTGCTATTCGTCAAGTTTCTGAAGAGAGAAAGGAAAAGCCTAAGAGAGCAAAGAGAAAGACATACGAGATGGAATATATTCCCACTCCAGAAGAGCTTGCAGGTATTGAATCAGCCAAAGAGCTGGAACAGATTAAGAAAAATATGAAAAATCTCACAAAGAATGCACCTCTCTTTAACTACAGCGCTGCATCTGGTCTAAGACAATGGATAAATAAATTTCCTCTCATGGCATATACTGCTTTAATGAGTGAAGAAAAAGGACACCAGGCATTCCAAGGGTATCAAGAACTACTAATGGGATATATGGTTACACTTTTAGATAATTTTATAGATATTGTAATTCCAGCAATAAATGATGGTATTGATAAATCGCTTCAAGATGATAGCATGAGCGAGGAAGAGAGAGAGGAGATGGGACTCATAGTGGGAATGATTGATCTTCTTTCTGAGGAGTTTGAAGAGATGCGACAGTCTGCACTAACAAGTGACAATGAAGAGATTGATGTAGATCTTCTACTAGGAGACGGATCATATGATAGTGTAGGCAATCTAGTATTGAGAAATGCTGTTAATATACTCTTTAAAGAAGATGACCTAATGAATGTTGCCAAATATATTGAAGATAAAATGACGAGTTATTTCAAAGAACAGGGGCTTCCACCCAAGGCAGCAACTAAAATTGCACACATGTTCAACGGAAGGGTCACAATGGTGGATTATAAGTTACTTGAAAAAGCAGAAGAAGGAAAGGCTGTTCCCAAGTCTGTTGAGAATGTTTACAAGCTAGGAATAGGAACATCACACATTTCAGATGCACAGAAAAAAATTGTAACAATTTTATCATCGTGGTTTAATGAGGATGAGGCAAGAAAGAGATCAAAAATAGAAGCTGCAGCTCAAGCTCAAGGTGAAAAAGTAACTAGACATGTTAGAGATAAATTAAAAGACGAGGTTAGAAAAAAGTTAGTCAGAATTACAGATGATGAAGAGAAAGAAAAAGAGAGAAAGAAAATACTTGCTGATATCTTAGATGATGCTATTGGTCAAACAGTTGAAGATCTTGAGCTAGACATTAATCTTGACAAAATGATGCTTCCGGCATCAGAGAGAGGCTAGATATGAGATTAACAGATCTTATCGTTGAAAACACAAAAAGATCAATGACAGGATCTCAAAGTATTGATAAGATATTCGAACAACTTTCTAGTGAAACATCACCCAATACAATCCCGGATACTCTGCCAATTTCTGCAAAGGAAGACAAGTGGAAACAGGAAGAAGATCCTCAGCGGCTTATCAGGTCTTTTACTTTTGCTAGTGCGCTGTCTTTAAAATTTTTTGTAGATGAAGTATTAAATTATCAGGAAGAGCACCAGCATCATCCTAAGATTACTATCAATGTTGATAATGTTACAATTGAGACATATACACATGATGCTAACTTAGTAACAGAAGTAGATTTACAGTTAGCGAGATTTTGCGATGATGTATATGAAGATATAAAATTCATAAGGTCTTAAAATGAAAGACAAGATTATTATTAGCAAGGAGCTTGAAGGTCGACTCGACTTGTCTGAAGAAAACAAGCAGCCAGAGAGCAGTGTGATTCCCTTATCTATCTGGTGTAATGGAACACCTTTTTATACTTCTATTGAATCAGCTAGAATATCTATGGACTCTTTATCAGTATCATTTCACCTGAGATCAGACCTTACATCTATGCTTTTGTTTTCAAAAGTTATATCTCTTATTGAGATTGGAAATACTGAGTGCAGATTTGAAAATTGCAATGTTAAATCTCTTAAGGTAGAGTCAATGGGAGATACGTATCTTTGTAGTTTAGTTGTAGAGATTTGTAATACTTATAATACGTGAGGATATAATGAAATCAAAAAATTTTAAATTTGACAAATTTATAAAAGATATAGAAAAAAGAGAGGATGACTTTAGAAAAAAAGCTCTAGAGCATCAGTCTGGCCAAGCGGAGCTTGGAACTAGAAGATACAATAAGCTATATCGAGAACATTGGCAAAATAGGATAAAAATGGAGAGAAAAAATGTCAAGAATTAATCTATCTACATCTTCTGACATTATTGATTTTTTTAAAATTCTCGCTGAAGAATCTGTAAAGCAAGCAAAGGAAGAGGTGTCATCTCAAGATCCGGAACAAAAAAGACTTGAGAGAGCAATGGCCAAAGATGAAAAGACGTTTCAAACAGTGACAGAGGAAGATAATCCTGAAGAAGAGAATGAAGAAGAAGAAGCTGTCGAAGATGCTGAGGTACAATCTGTAGAAGACGTCCCTTCTAAAGAAACTGAAACAGCTGACACACCATCAGATAAATCAGCATTTGATGCCGGGGGAGCAGACCTGGGAATTGTAATTGATGCAATTCAAAAAATGAGAGGGTCTAGATCGATTAAAGATTCAGCTGTGAGTGCTCCGTTAAAAAAATGGTTTTATGGTGAGCTTGATGAGCCGCAAAGAAGGGCACTATCTGCCTTTGCAGAAGCGCTTAATGATATAATGTATAGACAGCAAGATACAACTGTAGATCCCGGTGACGCACCATGGAATGTTGCTATGTCAATAAAAGCAAAGAAAGATGAGGAAGAAGAACAATCTGGTGAAGAAGAAGTTGAAGATATTACTGTTTCATCAGCAACAGAAAAAACACCCGAAGAGTCAGAAGAAGATACTTCTCCTCCAATTAAAGTGGGAGAACAACAAAATATCGCTGAGATAAGACAAAAAGTTCAAGAGCTTTTACGAGCAGATTAAACATCTCAGTTAAACTAAATATCTTTAAACCTATGGAACAAAGAAATATATCCCTGAAAGATGGAACTACTCTCGAGGTTTCAATTAAGCCTGAGCTAATTGAGCAAATTAAAAGAGAATATTCAATTGATGTTGTGACTGATAAAGATATTAAAAATTTTTTTGAAGACGTTTTATCAGATGCAATAAGAAATGCTGAAATAAACTCCCCGAGTGATGAATAATTAGTATTGTCGATGAGGCAATATGAAAATTAAACGATCAGATCTTAGAAAGCTCATACTGGTAGAGACTGGTACTATGTTTGAGTGGGACAATCCTGAGCATCTACGTGAAATTGATGACTTGATAGATAGTATTTCTAACATTAAAAACACACTTCGGCGTGGAAAAGATAGAAAACATCATAGAAAAGAAGGCGCTAGATTGCAACATGCAATTGAAGCACTAAGATATCTTAAGAGAAAATCAGAAAGAGCAATTGAGAGAAAGCAAATGCTATCTGAAGGTGGGAGAAAAGTTCCAAGAGAACAGAAATCACTCCTTACTCCTACAGTTGTGACACAGGCAGTTGAAAAATACAAAGAGCTTCTTGATGAATTTAATCAATATCTAAGGTCAAAAAGTATGCCGCCAGTTAGACGTATTCGTCCTACTGGATCAAGTACATACTACCAGCAAGATTTAAGTGAAGAAGGTGAAGACGGTCCCGTAGTTTACGGTGATATAGATTATCTTGTAGCACTTCCGACTGGAATACCTTCAGAAAATCTTGGTGATAGAAGAGCTTCTCAACGAACAATTGAAAGAGACTATACAAGAGAATTTCTTAGCTTCTTACAATCTTCTCATCATATAGATTACGTTGATAGAGTACTTACTGGTGAAACTTCCCCCACAATGGTTGTTCTTATTCTTCCGGATGGCAAGCGCGTTCAAGTAGACACTGTGATGACAACCGATGAATATACACCTTGGATGGAGACCAGGTACACCCCGGAGAGAGGTATCAAAGGTTACATTATGGGTAATTTATATAAGGCTCTCGGTGATACCTTAACTCTAACGATTGGAACAGAGGGCGTTCTTGCCAGGGTAAAAGACGGCAAGCTTGTTAGATCAAGTGTAAGAAAAGATGTGAATTTTGAGCAGGTATCTAAAGATCCATCTATGTTTTTTCAAGATATAGTAAGGTACATTGCAGGAGACGATGCGACTATTAGTCAGTCTTCGGTAGAAAACCCGGGTATGGACAAGGACAATATCACGATCAGAGGGATTGCAAAAGGAATAGTTGGCGTTATAGAAAGCCTAGAAGCAAATAATTCACTACCTGAACACCTCCTCGATTCAAGAGAAGCGCTTGAAGAGGTTCTTAGTAAATTTGACTTTGCGTTGAACAAGTCTTTAAAAAATAAAATGACTCCGTCAGCATCTACACATGCACTGACTGACGATGAAGCAACGAAGCTTGAAAATAAGCAACGGGAGCAGTATAATAATGTTAAAGAAATATTCGGAGTATAAGTGGATTATTTTATTTCAGATACACACTTTGGTCATAAAAATGTTATAAGGTATTGCAACAGACCGTTTAAAACAGTCTCAGAGATGAATGAGACAATGATCTCTAGATGGAATGAGACCGTGACAGACGCTGACCGTGTTTTTGTTATAGGCGATGTTTTTCTCACAGATCTCAATGAAGCAACTCGAATAATTAAAAGACTAAACGGGTATAAAATTTTGGTTGCTGGAAATCACGATAGGTCTAAAAAGACAATGCTTCATGCTGGATTTGACGAGTATCATAAGAGATATGAGTATGAGATAGACGGTATAGGAAAAGGTCTTCTTTTGCACTATCCCATGCCTGACTCTATCATTGAAAAACTCGGATACAACTTTTTAATTCACGGTCACATCCACAGAAAACCTAAGTTTTATGGATTAAAATTAAATGTTGCAGTAGATCTTATAGACTTTACCCCTTTATCACTCGATGGTGTAAAAAAGATTCTTCGTGCACGAAGAAGTGAGTCAAGACTGGAGAGTTTTGAAGCAAGTGTAGATGATGGAATGTTAAAAGTTGATATGAAGATAAGGGTTGAGGATTTTTCTGGTGCTATAGACCATATTTATAACATAATGAGTGATCACTGGAAAGAGGCAGAAAAATGAAATTAGGACTTTACGGCGGAGGATTTAAACCCTTTCATGCTGGACATTTTTCAAAGTTACAGCTTGCACTTGATCAAAATAGTAAGGTATTTCTAGTATTTGGAATCAAGAAAACCTTGTACAGCAAGAAGACTGGAAAACTAAGCTCAGTGTGGTGGAAGGAACAAAGATCATTTGGAGATCCCAAATCTGCAGAGTCTAGAAGATATGCTCAGGAGATGCAAGAGGCCATCTTTCAAATTTATGAGGAAGAGCTTGAAAAATTATATCCTGAAAAGCTAGATGTGATAGGTGTTATGGGCACGGCACCAATCAAGACTATAAACAGTATTCTTGATGAATTTGCAACAATGCATTTAACCGGTGATATACCGCCACCTCTTCAGATAGGAGGAGCATCATCAGAAATTATTTTAAATGACATAACTGAGATAAATGTTTATGCAGGACAAGATGAAATAGCAACGCAATACGTTGGTCAAATGTCAAAACGAGCAGCTGCTGGAAATCCTGTTGGTCAGAAACTTATCGAGTTAATAGATGAAGGCGTGATCATATTTACACCAGAGTATCACCCAGACACTCCCTTAGAGTTCACTCAAATTCGCGGAACACAGATGAGAGATTTTCTTGTATCTGGTGATGAAGAAGGTCTAAGACGTCATCTTCCAGATCTTACAGGAGATCAAGCAAGGGATAACGAGATAAAGGATAAGATTATAACTGTTCTTAAAACTGATTTTGTTCCACCGGATGTGGATCCAGAATGGACAATGTCAGAGTCTAATTCTCCATCTATTACTAATAACATGTTGATAAGAGCATCTGCTAGATTTAGGGCAAGAAAGAGACTTGGAGAAACTAGACTCTCTAGCAATAGATCTTTGAAAGAGACAGTATCATTCAAGGGAGAGGGCGGAATTCCTGGTCTAACTGAAGATATGAATCTTACGTTTGATAATCTAAAACAGCTGATTGCTGACGTGCTCAGTGGAAGGGTGGAGCATGTTGAGGAAAAGCTAGATGGTCAAAACTTCACATTTACTGTGAGAGACGGTGAGATTAGACAGTTTGGAAAGGGTGTAGGATCTAGCACAACAACATTAGAAAAAGGCGGCAGCAATCGACAAAGAATCGAAGGACATCCTAATGAGAAAGTTCGCGAGGCGTTTCTCTCTGGGTATGATGTTCTTGAGAAATATCTGAGCGACCAGAGTGAAGACGATATTAATTCTCTCTTTCAGAACGGAAAGGTGGTCGTAGAGGGTCAGGTGATGACACCCATAAATCCAGGCACGATTCCATACACAGAGAATCACTTTAGATTTATCAGACCCTCCACACCCTATGAAATTGACGTTGATATGAGTGCCTATGATAGGATCTTTGGAGACGAAGATGTTGAGATACAGGATCAAGCTGGTCGAACATGGTCGTTTGGCCCGGCACCTAAGCTTGAGCAAACCCGGCAAGATGCAAGTGAGATTGCAGCAAAGATTCAGGAGCTTCAAGACGACATTGATAATCTGACTCAGGGAATGGATCCAACTCCGACAACAGTTGGTGAGTATGCAACTGCAGCTATGAGAGATTATTTAGACCATCACGCAGCAATGCTGTCTAGCATGCCAGAGGATATTAGGACGCGAGCGATACATCGTCTTCTTGATAAGTTTCATCGAGGGCCTGAGAGCTTCGTGGAGAAAGGTGGAAGAATTACTAGCAGAGAGATGGGAAAGGAATACTGGAAAGAGTTTCAAAAAATCGATAAGATGGCAACAAATCACGTCGTCGCTGCAATCGTTAACCTTGAGAAGATTGTTCAAAAGCTAGGATCATATTTCTTTGACACCATAGAGTTTGCTCTAGCCACCAATCAGGATGTCGTAGGTGAGTTAGCAGCTAAGGTTAAGCAGATTCAAAGTGCAGTTGAAAGAGACCATATTAGTGCCAGGCACACAGAAACTGGGGAGCTAAGGGACATAGTCGATACAGAGTGGGCAACTAGACTTGATGCATCTCTATCTCGTGTAGAGCAGATGGATCTCTTCAAGAAAGCAGTTGAGGGAGTTGTTCTTAGACTTCCAGGCCCAGAAGGTGAACAGATAGCTATAAAACTAACGGGCATGTTTACACCTATTCACAGACTTGTTTCGATGTTTAAATATCCAACCAGGGGAGAGGTTCTATCAATTAATGAGCCAGAAGAAGTTGAAACAGAAGAAGAGACACTTACTGTACAAGAGTCTATAGCACTTAATAATTTCTTGCATGCTTTAACTGAAAATCTTCTAAGCGAGGGTGGAAAAGCATTTAAGCACCCTACAGAGAAAGACGAGAAAGGAAAGCCGCTCGTTGTTACATCACAAGAAAAGATTCCAAGGGATATAGCAAATAAAATTATAGAAGATGTTAGGAATAATATTCTTGATCCATTAAACCTGAACTTCGTTGCAGTTGGTAGTACTTGCTGTGATCCCTTTGGAAGGCCCGAAGGGTGGAAACCTATGGAGGAAATGGGTGATATAGATATACTTGTTAACGTTCCTGCTGATATGGTTGCCAATACTGAAAGAGAAAGAAGAGATTATAGAGATCCTGATATACCTGGCCTAGACAAGAAGCGAAAAAAATCAAGAAGCGCCAGAAAGAGCAAAATCGAGAGAGGACTTGCAAATGAGACTCCCTATAAAGATGCACTTTTCGTAGCACTTTCAAATCATCCATATCTTCAGCAGCAGCTTGTTCCTGGCGTTTCTCGTGTAATGGATGGCTCTGATGGATCAAGAATTATGGTGGAATATGACGGTAATTTTTATCAGGTTGATATTGACCTAAAACATCCTGACACTGCATTTGATGACGCTGCTTGGGAAAGATCTGGTGGAGGACAAGGAGAAGCAAAAGGACTCTATAGAAACCTGCTCATGTCACTAATAGGAAATAAAATAGCAGAGCAAGAATCTAATGAGACAGGGCAAGCTGTTAAAATAACAATTGGTGTTGGTGCCGGTTACACTAAGAAGATAAACGGGGAAGTAGTTGACAGAGACCAAGATCCAGATAGCTATCTTAAAAAGATAGGAATTGAACAAAACAAGAGTACACTTCGATCATTTAATCAGCTTGTTGACTATATGGTTGACAATCCGAGCCCCATCTTTGATGAGGCATTGCAAGTAGGACCTCCAGGAGAAATCGGGCCCAAAGGATATTTTGATGATTATGTTGCAGGAAGACCTCGAGATCCTATTCAAAATGAGATTGCCTTTTCTTATATCAGGCAGAAAAAGGCTCATACTATATCTGAAAGCCACCTAAGACATATTATAAGAAATGTATTGCTTGTAGAGTCTGCTGAGACAGAAGCATCACCTGATGAGGTAGCTTCTGGCGCAGGTGCTGTCGCTTCTGGCGTAGGTAAGGTAGCTTCTGGCGCAGGCGCTGTAATTGCAGGAGCTCGAGCAGGAAACATTGCAAAACTTGTAGGAAAAGATCCGTCATCAGGAAAAAGGAAGTCCTATTTCTATAGATTTCTCGGAAATATTATGTCAATGTTTGATAAGGATAATTCTAAGTGGTCAACACCGCCAGACAAGTGGTCAGAGGAAGTAAAAATACAGTCTTTAAATCAGGATATGAGAGCACCAATACAGAGCATGCTTGAATTACTTAGAGGAAATAATTGGAATTATAAAGAGCTGGGAAAATATCATCATAAGAATAATCCAATGCCAAAACCGGGAACACCAGAGTTTAAAGAGTTTGTTAAGCTAGCATATACACCTGGCGAAGGCAAAGCTTTCAAACCAAAAATTCATAGCGCATGGAGAGACCATCAGACGCAAGCAGAGCTCAAAGCAAAGGGAACAGGTGCTTCAGTGAGTTTGCACACAGCTGTAGACGGTAAGGGCAAACCTGCATCACTTGCTGCTGACGTTATTGATCGTCGGTGGGCATGGGAAGGCAGCGGCGCTCCACTGTTTTGGAATGCACTAAGAATTGCTTCAAACTTAGCTGGAGAAGGATATAATTTACACGTATATCTTCCCAAAGATGATCCAGCTCATGTTGCCCATGCACTTTATGGTGGAGGTGATGAATCTTCTGTCAATAGCCAGACTATGAAAATAATGTCGCAACTTAAGAAAGAAAAGGAGTCTAATATTGCTGAAGCTTACTTAAGAAATATAATAAGAAAGATGTTGATACAGGAAGATGCTCAATCACCTAAGTCAAAGATCTCTCCTTTAAAGGTAAATTGGTCAGATAGCTTGAAGATGTTTCCCGGTATTTATGAAAATAAAACATCAGCAACTAGCAAGGGAGGCGCTGATGATGAAGGGGCGGAGAAAGCAGTTACAATAAGTGAAAATCTTATTCATCTATCAGACCTTGAGTACAAGATAAGATCTGATGGCAATACAGTATTCTTTAAGAATAAAAAGGGTGAGACATCACTGGGTCTTACGGCAGCACAAGATTATCTTTTAGGTTACACTAGGCAGGTTGATGGATTACCTGTTCCTAAGATTGCTCATGTCCCTGGGCTAGAGGATCATGATTTACTTATGATAGATGGAAATCTAAAGATGGAAGTTAAAAAGATGGGTAGTACGACAACACTTTCTAAGCTAGGATCTGCAAGTTCTAGGTACTTTGAGTCAAATGTTAAAATATTAAGCCCAATTAGAAGAGCAGCAAATATTTCTCAAGATTTTCTTAAAGACAAAAATCTAATAATAAAATCTGGTGATAAATCTCAAATATCCACAGCAGCAATTAGGGATATCGATGGACTACCTGAATCATTTAAGGTAGATGAAATTGCTGATATGCTGGAGATTTTAAATTATCTATTTTTTGAAATACAGTACAGTGCAAGCCCAAAAGAGCTAAAGGGACTAACAACAAAAATAAGAAGTGGCCAGATTCCACACGGAATGGTAAAGCTAGTTAAAAAGAGTGAAATATTAATTGTAAATGGAAAAGATGTAATAGCAATGTGTAAAGATGCACTTAATAGTTCTCTTGGTGATTATTCTCCTGCTATTGATAGTGATCAGTTTACTGCTGATTCTGTCGATGTTACAGCAATGGTAGGAAGTGGAAATAAAGAAGAGAAAGAATATAAAGGTGAAATTTCACTTGAATATTTCTTTGATGAGTTAATTTTTAAGCTTTACGATAGTGATGATGATGATGAATCTATAGATCGAGAAGACCTTCAAAAATATGCAGATTCAGTTGAGTTTTTAGCATCAATTTATCCTCACCTTCACAATATAAACAATTCGCAAAATGAAGATACTTTTGTAAAATTTGTAGATAAGTTGTCATATAGCGGATTTTATGGTGTAAATGCTAAGGGATACTATCTTCTACCGTGTTCCTCAAAAGAGCTTGAGCTATACGGAACAACACAGGGTTTTAGAGCTGTTCTTAAAATACTAAAAATACCTACACAGACTGTCATGATTCCAGCAGTTAAAATATCTGAAGATGAAGATATTGATGATAAAGTTGCTGAAGAGATTATCGACTCCTTTCCTAACATTGATGAATATATCACCGGTGAGGAAGAAGAGGTTTCAAGTGAAACTTCGACAGAAGAGATTGAAGATGTAGCAGAAGAGGAAGATGAAAAGTAATATGATACCAGACAGGATTAGGATTCAAGTTGATGAAGTTGCATCGTATGCTGGGGAGTGTGATGACTGGGTGACTATCAAAAAAGAGATCATGAAAGGAATTCCTTCTACAATGAGAAAAAACTTTTCTCGTCGCAATAGTTTAACAAAAGAACAGGAACCTAATGATTTTGATTTTGCAGTGATTACTTATTATAAAGAAAGAACAGATATCGATCTTAAAATACGAACACTTCGTGAGAGAAGAGATAGAAAAGGATATAGAGATGAAATATAAAAGAGATCCCGTAGATATTCTAATGGAAAAGCAGACGGGTACTTTAAGTGTGAAATCTGCTGATTCATTACGAGATGCCGGAAGAACATTTAGACAAACATGGGGATATCCAAGGGCAAAAGGTTTCTGGGGGTTGATTGGAATTCCACAACCTGTCATAGACTTCTTCTCATCTTTGGGTGAGGTGGTTGGGGGTCTTTACCAATTGGGTATTTCCATATTTCCTGAGCTTGGTAAGGTTTCTAAGAAACTTTCTGACTTTGTGAGAAAAATTTTATCATTTGATACGACACCATATTTTCAAAAAGCATTTGGAAATACTACAAGAGTGACTGCATCGCGGGGCACGAATGAGTCAGTTAGTCTGGCTGGATTTTTATTTGAGGATGATGAAAAGCAAGAGTTGGTAACTATTAAAGATATAGTAGGCGATACTTCTAGCGTAGTAGAGCCTGTTAAGGGATGTATGGATCCTAGTGCATCTAATTATGATTCAGATGCTACAATTTGGATTCAAAGTATGTGTGAGTATGAGAGTGAACCCGAGGAGCCTGAAGAGCCTGAAGAGCCCGAGGAACCTGAAGAGGAAATTCAGTATGAAGAAGATGATAGAACTGGAGATACAACTTTGGCAGGTGCCATGATAGAGGATATGAATGGACTTAGTAATCTACTAGATGATTATAAGACTGATGATGCTGACATTGTTTTTCGTGATTTTTTGGAGTTTACTGGCTCTGAGTTTGAAGAGAATGAGTTTGAAGATATTTTTTCTCAATTAAAGCAAGACGGATTTTCTCTTATGTCTGGTGACCAGGTTCACACAAGCATTTTAGAAAAAGTTATCAAACCTGTCCTTTCAGCAACAAATAATAAATTTTACGAAGCAATGAAAAGACATTATAAGTTTGATTCCAATGATTCGAGAAATATACGCCACACATATACAGATGTTGCAGAAAATCTGAGGCCTGAGCAAATTCTAGCTGATACTGTTGAAGATTAATTGTCTCAAAGTTGAAGTATTTAATAAACTTTTTTTCTAATTGAGTGTATATTTTGTTACTGATATATGTAGGAGTTTAACGTGTCAGATAGATGGATTCCAGAAATTATGTACGAAGAGGCTACTGAGGGAGGCTCTTCATCAATTCCATTCGTCATGGTTCCTGACGGAGAAGAGATGCCCCAGCTTTTATATATTTTTGAAAGCAATATGACTGAGGATGTGGAACCCGGGCTAGAAGGTGAGGAGGTTCCAATCTATGAGTGGGATCTTCATCAGTATGCAGATATGAACGTGCTGAAGGATAAACTTGATATGACAACATATGATAAGGTGAGACAAGCACTGAACCTTGAGCCTATTAATATTGCAGTAGAAAAAGGAAAAGAGATAACTCAGAAAATAAGAAACAATCTTTCTTAGCAAAAGCTAGTGCTGCGTAATATTTAAATCTGAGCGGAGGCTTTTAAAATGAAATTTAGCGCAAATAGACTTGCACAACTGGCCGGCTTACGCGGCTCCGGAGCACGTACATTATCAGAAGCTAGTAATAGAAGTATGCATGATGACAAAAGTGTTTCAGATGAGGCAGAACATAGATTTGGAAAAAATCAACTAAGCGAACGTGAAGTAGGCGGAACATGGGGGCAGGATGAGAGAGAGCAATCTCGAACAGATCCCGGTGATGAAGACTATACGTGGCGAGAGGGAGATGAGGATGACGGAGCGCCGATGGACGCTCTAGAGGAAGAGGAGCAAGGAACTTTCGGAACAGCTCACGTTGATGAGCCCGGGTATGGTCAGGGTAAGTATCTTGACGAGGTGGTTGAGATTGATGAGAGAATGCTTCGCCAAGAGATTCGCAGAATGAGATCAGAACGAGTTGAGGAGAATCAGCTTCGCGATATTATCAGAAAAGAAATTGGAACACTTATTAAGTCTAAGACGATAACTCCTCGTAGATCGACAAGAGGGGTAACATTGGGAATGACAGGTCCTGGATTTAAAAGATAAATTTAAAATATAATTTTAAACATGAAAAAGGCTGGATTAAATCCAGCCTTTTTTTTATACTTTTGCTGTAAGTGTGTATAATATTTTTGCTGGAGGTTTTATTTGTGGATCTAGATGTAGGACAAATTATATTTTTATTAGCAAACAAAGAGGCAAAGGTTTATCCTGCACTTGTTTCTGAGCAGATTAATAAAAAGACACTTTCTGGAACAGAGATAAGTTATGTTATCATGCTTCCAGATAATGAAGCAACATGTGTTGAACTCTCAAAGATCGATGCTGAAGTATTTAAGAGTATTGAAGATGCGAGAAGTGAGATGGTCGAAAGAGCGACTAGGCAGATTAACAAAATACTTGAGTACGCGCAATCTATTTCAGATAGATTTAAAGATCACATACAGAATGATGATGAAGATTTATCTTTTGATGAAGATGAAAATATTGCGGATGAAAACAGTGAAAATAAAAATATAGTAAAGGTTAACTTAGGCGATGGCGTTGTAGGAAATCTAGACGTTAATAGCATACCAGTATAAGGAGAAAAATATGGGAGATCAATCGTCAGAATCTCAAGTATCAATTGATATTTTAACAGAGTGGAGAAAACAAGGGATTCTTCAGAAGGATGAAATAGCATATCAAATTGCTGATTTATTTGTTGCAGAAAATGTTATTACAAGAGAAAGAAGAGTAATAAATCTTGAAGCCAGGATGAGATCAGAATCAGCTAGAATCTTAAAAGGATAAAAAATGAACAGTAAATCTCAGGTTATAAAATTTAATGATGATTCACGGTCTGAGTTGCTTGATGGTGTATCGATACTTGCAGATGCTGTAAAAATCACAATGGGACCAAGCGGTATGAATGTTATTATTGAGTGTCCAGGTGGGCATCCAATTGTGACAAAGGATGGTGTAACTGTTGCTAAGTCTATTTTTCTCAAAGATAAGTTTAAAAATCTCGGTGTCGAAATAGTAAAAGAAGCATCATCGAGAACTGCTGATGATGCAGGAGATGGAACTACTACAGCAACTGTTCTCTCACATGCTATTTTTTCTGAAGGTGTGAAAATGATGTCAGCTGGATATTCTTCTAAAGATATCATTGCAGGTATTAATATATACACAGATAAAATTGTAGAAAATATAAAATCTATGTCTAGACCTATTGAAAAAGATGACGACATCATGAGAGTTGCGACGATATCTGCAAATGGTGAAAAAGAAATAGGTGAATTAATTACTACTGCAATAAAGAAATTGGGAAAAGATGGAATTATTACAGTAGAAGAAGCTAGAGGCTTTAAGAGCGATCTAGTTATTGCAGAAGGAATGCAAATAAATAGAGGCTATCTTTCGCCATATTTTGTTACTGATACAGAAAAAATGACATGCGAGCTTGATAATCCTGCTGTTTTTCTATGCAATAAGAAGCTAGCAAGTATACACGAGATTTCATCTCTTCTTGAGCAGAGTTTACAATCTGGAAGACCTATCCTTATTGTTTGTGAAGATCTGGATGGCGATGCAATGCAGGGTTTAGTTATAAATACTAGCAGAGGAAACTTAGTTGCGTGTGCAATCAAAGCACCTGGTTTTGGAAATGCTCGAGTTGGAATGATGCAAGATCTTGCAATAATTCTTGGGTGTGAAGTTTTTGGATCTGGAGATGAAGAAAGAATAAAGAATATTTCACTAGATAACTTAGGAAAGTGTAAAAAAGTTAGTATTACTCGCTCTTCAACAGTATTTGTAGGAAGTGATACAGACAAGAAAGATATAGATGATAGAATTGAATTGTTAAAATTGGCACTAAAAAATCCACAATTAACTAAAGATGAGGAATCTGTTATTAGAATAAGAATATCTCGATTATCTGGTGGAATCGGAATCATTAGAGTTGGAGGTGCTACTGAGGGTGAGCTTATCGAGCGCAAAGATCGAGTAGATGATGCTCTCCATGCAACACAAGCAGCTCTTGAAGAGGGTATAATTCCAGGCGGCGGCGTAGCTCTTTTGTCAGCTTCTAAAAACCTTAATATAGAGAATGATGATATATTATTTCAAGCTGGGGGAATTGTTGTTGTGAGATCATGTGAGTCACCTATTAGACAAATTGTAGAAAATACAGGAGGGGTACCAGAAATTGTAATAACAAGGATAAAAGATGCCTCTATAGAAAATTTTGGGTATGATGCATCAAATGGAGAATTTGGTGATATGTTTGAGCTTGGCATAATTGATCCTACAAAAGTAGCAATTTGTGCACTCAAAAATGCAGCCTCTGCAGCATGTACCCTTTTATCAGCTGGCTGTTCAATGGTTAGTGAGGAAATTGATAGTTAAATTAAGATTTTGTATCCTATTTATTAATAATAGGAAAATCAATGAGTAGCGAAAAAGATCTGTTATACACAATTAGAAAGCTGATATTGAAAGAATATGAAGAAACACGACTAGATAGAAGCCTTCTCAATGTAACTATGTTTTTAACTATGGATTCTGATACACATGTTCCTGATACACTTACACGAATTAGGGTTCTGCCTACTGTGTCAGTGGTTGGTCAAGGATCTCCTGTGAATCGTGAGCATGCGGGTACAGCTAGACTTGAATGCTATGTTAAGTTTCTTCCTAATTCATCTGATACTTATAAAAACCTCATGGGAATTGCAGAGCTTATTAAGAGCCTCCCAGGAGTTAGAATGGTTAAAATTCTAACACTTGGTGGAAACAAGGTTTTATTTAAAGGAAGATCGATAGTTGTTTAACTATTGCGTGTAAATTGACACTAGGTTTGGTACAATAATATTGTATAACGCGCGGAGGACATTTATGAGCGCAAGAGCAGTAAAAACAGAAGATCTCGGTCATATGACAGAGAATGACCTTTATAATCTTTTCAGAAAACTTGATTCTTATCTTGAGAGACTTGGTAGAGTTTGGTGGAATTCTAAAGATAAAAATCTTAAGAAAGAAGCAAAAAATGTTGAAGAAGATCTTTGCTATGTAATTAGAGAACTTAAGCATCGAAAGACTAGATCGAGATGTCATCGCGAATTCCTTCAGGAAAGAAGTTCATATTAATCGTGATAACATGGTTTTGTGTGTTTAAATTAGATATAAATAAATATATTGTTTATTTTATGCATGCAATTTGAATATTAATTTGTTAAAATATATATTAGGAGGAAATAATGGCAAGCACACTTGACATTTACATGAAAGACGTTGGAAGAAGGTCTCTTTTGACACGAGAAGACGAGGTTAGATTGTCTAAGCGTATAGAAAAAGGGGACCACGAAGCACGTAAAATTATGATTGAATCTAATCTTCGTCTTGCAATTAGTATTGCGAAAAAATACTATAGAAGCGGTTGTTCAATGGAAGATTTAATTCAAGAATCAAATATTGGATTAATGAAAGCAGTGGAAAAATTTGACTGGAGGCGAGGATTTAAGTTCAGTACATATGCTAGCTGGTGGATTAAACAGTCTGTAGGAAGATATGTGTCAATGCACAAGAATACAATTAGAGTTCCTTCACATACATCGTCACTATCATGGAAAGTTAAATGTCTAACAGACGAATATGAGGAAGAGTTTAGAACTAAACCTACGATTGATGAACTATCAGAAATTTTAGGTGTAACAAGCTCAATGATTAAATCTAGTATGGAATCTATGAAGCTTAATAGCCTTCTTTCAATTGATGGATACTTTAATGATGATGAATCTGGAAGGAGTCTTCTTGAATCTATTGAAGATGAGTCAAGTACTCACCTCGATGATATGATTGATTCTGCAAAAATTAGATCTCAAATAGTAAATTCTCTTGCAAAGCTTTCTCAGAGAGAAGAGCAGGTTCTTAGATTAAGATTTGGAATAGATGATGTTACCAATACAGAATTATTTGAATGTTTGAACGAGACACGGGAGAAGTAAAAGATGTCTATGCCAAAAGGTTTCAAAAGTGACAACGGGTATGCTACTGTAGCATCTCTAGGGGGATACGGCTATAGAGAAATAGCTGAGGAGATGACACGAAAAGGTGATATTATGAATCACTCCACAGCAAGAAATATTTTTCTTCGGGCAATGAAAAAAATTGCAAGAGATATGTGTTATGCTGCTGGGAAAAATGTAACAAACAATGAGTTAGATACTATAGCATCTGACCCAAGATTTCAATCGGGCGTAATAGATATTATTACAGATGGAAGCATTTAACTATATAGCCAAGCTGATGGAAGGTCTCAATAGTGAGACAGCACTTTTAGAGGCTTGTGATTGGGACGAAAAAAGAGCTGATGAAGTTTCTTCTATTCTTGTAGACTGTCTTGCAACAATAGCATCACACGCAAATATTGAAATGAGTGTTATTGAAGAGTTATCGAGCTCTCTATCAGAAAATCTATCTGTAAGAGAGCTCGATGTTTGCATGGAAATTATTAAAAAGTCCATAGATGCCTTATATCTATCACAGCCAGAGAAAGAAGAATATGAAAATTAAGCTCAGCGTAAGTAGTGAAAGGTTATCAAAAAGTAATGTTAGAAATGAAAAATCGTGATGTAGATACATGGTTAGAATTATCAGAAAATATGTGGCTTGATGCTTCATCTCATCTTGTTGTTATTCAACTAGATAGAATAGCAATGACGCTAGAGATTGAAGAATTTTTAGAATTCTATGATCGGATAAATGATGCTAAAAATGCTATGTTCAATCATCCAGGGTATGTGATAGGATCAACAGTTGTTGACGGTGTTGAAAAAAATATTCTTCTTCCCAGGCCAGATGAAGATGATTACGTATAATTAGATGTTTAACATTGCAATAGATTTATCAGGAAGCAAAAGGATTTTTTTAAAGGATGCCATTGTAAAAGATGGGATGGGAGAAAAAACAATTATTCAAATATGCGAAAAATGTAAAAGAGAACATTTTTCACGCGTTTGTGAAATTATCTGTGTTGAGTATATAGGAGAAGAGAATAGAAGACGAACTACATGCTTTTCAGGCATGGAAAGCTATGAAATTCAGAATCTCTTTTCAAATTTAGATAATTCAAATTATTGTGAAAACTTGTGTGAAACTAGGAAACATACTACTGAATTAGTGTATATTTACAAAGAAGGCCCATCAAGAGATATTATTGAGTGGGTTAGATGATAAGAGACGTAATAATTATATCCAGTAGGAGTCAGAAATGGGATTAAAAAACCTAATGGGGCAAGGGCCCAATTTTGTACCAGCATATCAACTTTCAGGAGTTCCGTATGTTACATCATCAGTAGCTGATGAAGTTACAACAACTGCAGTTAGAGTAACTTTTCCGTATGTTACACGCTGGGTCGAAGTAAGGAATACAGGAAAAGGAGATCTTCGGATTGGGTTTTCAGAGAATGGAGTAATTGGAGAGGGAGCATCTGTCTCTGGCTCTTCTGAATCTACAGCTGACCATTCTAATTATTTTGTACTTCCTGCTGTAAGTGGAAGTACAACTAGATGGGAAGCTAGATGCACAGAGCTGTGGTTTGCCTCAAGTGCAACAACCGGCTTCAGTCTTGCAGCAGGATTAACGGGTGTTCTACCTAGAGAATATCCAGTACTAACAGGTAGTAATGGCTTCATTGGCATAGGATAGAGTACTATCTGAATAGTCAATGACAAATAAAAGACATGTTGGTGTTGGAAGTCTTGTTTCATTAAGTAAACTAGCCTTTGAAACAGCTGCATTATCTTGGAATGATAGCAAAAATAGATCAGGTGTTGTTTTAGATATTTTTAGTGCTAGAGAGGCTTTAAATATTGATACTGATGAATTAATGTGTGAAGTTCTTTTGGATACAGGAAGCAGAGAAATATTTTACAAGCAGGATCTTTTATTATTAGATGAGCAATAGGAAAGTAATTGCTGTAAGTGGAGGATTTGACCCAGTTCATGTAGGACATTTAAGAATGTTCGAAAGTGCTTCTTTGCTTGGTGAACTTGTGGTTATAGTAAATTCAGATGAGTGGCTGCATAAAAAGAAAGGATATTCGTTTATGGAATTCGAAGATCGCTGTGAGATTATCCGGGGTTTTCGCTGTGTTTCTCACGTTATTGGGGTTAAGGATGATGATGGAACAGTCTGTAGTGCGCTCAGAGAAATCAACCCAGACTATTTTGCAAACGGAGGGGATAGAGTAGATGGAAATACCCCCGAAAAAGATTTATGTGAAGATCTTGGGATAGAGATGGTGTGGAGTGTCGGCGGAAAAAAAATTAGAAGTAGTAGCATTATTGTTGAAAAGAGTAAAAATTCTGATATTGAAAAATAAAAGATTTGTAAAAGTACTTGTCTGGAGAGTTATTTCCATATTTATTGGTACACTAGTTGCATTTTTATATTTTGGTTTCGCTTCTAGGCCTTTATCATTTATGGTTGTATTATCTATAATTTTAACATCTGTTCATTACTTGTTTGAAAAGGGCTGGGAAGTTTTTTGAAAATAGATCTTTAGAACTAGATACGTAATTATATGGACTTTAAATTAGTCTATTTAGCTTGAGGGTCTGATGAAAGTAATTGGAGGAAAATCATTTTGGCTTTTTCTAGCTGGCATAAATGTTACTTCTGGGTTGCTATGCTTATTTTCGGGATCTATGGGTGGAGCATTGGTATGTGCTCTTGCACTATGCGCTTGCATGATATCGTCTATTCTTGCTGACATGAGTGAGAAAAATGACAAATAGAGTATGTAAAAGTTGCGGAATAATAGTAAAATTAATTTAGAGGAGAGAATGATGAATTTTAGAACTATTACAAGGCAGTTTCTACTAGAGAGCGTAGAAGAAGATATAACAAAGCTTCGAGTGTTAGACTTTGACGATACACTCGCTCACACAGTTGAGAAAGTAAGAGTAGAAACACCAACAGGACCCAGGCATATAAGCTCAGATGAATATGCCTCCTACACCCTAGGTCCAGGCGAGTATTTTGATAAAGATGACATAGCATTTAAGGAGTTTAGCAAGATAGACATTGATTCAGCAACACCTGTACCTCTAGTTTCAGACTTGTTTAAGCGGTTTGTAGATGCAAAAGGAAGTAGAAAAGTTCTTATTTTAACTGCAAGAGATCAGATTGTGAAATCCTGGGTAATGAAATTTTTAGAAGAAAGGCTTGGTATTGAAAATCCAGAAGATAAAGTTGACTTTGTAGGAGTTGGAAGTCCACTTCCTGGGGAAAAAGTAAAGATTATAGCAAAGTATATAAATGAAAATCCTACAATTACAACTGTATCTTTTTACGATGATTCTCATAAAAATACTAGAGCTGTAAAAGAGTATATATTATATCTCAATAGTGAAAGAGAAAAAGAGTCTCTTCCAGATATTTACAGTGATATTGCAACTGTTGTACATAATGACGATGGTACTGTTGAGCTAGAGCGACTAAAGCAAGAATCTATAGGGCCTAGAACGCTTACTCGTGATTTTTTAATAAAGCTTAATTAGACAACTTCGTTTTATCATGTAAATCTTTTATGATTGTAGAGGCACTGTTAGTAAAAAAGCCTGGAAAAAACGCATGAATAAAGCAGACACAACATGCTACAAAACATCGTACAGATATACTTAAGGCTCTACCCATATGCTGTGTATAGGACATCCTGGTCAGCTCTAGATGTCTTCTATGTCCTTTCATGATGTGCAACCTATTAATACACTAGAGTTAGCTAGAGAGTTAATAATAAATATATGGTCGCATGCATGTAAATTAAAAATTTTTAATTTAAAATAAGGCTATAAAGGATTTTTTATGATTAGGCTTATTGGAAAAATTCCTAATAGTTGCTATGTTTCGTGTAGTGGTGGTCCTGATTCAATGGCAGCTTTAGATTTTGTCATAAGAGGCCGACGCAAACCTACAGTTATTCATTTTGATCATGGTACAGATCACGCCTCTGATGCTAGAGAGCTTGTTGAAAAATATTGCTATGACAAACAAGTAAAACTGATTGTTCATGAAATTACTGGGTCTCCTTCAAAAGGAGAATCTCAGGAGGCGTGGTGGCGCGATAGACGATATGAAGTTTTAAATGCACTTGGTGGAATTGTTGTAACAGGTCACAATTTGAATGATGTCGCAGAGTGGTGGATTTTCACTTCACTTAGAGGTAATCCATGTATTATGCCATATCAAACTAAAAATGTTATTAAACCTTTTATTCCTACACACAAAGAAATATTGGAAAATTGGTGTATTAGAAAAAACATTCCATTTGTTTGTGATCCAACCAATTTTGGAAAAAGATTCGCTAGATCTAGAATTAGACATAATATTATTCCAGAGGCACTTGAAGTTAATCCAGGATTTTTAACAGTTATGTCAAAAAAGATTTACAGTGCTCACGGAGAAAAAGAGTGAAATTTAAAACTGGAATTACATTCGATGACGTCCTATTAGTTCCACGATATAGTGAAATTGAAAGTCGATCATCTATAGACCTTAGCGTCAAAGGAAGCTTGATATCCTTGAGTCTTCCTATCATATCGAGCCCTATGGATACTGTAACAGAATCTAAGATGGCTATCGCTATGTGTGAAAATGGTGGAACTGGAATTATTCATAGATATAACTCTATTGATCAACAGTTTAAAATGGTTGAAAAAGCAGTTAAAAGCGGTACACGAAATGTAGGTGCTGCAGTAGGCGTTTCTGGCGATTATATTGATAGAGCTGTAAAGTGTGTTTATGCCGGTGCAAATATTGTATGTGTAGATATTGCCCATGGTCATCATTCACTCATGCGTCATGCTCTTAGAGTATTAAAAAATACATTTGGAACATCAGTACATATCATGGCTGGCAATGTAGCAACTAGAAAAGGATTTGATGATTTAGTTGACTGGGGTGCAGACAGTGTTAGAGTTGGTATCGGTGGTGGCTCCATCTGTTCAACTAGAATTCAAACTGGGCATGGTGTTCCCACGCTTCAATCAATTCTTGATTGTTCAATGTCAGATAGAGATGCACTTATTATTGCAGACGGCGGAATTAGAAATAGTGGAGATATTGTTAAAGCTATTTCTGCAGGTGCTGATTTAGTTATGCTAGGATCACTTCTAGCCGGAACAACAGAGTCACCGGGTGAAATTTATTATATCGATGGAGAAAAATACAAAACGTATCGAGGAATGGCGTCTATAGAATCACAGATCAAGTGGAGAGGACATGCATCTTCTATAGAAGGTGTAAGTTCTAAAATACCACTTAAGGGACCATGTGATCTCATTTTAAATAATCTATCTAAGGGAATTAGAAGCGGTCTTTCATATTCGGGATGTACTGAAATAAAAGAGTTTCAATCAAAATCTCAAATGATAATGCAGACAGCAGCAGGTCAATACGAAAGTAGCACGCATGTTTACTCCAGGGGTTTAAAAAATTGAAAATCAAAGAAGGGAAAGTATATAATATGAAAGGTGAGTTAGTTATGGTGGTACCTAAGGAGATACCCATAGAAATTCAAGACGAGAAAGGGATAGGTAAAGGAAAGTTTATGAGAGATAAATTATTTAGGTTTACATCATTTTTCACAATCTGGGGAACCTCTTTGTCTATCGTTGTGTTTTGTATATACGTCCTTTTATGTCAATTTGGAGTGATACAATAATATTGCGGGAGTAGCTCAACTGGTAGAGCTTCAGCCTTCCAAGCTGACTGTTGAGGGTTCGACCCCCTTCTCCCGCTCCGCAAAAAAAGAAAAATATGTATAAAAATTTATTTCCATATCCAGAAATTAGAGAGCAGCAGGGTAGTGCCATTGAATTTGCTCTAGATACTTTTATCAAAAATGATAAAAGATTTTGTATTATTGAGGCCGGGACTGGTGTAGGTAAATCTGCAGTAGGTCTTACAGTTGCGAGAGTTCTATCTAATACACTTACTCCAATAGAAAATTTTAATCCTGGATCATATTTTTTAACAACACAGAAGATATTACAACAGCAGTATGTCGATGATTTTGCAACAATGGTTTCTCTTAAATCTTCTTCAAACTATATGTGCAAGTATCATAAATCTAACACATGTTCACAAAGTCAACAGATGCTTAGAACAGCAGAAAAATCATCTAGATTTTTTAAAGCTTGTTCCTTTGGATGTGTCTATAAAAAGCAAAAGCAGCTTTTTCTTGATTCAGCAGAATCAGTAACGAACTTTTCTTATTTTTTGACAGAGGCAAATTTTAGCGGAAAGATTACCCCGCGTCAAGCCTTAGTCATCGATGAAGGTCACAATATTGAGTCACAACTTTCTAAATTTGTAGAGATAAGTGTCTCTGAGCATTTTGCAAAGTCAATTCTCGGTATTTCCTTCCCATCAAAATTGACACAATTTCAAATCTTCAATTGGATAAAGTCTGATTATCTCCCATGTGCAATTCGAAAAATATCTTATTTTGAAAAAGCGATTGACCAATTTGGCGGTGATAAATTTAGAGAAAAATTGAAGCAGTTTAAAAAGATAACCAAGCAATACGATCTTCTAAAGGGTCATGTTTCTAAGCTTAAGAAGTTTGTTTCAATGTATGATAAGGATAACTGGGTGTTTGAAACATCGAAAACAGATGTAAGAGGTAGTACAAAGGCAACTTTTAAACCCATCGATGTCTCACTTTATTCAGAAGAATCCCTATTCTTTCTTGGGCAGAAGATTCTAATTATGAGTGCTACAATTTCTAATAAAAATATATTTTGTAGAACACTCGGTATACCCACAGAATCGTGTAGTTTTATTAGTATTCCATCTCCGTTTGATCCAAAGAATAGACCAATTATCTTTTCTCCAGTGGGAAGTATGAGTGCGAGGATGATTGACTCTACGCTTCCAAAACTTGCAGAGGCGGTTAAACAGATTGTGGATCATCACAGTAGTGAAAAAGGAATAATACATTGTAAAACATTTAAGATAGCACACTATCTAAAAAATGCGTTACAAGATAGTAGAATTATTACACACGATTCATCAAATCGAGATGAGGTGCTTTTGAAACATATGAGATCTAAGAAGCCCACAATCTTACTGTCTCCATCAATGACAGAAGGTGTAGATCTTAAGGATGATGCGAGTAGATTTCAGATAATTTGTAAAGTTCCGTATCCCTATCTTGGTGACAAACTTGTCAAAAAGAGGATGCATAAGTTTAAAGGCTGGTATGAATTACAGACAGCGAAAGCTCTAGTACAGTCTGCCGGTAGAAGTGTTAGAAGTGATCAAGATCACGCAACCACTTACATATTAGATTCTGACTTTGATAGATTTTTTAATAAAAATTGTCATATATTTTCAAATGATTTTATCAATTGTCTGGTGAAATAAAAATGATAACTCCGCAACCAAAATTTAAAAAAGGTGATATTGTTTTGCTTATGAGTGATGATGAGGTAATAGGAACTATTCTTAATTCTAGATTTGCCTCATATCATATGATGGCCAGACCTGTTAAAATTGTTGAAGAGTTTAGGTATGAAATACTTATTGACAATAGTGTAAAATATTTTTTTGAATCAGATTTAAAAAGGATAGAATAATGATAAAAATTGGAGATAGGGTTTCGCCTACTATGAATATGCCAAAGAAAGGGACTGTAATAAATGTAACATTTAAGGAGTCTAAAGCATGGTTTATCGGAGGTTCATCTTCTCAAATTCGGATTCTTATAGTAGAGCATGATGATGGTGACAAGATAAGCTATACATCTAATGATCTAACGCCTATATTCGAATAAAATGCCAAAGAAGAAAAGTAAAGAGGAAGAGACTGTCACACAGAAAAATCTTGATCAGGTTCGTGATTTACTAGAGTTTAGACTAGAAATACTTGAGATCGAAATGATTGATCTTAGAGCAAGATTACATAAACCTTCTAAGACTTCTTTGTGGCTAGAAAGAATTAAGTCTATTAATACTAAAGAGAATAGACTATATGGATATTCATTTCTTTTATTGAATGTTAGTGTTGGATTTTTTATATACTATTTGATTTTTATGTAAATTTTAACAACATATAATATAATAGTAGTAGGCATAATTTAGCAATGGGAATTTCACGTAAGCTAAAAAAGACAGCAAAGAAAGAAATTAAAAACTCTTCCAAGTCTCGTCCATTCAAGAAGAAGAAAATTACATGGTCTGTAGAGGTCGGTGATTTAGTGGAGTTTGTTAATATGTCTGAACCATCATTTGCTATTGTAGCCGACAAAAGAGTGGCTAACAATGTTACATCTTTACTTGTGTCAGATCCTAAACATGGAGACTTGTTATGGATTAACGCTAAAAAAGTAAGAAGGATAGTAGATAAATAGTGCATGCAATTTTAATACACCTATAGTATAATAAACTAAGTAAAATACTAAAATACTACTAAAATACAAGGAAAGTAATGAAAATTCAAAGACAGGTAGCAAAAGTTGATGTTGGAACAAATATCTTAGATATTAAAGTTCCCAAAAAACTTCGTAAGCGTGTACCCACCGGAATTAAATATTTTGATGATTCTCTTGGGGGAAAGGGATTTACACCGTCTATGGTAACACTATTTACAGGAACTCCAGGTGCAGGAAAAACAACGATGATGTTAGAAGTATCAAATTCTTTAACAAAGAATGGGTCCGTTGTTCTCTTTAATACTGCTGAAGAATCATTATTTCAATTAAAGCTTACTGTTGAAAGACTTAAACTGAGAAATGGATTTATTGCAGGAGAAGAATCGCTTGTTCCAATACTTCTAGAGAATTGTGATAAACTGAGAAAGGAAAATCCCGGTAAGCCATTTTTTCTTGTAGTCGATAGTCTTCAAACATTAAATGATGGAAAGTACGGAACATCACATACCAATAGCAAAACTGCAGAACGCTCACTTCAAATGATTACAGACTATTGCAAGACTCATTTTTGTAATGCTATTATAATTGGACAAGTGACTAAGAATGGAAAAATGGCAGGTGCCAATGTTCTTAAGCATATGGTAGATGCAATGATGACTCTAGACGTAGAAAGAAAAGACGATGACCTTCTCGGGTGTAGAATTCTAGCAGTAGAAAAAAATAGATTCGGAGGAGCCGGTCATATTTTCTTTCTCACGCTCAGGGAAAGAGGATTTGAAGAAGTAAGTAGGGTAAGCTTAGCTTAAAAAGGAAAATAGTTATGTGGAAATGGAAAGCAACAATTAGAACCCAGTGGTCAGATATTCAAGTTGTTATCAGTGCACCTGATCAACATTCAGCAAAAGTGTTACTTGAATCTCAATATGGTGTAGGATCTATTCTAGGAAACCATATTACAAGGATTTAATCAATGCAAAAAAATGATTATAGTTACTATGAACCGTCACCATATGAGATCGACGACGTGATTTCTTTTTTGATGAATTGCTGTGATAGTGATGCTATCAATGTATGGAAAAATATTCAGAAAGAGTGGGATGGCAAGAGTTTATCTAATGTATTTTTACGCCTATGTAATTTAGGGAAGCATGAAATTTTTATTAATAATTTCTCTATGAAGGAGTGATATCTCTGTGACAAGTAGCGATGAATATGATGTACTAAGTATAGTACTAGACAATAGTTTTAACCAACCCACATATGCCCTTAGCGGATCGGGCTGGGGATGGTTTTATGATCCTGATGAAAGAGTAATGGTAAGAGTTCCTCTTGGAACTGAGTGTATTCCATTTTCTTTTTCGACTGGATCTAACGGAAAGATTCCCATTAGAATCCCTTCTAGAACATTACTTGTTGATAAAGATGCAATTATAGAAATTGGCTGGAATTAGATGTTGTGTCATACTTAAAACTAGAAATAGGTTTAAGAGGGCATAGACATGTTATTGGGATTATTACTTTTATTACACACAGCTTCATTTGCCGATACTGTTAATTATAACTATGATTCAAATGTAGAGATATCAGTTAAAGCAACCTCAGCTACTCCGAAGCAATATGAAAAAATATCGAGATCAATTGTAGAAGTAAGAAGAAAAAATTCATATTCCTATGGAACAGGAACGCTTTTTGAAAGAAAGAAAGAGATTTTTGTATTAACAGCTGCACATGTTATTGAAGGAAGTGAAGAAGCAGTTATAAAATACGGAGATGTTGAAATTATCGGAAAGATTGTATACTATGATGAAGATTCTGATATTGCAGTAATTTCAGTTGCTTCTCTTGAAAATAGATCTCCTCTTAAGGCTAGATTTAGAAAAAAGATGCTTTCCATGGGTGAGTCAACCCTCTATTGTGGATTTCCTAATAAAAAAGAACTAGCATGTTTTTCTGGAACTATTTCACTTGTTAGTAGCTCTATAATAAATATTCATTCATATGCATGGATGGGAGCATCAGGAGCATCTGTAATAGATAAAAAAGGTAAAATTATTGGCATATTAAGCGCAGTTGAGGTGGGTATTGTCTGGGGTTTTCCACAACTTATTGAAGACGTTGTTTGGGTAAAGCCATTAGATTCTAAGTTTTTTAATGCGCTTGATAAGGGATTTGCTGAGTAAACTATTTGTAAAGTACAATATATTTTAGGTAAAATTAATAATCGATAATAAAAATGACGTATCTCGATAAAGATGAAACAATAAAAGCTCTTTTGAAAATGAAAGAGTTTGAAGAAGGTTTACATAAAACTTTTTCTAAATTTAGCTTAGACCTTCGAGAAAATACAGGAAGAAGAAACATGCTTGTTTCTCAAGCACAGGAAGTATTTTTTGCACAAATGCTTTCAGACAAAGGGTTTGACACAATATGTTCAGGAAAAACTGGAGAACCCGATATTATACTTAGATGTATTGGAAAAGAATTAGAATGCAAACTTTCGTCTGCATCTTCTAGTTCATGGCCATTGCAGTGTGACTATTCTACATTGAAAAAGAAGGGAAGTATAGATTTTTTATACGTTCTGTGCAATAAAGAATTTGATAAATTTGCTGTATTGCTTTTTGAAGATCTAAGTATAAATGAATTTTTCCCACCATCGCCAGGATCAAGAGAGAAATCAAGGATGAATAAGTCTCTTGCAATGAAAAAGTGTAAAATACTACACGGGCGTGTAAGAAATAGAAACGACAGCTTTGTTCAACAATATTCTAATAAGCTAGCAGAGACTAAAAAGGAAAGAGAGAGCAAAGTTAATAGTTTGAGCTATAGAGTTAATTCTACAAAGAGCAGTAAAGAAAAGTATCGCTTAGTTAATTTTCTCAAAAGAGAAGAGAAAAGATTCAATAAAAAAGAAGAGCTATATAATTCAAAAATTGATATGTGGAAAAATAAGGATAGTCAATTTTCAATAGCGCTAGAGTCACTTTCTTGATTATGAAAAAGAAAGATCTTGCGAAACTGATTGTAAAAAAATCTATAATCTCTGTTCTTTCTTTAGGATTTGGAGTACTTCTAGTTTATAATGCTACGGTTGTCAAACCTAGACATGAGGCTAAGAACCGCAACCGAGAAGCGCATAGGTAATATCTACATTGCTCCCTTCGGCTGGCGCCACTGTAAATGTTACTGAATTGGCAGAGCTATCATATGTCCAGTCGATGGAAGTAATACCATCAATTTGTACCTCTATTGACTCTTCCAGTGGATCATCAGATAGTGGAAAGGTCACCAATGCCATTGAATCAGTGGCCAAAGTTTCCATTGTTACACTCCAGTCGTCTGCACAAATTGACATGACTGTTCCACCAAGATCATTAACTACATCATAGTATCCATCACCAAAAGTTGCGCTTCCATTTGTATAGCATCCTGATGGATAATCTCCAATTACAGCATGGGCAGCTATTAAATCTAAAGAGCTTTTTAGTGAGAGAAGATGAGCGGAATAATCTGAGTGACTCATAGATGTTGATCCACCTCCGCCAGATGTTGAGTGGGAAAAATCAGCTTCGTCAGACACATAGACTACAACTAACTTAGCAGAGGATCGAAAGAATCCTGTTGAAGATCCTGATGCAGCATCTCCTCCGCTGGAAGTTGAATCATAGGAATACCATAATCCTTTTTCGTGAGCACTTCCACTGTAGCCTATCAAATCAACCTGATCACTGAACTCAGCTATGGGATCAGCATCAGCAGAAGTTATTACATTGCCAACAAACTCTGATTGGTCAGTCGTAATAAGGGCGACGTGATAGTCGACACCTGCACTTACAAATACAGCTATAAAGTCATCAAAATTATTTTTTAAGCTAGTTTGATTACCAGACATTGAACCTGAGTTATCTACTACAAATAGTATATCTACCGCTATTTCTCCATCTTCGCCTGTAAAGCTATCAGTTATCCAGGCTTCGTAATCTCCAATACCTTCATGTTCAGAAAAAGCTACTGGAGTTGCAGGATCACTTGAAGTAATTTCAACCCATGCACCATCATCTAAAATATCTAGTGGGATATACTCTACTCTAAGATGAATATAATCTCCGTATGTGGGTGTTATTGTCCATGGCAATGGACCATGCTCAGTTTCAAAATCTTCAATAGAAAAATCTACAGGAAGACTAGCAAAATATTCTAGATCTGTAATTTCTAAATCTGCATTTCCTATATTTGTAATTGTTACGCCTAGTGTATCTTCACAACCTACAAAAACTGTTCCAAAGTCGTAAGTTGCAGGAGTGACATGAATCACTGGAGCATCTCCAGATCCATCAAGGTATACTAAAACTTCAGGTTCATCCTCATCATTGGATAAGATACTTATGATATCAGAGTTAGTTTCGTAAGTACCTGGCTCATAAGAGACAATTAATTCAGTGCTTGTATCTGATTCTACGATTCCAGTAAAAATAGTAGCTAAAGAGAAGTTAGAATTTCCATTTTGTAGATAGATGTTAGATATATTCAAGTCACCATTCCCTATATTATCAATAGTAATAGTTGTATCCTGTATTTCATATCCTGCATTCAATGACCCAAAATCATATGTAATTGGACTTACTTCTATTTCGGGTTCAGTAATTCCAGGTTCAGACTCTATTACTTCAGGAGAAATTTTATAATCACTTGTGCATCCTGATCCCATAAGAATCAAAAATAAGATTAAAAATTTATTCGACATATACATTGTATCCTACCTCTATAACTGATCCATAGCCTGGTATAAATCCGAGCTGAATAGTATTGGAAGACTCAACATATGTCCAGTCATATATTGACTCTTGATTTATATACACAACAATAGATTCTAGAATAGGATCACTTTCACTTAGAACAATATAGTCTTTTAGCTGTGTGAGATATGATGAGTCTGAAAGCCATACAGACCAGTCGTCAGTGCATATATCTATTGGATCTTTATTATAAAGGTTTGCTAGTTCTTTATATTTGTATCCAATATCATAAGTGTAGCCACACTCGCTTCCCTTTAATTGAGTAATAGTTACAACATCGTGATTAACATCGAGAAATTCATCGTGCATCCACTCGTAAAATAGGTCTGCAGTAATTGAACTTTGTTCATCTTCATCAGAAACTAGAAATAAGAGAAAGTCTGCTTCTTGACGTCTAAAGTCATAGAAGTCTTCTCCTGTAAAAAAATAATATGTAGCTGCAAATCCTTCCTCTAGTGATGTTGTGGGCAATAAGCTTGGAGCCATAAGCATATCAATTGTTGAAGAAGATGAATCATATGGACCCAAATATGACAGCCTATTGGGATCCATGGTAATATATCCAAATCTATAATCTAGAGTAAGAGACTCAATATCACTACGCAAAAGATCCATGCCGTCTGCAACATCGTCGTAATTATCACTCATGGATCCCGATGTATCGAGAGAAACCAGTATATCTAGTTCTTCAAGTTGTTCTGGCTGAACATAGGAATCAACAACTACCCTTTTTTCTTTGGTATCAATGACCTGATAATCTGCAGTGCACCCAAAAGAAAAACACAAGATAGAATAAATCAATAGTCTTACACTTAACAAGAGCACAATAATACCTCCTAAAAATACGTATAAAGAAATCTTTTACATGAACATTTTCTCTGGTAATATTTTTGATGAATGTTTGTTTTTTATTTTTTTTGGCATGTAAATTAACCACCATTAATATAAAATAAATATGTTACTAGCTATAGGGTTATAGCTCAATTGGTTAGAGCACCGGTCTCATAAACCGTCGGTTCTCGGTTCAAGTCCGAGTAGCCCTACCACCTTCATATTGAGATATTTTATTTCATAATAATTGAACATTTAATATTAATATTGTAATATTAAAAATCAAGATCTTTTAAATTGTAGTAAGACCCTTGTTCTCGGGTCTCCAAATCTGGATGGAATTACCGACCTCCAGGCGCAAAGGTGAAAGCCATGCGATAGAGAAAACCTCGATCAGGATCGGGACGTTCTTACGTCCTCAGGGGTGCCTGACTAGGAGAGGGGATGAGTAAAGGGAGGTGGTACTTCTGAAAATCATCCAGTGATTTGATGCATGGGCTCTCATACCGCTGAGAGAATACTGCTGAGAATATCCGCGGACTTGTAGATTCATCGCGGAAACGGGATAAGGCCCATCCAAGAAAAGTCTTGGGAAGGGGGTATAAATTCCTCTAGAATCTAACTGTCGGTGGCAGAAGTCTCTCTGGTGGAATTGGAAACAAGACCATCGTCCCGAAAGGGGTCATGTGGACATCCTCCCAAGGTTTGGAAATATGGCGCGCAACGGCGAGGTGAAGTGTACAGCTTACTCAATGGAACGCAGAATGACATGCCGATAGTAGTACGTGCTGTTCCGTGGTCTTTACGGGCCAAGAACAGGGAGAAAGCTCGTGAACGGATTTACTTTCCGGTGTGCTTACATCTAACCCGAAATAGGGGACAGGCTCAAAAGGCTTGGTGGTCACGAGCAGAGAGAATAGAAGTGCTAAATCTCTCCCTTTTCATTTATTATTTTATCAATACATGACTCAGAAATATACATAATCTGATCACTATCTGTTAAAATTTCATATGTAAATGATATCCAGCCACCTTCTCCAAAATTTTCTGATTTGTGTACATCTATTACTATAGCGCTATTAAATGAGTCACTATACCTTGATTTTAAAATAATTGCATCACCGATTTTAGGAGATCTTTTTTTATAGTCCATACTATTATTTATTAATTAATTCAATTTCACTACCGAATAATGATGGGGTGTGGCGGAATTGGCAGACGCGCTCGGTTGTTTCCCGGGTGGTGCATTTAATGTACCTTGGAGGTTCGAATCCTTCCGCTCCAGTTTTTATATGAGGAAAATACAAATAACCATGATTATCAAATTAAAAGAAAAAATTAAGATAAAATTTTTAAACATTGCTATCAGCAGGCTAGAAAATATTAGAAGGGGAATAATTATTTCCCAAGATACATCACGAGTAACAAACGGGGATATGGGATGAAAGGGTCAAAAGCTCAACGTCAAAATCAGCATATGAAAAAGCTTATGTTAAAAATTAAAAAATTTGAAAAACAGGGAAAATCTGTGGATAAATTAAAAAAAGAATTGTCTTTTGCAGTAGGAGAAAAGGATCGTCCTGCATTCAAGACTGGAAAAGAAGCTGATCCAAAATTCAAATACAAGGATAAAAACAAGGTATAAAATGAAAATTATTCTTAAAAAAGGCCAAAAGGTTTTTTTAAGCCACGTGGGACATAAAAATTTTTGGTATCCCTCAAGCTATGATGCAATTTTATTAGATGAAGCTGTTGGTGAGAAAATGGCATGGGCAGGAGGCGGAGGTCTTGTACCTCTTAAAATTGACTCTAGGTGTATTTCACGAACAAGTGACTCATCTCACAAGACAGTTATTTGGGTAAATATTTGATACAAAGTTGGCCGAGTGGTGGAATGGTAGACACAGGAGACTTTATTTATAAAGTGCTATACAAAATCTAATATTGAAGTATAATATAAATGATTTATGAGTTGGCGAAAGAATGAAAAGATACTTCGCCAA
>CEPX01175143.1_pt1 | contig 35927 bp, 42 predicted proteins | sample 361361 | NCBI WGS metagenome assembly CEPX01 (sample SAMEA2619974, study PRJEB7988) | marine metagenome | biome: marine biome (ENVO:00000447); feature: mesopelagic zone (ENVO:00000213) & marine oxygen minimum zone (ENVO:01000065); material: "saline water (ENVO:00002010), including plankton...
TACCAGCAGTAGACCCTAATTATACTGACTGTATTAATGCGGGAGGGAGCTGGGTGGATGCTCAGAGTGTTTGCTATTTCCCTAACACAAGCTGTCCGTCTGGGTGGACACAAAAAGGAAATTATAGCAGTACAATAGGAAAAAGTGGCGGCAATAAAAGTGCACATAAATGGTGCAATTCCTCTCCCCAATTAAATCGAGATACCAATTATTGTTCCACGGGACAACATTTTAGAAGCAATGTAGCGACCGAGAGTTGCAGGTATAGAGTTAGTTTACCAAGTAAAAATTCTTGTGGATGGGCCAGCCTCGGCGCCACTAAAACAGAAATCGGCTGCGAAAAAAATAACTGAATTATAGAATCATCAGAAGATCTCCGCTTAAAATGGAGATTTTTGGTATAATAACTCAATGCATAGAAAGATTGACCGTCCAATTTTAATAACAGTTATTATTTTAATAGTTGCCAGGTTTTTTATATCTACTGTAAACGACGTTGATGCTTCTGTTATTAATGAACTACGGGACAGAATTGCAGACAGAAATACGAAAATCCAAGAGCTTGAAAAGGAGATTGTAAAGTATCAGGATGACTTGGAAGAGGTCGGCAAAGAAAAGCAGACGCTCACAAGCGAGTTAAAGACACTTGATATCTCACGGCAAAAAATTGGGACTGATATTCGCCTGACACAAAGTAGAATAAATTCAACAGGTCTTCAGATACAGGAACTGTCTTTGAATATTGGTGACAAGGAAGGAAAAATTGAGAAAAATACAGAAACAATAGCGAGAACTATTCGCGCAATAAATGAAATAGAATCTGATTCACTGATAGAGATAATTCTTTCAAATAATAACCTTTCAGAGTTTCTTGACCAGATAGAGACGCTTCAGCAGTTTCAATCTAATATGAGAGATGATGTAAAGCGTCTGACTTTTCTTAAAGACGATCTTGAAGAGAAAAAAGGCAAGTCAGAGAAGAAAAAAAGAGAGCTTGCGAATTTCAAAAGTGACTTGTCTGACCAGAAGTATGTACTTGATATAAACAGAAATGAGAAGAATACTCTTCTTAAAGTCACGAAAAATAAAGAGTCAAATTATGAAAAGCTTCTGAATGAAAAGATTGAGGCGAGAGAGGCCTTTGAGCGTGAACTCTCGGATCTTGAGTCGCAATTAATAATTGAAATTGACCCGAATAAAATCCCTCCGGCAGGGAAGGGGGTTTTAGCTTGGCCACTTGATAAAATAAAAGTTACACAATACTTCGGAAATACAAGATTTGCCCAATCAGGAGGGTATAAAGGAAAAGGACACAATGGAGTGGATTTTCGCGCGTCCTCTGGTACGAAAGTAAAAACGGCACTCACAGGAATAGTGAAAGCGGTAGGGAACACAGACAAAGTACGCGGATGCTATTCATACGGAAAATATGTACTGGTAAAGCACAACAACGGCCTCTCGACCCTTTATGCGCATTTAAGTTTTATAAAAGTAAATAAAGGCGACACAGTTATAACAGGTGACACAGTCGGCTATTCTGGTAACACAGGTTACTCAACGGGCCCGCATCTTCATTTTGCTGTTTATGCAAGCCAGGGAGTTCGGATTGTCAGATACGGAGATTATGTAAAGGGCAAAACAAACTGCGGGAATGCTTACATTCCTGTAGCGCCTTTGAATGCATACCTGAACCCTCTTGATTATTTATAGGGAAAATGATAAAAATGTCTTAGATTGCAGATATTTATGACCTATATAAGGAGACGGAAAAATGATGTATGTAAACGAAGCAAAGAAAAAATTAACAGGTGAGAGGGTTAGTGTAGAAAATGAAGGTACAAAAACAATAGTTCGGAATACAGAGGTTATGAGTGTTTCTGAGGCAATAGAAAATGACCCTGGGATAAAAAAGGAAATGAGGATGGGGATTTTATATATAATTAAAGGCGAAGTAGAGAGTTCTGAAATCCCAGATGCACAAACGTTTAAAAATATTACAGAGAAACCTGAAATACAGATATTTGTGTATCCAGAAACAAAAATTGAAATTGTTGATCAGGGATGCCCATCATTTTAGTTAGTTGTAACAAAACTCGTTGTAATTTTTTACAGCAACGAGTTTTTATTTTTAGGGAAGTGGTAGTTAGGGTAGATGGTTTATATACGTGTCGTCAAAGATATATTGTACGACATATATAAATTAAATCACCATACCACTACCCTGCCAAAATAGATCTTGGAGAGGAAATTTTAAAAATATTAAAAACAACAAAACTACCGAAAGAATATAAAAACTTTCGGTAGTTTTGTAATTAAAAAATTATTTCTTGGTGATGTGATTCTTTACTCCCCAGCATTTGGACGATGCCAGCCACGGACTAGTCCCCTCTTTTTCGAAGAGATATGTCGCATACTGTACATTGCCCTCAAGCGTATATAAATTGATGCCAAGCCAAGCGGCCGTCTTGCCATGGTAACGCTCATTTATCTGCATCACCCCAACGTCAGCACGATTAATCTCGCCTCTTATTATATCGCCATCTTTCTTAAAATGCCGAAATCTCGATTCACATTTGGCAACTTCTGCCATCACCGGATAATTTTCAAAGTGCTCTCGCACATATTCCTCAACAGTTGGAGATTCCTTAAATCTCACATCCTCTATTTGAGACGCTGCGCTTCCCTTTCCTTCCATCACCGTCACTTCAACCAAAGGAGTTGCTGAAGTTGAACTAAGAAACGCTATGATTAATGCTACTATAACGATAAGCCGTTTTGTTATACTATTAAATAAAAAAAGACGGCCAGAGCCGACTTTTTAAAAGTATAACATATCGTCAAGATTTGTCAATTCTCATCAAGATAATGCTTAAAATAAACAATGTTGTGGATATTCCCGCAGAGATAAAGCAGTAAAAGCAGAGTGCTTCTAATATAAATATCTGCACGTAAATAAACCATACGGACATCAGAAAGCCAATGCCTGATATGACAAGTAGTAAAAGCAAATATTTTCTGTGCCCTGTTTTTATAAAAAGAAAAATTATAGCGAAAACAAGCGCATAAAATGCCACGCCAAGCACAGCAACAGGAATATCGAGTATCGTTGAATAAGCGCTTGTCGTTACCGCACTGCATTCTTCTAAAATAGAGCAGTTTATCGCAGAATGCGAGTGATGTTTTATCGTAAGATAAATTGAATTTGCAAATCCCACGGCACTCAATGCAAGTAAGGTGTTTATCATTTTATTTACTTATCGAGATAAAAACATTTATTAAAGAAAGTGTCGTACTTATAGCACCACTTATAAGCGCTATTAGAGTTGCCTTATTGTTATACCATTTTTTTTCTTTCATTTTTTTTATTTTAACTCTTTCTTCTGATTTAGAAAAGCCAAAGCGCCGTGTAGTCCACCAAACTCTCCAAGCTCCGCCTTTTTGATTTCAGGAAGTTCGGGGAAAACTGAATTAATATCATTCAGATATTTTTTAACTGTTTCCACAGAAATTGCGGGATCCCCTACTATCATGGGACCGCCGAGAATCACAACATCGGGCGACCAGTGCAGTATTGTATTGTTAAGCCCATATGCAAGAGTATGTGCAAGCCCGTTCCACACTTTAGAATCAGTTACTTCATACGGTTTTTTATCCATACGCTTTTCAAGCGCAGCGCCTGAAACAAAATCTTCTAAACTTTTATTATTCTCGATATCTATAATTTGATGCCCTGGCTCAAAACCAAATCTATTTTTGTCAATTTTGCCATTTATAAATCGAGTACCACCAACGCCTGTGCTTACAGTAATATATACCCCTATCTCTCTCCCCTTGCCTGCACCTACATGCATTTCGCCGAGGCCGACTATCGCAGTGTCGTTTTCAATAAAAACCGGCGCTTCAAGAGCTTTTTCAAGTTCTTGCTTAATCGGTCTGCGCGACCAATCAGGTAAATTTTGAGGATTTGCAAATTCTGTCTTTTCTTTATTAAACGGACCCTTCATTCCCCCTCCAGCCACTTGAATCTTCTCACCACCTGAAAGCTCATCTGCGGTCTTTTTAAAAATTTCTATCGCCTCTTCAAATTTCTTTGGTGTGGGAACAACTTTTGGTTCACCGAAAGTTTTGCCATCTTTAGAGACGGCGAGCCTCATCTTTGTTCCTCCAATGTCGAATAGTAAATAAATCATAAATTAAGAATGAATATAGTATATCGTAATTTTTATAAATATAAAAAGCCCTATCCTTTTCAAATAGATAGAGCTTGAAATGACTTGTAAAAAATTAATCAACGAATCTCTAACTTCATACTTCTTCTTTCTTACTTTTTTTGTCTCCCGTAGACAAAGAAGTCAAGAGCCCAATATTATTTAATAAGTTTCTTAAACTCCTCTATCATAGGTACCTGCTCTGCTTCAAGTCCATAGAGTTCAGCGATATTAAGCGCTGTCCAGTCAGCAAGTACGAGTGATGCAAATACTTTGTGATATTTATCTTTGCCTTCTATATCAATCATATCAACCGGCAGTCCCCTATCTTTGTATAAATTCTTTAGAACTTCCATCCTTTTTAGTATTCTTGGATTATCCTTTTCATCACGCAGAATCAAAAAGTGAAAATTTTGAGATAATTTTTTTGTAGAATCTTTTACATCAAACCCCTGTATTTCATTATGGTTTAGTTCCGAGAATATATTGTAAAACGCAGGAATTTTTCCTGTTTCATTGAATTTAATCTTCCAATTATACGCCAGAGACATATTTTGCGCAGAAGAGTAAATTACTGGAATTTTCCCTTTCAGTTTTTCTGCAAGCTCTTCTCCTTTGTCCTGATATGAAGAAGGGTCAAGTGTATTTGCAAGTACGCTAAGCTCTTTCAACATACCCTCCTCCCCCATTATCTTAAACAAAGCTTTAATAGAGTATCCGAGAGCACTTCTGGGTTGAATGCCAGTGATGGGTATTTGTATGTAAGGAAGAGAATGTTTCTTAGCTAATTCTATGAGGTTGCCTCCGGTGGATATTATAGCCATCGATAAATTGTTCTCAATCCCCTTTTCAAGGGTGTTAATTATTTCTTCTGTATTTCCCGAGTAAGAACTTAAAATTACTAAACTGTCTGAAACATCAGGTAATCCATAATCCTTGTGAATTGTAAGATCCAGATCAGGTCTCCAGATTTTAAGTAACCCTGCCGCCAAGTGTGAACCACCCATACCGGCAACTATAAATTTATCTTTCTTTCCCAGCTTGCTTTTGTTTTCAATTACCGGCTCGTACTCAAACTGCTTATTAAAGTTTTTTATAGCATCAATTGTCATATTTTTAACCAAGGAATAGGATGTTCCCTGAATTCATCTAATAATTTTTTATCATACAATAGTCGCGCAACTGTTTCAGCATGAGAGAGCGCGCCGGTAAGCGCATTATGTGGCTTCGGTTCATCAGGAATTCCTACATAGTTGAGTACCGCATCTAAATTAAGAGCCGAGTGATGATTTTTTATAGGTGGTGCAATATCTCTTTTTGTCATATGCATATATGCAAGAGTGTGAACATCAATTACTCTGTGGGCAAACGGCCAATCCAGATGTCCCCTGCGTGCTGCGGCCTGAAGAAAATCTCTGTCAAATGAAACATTCTGCCCCGCCATCGTATAGTTCTCAATATCTTTTGCCCACGCAATGAAGGCTTGGATTATTTCTGTTTCTGGTTTTTTTATCGGATCGGTAATCTCTTTTTTTGTAAATCCGTTTATCTCAAGTGCTTTTTCATCAATATGCGCCCCGTTCCAGATTTTACATTCGTCATAAAACTGATTTGTTGGGTTACTGAAATCAAGCGCGCCAATGCTTACAATCGAATGCTTGTTATAGTCAACACCTGATGCTTCTATGTCTACTACAATCATAATTATCTATATTATACCGCAATTTTAACATATTAAATACTTATTTAAGTCCTTTGCAGTTTGCCGCGGGAGTGTAGCCGGCTTTGCGTGCTTCCTCTGCCGAGTCAAACCAGATTTTGTTTTTCTCCAATATTCGCTTTCCTCCCGAGCACCATGGGAAGTGGTATTTGGAGCCGTTTTTGGACGCAATGAGAAGGCCACTCTCTGCAGACGGCACTACGGTGCCACCTGTGGAATCCTCTGCGCTTAGCACACTTGTTGAGAGATATTCTGGATATTCAATTTGCACGGTCTTTCTCTCCTGTTCAATCAAAGACAATCTGCCCAGACCAAAACCTGCAAATCCGACAAATATTATGACAGCGACTATATAAAGATCACCGTGGGTCAATTCCTTGAGCTTTTCCTTGCCTTTATGGAATAATTCTGATATATTCATACTCATATTATAAACGATTATGGCACATAAAAAAGCAGGAGGTTCATCTAAAAACTTACGTGACTCACAGCCAAAGTATTTGGGCACGAAACTATACGCCGGCGAAACAGTAAAAACCGGTTCTGTTATTGTGCGCCAGAGAGGAACAAAGATAATGGCGGGCAAAAATGTGGGCATTGGAAGAGATCATACTCTCTTTGCTCTCAAAGAAGGCAAAGTAAACTTTCGCAATAAAAGAAAGCTCCACTTTGACGGAAAAAAAATCATCAAAAAAGTTGTTGACGTAATCTAAACAGATTTGTTTATTATCAATTTGAAAGTTGCTTTTGTGTCTCCGACTTTTGCTGTTATATCAAACTCCCCCACTTCTTTTATAGGATGTTCAAGCTCTACGAACTCTGGTTTCAGATCAATATGATCCTGCCTTTTCAATTCCTCTACAATCTCCTCTTTGTGAATCCCTTTAAAAAGATGCCCCTTTTCATTTGCTTTTCCTTCAATTTCAACTCGCGCACCATTAAGAGTTTTTAGATTCTTAACGAGAAGGTCATGCTGTATATTATATTCTTCCTTCTGCTGATGTTTTAGAATTTCAATATTTTTTATTTTCTTTGGCGTTGCAAATTCCGCTAGTTTGTTCGGTATTAAAAAATTCATAGCATATCCGTCCGATACATTCTTAACTTCGTTTTTATGCCCAACTTTTACAACATCTTTTAATAATATAACTTTCATAAGTTTCTATTCTAGCAATATCTCCACTGCTTTATCAAACTGGGGATCAATCCCTGCTTCAAAATCCTCTGGTGTCAGCTCAACTTCTACATCAGGCGTAACGCCACCGTCTGAGATTGACTTGCCGTTTGGCGTGAGCCAGCGCGCAACTGTAACTTTAAGAGATGTGTCTGGAGTGATTTTGACAAGTTCCTGCACTGAACCTTTGCCAAATGTCTTATCTCCCACGATAGTTGCCTTGCCATGCTGAGATAAAGCGCCGGCAAGGATCTCTGACGCAGAAGCAGACCCCTGATTTACAAGGATCGTCATCTTGAGATTATTATTGAAAATATTATATCCTTTGCTTCTGTGTATTCGCGGTTTGTTGTTGCCACCAAAGTCCTCCGTCACAATCACTTTGCCCGCCGGAAGATACCAGCTTGCCATATCAATTGCCGCCTCAAGAAATCCCCCCGGATTGCCACGCAGATCAAGAATCATTTTATCAGTATTAGTTTCAATAAATTCACGAAGAGCTTCCCTGAAAAGATTTGGTGAGATAGCGGAGAAATTAAAAAGCCGAATTACAAATATACCATTGTCTGTAAGTTCAGTTTCAGTAGTAGGAATTTGAATCACATCACGTACAACTAAAATCTCCAGAAGCTCGCTCTCGCCTTCGCGAAATATCGTAAGATTGATTGCAGTTCCGCCTGGTCCTCTGATAAGCTTTACCGCTCTGTCTATCGTCATTCCGTCAGTTGGCGTATCGTCAATTTTTACAATCTTGTCACCTGTTTTGATACCGGCACGCTCGGCAGGATTGCCTTTAAGAGGAGCAATGACTGTCAGAATATTATCTCTTATTCCAATTTCCATTCCAACGCCTTCAAAGTTTCCGCTTATGTCGTCTTCAAAAATCTCCGCATCCTCCGGTGGCAGAAATACCGTATATGGGTCACCTAGAGAGCCAGCAAGGCCCGCTATTGTGCCATAGAGTTTCTCCTCGTCTGTTACGGGATTAGTAGTGGTCGCGGGTACAAACTTCTCATTGATTACATTCCATGATTTCCAGAGCGGAGAAAAATCAATAACAGCGGGCATTAAAGTGCCGTTTGAAAGTGAAATTGCTACTGTGTTTACCTGCTCTTCTTTTTCAGAGCCGACAAAAAGTCCGAAAAAAAACGCTGCCACCACCAGCAGTACAATTACGATTATTGAAAAAATCGGAGATGTAGATAAGTTCCGTGAAAAAATATTCATTATTCGTCCATTATTACAAAAATTTAGTATACGGTCAAATAAAAAAAATAGATGTGTAAAATTCGCTTGTTGTGAAATCACTCAGTAGTATAATAAATACATGTTGACAAAATACACGCACAGAAATGTTACATGGATTGATTTGGAATCCCCAACTAAGGAAGAAGTGCACAAGACAATGGAGGAATACTCAATCCACCCTTCTATCGCCGAAGAGCTTCTAATGCCCACTTTGAAGCCGCGAGTGGACCTGCATGAGAATTTTATTTATCTTATACTGCATTTCCCCGCTTTCAGACACACTCATAATTATCAGCAGAATCAGGAGGTGGATTTTATAATCGGCAAAGATTTCATTATTACAACACGCTACGACACTATTGACCCTCTACATAAATTCTCAAAGTTGTTTGAAGTTGATTCAATTCTTGATAAAAGCAATATCGGCACACATGCAGGATTTGTGTTTTTCTTTATGCTCAAAAAACTCTACAAGGCTCTTGAACATGAGCTTGAATACATTAATGACGCGCTTGAGACGATAGAAGAAGACATTTTTAAAGGCTACGAAAAAGAGATGGTTATCTCGCTTTCAATCGTGAGCCGTGATTTACTTAATTTCAGGCAGGCGCTCCGGCTTCACAAGGAAATCCTTGAATCATTTGAGGAAGCTGGAACAAAATTTTTCGGCAAAGATTTTGTGAGTCAAATCAGATCAATTATAGGAGAGTATTACAGAATAAGTAACATTGTTCGTGCGCATACGGATTCACTCGACGAGCTTCGTGCAACAAACAATTCCCTCGTTTCCACAAAACAAAATGAGGTTATGAAAGTACTTACGATAATGGCATTTATCACCTTCCCTCTCTCTGTTATTGCGTCCATATTTGGAATGAATACCCATTTTTTGCCGATAGTCGGATCTCCAAATGACTTTTGGGTAATTATGGGTATAATGCTTACATTCACTGTCTTCATTTTTATTTTATTCAAGTATAAAAAATGGCTCTAAAATTTTACAATACGCTCACAAACCAAAAGGAAGAATTCAGGCCGCGCAGAGAAAGCGCGGTCACTATGTATAATTGCGGTCCCACTGTTTATGATTTCGCGCATATAGGCAATCTTCGTTCATACATATTTGCAGATATAATTAAGAAGGTTCTGAAATACAATGGGTACAAAGTAAGACAGGTGATAAATATTACTGATGTCGGACACCTCACATCTGATGCTGACGAGGGGGAAGATAAAGTTGAAAGCGGAGCAAAGCGCGAAGGAGTAAAAGTAAAGGATATCGTAAAACGGTACACGAACGCTTTTATGGATGATATGAAGAAGCTGAATATTAATACTAATGAGATTGTCTTTCCTAAAGCAACAGAGCATATTGAGGAGCAGATTGTATTTATAAAAACTCTTGAAGAAAAAGGATACACGTATCAAACTAATGACGGAATATATTTTGATACATCGCTGAGAAGCGATTACGGCAGGCTCGGCAGTATAGATATCAAAGGACTCAAACAGGGTGCGCGGATAAAAAAAGGAGAGAAGAAACATCCGACAGATTTCGCACTTTGGAAATTCTCAAAAAAGAATGAAAATAGGCAGCAGGAGTGGGGCTCGCCTTGGGGTGTTGGATTCCCTGGCTGGCATATTGAATGCTCGGCTATGTCTATGAAACACCTCGGAAAGCAGATTGATATACATACTGGCGGAGTGGACCATATTCCAATTCATCACAATAATGAGATTGCACAAACTGAGAGCGTAACAGGAAAGCCGTTCGCAAATTACTGGATGCACAACGAACATATCACGATCGAGGGGCAGAAAATTTCCAAATCTCTCGGCAATACAGTATATTTACAGAATATCATTGACCGCGGCTTCTCACCGCTTTCCCTGCGATATTGGTATATGAGCGCGCATTACAGGACACAGGCAAACTTCACATGGGACGCACTTGAAGGCGCCCAGACTGCGCTTTTCAAGCTCCATAAGCATTTTGTGGAGGAATATGGAAAGAAAGACGGTGATATAAATGACAAATACAAAGAGAGTTTTGAGGCATTAATAAATGATGACTTGGATATTCCAAAAGTAATCGCTCTTGTCTGGGATTTTGTAAAAGATAAAGATATACCCAAAGAAAATAAGCGCTCTGTCTTACTTTCCTTTGACAAAATACTAGGACTTGGACTTGATCATTCGAATGAAAAACTAGTTGGATTGCTCTCTGGAAAAGGAAAAAAACTCAAAGTTGGAGAACTCCCTAAAGAAGTCAAAAAACTTGTGGGCGAGAGAGAAGAGGCACGAAAAGCAGAGGACTTTGAAAAAGCAGACTCAATTCGCAATGAGCTGAAGGAAAAAGGCTACGAAATTGAAGATGCGGATGAGGGTCCGAACGTAACAAAGGTTTAAATATTTATCAACAAGTTAGACACAGTTTCTCCAAAAATCCTGTCGCAAGCGGGATTTTTTTATTTATGATAGAATATGTTAATGGCAGAGAGAAAAAAATCTCAAAAATCAAACCTCCGTATACCTCCTCAAAATATTGAGTCCGAAAAAGCACTCTTAGGCTCTATTATGCTAAAGCCGGAGATTTTAAATGAAATTGTTACAATCGTCTCTCACGATTCTTTCTATGCTGAAAAACATCGCATCATCTACAAGACAATGCTGGAGCTCTTTGGAAAAAACGAACCAATTGATCTTCTTTCAATGTCATCAAAGCTCAAAGAAAAAAATATGCTTGAGAAAATTGGAGGAAGAAGTTACTTGGCGGAGCTTGTGAATATTGTGCCCTCAGCCGGCAATGCAAAACACTATGCAGATATTGTGCAGAAGAAAGGGACGATGAGAAATCTTATAGAAGCAGCGGATTTCATTTCAGAACTCGGATATGACGAGGCACAGGAGCTTGAGGAAATGCTCGACAGAGCAGAGAAAAAGATTTACGAAGTCACGGAATCTCCAACTCTCCACAAGTTTGTAGAACTCAAGGAAACACTCGGCGAAGCGTGGGATCGCCTTGACCATCTTCATAAATCAAAAGACAAACTTCGCGGTATAAGGACTGGATTCAGGGAGCTTGATGATATGCTTGCTGGATTTCAGAAATCAGACCTTATAATCCTAGCAGCACGACCTTCAATGGGAAAGACGGCCCTTGCGCTTGACATTGCGCGACAGACAGCGATAAAGCACAACACGCCTGTCGGTATCTTCTCTCTTGAGATGAGTTCACAGCAACTGGTTGATAGAATGCTTGCCGCAGAATCACGAGTGAATGCATGGAGACTCCGTACGGGCAAATTAAACACTGATACGGAATTTGATCAGATAAGACATGCGCTGGACAGCCTTGCAAAAGCACCAATCTTTATAGATGATCAGCCAGCAAATAATATTCTCAAGATGCGTTCAGTTGCACGGCGGCTTAAAAGCGAACGAGGAGTCGGCCTTATTATCGTTGACTATCTTCAGCTTATGGTACCCGCTTTAAACAAAAATTATGATTCGCTTGTTCATCAGGTTACTGAAATCTCACGTTCTCTCAAGACAATGGCAAGAGAGCTCGATGTACCGGTGCTTGCACTCTCACAGCTCTCACGAGCAGTGGAGCAGAGACGTGGCAAACCGCGCCTGTATGATCTTCGTGACAGCGGAAGTTTGGAACAGGATGCAGACGTTGTGATGTTTATCCACCGCGACGACAGATATAATGAAGATTCAAGTAAGCCCAACATTGCCGAGATTCTTATCGAAAAGCACAGAAACGGACCTATAGGAAAAGTGGAGCTTTACTTTGACGACCAGAAAGCTACATTTATGAGTGTTGATAAAAGCGGCTTTGGTGATTTTGCAAAAACTGAAGAAGCTAATATGGATTTTTAGATTTGATGAACACGATAAATAAATTAACAGAAATTTTCTCTAAATTTCCTGGCATAGGCCCACGCCAGTCAAAAAGATTTGTCTATTTCCTACTAACAAGAGACGTCAAATCTCTCGAAGAACTTTCAAGACTTATCTTGGAGCTGAAAAAAGAAGTAGGGGTATGCCAGTTGTGCATGCGTTTTTTTGCCAATCAATCCAACTCAAAGATATGCAATGTCTGCGGAGATAAGAACAGAAACGACAAGATGCTTATGGTGGTTGAGAGAGATGTGGATTTTGAAAATATTGAAAAAAGTGCAATATATGACGGAAAGTATTTTATACTCGGAGGAAGAGTGCCTATACTCGAAAAAAAATCTAAAGAAAAAGTACGAGCTCAGGAGCTTGTAAAAACAATTGATGAGCGCATAAAAAATGGAAAATTAGAAGAAATTATTCTTGCATTCTCAGTAAGTCCAGATGGAGAGAATACGGAGAGATTCATAAGAGAGCAGCTCTTGCCAATTGCAGAAAAAAATAAAATAAAAATTTCAACTCTCGGAAGAGGCCTTTCAACAGGAATTGAACTTGAATATCCTGATTCAGAAACTCTCAAAAGCGCTTTTAAAAATAGAACTTGATTTTTTATTTCAGCGATTCGATTTTTACAGCATTGAAAATCTGCCGATGACCTCTTTTTTTGAAGTATCGGCTTTTTGCTTTAAATTTAATTACGTCAATTTTTTTGGCTTTCCCTTCTTCTACAAATATACCGGTCACTTTGCCTTTTTCAATAAAAGGCGTACCAACTTTTGTACTCTTGCCATCATCATATAGGAGCACCTTGTCAAAGGAAACTTTAGCGCCTTTTTTGTGGCTTTTAGGAAGCTTTTCTATTTTTATAATGTCTCCTTTTGAGACCTTATACTGCTTCCCACCAGTCTTTATAACAGCAAATTCTTTACCCATAATATCAGCTATATTAACGTATTTTCATAAAAAATCAAATCACTCTTCCCTGTCTGGTTTTTCAAGCATAGGCGGTTCTACTCCCGTAGTCTCTCCAGTGATACGAAAGATGTCTTTGTCTATCTTATTGAATTCTTTACTGGAAGCATTATGATGATTTACCACCGTGGCTATAGAATTGCCTAGTTTTATATGATATTCACCATATACATTCAAATGCCTTTCCAACTCATGGACCCATTTCTTAATATTCTGCGCCTGCTGTTCAATCTGAAGTGATTTAAGGCCTTGTAATACAGTCTGAAGATATGCCATAAACGACGTGGGTGAGACAATAATCACCTTTTTCTGCTGAAATGCATACTCTATCAAATCTCGTGTTGCAGTCTTGACAGCGCCGACTTGATTAATGAGAAGATCATAATAAATACCCTCTGACGGAATAAACATAAAGGCAAAATCCATAGTCCCCTCTCTGGGGCGAATATATTTTGCTGTTTCATCAATCCTATTTTTTAAATCTTGCTTAAAAAGTTTTTCTAAGCGCTCTTTTTCGGCTCTATCTTGTGTCTCAATAATTTTATTATAATTCTCAAGAGAGAATTTTGAATCAATTGGCAGAATTTTATCTTTTTCCAAAAACACAACAGCATCAACAATGTCTCCATTTTTAAATTGATACTGCATTTGAAAACGCCCAGGCGGAAGAACATTCTTGAGAACTGTTTCAAGGAGATATTCACCAAGTACTCCTCTCTGTTTTGGATTCTGAAGTACATCTTGGAGGGATTGTAATTGATCCGCAAATGACACGACTTGCTTGTTTGTTTCATCAAGTTTCGTGAGGCCTTCCGTCACTTCCCTTACAATCTTTGATGATTCTCCAAGCTGTGTTTTTACAGATTCATGCATTTGCTTCGTAGTTTCCCCCAATTTATTATCAAGCATTCTGGTAAGTTCTTGAATTTGATTCTGTATTAAAAGAGAACTTTGGTCACCTCCTCTGCCCCTTAAAGCAAGCCAGATTATTATTCCAACGAGCGAAACAATAGATACAGAAGCAATAATAATAGCTAATACAGATATGTTCATAATATGCCTATTCTATCACACTTTTTTGCGAAAAAAGAGATAGTATTTTGCCACCTCTATTGTGATGAGATTGAATATTCCTACGCTGGCGAGGAAGAGCATTTGCGAAATTGAAAGCACAGTGAGAGAGAGAAGTGTTCTTAAAGGTGAGAATAAAATTGCGGCAATAAGGAGAAGTGTGTTGAAAACAAATGCAATAATCAAAAACTTATTTGAGAATATATTTATTCTCCACAAAGGAGTATCAAAACTCTTAAGGGAGAACGTAAAGAATATTGAATCAATTGAAATTAAGATAAACATCATCGTGCGAATCTCCTCAATCGGCATTCCCATTTTTAGAAGCATGAAATACAAAGCTGTCAGAAATAATCCTGTCACTATGCCAATTGTGAAAATAAATTTCTTGATTATAGGAGTCAGTATATTCTTTGAAGTATGTGAGCGCGGATCTTTCTTCATTATGTTTTTGTCCTTTTTCTCAAACGCAAAAGCAAAACTCATTAATCCTTCTTCTATGATGTTTGCCCAAAGAATCTGTGATGGAAGAAGGGGGATGGGCACACCGGCTACAAGTGCTCCGACTATTATAAATACTTCCACAAAGCTGGTGGACAGAAGATAGGCAAGAATTTTCTTAAGATTGTCAATTATCTTTCTTCCCTCTTCAATTGCAGAGACTATAATTGAGAAACTATTATTCAACAATATTATATCTGCCGCTTCTTTTGCGACTTCTGTCCCGCTTCCCACAGCTACTCCGATGTTCGCACTACGCAACGCTGGAGCGTCGTTTATTCCGTCTCCTGTCATTGCAACAACCTCGCTTGCACCGCGCAGTACCCTTACAATCCGAAGTTTTTGGTCAGGCAGAACACGCGCAAATATCTTAACTTTCTGCAGAGTTTTGAGAAGCATTTCATCATCTTGAAGCTCAATGTCGCTTCCAAGTAAAGCTTGATCATCTTGCTTTGCAATACCGACTTTAATCGCAATATTTTTTGCAGTTTCTGGATTATCTCCAGTAATCATCGTAACGCGTGCGCCAGCCTTTTTAACTTTCGCGATTGCTTCTTTTACATCTTTGCGAACAGGATCTTCAAAGGCTATAAAGCCAGCAAATACTGCTTTTTCGGCAAGTGTTTTCCCTTTTCTTTCCCCATCCTCAATATCCTCCCAAGATACGTCTTTGTATGAGATGCCAATGAAACGCATTCCTTTGGCACTCTCTCGTCTCTGTATTTGTTTTAAAATAGAATAGTCCTTGTCTAAAAGCACCTCCGCTTTTCCATTTTTAAGAACATGGGTTGAATGTTCAATTAGAAATTCCGGTTCACCACTTAAGTAAATCCTATTCTTTTTATAAGTTTTGTATTTGTTTAAAGAGGCGCTAAATCTTCTTTTTGATTCAAATTTAAGAAAATCGATTCTCTGGTTTTCTCTCTGAAGCTCGTCGGCGGAGATTCCCATTTCAAGACCTGCAATTATAATTGCTTTCTCAATCGGTCTTCCATGAACAATAAGTTTCCTCGGTGCGTCTTTACTTTCCTCAACAAATGCGTCCGACGAAAGCACCGCCATAGTGAGTAATTCTTTATCGTCTTGAATCATATTCTTTTCTCCGGCTTTAAGAGACTCAAGAGTGTAGAGAGATGCGAGTTTCATTTTCGCTTCTGTAAGTGTTCCTGTTTTGTCCGTTAAAATCACAGTTGTTGCTCCTAAAGTTTCGGCCGCAAGTAAGTTGCGTACAAGCCCTCCATATTTGAGAATTGACTCCATACCGAGCGCCAAAACAACAGTAACTGCGGCAGGCAAACCCTCCGGCATTGTTGCAACAGCAATTGCAATCGCTATCAAAAGCATCTCTCCCAGAGGCTCTCCGCGCAACACTCCTAAAAGAAAGATTACGACTATAGCAGCAAGTATAATGTATATAAGAAATCTGGCGATTTTGCGTATTCCATGCTGAAGTGGTGTTAATTGATCTTCAATCGTTCCCAATTGCTTCGCAATTATTCCGACTTGGGTATTTCTTCCGATTTCAACAACAATGCCGATTCCTCCTCCAGATGATACAAGTGTCCCCATCCATGCCATGTTGGCACGTTTGCTAAGTGGAACTCTTTTGGAAATTATTTCTGCATTTTTACGAACCGGCGCCCACTCCCCTGTCAGAGCCGCCTCATTAACAGAGAGATTTTTCGCTTCAAGAATTCTGATATCCGCTGGCACTTGTGAACCGCCCTCTAAAATAACCAAATCTCCGGGAATGAGATTTTCTGAAAGAATTATCGCTTTCTTCCCGTCTCTTATTACGGTCGCATGTTTTATTTGAGATTTGTTGAGCTTTTCAAATGCCTTAGACGCTCGTTCTTCTTGGAATACACCGACACCGACATTTATGAAAAGTGCCGCGAAAATTACAATCGTATCTAAAAACTCTCGGAGGAAAAGAGTAGTTATTCCTGCTCCAAGCAAAATTATTACAAGTGGACTTTTAAACTGTTTAGCAATCTTATCTGTAAATGTAAGATCTTCTCCTGCCTCAAGAATGTTCTTGCCGTGTCTTTTCTGTAGTCTTTCAATCTTCTCGGCAGATAATCCGCTCTTTAGATCAGCAGATAGAACTTTTCTAAGATTTTCTCGCGAGAAAGTTTCCCACGATATATGCCTTGGTTTCATCTATTAAGTATAGCAGAAGTGCTATGATATATGGAGATTTTTTGTTAATATTGCTCTATGGTTCAGAAGGAAATAAAAGAAAAAATAAAAGACGCAATGAAAGCTCGTGATGAAATAAAGCTTTCTGTCTTACGGGGACTTTCCGCCGCATTTACAAATGAGCTTGTCGCGACAAAGCGAAAGCCCGATGAAGAATTAACTGACGATGAAGCAATTGCAGTGATTAAAAAACAGGCAAAACAAAGAAGAGAGTCAATTGAGCAGTTTAAAAGTGGTGGCAGATATGACTTGGTGCAGAGAGAGGAAAAAGAGCTTGCGCTGCTTTCAAAGTATCTTCCAGAGGAAATGAGCCGACAGGAAGTTGAAAAAATTGCGAAAGCCAAAAAAGAAGAATTGGGAATCGAGGATAAATCAAAAATGGGAGTACTCATAGGAGCACTTATGAAAGAGTTCAAAGGAAGAGCAGACGGTTCTGTTGTAAAAGAAGTCGTCGTTAGTTTGTTTTAAAGTCGGTCTGTACCGGATTGCCTTCAGCATCTGAAAGAATCAAATCTTTGCTTAAATCAAATGCTCTGTCTCCGTCATCCTGCCTCAAGACTGCATGATAAGCTTTTCCGCCTTCAGTGTTACGTAGAAGATCAACTGCTCCAGTGTTCGAACCTGAATCAAACAATTGCGCGCCGAGCGCGTTTCCTAAAGCGCCACCTTCATCTTCATGAATCACAACCCATCCCGTATTTTCAAGAGTTACAAGCTCGACACTCACTTTTTCACCTGCTTGCTGATCACGAACATGTATAACATTCTGGTCTGCGAGCACTATTCCTGAGGAGGTATTGGGTGCCTCGTCGTCTGCATCAGTGTCCCCTGCAGGAGCCCGAAGAGAAAACCATGTCCCTCCAAAGCCTATAGCAACGCCTACTATAAACGCAATGATGACTTTTGTAGAAAATATATTATTTTTCTCCATACTTTTATTATCACTATTATCTAATAAAATATCCATATATCTTACATAAGATTAGACACCACACAAGGCTTGACTTTCTGTCATAATGTTTTCAACTTTTTGCGTATTAAAGCCCATAGAATTAAGAATTTTCTTGTTTTCCTTGATGTTCCTACATAAAACTACCTTTTGCTCCATTAGTCTCTTTTTTTCTGCGCCCGAAAGTGACGTAAGTGCGGTAATGGGCTGAACACCTGTCTCTTCAATTAATTTTTGCAAGTTGCCTCCCTTTGGATAATTCCATGATATCAACTTGATTCCGACACAGTCTCCATACTTTATTACATTTGTGGTAAATTTTGTATTTGTTATAAGCCACTGTTCATTTATATTGACATTGTCTACTTTTTTAATATCTTCAAAACGAGCATGAACGTAAAGCGCGACTTTCAAATCAGAGCGTTTGCCCAGAGTATTGTGGAATTTGACTTCAGCCCCTACTTTTTCTCCGTTTCTTTTGGCAATAATATCAATCTCGTGCTCCACGCATGCTCCTTTGATAATTCTGCCAACCTCAACTAAATATCCTTTTGCTCTAAAGATTTCTGCCACAAAATCTTCAAACGGATAGCCTGAGGGTCCGAGCGCTAAGACCGCACGCTTCATTGAATAGCGCGCAGCAACTGGTTTTTCTTTTTTCTCAAGATAAGAGAAAGCGTGTTTGTAGATTTCCGATGTGCTCATTCCCTCTTTTAAATCTTTTTCAATATATCTAATAACATCGTTTATTCCCTCCTTTGTTGCTCCAGAACGTGCTAAAGAATAGCGCAATTTCTCTACTTCAAACGGCTCTTTAGTCCCGTCTTGTTTTGTAATAAGTATCTCTCTTGTCATATGTTTATTATACCACCTCCTAAGCACTCCTCTCCATCATATATTACAAACGACTGGCCGGAAGCGGCAGTGTCTTGATTTTTATCAAATTCTACCATCGCCTGACTATCCGATAGCCGGGTGATTTTGCAGTCTTGAAGTTCTTGTCTGTAGCGTATCCGCGCTTTATACTTCCTGCTTGTATCAGGTATTTCCCCGCTTATCCAATTTACATCCTTTATCTTTATACCAAGATTGAACCTTGGTTTAAGGTTCGACCTTGAAAATTTGGGAGAAACTATGATGGTATTTTTTGAAATATCTTTTGAAACTACATAATACGGCTTGTCATGTGTCGTTTTTTCAGTAATTGTAAATCCATGCCTCTGCCCTATCGTCAGGAATACCGTGCCGTCGTGGTGACCTATTATCTTGCCGCTCTCGTTCAAGACATTTCCTTTTTTTTCGTCAATATAGTTTTTCAAAAAATCGCCAATATCAAGCTTTCCTATAAAGCACAGCCCTTGGCTGTCTTTTTTCTTTGCAGTCGGGAGATTGAATTTCTCTGCAAGTTTACGCACTTTTTTCTTTTCAAATTCTCCCGTCGGAAAAAGAGAATACTTGAGTTGCTTCTGTGTTAAAGTCCAGAGAAAATAACTTTGGTCTTTATTATCATCATTTCCAATAAGTAATTTATATTTCCTGTCTTTTTCAATTTTTCTCACATAATGACCAGTAGCTATGTAATCGACTTTACTTCCAAGCGCTCTATTCAAAAATGCACCAAACTTAATGTAGCTGTTACACATTACATCAGGATTTGGAGTTCTTCCATCTTTATATTCAGAAATCATATAATCAATAATTTCTTTTTTATATTCTTTTTCTAGATCAAATGTAAGAAATGGAATTTTAAGCTTAGCACATACGCGCATCGCATCAAGGCGGTCATCTCTCCATCTGCATGGAATAAAGTTCGGATGCCATACTTTTATGAACACTCCCGTTACCTCAAAGCCACGTTGCTTTAGCAACGCAGCAGCAACAGAGCTGTCCACCCCGCCTGAGAGTGCGACAAATATTTTTTTATTATTCTCTCTCATTTCAATTCAAATAAATTTTCTTTTTGCGCACATGTTCATTAAATGTTTTGCTGTAGTGCATATTACCATTTTTGTCCGAGAGAAAATAAAGATAATCTGTCTCAATCGGATTGACGGCCGCACGAATGGAGTCAAGACCTGGATTCGCAATAGGTGTCGGCGGAAGGCCTGTGTTTGTGTATGTATTATATGGATGATCATCCTCCAAATCTTCAAGTGTCAACTGAAATGAATTCTTTCCGTTTACGTATCCAAATACCGCATCGACCTGAAGTGGCATGCCTATATCAAGCCGTTTCCACAAAATCCCTGCAACTGTCCTTCTCGTCTCCATAGTACGCGCTTCCTTTTCTAAAATAGAGGCCATATTGATAATTTCATCAATTGGTCTTCCAAACTCCCTAATCTCCACGTCAACTTCCACAAGTCTCTCAACAAATGTATTCTCAAGCACGCGCAGAACTTCCTTTGCTTTTACATTTGGTAGAAAAAAATATGTATCTGGGAATAAATATCCCTCTCCTCCGTCTACCAATGCCAGAAATTCATCTTTATCAAAAGATTCAAATTTCTTCTCAAAAATTTGGCTGATTTCATCTGCTGTTGCTCCTTCTGGAATTACAATCCGCATCAAGTTCAGATCAAAATCTCCTTTTGTAATTCTCTGTGCAATGCTAAAAACACTCTCCTTTCGCTCCAGAAAATAATCACCCGAAAGTGCCCCCTTCTCGCTGTTTAAGAGAATCACCATGCTCTCAAACCAAAGAGATGATCTGATGACATTTTGCTCTTTGAGGAACTCTGCAACAGAAGAAAGAGTTTCTCCTTCTTCTACCGTTACTGTCTCGCCAACTGGAAATTGAGCTGGTGCGCGAAAGACTGTTGTATAGAAAGAAATCAGCGCAACAAAAAGAAGGATAAGAAGCGCGACTGTTTTTCTTTTATTGTTGTTAAAATATGAAATTGTCTTTCTCAGCAAAGAGGCAGCAAAATACTTGATACGTGATATTTGATGCATAATATTTTATATCGGCAGGTCCGAAGGAGCTTCTGACTTCTTGGAAGGAACTCTGCTGACAGTTGGAGTCTGCACGACACTTCCCGGGAAGTGATACATTGTCGCAAGTTCTTCGGTATTAAATACAAGGGGCTGTGTTTTGTACGGATGAAAGAAATATGAACGCCTTCTGTAAGCATCATAGACTCTTCTACTTGCACGAGCCCTCAATATACCTTTGTAATCCTGCCATGGATAATTAAAAGGAATATTGTATCGCATGGCAGGTGTAAATTGATTCAATGTATTTGAGTTGAACTGCTTAATGACACTCAACAGCCCGACAATATTTATCGGACGAAACTTGTCTTTTTCTGAGAGGTAAATACCCCGGATTCCGACATCAAAACCGAGTTTTGTAATACTTCTTTCAATTGCTTTTATTATATCTTTTTCGCCTTCGCTTAAACTGGGCATAAACGGAAACCCAGCGGATGAAATTTCTCTTGAACTTTTTGTCTTAGGGTCTCTTAGCATTAATTTATTAATTTCATCCTGCGCATCATCTTTCCACCCTCTTTTGCCAAAAGGCCATAGTCCTTTTTTCTTTTTTTCATCCTTGTTAACCCTAATCAAAAATTGAAGCCAAAGCTGTTCTCCTTTGCCTAATGAGCCGAAGTGCTCAATCATCGGTGCCATAGGATCAATCTTATGTTCTTCTTTAGGGTCTTTGTCCAATCCATAATCAATATATGTTTTTATAGGATACGCATCTGGTTTTCTAAGACTAAAATCTGTCCCCCATACACTTATTTTCTGCAGATCAAAATCAATCATTCTTGTATAGTCATCTGCTTCAACTATCTCCACATCTGGGTACTGCGCGTAAATCTGCGTTTCAATCATTTCTTTAAAGAATGCTCTTGACCATATAAAGAATCTCACTTGCCCTTCAATTGAAACGATCTCAAATGAATACCACGTTCGCGTTTTTCCAAGCCACCATCTATCAAACCATGTTTGTTCTCCTATGCCCTGATGGAGCCCCATAAACACCGATTCCATGGCAAGCGGAGATTTCATTATCTCTCTTGGAAGCTTTACTTCAAGAAATACGTATTCCTGATTCTTAAAAAAATTAGCCCTTACGTATATCATCCAAAATTTAAAGAATATATAACCGAGGAAAAGCGGAACCCATATTGGAGAAAGAATTCCTATAACTCCAAATATTTCTCTAAACATTTCAGGAGATATGCGTAGGAGCACGTATAAAAACACTATGATGGTCCCGACAAGAAGCCCTACTATGGGAATACCTGAATGTTTTGCACCTGTTTTGAATATTTCTTGGGTTTTTTCAGTCATATGCATATAATACACGAAAATAATATAAGAAAACACCTCCAAGATTATTTTGGAGGTGTTTTTTACATTTAGACAATTAAATATTTTTCGTCTTTATTTATTTTGAAATGGTCTCTGTTCTGCAAATTCACTATAATGGTATTGTCCTTTATGTACCGCTCTTTTCGAACTTTGTCTATAATCTCCTCTTTTGTAAGCGACCCGTGCTTCTTGAGGATTTCGGCAATCACATCTTTTACTACTCCACTAGTGTAACCCCATTCCGAAAGCGCATAAAGTCCTCTTCCGACAAGCACGAAACGCGGATCTTTTATAAGTTCATTGTGACATGTAGCCGTATGCGCTTTTATACCAAAGAAATTGGAAATTGCTTTTGCAACTTCCGTAAAGTGCATAGGAGAACCATTTTTCTTAATCGCCAAATATGCATAGTCACGCATTCCTTTCACCCGCACGTTTGAAGAATCAGCAACACCCCATTCTCCCAATGGATTTTTTCCGAGCATTTTTGATATTGTAAGCCACCGTCTTGCAATCTCTTCGTCCTTGTATTTTTTATTCAGATCTTTAACTTCATCCAAAAATGAATTAATAAGTTCTGGTTCCGGAATTAAATCCTCCAATGAAAGATTTTCGTATACATTCTTTAGTGCTCTGTGCACCGCATCTTCCAGTTCTTCATCCACATACCAATGGCTTTTGAATTCGTCGTCATCCTTTCTCTTACTAAACTCATCGCCAAGCACAAGCAATAAAAGTGCATGGTTTTGGGTGTTTTTGTCTTTGGAAATCAATTCAAGAAGTTCGTCTTCAGATACTATGCCTCCAAGAGAATCAATGGCTGAGGCAAGTTCATTAAAAGTGTTTTTCTCGCTTGAAAAAGCATCTGATTTTCTTATACTCCCTAAGGCGGCATTTTCAATCTGTCTTACTCTCTCCCTTGTAATACCATACTGGCTTCCTATTGCCTCAAGTGTCATCTTTCCGATATTTTTGCCTAGACCATATCTGTTGGTCACCACCTCACGAGCGCGCGGTGGAAGCACGATAAGTAACCGCTTTGTGACTTGTTTGGGCTTGAATGCGATTATTGCAGACATGATTTTACTGTTTTATGATAATACTACATTTCTACCACAAATGCAAACAGCACGCAAGTGGCCATTAATCAGTCACAATACTGACAATTTTGCCATTTACATACAATACTTTTTTAATTTCTTTATCTTTAGTCCATTTCTTCACATTTTCATCCAAAAGCGCTTTTTCTTTAATATTTTCTTCATTTTCGTCTGTAGAAATATCGATAATTGCTCTGACTTTGCCATCTACCTGAACCGCTATTTGAGCTTTATCTTTAACAGTTTTAGATGAATCATATTCTGGCCATTTCATTGATAAAATTGAATTGCTGTTTCCGAGTTTTTCCCAAAGTTCTTCTGCCGTATGCGGGGCAAATGGAGCAAGTAAAACTAGAAATGTTTCAAACACTTCTTTTGGAACTTCTTTTTCATTTTCAAGTTCATTTACAAGAATCATCATTGCGCTCACTGCAGTGTTGAATTTCATTGTTTCAATATCTTCATTAACTTTTTTTATAGTTTTATGAAGCAGAGTTTCAGAATTATTTTTACTATCTATGACTTTCTCCTGTAGTCTCCAGACTTTTTCAAGAAACCTGCGCACACCTATCATATTGTCTGTACTCCACGCAATCGCCTGATCAAAGGGTCCCATAAACATTTCATAAAGACGTAGTGTATCAGCGCCGAACTTTTCAACGATATCGTCGGGGTTGATTACATTTTCTTTTGACTTTGACATTTTCTCACCTCCCTCGGCCAATATAATACCGTGTGAGGTCCTCCTCTGGTACGGCTCTGAGGTCGGCACTTTTTTTATATCGTAGAGAAACTTATGCCAGAAACGCGAGTAAAGAAGATGAAGAGTTGTATGCTCCATGCCTCCGTTGTACCAGTCAACAGGTGTCCAATATTTGAGATTTTTCTTATCTGCAAATGCCTTGCCATTACGCGGGTCAGTGTACCTTAAATAATACCAAGACGAGCCCGCCCAGTTTGGCATGACATCCGTCTCCCTTTTTGCGTTTCTGCTACATTTCGAGCATTTTACATTCATCCACTCTTCAACATTTGCAAGCGGTGAATCCCCGCTGTCAGTCGGTTTATAGTCCTTCACATCAGGAAGCTCAACAGGCAGTTCATCCTCCGGCACAGGCACTGGGCCACACTTATCACAGTGAATTATGGGTATTGGCTCCCCCCAGTAGCGCTGTCTTGAGAATACCCAATCGCGAAGTTTATATTTAATAGTTTTTTTGCCTTTGACTTTTTCTATAACTTCATCCATATCGACAAGATCTGCTTCAACAATTGGCAGATTAAATTTCTTCGCAAATTCAAAATCACGTTGATCATGCGCGGGTACTGCCATTATTGCTCCTGTCCCGTATTGCACCATTACATAGTCAGCAGCAAATATCGGGATTTCTTCTTTATTAGCAGGATTAACTGCTTTTATCCCCTTTAACTCGACACCTGTTTTTTCTTTACCTTCCATCATTCTTTCAATCTCTGTTTTTTTCTTTGTATCGTTTATATATTTTTCTACTTCATCAAAATTTGTGATTTGTGATTTTAAATCTTGTACCAACCGATGCTCTGGAGCAAATACCATATATGTTGCACCAAACAGGGTATCCGGCCTCGTCGTGAAAATATCTATTGAAAATTGAGAATCGGAAATTGGAAATTTAATCAGAGCTCCTTCTGATTTTCCTATCCAATTTCTCTGCTGGATTTTTATCGATTCTGAATAATCGGCATCATCTAAATCTTTATCCAGTTTGTCTGCATATTTTGTTATAGCAAGCATCCATTGCTCTTTTTGCCTTTTTTCTGTTTCTCCACCACATCTCTCGCAGTGTCCTTCTGTAACTTCCTCATTCGCAAGACCGATTTTGCATGAAAGACACCAGTTGATTGCAACGCTTGCTTTATACGCAAGACCTTGTTTAAAAAGCTGGAGAAATATCCACTGTGTCCATTTATAATATTCCGGATCAGAAGTGTTTATCTCCCGTGACCAGTCAAATGAAATGCCGAGTGATTTAATCTGTTTTCTGAAAATGTCAGTATTTTTCTTTGTTACCTCTTTTGGATGAATGCCGGTTTTAAGCGCATAATTTTCCGTCGGCAGTCCAAAAGCGTCCCAACCTATCGGATACAGCACGTTTTTGCCTTCAGCCCTTCTTTTGCGCGCAATAACATCCATGCCAATATACGGACGCGGATGTCCTACATGAAGCCCGTCGCCCGATGGGTATGGAAATTCAATTAAAAGATAAGACTTTTCTTTTTTGGAAAAGTCTTCTGCTTTGTACGGCTTATTTTTATCCCATTTTTCCTGCCATTTCTTTTCAATTTTTTTATGATTATATTTTTCCATTATCTATCTTTCATTGGTGGAAATAAATCTGGGTCTATTGTTCTTTCAAAACATTCTTCTCCTGCGCTGTGCTGCCAGTTTGCATTTTCAATATCAAATTCTCTTCTTGTATTTTCCATATTATCAACTATATCTTAAACTCTATCACATCTCCGTCTCTGACGATATATTCTTTTCCTTCTGTGCGAGTCCATCCTTTCTCTCGCGCGGTTGTGTAAGAGCCAGCTTCAGTAAGTTTTTCATAAGAGATAACTTCTGCACGAATGAATTTATCTTTAAAATCAGTGTGGATTGTGGCGCCTGCATCCTGCACACTTGTACCACATTTTATAGTCCATGCTCTTAATTCACCAGAGATAGTTGTGAAAAATGTTATGAGGTCCAATAATTCGTATCCTTTTCGTATCAGAGCGTCAATCCCGCTTTCAAAAACCCCGAACTCTCTTCTAAATTCATCTTTATCGTCTTCACTTACCTCTTTAAGTTCATTCTCGACGCTTGCATCTACTTTGACCCACTTTGCACCAGAACTTTCAAAAAAATCTATCAATCTCTGGTATCTGACATCTTGAGAGTCGTCAATGTTTATGCCCTCCGACTTTTTATTCAGTACATAGAGTATTGGCTTTAATGTAAGCAAATTAAGATGTTTTATTGAAGTTCTCTCTGTCTCGTCCAATTCCAAAGAACTTGCAAGTTCTCCCGCAGTCAACATGTGCTCTACTTTTTTCAACATTTCCTGCTCGCGTATAGCACTTTCCTCCTCTGCTTTTATTTCTTTTTCTATATTGGATAATCTTTTTGTCACACTCTGCAAATCCGCCATTATAAGTTCAAGATTTATTATCTCAATGTCATCCATCGGGTCCACCACTGCATTTACATGAACCACATCAGGATCATCAAATGCTCTTATTACTTCTGCTATTGCATTTACTTCTCTAATATTTGAAAGAAATTTATTTCCTAGTCCTTCTCCTGCCGATGCACCTTTAACAAGTCCTGCAATGTCAACGAAAGAAACTGTCGCTGGAATTGTTTTTTGCGGCTGCAACAAACGGCTCAACTTGTCCAACCGTTCATCAGGCACGGGAACGATACCTACAGACGGGTCAATGGTGCAGAATGGGAAATTCTCACACGGAACTGATTTTTTTGTAAGTGCATTAAAAAGTGTTGATTTGCCTACATTTGGCAGACCAACAATGCCTATAGATAGTGCCATGATTTATATTGCTTTCTTGCCAAAATTATAGACCTTCTTGTGCCAAGATTTCTTATTCGCGTCCGTTGCCCGCTCTGACGGGCCAAAAGTAGTAACCTCAACTGGATTAAACCCTGCAAATCCTAAAATGCCGCGTGAAATCTCATTGGTAAAGTCGCCAAAATTAAAACGGATTTTTATAGGATTCATTCCTGCCGCAATAATTACCCGTGCACTTCTTCCTGTAAGAAGCTTTTCCCACTTGGCGGAATCTTCTTTTGAAAACCTGAATGCAAAGCCAGGCAAAAACATCCTATCAAAGAGCCCTTTCAAAAGCGCTGGCATCGTGCACCACCAATTTGGATAAACTATTACCACGTGTTCTGCCCATTTGAAATTCTCCTGTACTTTTATCAAATCTGGCTCAAGCTCTTGTATTTCTTTGTATCCTTTATGCAGAATCGGATCAAATTCCAAATCGCAGATGTTGATTCTGCGAACTTCATGGCCTCCATCGCGTGCGCCCCTCTCATATGAGTCAGCCAAATGTCCGGAGAGTGTGTCACAGTCAGGATGACCGAGTAATATTAAAACTTTTTTCTTATACATGAATTAAATATTCGTATAAATAAAACCCTGTAATTGAAAGCGCTCCTAAAAGCGCAATCCAAAATACAATATTAAGCATTCGCGTCATCGCTTTTTCACTATCAGACATTTTGCAAATCCCAAGAAAACCAAGGAGGTAAAAAATCACAATTGCTATTGCGCCTTTCCCTATCCAGTGATGATTAAATGTTTCTTTGAGCCAGTCTTTGAAAGGGCCGTAAAGTTCGCCGAATATTGTCGCAAACACGATAAATGCAATTGCAACTACTGCCGCAATTCCAAATGAACTTATAATTTTGTTTCTTTTATTATCCATATTTTATCTGGCAGCCCCTGATATTACTATTCCGCCCAATGCCATTGATATGGCTATTATGAAAGTTATTAAAGCGACAAGTGCGAGCGTATTGCATAGTCTTTTATTTTCTTTAAGTCTGTCCCCTTTCAGCCATAATGTAAGTAAAACTACAAATGATAAAGCTGGCAGAAAAAGGAATATATGCTCTTTTGCTTCCATTATTACAGAATGTACCCATGGAGTCGGACCTTCCTTAATAATCGGCTTAACATTGCTCCCATAATATACAACATAATAATATCCTCCTGTAATCCAAGTTATAATGTATGCAATAAAAGCAATGAGTGAGGATACTTTAAGTGAGCAAATAGGAATGTTTTTCTTAAACAACCATATTACTGTCATATAAGAAGCCATGACGCCAATCACGCCAATGAGAACATGTATAGATAATAATATTGAAAGTGTTGTCATGCTATTTTCTTTCCTAAATATAATCTTTTAATTATAGATAAAATTCCCATAACAATAAATACCGCAATTACATAAAAAACCAAAAATGTACTGTATGAGTAAATAGCGCTCTGCCATACACCAAGTACAAGTGCTCCGTACCATGAAGTTATTGACAGTGATTCCCCCAGCCACATTGGAATCTTTCTCATCTGTATCAAAAGCGCATTAAATACTAAAACAATAATAATCGTCATTTTCGCCCAAAGGCGCGGGTCAAGGAGCCGTTCCTCCTGTCCTGTGAGGCGATACTCAAGAAAAAATCCAAAACCGGAGAGAACTGCGATTACAAGCCCAATGCGCAGAATTGTAAAGATTATCCCAAGCCACTGCCCCTCCATGGGATCAATATGTCCGTCTTTCATCGCTTTAAGATAAAAAATGCCGACAAACGTCGCGCCGCCCACTCCGAGAGTTACTCCTATAAGGTGTGCTGTTATAAGGATTGAATGAATATCCATATTTTTTATTTTACATTATTTTTTTCAATTCTTCTTGATGATTTTGCATCACTTCCATCATTGCTGTCATTTGGTCTTTCCCTTCCTTCATCTTCGCCTGTGCTTCTTTTGCAATAGTTTCAAAAAGCTGTGGATTCTTCTCTATCATTGAAATGAGTTTATCCTGCTCTGCCTCCGGCACATCCTTAAGCTTAGACTTGAGCATCTTTTTCATTAGAAAGTTTTTTAACATAATCTAAATTATAGCTTTTCTTGGAATTAGGAGCAAATGGGATATACTTAATATCAACATGATGGAAAAAGATTTAGATGATGAAAAAAAGCAGATTTTTAAAGATGCTAAAAAAGTTCTTGAGGGCAACTGGATAGAACTTGAAGATGGCGCCGGTTACACTCGCCCTGCAGAGGGCATTTACCCTCTTCAGTGGAGCCTGGATTCAAGCTTTGCCACGTACGGCTATTCGCATTATGACGTGCCAAAAGCAATTACAGAGTTAAGGACATTTTTCAAAGGCCAATGGTCAAATGGCTTCCTCCCCCACATAATCTTCCAGAGAAAAGTTAAGCATTATTTCCCTAATGAAGATTTTTGGGAATCAAAAAATGTAACAGACAAATCTCCGAGAGATATTTCAACTTCAGGAATCACACAACCGCCTATTATAGCTATGGCAATATGGCATGTATATAAACGTCTTAAAATGGAGGGAGAAGAAGGTGCGCATGTTTTTTTAGATGAATTTTATCCGAAACTGTACAAACTTCACAAATATTTTCATCAGCACAGAGATCCTGAAAACTGGGGACTTGTTACAATTTATCATCCGTGGGAGTCCGGCTTTGACAACTCGCCCCGCTGGGATGAACCGCTCAGGACTATAAGTCCTAAAGGCTTGCCTGAGTATGAAAGAGTGGACACACGTTATGTCGATGAGAGCAACAGACCCTCTGATGAGGACTATGACCGCTATGTTTACCTTGCGCTGGAGTTAAAAAAGAAAAATTATGATGATGAGCTTATATACAGAGATCATCCGTTTAAAGTCAAAGATAAAGTCACTTCTTCCGTTCTTTATATGGCTGACAAACGACTCAAGTTTATGGCAGAAGCCAGCGGACGTGACACTTCCGAGATTAATAAGTGGCTTACGACATTTGAGCAAAATTTAAACAGCAAGCTCTGGAATGCAGAAAAAAAACTGTTTTATGATTTTGACCTTAATAAGAATGACTATATAAAAGTAAAAACTGCTGGAGCCTTGATGCCTTTTACCACAGGAATACTTTCAAGACAGCAGGTCGATGATATTTATGAGCATATAAAAAGTGGTGATTTTTGTGGAGATGCTTCTTGTAAGATAGAACTTGTTCCTTCAAATGCAATAAGTGAATCAACTTTTGACCACGACTACTACTGGCGTGGGCCTATATGGATAAATGTGAACTGGTTTTTGTGGAAAGGTTTTAAAGAGTATGAAATGAAAGATGAAGCGGATCATATCAAAAGGCATCTCCTTAAGCTTATGCAAAAGGAGGGTTTCTGGGAATATTATTCCCCCTCCACAGGCAAAGGCACCGGTGCGAAGGATTTCTCATGGACCGCCGCCCTTGCTATAGATATTTTGTTTGATGATTTATAAAAATTTATCTTTTCTTTCTCCACTTTTCTATCTTTTCGTGATGCCCTGAAAGGAGAACTTTGGGCACACGATATTTTTTTCCTTTGTATTCTAATACTTCTGGGCGTGTATAAACATCTCTACTTGCAACTCTCCCCTCCTCTATTGAATCTTTATTCCCAAGAACTCCTTTTATATGACGGGATACTGCGTCGAGAATTATCATTGCAGGAAGTTCTCCTCCGGTTAAAACATACGGCCCGACAGAAACATTCTCTGCCTTTAAGATCTTTCTCACACGTACGTCTATTCCTTCGTAACGACCTGCAATTATTACAATATCTTTATATGTTCCCGCGAGTCTTTGTGCGTATGAGTTATTGAATTGTTTACCGTTTGGAGTAAGGAAAATTATCTTTACTTTTTTCTTTTTCCCTACCGCTTTTTCAACCGCCTTTAAAACCGACTCTGCCTCAATTACCATCCCCGGCCCACCTCCGTAGGGCTTTTGGTCTACTCTTTTGTACTTGTCTTTCGTAAAATCACGGGGATTATATAAATTGATTTTTATTTTTCTGCCTTTAACCGCACGAGCGACAATAGACTCATTTATGTATGAGTCAAAAGCTTTTGGGAATAATGTGATTATATGAAAATTCATAAGGTGCGATATAAATATACAAATGCATACGAATAAAAAAACTGTGATATTAGAATACCACAGTCTTTTCTTTTTTAAAGTTTAGTTAAACGTTAAACTTTCAAATCTTCCATTGCCTGATCTACACTTCGTGAAGCCGGACCCTTTCCGCCTTCAGGCTCGTTAATCTTAAGATTAACGCGAGCATTGTTTTTCATTCCAACAACTCTCAAAAGTGTTCTGATGGCTTTGGCGGTATTTCCCTGTCGGCCGATAATCTTTCCCATATCCTGTGGATTTATATCAAGAGTCAAAAGTACCCCCATTTCATCCACAGCTCTGTTGACTTTTACGTCTTTAGGATTATCAACCAGCTCCTTTACTAAAAATTCAAGGAATTCCTGATCTTTCTCCGTTGCCATAATAAACATTTTACAGAATCACTGATAATTCAGCAGTTCGACTTACTCTGCTAGTGGCCAGTATACACAATTGCACTAAAAATGTCAAGTATAAAAAAAGCAGATTGCATTAGGACAATCTGCTTCTTCTTTCTCTTTTGCCTTTTCCCCAGACAAGTATCCTTCCAATTTGTACAAATTTATCAAGAGAGTTTTTCATATCTTTCTTGAGTGCTATCAGATTGGCCTTATTCACCAAAGCGTCTTTTCTTACACCAATCAATCCGCGATTACGACCTGCCTTTTTGAATTTTTTAATTTCTATGACTTTTTGGTTTTCAAGAAAAGATATCACTCCTTTACTGTCCTGCCCTATCCATAATCTCATATAACTAGGCAGTCCCTCCACGAATACATCATCACTATCATTGTCATCAAAAAACATAAGGAGTCCATCTATTACTTTCATTATATTTTCTTTTCGTATTTTTATAGGTCTTTCTCTTAGATTTTTTTTTGACATCCTGCACCACCTTTCCGTATTTTTATTATTGAAGAACTAAAAGATTCATTAGATTAAAGCATTTATTTATTGCCTTGTCGAGCTGCCAAAATGCTCATTGTTCGTTTCCGACCAGTTTTCAAGATGGCAGCGCACGTCCGAGCCATCCTCGGGTACTCAATTATATAAAATATATCTTGACTAGTTAGTTATGATATGTTTTACTTTTACCTAGTAAATTTAAATTGTTGTTTGAAAGGAGAATACGAATGAAAACAATCTATTTCATCTATGGCGACTTAATGACCGCAAGAGAATTGTTATATGTAGCGAGAGTTCTAGAAAAAAGAGAATTTTTGATAAGGCATATTGTAGACCAATCTGAAACAGAGAGAGCGGCCGCCGTCCTGAATAAGAATAATATTAAGTACACCAAAAGTATTCCAATGTCAAAAGATATGCCGGATGTAATCTTGTCTGGCACTAGTGCAACTGCAATAAGTGCACAGACTGAATGGACCAAATTTGGGAAGAATAAAGGTATACCAACAATTTGGTTTGAAGATACATATGGTACAAATATACGAGTCTTAGATGTATCTCCAGACATATTATGTGTGATAGATAGTATTGCATCAGATATGATTTATAAAACAAAACGAGATGTAAGAATTGAAGTAGTCGGCAAACCTTCTTTTGAAAGTTTTATTAAATATATTAATAAAACACTTGAGATAAGAGAAAATGTATGTAAGAAATTAAGAATCAAAGAATGTGCTTTCATAATTACATTATGGTCTGGTGGTATATGTACAAATAGAATAGAAGCCCATATAAAAGCTTTATACAATCTTAATAAATTAACAGATAGAGATATTGTATATTTACCGCGTATGCATCCAAAATTTCCAGACAAGTCAATGATTAATTTATCATTTAGAAATAATCCAGGTGTTAATATCATTGACACAGCTAACTTTAAGAATCCAGATAATTTGATTGCTACTTCAAATGTTAATATATCAGAATGGTCAAGCAATGTTGGATATGCAAGCGCTGTATTTGGCATACCGTCTGTAATGTGCTTGTTTCCTATCTATGGTCCGGATGGAAAAAAAGACCGTTTAAGTAGAGGTCTTAAAGATGGAATCCCACCTCTTATCTCCGAAAATGCAGGATGGGGTGCGAATAGCCCAAAGCATTTAAAGAAAATTTTATCTAAACTAATGAACAATGAAACTGAGATGAAAAAACAAGTTCATAACAACTCTCTAATATTTAGAAATCTTTTAGAAAACATCGGTGCGGCAGAAAGAATTGCTGATGTCGTTGAGAATTGCGTAAAATAATGGGAAGGGGGTATAACGAGCTCGGAGAAATCTGAGCTCTTTTTATTTACCATTTTGATAGTTTTTTAATCCTGTAAACATAGCACTAAAGAATTGGAACCATCTTGAAACTTACATATTTGAGAGTTGTGTACTGTTAAACAGTAGGAAAACAGTTAAAAATACAGTTTAGTTGTTTGAAATAAGTTTGTTTACATAACAAACATAGTAGGAGTTGAATGAATGATATTAGAATCTATCTATTTTTACTTTTGTGCTGTGAGACTAAGGCTTTTGCCTCCTTCAGGAGATTCTCCATTTTCTCACCGATATTGTCGGCAAATTTCTCTAATTTTGAAATTGTTTTGTCTAAATCTTTTACAATTTTTTCCGCAGTTTCTTTTTTTTCAAGGTTTTCAGTATAACTTGCTATCTTTTGGAAAGTGAGTCTTAGCGTGGAAAATTTCACCGCTTCCTCCATAGCAGTCTTCCGGAGTTCTTCAAGATCAGCTACCTTAGCTTGAATCTTCATCACTTCAACTTGAAGTAAGACGTCATCGGCCATCTCAATACCCATCTGTTCAAAAGTTTTTTCTTCTTGATTTTCTTGTTGTTCTGTCTGTGTATTGCTCTCGGACGCCTCTGCTTTACTGACACCCATCTTGACAGCTGGCAAAAGAAATGCCATTAATGTAGCTCCAATAAAAGCTTTTCTTAAAAATGTTTTCGTACGAGATTCTTTCTTTTCTTCAAGCGCTTCTTTTTCTTTTCTAAGAAAACTGCTCAGACTTTGTATATCGTTAAGTTTTTCTTCAATTTCTTCAAGTTTAAGTTCTTCTTTAATTTCTTCAAGAGACGCTCTGTAGTTTTCGAGCGAGTCAGTAGAAGCTGTACCTGATTCTTTTTTTTCACCCTCTTCTTTATTTATATTTTCAAGTTCAAATCCTTCCATAATTTTAATTTAATTTATTTAACTTTTCTTCCTCTTCTTTTAATATTTTGTTTAGCTCTTCTTTATCACCACTTTCAAAAGCTTTGAATTTACGCTTTAGAAAATCAGTAAATTGTTCTAATTCATCTGGCTTTTCTTCTAAATATTCTATAAATGACTCTATTACAATAGACGGGAGTTTCATTGAAAGCTTTTCATTCCAAAAGCTTTTGTCTTCGTCTGATAGTGATGAGTCTTTTATGATATTTTGTAATTTTGTTAAATTATCCATACCACAATGCTATCACCACCACTCAATTATCACAATATATGTGTGTGTATAACTTTCTCTTTTATATATTCTTATGTTTTCAATCATTAGGAAGTCTGCCTTCCTTCTTTCGTTGCTCGTATGTTTCAGATTTGGTGCAGCGATTGATTATATTACCCATATGCCAGTAAGTGAGACCATTGTAGTCCCAATATATCTGCTTTGTGTCATAAAAACTACCCTCATATCCATGCGTGTCTATATGCTCCGCCAGCGCCAAAAACAAGTCGTTATCTACTCTTTCTTGCACAATGTACTCATGTGGCCATGTTTCTGCATACGTTTTTGCAAAAATCCACTCAGAATCCTCAATAAATTTTATTTGTTCTTTTTGTAACTCCATTTGTAGATTCTTCTATTTTTTACAGCTAAGAGTCTTTGTAACAACTGTATTTGTAATAGACTCGTGCGTATCATTGGGATAAATAAACTCTGAACTACCGGGAACGTTGTTATCTTGTATTACTTTAGGGTTACAGAGCGAAGCATAATCCCCACAAAATGAACGGAGTGTCTGATCCTCCACTGTTTTGTGGTGAAATACTTTTATGTTAGTAGGTGGTTTGATGTACGGATCAATACCTAAACCTATTTCTTTAAGAAAACCAGTGAATTGTTGAGAAATTTGTTCGGCAGCTGGTCCAAATTTATAACCGTTAAGAGGTGACGCATGCGTATGGATTTCTATAAGAGTAGTATCTCCAAGCAGATGAGCCGTGTAGGAAGCTATTACTCCACCAGCGCTTAGTCCATATATGATGATTTCATCAAATTCTTGCGTAGCGAATGTATTGAATTCCGAAACAAATCTAGTCCCAATAGTATCTAGTGTTTCTTGACTAGAATCATAAGTAAAGTTTAAGAATCCTCCAAAATGAGAACCTGCTGAAACATTATTTTTTATCTTTGAAGTGTCAGAACCACCAGCACCTTGGATGACAACATATCCTCGGTTTGTAACAGACGGATCCGCAGTGCAGATGTATGTTTCAGATGAATATGATGTTGCCTGGCCTGAGCTTGCTTCAGTTATTTGTTTGGATAGTTCTTTAGACACTATGTCATATATTTCTTCATTAGTGAATTCTGTAAAATCAAAACCACTTAAGTCAATCTCTTCAGGAGAGACACCCATCTCTAAAAGAGTTTTGTTTATTTCTCGTTGAATAACTGTTTCTCTAATTTTATCATAAGTGACTTTACTGATAATTCCTGCTACAGAAACGACAATAATAATAGCTACTATTAGGATTATTTTTTTATAATTCATAAAGAATATGATATTTATATTATTATAATATTTATACTAATATATAAATATTTCTTTTGCAAAAATCCACTCAGAATCCTCAATAAATTTTATTTGTTC
>CEPX01187501.1_pt1 | contig 35902 bp, 33 predicted proteins | sample 361361 | NCBI WGS metagenome assembly CEPX01 (sample SAMEA2619974, study PRJEB7988) | marine metagenome | biome: marine biome (ENVO:00000447); feature: mesopelagic zone (ENVO:00000213) & marine oxygen minimum zone (ENVO:01000065); material: "saline water (ENVO:00002010), including plankton...
CACCGGTACAGGGCACAACGGACCCGGGCCGGCAGTGCGAGCCTGCGCGACCGGGTACTGGGCGATCCGGACCGCACAGCCAGGGCGGCCAGGGCATCCGGCGGGCTGGCCAACACGCTCAACTCCAGAAGCAGGCTGCACAGGCGCTTTCTGGACCTGCTCCTCGGCATCCACCCCGACAAGGACCTACCACGTTTCGCACGCACCACCTTCACGTCGTGGGCCAGGGACAGGGGACTCGTCGGCGACGACCCCTCTGACGGTGAGGTCGTCGTGTTCCCCACCTGCTACGTGGAACACAACGAACCCGAGGTGGGCCAGGACACCGTGTCGGTGCTGTCCAGAAACGGCGTTGACGTCACCTGCGAGAAGGGCCTCCAGTGCTGTGGAATGCCGGCCTGGGAGTCCGGCGACCTCGAGACACTCCAGAACAAGGCCGCCACCAACCTGGACCGCCTGATTCCCCATGTGGAGGCCGGCAAGTCGGTCGTGGCAATCAACCCGACCTGTTCGATGATGCTGCGCCGCGAGTACCCGGAACTGGTCTCGGAAGAGGACCGCCCCCGGGCGCAGGAGCTGGCGGCGGCAGTGGTCGACCCCAGCGAGTTCCTGTGGTCCATCCGCGGCGAGGACCGCTTCGATGACAGCTTCGCCAGCACACCGGGAAACGTCAGCTACCACGCCCCGTGTCACCTGCGCGCCCAGGCGGTGGGCTTCAAGGGACGCGACCTCCTACGTAGCATTCCCGGTGTAAGGCCATCCACCACCATGGAGTGCTGCGGCCACGACGGCACGTTCGCCATGAAGACCGAGGGCTACGAGGTATCGGTGAGGATCGGAAAGAAGGCATTCGACGCAATCGCCGCACCTGATGCAGAGGTGTGGGCCACCGACTGCCCGCTGGCGGCCCTGCAGTTCGCCCAGCACGCAGGCCGTCGACCCATGCACCCGATGTCGATCCTGGCGAGGGCATACGAGTCCGACGGGTTCCCCACGCCTGTCGATCAGGAAGACTCCAGATGACCGAGGTGCCGACCGTCCAGGGAGGGAGCCACCCCCACCATGTGCGTCGCGAGGAGATCGTCGACTACCAGACCTACGAGGACAATCGTGGCGAGATTCGCAGCGGCGCAATGGCCATCAAGGCACCGCGCCGAATCCACCTGGGTGAGCACCTGACCTTCCTCTTCGAGAACCACGACACGGTGCGCTACCAGATACAGGAAATCATGAGGGCCGAGAAGATCGTCCGTGAGGACGCCATCGCCGAGGAACTCGACACCTACAACGGCCTGCTCGGTGAAAGCGGCCAGCTTGGATGCGCCCTCCTGATCGAGATCGACGACGAGGACGAGCGAAGGAAGGTGCTCACGGCATGGCTGGGCCTGCAGGAGCACCTCTATGCGCTGGACCGCGACGGGAACCGCTCCTACGCAGGATTCGACCCGTCCCAGGTCGGCACCGACCGCCTGTCGGCGGTGCAGTACCTCACCTTTGACCTGTCAGGCCCGCCAGTCGCCCTCGGCTGTGACTTCCCGGGTGTGCTCCTGGAGGTGAACCTCGACGAAGCCCAGCGAACGGCCCTGGCAGATGACCTGGCTGCCACGCTGGGCTGACGACCCGAGGGAGTAGCCCGCCCAGCCGGTGACGGCGTCCCCTGCCATCACACCTGGCCCATGTCGGCCAGATCCACCAACTTGTCGAGGATCGGCAGCACCGCGTCGGCACCGTCGGGCGGCAGCCCGAACACCAACCTGTCAATTCCCAGGGCGCGGGCCTGTTCCACAACAGCACGGTCATGGGATGCTCCGTACACGCTCACCTCGACCTCGGCTGGATCGCGAGCCGCCCGCTCGCACTCCTCATCTCTCGCATCGAGCCAGGCCGACGGGTTGAACTCGCCGCGACCGGCAATCGGTATCCAGCCGTTCCCGTACCGCACAGCCCTCTTCAGGCCCCCCGGCATGACCCCACCAACGTGAATGGGCGGATGGGGTTTCTGGACCGGCTTGGGGTTCTGGAAGATCGGATCGAAGTCGACCTGTTCGCCGTGGTACTCGGCCTGCTCTGAGGTCCAGATCTCCTTCATGGCCTCAACCCGCTCACGCATCAGGCCGAAGCGCCTCTCATGGTCGGTGCCGTGGTTGGCCATCTCCTCAAAGCCCCAGCCGGCTCCAACGCCGAAGAGGAACCTGCCCCCTGACAGTACGTCAATGCTCGTCACCGACTTGGCGAGGTGGATCGGGTCACGCTGGACAACCAGTGCGATGCCGGTGGCCAACCTGAGTTCAGTCGTCACCGCCGCTGCTGCGCTGAGGCACACGAAGGGGTCCATGGTGTCGTAGTACATCTGTGGCAGTACGGGCCCGCCGGGCCAGGGAGCGGTACGCCCCACCGGAATATGGCTGTGCTCTGCCAACCAGAGCGACTCGAACCCACGCTCCTCGAGGGCTGTCGCCAACTCTGCAGGTGGGATCGTGTAGGAGCAGGGAAAGATGCTCACCCCGAGTTTCATGGCGGTTGACATGGCTGCTCCGTTGGTCCCGGTTCGTCGAGTGCCGACCCTAGACCCTGAAGGCCGACGCGGCCTCATCAGTCGACTCAAGCCGTGCTTCAGCTGGTCCATTCCGGCTTGACATGCGGATAACAGGCGTTATTATCGCCGGATGGTTGAAGTGGGGACCGGATATGAGCCGTCGCAGCGCGTGGTTCCCGGCGGAGCGCCCTCCCCCGCAGCCAACGACGCACCAACAGGCGACGACCTGACCGAGATCCTGTTGCACGCCGCCGCAGAGGTATTCGCCGAACAGGGGTACGAACGGGCCGGCGTCGCCGAGATCGCCCGACGGGCCGGCGTCACCACGGGAGCCATCTACAGCCGCTACACCGGCAAGGCCGAGATGCTGCTGGCCGCCGTAGACCTGCACGTGCCCGATGAGATCCAGCAACTCCTCCGCTCGGACCACCCGGAAGAGTCGGCCACAGACGTGTTGTCCTCGCTGGGCGCCCACCTGATCGACGACCTACCCAGGGGCTACGGCCTCTTCCTCGAGGCCATCGTGGCTGGCCGGCGCGACCCTGACCTGGCCGCAGCCATCCGCAGGCGCGTTGAGGACGAAGACGCGAGGCTGGCAAAGCTCGTAGACGAGGCAACCACGGACGGGGTCTTCGACCCCGACCTCGACCGGTTCGCAACGGTCCGCCTCGCACACGCCATCGGCTTCGGCATGACCCTCACCCGCGTAATGGGCCTTGAGCTACCCGAATCCGAAACGTGGTCCACGGTCATCGACAGGGTCATTGGAGCCCTTGCGGTTCCGGCCAACCAGCAGAGTTCACCCAACGACCAGACCAACCCACCATCGGGCATACCCCGGCAGACAGGAGATTCACAATGACCACGACCGAAAACCCCCTCAGCCGGGCATTCAACCTCGAGACCTACGCCAACGATCCGGACCGCATTGCCGAGTACTCGGTCTGGAATCAGGACGTGACCAGCGTGATCCACACAGTGGAGGACAACGCCGACGCCATCTTCACCTGGAACTACGACAAGGGCGAGAGGGCAGCGCTCGACAAGCTCTACGAAAAGGCCAAGACATCACAGTGGAACGGCCAGACCGACCTGGACTGGTCCATCGACGTCGACCCCTACAAGACCCTCGCCCCGGCAGACCCCCTCGAGGTGCAGTACTTCGCGGAGAACCCGGAGTCGCCGCTCCACAAGTTCAACGACGCCGAATGGGCAGAGGTCGGTGTCGAGTCCCTCAACTGGAGCCTTGCCCAGTTCATGCACGGCGAGCAGGGAGCCCTTCTCTGCACCGCCAAGATCGTCGAGACGGTCCCCTGGATAGACGCCAAGTACTACGCCGCCACCCAGGTGGTTGACGAGGCCCGACACGTAGAGGTGTTCGCCCAGTACCTGGACACCAAGTTGGACGGAATCAAGTACCCCTGCAACACCCACCTGGGCCTGCTGCTGGACGACATCCTCAACGACAGCCGCTGGGACATGACCTACCTCGGGATGCAGATCATGGTCGAGGGCCTGGCGCTTGCGGCATTCGGCTTCATGCACCAGACGATCGAGGAACCCCTCCTCAAGAAGCTGCTCCGCTACGTGATGAGCGACGAGGCCCGCCATGTGGCCTTCGGGGTGATCAGCCTCCAGGAGGTGTACCAGCAGTTGACGGTCGCCGAACTACGGGACCGCCAGGAGTTCGCGTTCGAGGCATCCCTGCGAATGCGTGACCGCTTCATGCGCCAGGAGATGTGGGAGCGCTTCGGTGTGGACGTCAAGGACATGGTCAGGTTTCAACTCGGCATGCCTGACGAACTGCGCGTCTTCCAGCGACTGCTGTTCTCGAAGATCGTCCCGAACTGCAAGAAACTGGGTCTGTTGGATGCCGGAGACGGCTGGCTGCGTGACCGCTTCACCGACATCGGCGTGATCGAGTTCGAGGACTGGGTCGACACAGGCGAGGAGTACGCCGACCTGGACGAGGTGGCAAAGGACAGGGAAGAAGCCAGGGAGGCCGCTGCGGCCGGCTAGTCCCCGGCCGACAGGTGGTGCCTGATGACCTCGTCGATCACGAACCTCAGGAACTTCTCGGAGAACACCGGGTCGATACCGGCGGCCTCGGCCATGCCCCGCATTCGTTCGACCTGCTCGGCCTCCCGCTCCGGGTCAGCCGGCGGCAGGCCGGCCTCGGCCTTGTAGACACCCACCTGGCGGGTAACCCTGAAGCGTTCAGCCAGAAGATGGACCATGGCTGCGTCGATGTTGTCGATGCTGGCCCGGAACTCGGCCAACACCTGATCCTCGCCTGGAACTCCTGCCATCACGCCTTCCTCTCACGGTATGCCAGCAGCGTAGGCGCACAGGCCCGTGCTCCAGCGCTGGTATCCATCCGACCAGCGGCTACTAGTCTCCTCTGATCTGTCGTAACCAGAAGGGCCACCAATGGAGATTCCGCTCACCGTCGCCGATCACCTGAGACGTGCCGAGCTCGTCTACGGCGACCGCATCGCCATCATCGACGAGCCGGAACAACCCGCATCACCGCTGACCAACCTCACATACCGACGCACCGCCGACCTGGCACGTTCAATGGCCGTCGGCCTGGACGACCTGGGCCTGGAGTTGGGCGCCCGGGTCGCAATGGTCTCCCACAATGCTGCCCGCCTGCTCGTGTTCCTCTACGGAACCAGCGCCTTCGGACGCGTCGGGGTTCCGATCAACTTCAGGCTGAACCGCGAAGAGGTGCAGTTCATAGTCGACCACTCCGGCGCCGAGGTCCTGATCATCGACCCGGAGCTTGAGGCAGACCTGGGCGATATCAGGGTGAAGCACCGGCTTCTGGCCGGTGAAGAATCCGATGCCCTCTTCAACCGGGGAATGAACGAGGGTGCCGAGCCCCGCCCATGGACACCCGACGAGGGGGCAACGGCAACCATCAACTACACCAGCGGCACCACAGCCCGCCCCAAGGGCGTGGAGATGACCCACCGCAACCTCTGGCTGAACGCAGCCGTGTTCGGCTGGCATACCGGGGTCAGCGACCGTGACGTCTACCTCCACACCCTGCCGATGTTCCACTGCAACGGCTGGGGGATGCCGTATGCGGTGACGGCAATGGGTGGCCAGCACATCGTCCTGCGCAAGGTGGATGGGCCCGAGATACTGCGCCGAATCGAACACCACGGTGTAACGCTGCTGTGTGGGGCGCCAGCGGTGATCTCCGCAGTCCTGGATGCGGCCGCCGACCGGGACGGTCCGGTTCCAGGCTCGGGAACCATGCGGATAGTCGTTGCCGGCGCACCACCACCCACGAGGACCATCGAAAGGGCCGAGACCGAACTGGGCTGGGAGTTCATCCAGATCTATGGCCTAACCGAAACCGCTCCCCTCGTGACCATTAACAGGAACCGCTCCGAGTGGGACCACCTGGATGCCGGCGAGCGGGCGTCGATGCTGTCGCGCGCCGGAGCCCCGGCGCTCGGCGTGAGCATCGACACGGCACCCGACGGTGAGCTCCTTACCTGCACTAACCACGTGCTCAAGAGCTACTGGGATCAACCCGAGGAGACCGCCGCAGCCCTGGCAGGTGGCTGGTTCCACACCGGCGACGGTGCGGTGATCGGCGACGACAACTACGTCACCATCACCGACCGAAAAAAGGATGTGATCATCTCAGGAGGTGAGAACGTGTCGTCCATCGAGGTCGAGGACTGCCTGTTCTCACATCCTGCTGTCGCCGAGGTGGCCGTTATCGGGGTTCCTGACGAGAAGTGGGGCGAAACCATCAAGGCCCTGATCGTCCTGGCTGATGCCGGGGATTCAGGGGCAGAAGGCATGGACCTCCCTGACGAACAGGACCTTATCGACCATTGTCGCGACAGGTTGGCGCACTTCAAGTGCCCGACATCAGTCGAGTTCCGCGGCGAACTGGCTCGCACCGCCACCGGAAAGCTCCAGAAGTTCAAGCTCCGGGCCCCCTACTGGGAGGGTATGGAGAAACAGGTCAACTAGGGCCAGCGGAACTCCGGGCGGGTCGTACGGCAGGCGTTCCGCCTAGCCGGGCAACTCGGGGAGCGGCGCACCCTCGAAGAACCTCCGGGGGTTGTCAACTACGAGCAGGTCGATCTGTTCATCGGTCACTCCGTGGTCGTACAGCATCGGCACGATTTCACGGTCGAAGCGAGTTGGGTCGAACATGTCGCCCACACGTTCGACGAGTACCGGGGGGAAGGGCTCACCCCTCCAGCACCAGACGGAGTCATGGCTCACGACAACCCGGTCACCCGCACCCTGCTCGAGCAGGCGTACCAGCGAGGCCACCCTGTCGACATCGGGCATGAGCGTGCCGAGGCCGAACCTGTCAAAGCCCAGGTAGCTGCCCCCTGTCGCAATCCCCATGTGATAACCGGTATCGGTACTGCCACATGAGTGCCCGATGATCACCCGGTTCGCCGGCACCCCTGCGGCCGTGAGCACCTCCTGTTGCAGGCCGCCCATCGTTCCCCGGTCGGTGTGGGTTGTCACCGGGGCACCGGTGGCAACCGACGCGGCCGCGGCCGCATCAAACACCGTCCGCTCGTAGTCGGTCATCGCCCCAGGCCCGGTCGCACACTTGACGATCCCCGGTCTGACACCGCTGCTGCCGACACCGTCTGTCAACTCCGAGATGAACTGGTCGGCCATGACGGCACCGACGTCTTCGAACTGGGCCCTGAAGTGCCAGTAGGCCGTGCCACCCTCCTCCTCCTTGTAGAGGCCGGTCGCGCAGACGATGTTGAAACCGGTCGCCTCGGCCACCTCGACCATCAGGTCGACATCGCGCCCCAGGTCCGACGGGCACGGATCCAGCATCGAGGAATAGCCGAGGTCCTGGAGTTGGCTGATGCGCTCCGTGCAGAGGGCCACCATCTCGGCCCTGTCGGGACCCGGACGGCTGGAATGGGCCTCAAAGCCCGCATAGCCGATACTGAGGTGCTCATGCATGAGCGTCCGCCCCAGCGCAGCGGTCGGGACAGGGCCCGTAACGGTCTGAACAGTGTCTGCTCCGGTAGCACCCGGCGTGCCTTCGGAGTCATCCCCTGTCCCGATTGGCTCAACTGACATGCCTTCATGCTCCCACAAGACCTTCACCTGCCTGCTCCCACCGGTTGCAGAACACCGCGGGCCGCGGGCCGCGCCCAGCGCATACGCTCCCCCCCTCGCCGGGTTGCCAGTGTGACGACTGGCACCTAGCGTGGAGGTCCGCTGCCCAACGGTGGGTGGCCATCCGGGCATTTCGTCCTACTCGGGCTGCCTGCACGGATGATCAATCAGATTGAGTCAAGAGACGAATCGGAGGGGTTCATATGCAGAAGAGCAAGCTCGTAAGGCTGCTTGCACTGTTCCTGTCGATTGGTGTCATTGCCGCCGCGTGCGGTAGCGATGACAGCGACGACGCACCGGCCGCACCGGCCACGACTGCAGCGGCCACAACCGCTGCGCCGGCCACCACGGCCGCAGAGGTCGAGGTTGTGCAGGGCGGAAGCCTGCTCGACGCCGTTCAGGAGCGTGGCACGCTCATGTGTGGCGTAAGCGGTAGCGCTGTGGCGTTCTCAGAGACCCAGGCCGATGGTTCGGTCACAGGTTTCGACGCCGACTACTGCCGTGCAGTGGCAGCAGCCGTCCTCGGTGACGCCAACGCCGTCATGTTCATGGCGTTGACCGCAGCAGAGCGGTTCACAGCTGTTCAGACTGGTGATGTCGACGTGCTCATGCGCAACTCGACCTGGACCCAGAGCCGTGACACCGATGTGGGCATGGACTTCGGTCCCACGACCTACTACGACGGACAGCAGCTCATGGGCCGTGTCTCCGACGGGTTCTCCGGCACCTCCGGTATCGCCGACCTTGAGGGCGCAGTCGTCTGCACCAACGCTGGTACCACAACCGAGAAGAACATCGCAGAGGCGACCGAGCTTGCCGGCGTGAACATCACGCTCAACTCATTCGAGACCGGCGACGAGGTCTGGCAGCAGTTCCTCGACGGCGCATGCGACATCTCCACCACAGACGGTTCTGCCCTGGTTGGCCGCAAGGTCAAGCAGCAGCCTGCCGACGAAGAGTGGGTGATCTTCCCGCCGACGCCCATCTCCAAGGAGCCACTCGGCCCGGTTTACGGCCAGAACGACTCCGCATGGGCTGACGCCGTCAACTGGACCGTGTACGCCACGATCATCGCCGACGAGTACGGCGTATCCAAGGCAAACGTCGACGACTGGCTCGACGAGCCGGGCGAGGTCGGCCGCCTCCTGGGTGGTGAAGGTGAGTTGCAGACAACGATGGGCCTGAGCGCTGACGCGTTCTACAACGTCATCAAGCAGGTCGGCAACTACAGCGACATCTACAACTCAAACCTGAACCCCGTGGGCCTCGTCCGCGAGGGCTCGGCCAACGCCAACTGGAAGGAAGGCGGCCTCATCTACTCGCCGCCCGCACGCTAAGCGAACAGTTGGATAGGTAACCAGGCAACAGTTACCTGAGATACGCGTGATAGTCCCGCTGTCCGGGGGTGCATGGCACCTCCAGACAGCGGGACTTTCCGCATACCGGAACGGTTGGCCCGGTCCACTGCCCGATTCCGACAGAGTCGGTCCGGTACATGTAGTTTCCAACCGGTCCTGAGCAACCACCAGAGTTCCTTCCCGGACACCATCACCTTCCGAGAGACATGACCGCACCCACCAGCCAGACTTCGAGCACCCACGAAGCGGTCTCGCAACGCGTTCCGCTGTGGCGCGATGCCGTGGTCGTCAAGTGGACCACGCAGGTGGTCTCGCTGATCCTGGTGCTCGCAGGACTCTGGTTCCTTGCCAGCCAGGCTGGCGACAACCTTGTTGCGCGCGACATCAACATCGGGTTCGACTTCCTGGAACGACCTCCCGACATCCAGCTCAGCGAGGGCATCGACACTCACCCGGCCACCGGCGGTCGTGCTCTCTGGGTCGGCATGGTCAACACTCTCCGAATGGCAGCGGTCGGAATCGTCTTTGCCACGTTGCTGGGCGTAGTGGTTGGCCTGGCCCGGTTGTCAAACAACTGGCTGATCAGGCGCCTCGGCACGATCTGGGTTGAGACCCTCCGCAACATCCCGCTACTGGTCCAGATCATCTTCTACTCCTCGGTGCTGTCGACGATGCCCAGGGTCGGGCTGGACACGGGCCCGATCAACGGCTGGTTGCACATCTCCAACAAGGGTCTCTCAATGCCGCGGGTGTTCATCGCCGACGGCTTCTACCAGTGGGCGGTGGTGCTGGCCGTCGGTGCCCTTGTCGCCCGCTACGTGAGGCAGTGGCGGATACGGCTGCATGACGAATCCGGCGCCAACACCTCACCGAGCATCTGGGCGCTCGGAACCATCACCGTGTTCGGCCTGGTCGGGCTGTTCATCCATCCTGTGTTCGGTTTCATCGGACCGATCATGGGTGCGGCTGCCAGCCTGCTGGGCAGCCTTCCGCTCCTGCTTCCCCAGGTGCTCCTTTCGGCAACCGCTGTACTGCTGGCCGGACGCTGGATCAGGAACTTCCTGAGCGCACGCCGTAGCGCAGTCGGCCACCTCGCCCTGTCCGACGACGACTACTTCCGGATCATCTTCACCGGGGTCGCCGCTCTCATTGCGGTCGCAGTGGCCATCTACTGGACAGGTCTCTCCTCATGGATCCTGAACAGCGGGTCGGATCTCTTCAGGGTTATCGAAACCAAGTTCAACGTGGACGGAGCTGCCAGGCCGTTCGACGCAATGAGACCCGACATCGTCATGCCCGGCAAGTTCGCCAACTACGGCATCAACGGCCTCACCATGACGATCGGCTTCGCCGCCGTGTTCTTCGGCGTGGTGTTCTACACCTCGGCCTTCATCGGCGAGATCGTCCGCGGTGGCATCCTGGCTGTGCCCAAGGGCCAGACCGAAGCAGCGAGCGCTGTGGGCCTTGGCCGCGCCCAGTCCCTTCGCCACATCATCCTCCCCCAGGCCATCCGCATCATCCTCCCCCCGCTGGGCAACCAGTACCTGAACCTCACCAAGAACACCTCGCTGGCCATCGCCGTCGGCTACAGCGACATAGTCCAGGTAGGCCAGACGGTCTACAACCAGACCGGCAAGACCCTCCCGGTGGTCGCTGTCTGGATGCTCTTCTACCTTGCTACCTCGCTGACCATCTCTGTTGTCGTCAACTACTACAACGTGCGAATGAAGTTGGTGGAGCGATGACCGGACCAGTTCCGAGGGAGGTGGCCGAGTGAGCGAGTTCGCCGGAGCCGGCGCTGAGATCGGCGGCATCTACCCGATGCCCCGCCCCGACACGGCTCCCCCCGTCGAGGAGCACCTGCCCCCCCGGGAGTGGCTGAAGAAGAACCTGTTCTCCAACCTGTTCAACTCAATCCTCACGGTTGTTGCGGGTCTGTTGATCCTCGTGATGCTGCGCGGCCTGCTGGGGTTCATCTTCAGCCCTCTGCGCCAGTGGAACGCAACCGCAGTGAACGCTCGCCTCCTGATGACCCACGCCTACCCGGCTGACCAGTACATTCGTGTCTGGTTCAGCGTGGCAGCGTTCCTGATCCTCACGGGCCTGTCCCTCGCCGTCTGGCGGGCCGGCTCCAGAGTCCCGGTACCGGACGTTGGCAAGCGCGTGACGGCACTCGGGGTGTTCGTCACGCTGGCCACGCTGCTGGCCCCGTTCAGCGGAAGTGCCCGGCTGTCATGGCTCGGGGTGGCGGTCTTCCTGCTGGCCTCAGGCGTGGCCGTGTCCCGAACCTCAAAGGACCGCTCGGTCAGCTCCCTGTCTCTCCTGGTGGGCGTGTGCGGCCTTGCCGCCCTGTCCCTGTGGGTCATCCCCTACGGCAACCACAGCTTCATCATCGACCGGACCCCCAAGATCCTGGCGGAGCCCGGCACCGTGGCCCTGACCACCAAGTTGCCCTGGACCATCATGCTCGTCATCGCCGTCGCCGCCTACGGAGCCGGCCTGCTCCTCCGCGATCACGTGGCAGCCAACGTGGCCCGGACCTCCCTGATTCTGGCGTGGATGGTCACGCCGATTCTGCTCTTGTTCCTCGTGCTCCGGGACCCCGACTTCGACATGGGCCACGTTCTCTCTACCGACATACCCATCTTCGTGGTCTTCGCAGTCCTGGGGAGCGCCCTCCTGCTCTGGCTGACCAATCCGGAGACCGGTGAGGTCGGTCGGATAGTCGCCGCGACCCTCCTGTTGCTGGCATTCGGCTCGTTCCTCACCCCCATGCGCATGGTCATCCGCATCTTCATGCTGCTGCTGGCAATGTTCGCCCTGGCCGGACCCACCTTCAGCGGGGACCGCCAGACACGTCACCGCTATGCAGCCATCTGGACCGGTGTAGCCGCATTCGTCTCGTGGCTTGTCACGGCGATAAACACCCCGTCAACCGTGCCCGTCCCGGGACAGTTCTTCCTGGGCGGATTCTCGATGACGCTGATGGTGGCGTTCTTCACCCTCCTGGTGTCCTTCCCCCTGGGCGTGATGCTGGCTCTGGCACGTACCTCGAACATGCCGATCTTCAGGCTGCTGGCCACCTGGTTCATCGAGTTCGTGCGGGGTGTCCCCCTGATCACGGTCCTCATCTTCTTCAGCGTGATGGTGCCCCTGTTCCTGCCCGACGGCATGGGTCTCTCAGAGGTCGCCGCAGTCACGATCGGCTACGCACTGTTCGCCTCGGCCTACCTGGCTGAAAACGTCCGTGGAGGAATCCAGTCGGTCACCCGCGGACAGCACGAGGCGGCCGAGGCCGTGGGGATGACCACCTCCCAAAAGACCGCGTTCATCGTCCTGCCACAGGCCCTCCGGGTGGCGATCCCACCTCTTGTAGGCCAGGTGATAGGCACATTCAAGGAAACCTCGCTCATGATCATTATCGGCCTCTTCGACCTGCTGTTCGTGGCCAAGGCGATCATCCCCAACCAGACCGAGTTCATGGGAAGCACACGTGAGAACCTCTTGGCCATCTCGATCATCTACTGGGTGATCTCCTATTCAATGTCCAAGGCCAGCCAGCGCATCGAACAGCGCGTAGGACTCGGAGAACAGTGACCACCACCATGTTCCACAGGCATACACCCGACCCTTCACTACTGATCCACCAGCCGCCAGTTCCCCGCTGCTGGCTTCCTAGACAAGAGGGCTAACCGACATGACCGATGCAACCGACGTGACCGATACCGAGCCGGGCACCGGCTATGACGGTGCCGCACGCAGCGACCGCGACCTGAGCAGCGCCAGGGACATGATCGTCTGCGAGGACATCTCCAAGTGGTACGGCGACTTCCAGGCACTCGACGGTGTCTCAGCGACCATCAAGGAACAGGAGGTCGTTGTTGTACTCGGGCCGTCAGGATCCGGCAAGTCCACATGGATCCGCTGCATCAACCGTCTGGAGGAGCATCAGGAGGGCCGGATCGTGGTCGACGATGTCGAGTTGACCAACGACCTGCGTAACATCGAGAAGGTCCGCTCCGAGGTTGGAATGGTCTTTCAGCAGTTCAACCTGTTCCCGCACCTGAAGGTGCGTGACAATGTCAGCCTCGCACCGATCTGGGTACGCAAGAAGCCCAAGGCCGAGGCCGAGGAGCAGGCCCGGGCGCTGTTGGAACTGGTCGGAATCCCCGAGCAGGCAGACAAGTTCCCGGGTCAACTGTCGGGTGGTCAGCAGCAGCGTGTGGCCATTGCCAGGGCCCTGGCAATGGAGCCCAAGATCATGCTCTTCGATGAGCCCACATCGGCGCTGGACCCGGAAATGATCAAAGAGGTCCTCGACGTCATGAAGAACCTGGCGCTGTCGGGCATGACCATGATGGTGGTTACCCACGAGATGGGCTTCGCCAAGGAGGTGGCGGACCGGATCATCTTCATGGAGGAGGGGCAGATCGTAGAGGCCGGCACTCCCGAGCATTTCTTCACCAACCCGGCCGAGGACCGCACCAAGCTCTTCCTGTCGCAGATCCTGGCATAGGCACTGGACCCCGAGGCCGAACCGGTCCCCCGGGACGGCTTCGCTGCTGCTCAGTCCTCGCGCAGGAGCTCGATCACCGCTGAGGTGTCCCACCGGCCATGGCCCTGCTCCTGGAGCCGAGCGTAGTTCTGGTCTGCCAGTTGGGTGAACGGCAGCGATGCACCCAGTCTCGCGGCCTCGTCGAACACGATGCCGAAGTCCTTACGCATCCAGTCGATGGCAAACCCGTGGTCGAAGTGGCGATCTAGCATGGTGCGGGCACGGTTGTCCATCTGCCATGAACCAGACGCCCCCTTGCTGATCGCCGCCAGGACCTGTTCCAGGTCGAGGCCGGCCCTTCGGGCGAAGTCGAGCGCCTCGGCAAGGCCCTGGATCAGGCCTCCGATGCAGATCTGGTTGACCATCTTCGTCAGCTGGCCGTGGCCTACCGGCCCAACCAGGACCGTCGCCCTGGCATAGGCGTCCATTACAGGCCGGATGCCTTCGAATACTTCCGGGTCTCCGCCGCACATGATGCTGAGTTGGCCGTTCTCGGCACCGGCCTGTCCACCGGAGACCGGGGCATCCACGAAGCCTGCGCCCAACTCGCCTGTGGCCCCCGCCAACTCACGCGCCAGTTCGGCTGATGCAGTCGTGTGGTCAACGAGCGTCGCAGGCCCCTCGGTGGCTGCCAGTCCGGCAAGCACCCCTTCGTCGCCATGGACGACCGAACGCACGTCGTCATCGTTGCCGACGCACATCATCACCGCATCGGCACCCTCAGCCGCCTCGGCCGGGGTCGCCGCCATGGCTCCGCCGTGCTCCCCAACCCACGCCTCGGCCTTTGATCGCGTGCGGTTGTAGACGGTGGTCTCATGACCTGACAGCTGAAGGTGGCCTGCCATCGGGTACCCCATCACCCCGAGCCCGATGAACGCACATCTCGCCATGGTTGGTTCTCCTACCTTCAGGACCTTCAGGACCGGACTGCCGACCCTAGTTCTGATACATGGAAGCCTCCCGCACCCGGGTTGAACCCACACCTTGGTACCTGGGCACCTCGTCATACCTGCCCCCGGGTCACCGCACCTCCCATCACCAACACCTTCCCTTCCATCCCCGGTTGGTCCGGGCGAGTCGGCAGATGGCAGGCTGTAAGGGCGTGTCCGAGGCGTCTCACGACCCATCTGTGGCACCATCCTCCATCTCCCCCGACAATCAGGAGCGACATCAACCATGGGCAATCTCTGTGAAGGCCGGGTAGCGATCGTCACCGGCGCAGGCCGGGGCATCGGACGCGAGCACGCGCTGCTCCTGGCCGAGAACGGTGCAAAGGTCGTGGTCAACGACCTCGGAGGCGACGCCGCCGGATCGGGCACCGACCTGTCACCGGCCCAGGAGGTAGCTGCCGAGATCGAGGCCATGGGTGGCGAGGCCGTGGTCAACGGCGCCAACGTTGCGGACTTCGATGCCGCAGGTGCCATGGTTCAACAGGCCATCGACACCTGGGGTCGCCTCGACATTCTCGTGAACAACGCGGGAATCCTCCGGGACCGCATGGTCTTTTCAATGTCTGAATCCGACTGGGACGCCGTAATCAATGTCCACCTGAAGGGAACCTTCGCTCCCGCCCACCACGCAGCCGTCCACTGGAGAGAAAAGGCCAAGTCGGGCGACTACGCCCCCGAGGAACTGTTCGGCCGGATCATCAACACGTCCTCACCATCGGGCATCTACGGAAACGTCGGCCAGTGCAACTACGGCGCCGCCAAGGCAGGGATCGCAGCTTTCACGGTCATCAGCGCCATGGAACTCGTCCGGTACGGGGTGACGGTGAACTGCCTCGCCCCCGGCGCATTCACACGCATGACCTCAGGCCTGGCTGGCTGGGAATCAATGGACGAGCAGACCAGGGAGGCCATGAGCCCCCGCTGGATAGCAGTGCCCACCGTGTGGCTGTGCAGTGAGGCCGCCCAGAACGTGACCGGCCGGGTATTTGACGTGCACGGCAACCAGTTGGGGATAGCCGAGCAGTGGCGTCTCGGACCGACCGCCGTCCAGCCTGACGACCCCGCCGAGCTGACCGAGGTGATGGCCGGTCTGATGGCCGACGCCCAACTCAACTCCGACATGCGGGGCATGCCGGCCGAGGGCCCCGGACGACCAGGCCGGGGCCTGTAGAGGCACCAGCCAGAACCACCGGCCAGCACCACCATGAGCATCGACTTCAGCTTCACCCCTGAGCTGGAGGAGTTCCGCGACCGGGTCCGAACCTTCGTCGACGAGGTGATCAGGCCGGCCGAGGTGGAGCTGGAGGAGCAGGCAGGCAGGGACTCAGACGAGGACACTTCGGGCAGGACCCGCCTGGAGATCCTCATCGCACTCCGGAGACAGGCCCGCAAGGCGGGTATCTGGCTTCCGCACATGCCCGAGGAGTGGGGCGGAATGGGGCTCGGCCACGTCGAGCTCGCCATGGTGCAGGCCGAGGCCGCACGCTCCTACTACGGGCCCTGGGTGTTCAACTGCCAGGCCCCCGACGAGGGCAACATGCACACACTCCTCCACTGGGCCACCGATGATCAAAGGGAGCGCTACCTCAGGCCCCTCTGCGACGGCCGAACCTGGTCATGTTTCGCCATGACCGAACCGGAGGTGGCCGGATCAGACCCGACCCTCATTCGGACCACCGGGTATCAAGATGGCGAGGAGTGGGTGATCAACGGCCACAAGTGGTTCATATCGAACGCCCACCGGGCCAGCTTCGCCATCCTCATCGCCAGGACCGAGGACGACCCAGACCTGCCCCAGGCTGCCAACACGGCCTTCCTCGTCGACCTGCCCCACGAGGGCTGGAGCGAGGTACGCCAGATCGAAACCATGCACGGCTCAACCGGGCACTCCGAGATACTCATTGAGGACCTGCGGGTACATGGGTCCCAGATGCTGGGCGGCCGCGGCCAGGGCCACCTTCTCGGTCAGTACCGCCTGGGTCCGGCCCGTCTTGCCCACTGCATGAGGTGGATCGCCCAGGCCGAGACCGCCCTGGACCTGATGGTCGCCCGCTCGCTTGAGCGCTACAGCCACGGCTCGATTCTGGCCGAGAAGCAGGGAATCCAGTGGATGATCGCCGACTCCACCATGGAGCTCTACCAGTCCAAGCTGATGGTGCTCCATGCCGCCTACAAGATCGACCGGGGGGATGACTTCAAGTCCGAGGTCTCGATGGCAAAGCACTTCGTGGCCAACAGCCTGAACCGCATCATCGACCGCTCAATCCAGGTCCACGGCGCCCTCGGGTACTCGACAGACACCCCCCTCGCCCACATGTACCAGCACGCCCGCTGGGCCCGCTTCGCAGACGGCGCCGACGAGATCCACCAGATGCGCATCGCCCAGCGGACCATCGCCGCCTACAAGGACCACGCCAGCACGGCATCCGCCACAGGCGGCCTGCCCATCTAGCTGGATCGAGCCTGGCTGGGCCGGGTCCCGAGTTGGGAGCCCGGGCTCAGAACATGGGGTTACCGTGCACCTGGCCGGGTCACGGGCCACCGTCCATGTCGTGATCCTCTCCGCACGGGTGGCACTCCAGGGCCAGGGTCACATGGGACACCCCCAGCTCAACAAGGGACCCTTCCAGCTCTGCTCCGACCACCTGAGCGTCGTGGAGGCTGTCGGCAGCCACCACCACATGGGCACTCAGCGCAACCATCGTCGAGTCCACCGCCCAGACGTGCAGGTGGTGGACATCATCGACGCTCCCATGGGCGGTCATGGCATCGGTCAACTCGTCGGTGTCGACTCCGGCAGGCGTTGCCTCGAACAGGATGCGGGTGGTTCGGCTGACGAGTCCCACCCCGGACCACAGGACCAGCCCGGCAATCAGGAAGGACACAGCGGGATCCACCCAGGCCGCATCCCAGAACACGACGGCAAGACCTGCAACGAGCACTCCGAAGGAACCAGCTGCGTCGCTGAGCAGGTGGAGTGCAGCTCCAGAGACGTTGAGGCTCCGGTCGCCACTGCGTCGGAGCATCCATGCACTGCCACCGTTGACACAGAGACCGACGACGGCCAGCGTGACCATCCCCCACCCCGAAACCTCGGGTGGGTCGCTGAGGCGCCGTGACGCCTCCACGAGTATCCAGCCTGCAGCAGCCAGAAGCAGCACTGCGTTCAGGAGGGCCGCCATCACCTCTGCACGCCTCAGGCCGAAGCTGTACCGGTCGCTTGGTGCCCGGGCCGAGAGAGACATGGCAACCGAGGCGACCACCAGGGCGAACACGTCGGATCCCTGGTGGACCGTGTCGGCGAGCAGGGCAAGGGAGCCGAACAGGACCGCGCCCGCTACCTGAAGGACCAGCAGCACCCCGTTGGCCGCCAGCGCCCAGCACAGCACGGGTCCCGCACCGGGCCTCCCGTCGAGATGATGGCTGTGGCCACCCCTGGGAGCGCTCACGACGGCTCCTCCCCGGCCAGGCCAGGCGAGACCCCCTCGACGGCCCCCATGTCAGCCCGCCTTCCTGTGCTCATCGGACCAACTGTAGGGTTGGTGCACGCAGGACCGGCCAGCAGGCCTGCCGGACCCGACCCCAGGAGCACGCAGTGACATCTCCAGACCAGGTAGTGATCGCCGAGGCTGTCCGAACGCCGATCGGCAGGCGCGGTGGCGGCCTCTCCACATGCCACTCCGTCAACGTGCTCGGCACGGTCCAGAAGGCTCTGTTCGACCGGTCAGGTGTCGACCCACTAGAGGTCGGCCAGGTAGTGGGCGGTTGCGTGGGCCAGGTCGGCATGCAGTCCATGAACGTCACCCGCACAGCGTGGCTGACCGCGGGTCTGCCGATTGATGTGCCCGCAACCACCGTTGACACGCAGTGCGGTTCCTCCCAGCAGGCCACCAACCTGGCCTATGCGCTCGTCGCCTCCGGCACCGTCGATGTCGCAGTTGGCTGTGGGGTGGAGTTGATGAGCCGGGTCAAGTTCGGTGCAACCACCCCCAGGGATCCTGACTCCGGCCTGCCGATCAACCACAACTACTTTGAGCACCACGAGTTCACCACCCAGTTCGAGGGTTCCGAGCGAATCGCCGACCAGTGGGGCATAACCCGCGAGGACTGCGACTCCTTCGGGAAGATGTCCCAGGACCGGGCGGCTCGGGCATGGGAAGAGGACCGATTTGGAACCCAGATCGTTCCCGTGGAGGCTCCTGTCACGGATGAGGCCGGTGACCCCACCGGCGAGACCACCACCGTCACCCGCGACGAGGGCCTCCGCGATACCAGCATGGAGACCCTTGCGGGCCTGCGCCCCACCGGTCGTGAGAACGGCGTGCACACCGCTGCCACCTCGTCACAGATCTCTGACGGAGCCGGGGCACTGCTGCTGATGACCGCTGAGAAGGCCGAGGCCCTGGGTGTCACCCCGATCGCCCGGTTCGTCGACACGTGCCTGATCGGTTCAGACCCGGCGCTCATGCTGACCGGTCCCATAGGTGCCACAGCCAGGTTGCTGGCTGACAACTCGATGACGATCGACGACATTGACGTAGTCGAGATCAACGAGGCGTTCGCCTCGGTGGTGCTGGCATGGGAGAAGGAGTTCGGACCCGACATGGAGCGTGTGAACCCCAACGGCGGCGCCATTGCCCTCGGTCACCCGCTCGGAGGCACCGGAGCCATCCTCACCACCAAGGCCGTTCATGAACTGCAGCGCACCGGAGCGGACCACGCCCTCATCACCATGTGCTGCGGCGGCGGTATCGGAACCGGGACCCTGCTTCAGCGTCTGTAGACCACAACCCCCGGTGCCTCGCCCGCCTGCCTCCAGCTACTCCCCGAAATACGCCAGGTGGCTGGCCTCCAGCTCGTCGCCCTCGGGCGTCACCGTCACGAACCCACCCCCGGCCACCTCAGACGACACCAGGGCCAGCGCCAGGTTCGAAGCGTGCTTCGGTGACCACACCGCCGACCGCACGGTTCCAACCTCTTCGCCAGCACCGCCAGCGTACACCGGCCACGGGTGCTCACTCGGCACAGCCAGACGCTCACCCGACAGCAGCACCTTCACCAGCCGCCGCGCCGGGCCCCGCTCACGTTCGGCCAACAGGGCCACCTTGCCGACGAAGTCGTCCTCGCGGTCGAGGGACAGGAAGCGCCCCAGCCCCACCTCCAGCGGCGAGGCGTCACCGCCACAGTCGGTTCCATACGAAAACAGCCCCGACTCGATCCGCTCATCAGACATTGGCCCACCGGGGTGGATCCCATAGGGCTCACCCGCCTCCCACACGGCCTTCCACAGGTCGCTGCCGCGTGAGCCATCGGTCAGGAACAGTTCGAACCCGCCCTGTCCGCTCCACCCCGAACGGCACAGCACGAAGGGGATGCCGTCGTGCTCCACGTCCACGAATCCGAAGAAGGGAACGTCTCGCACCCACTCACCCAACATGTCAACCATCACGTCCTCGGAGCGCGGCCCCTGCACACCCAGCGGGGACACGTCGGGTTCGAACACCCGGCAGTCCAGACCCCGCTCGGCACCGATCGCCTGTATCCACAACAACAGGTCGCTGTCTGCGATGGAGAACCAGAAGCGGTCCTCGGCCAGTTTCAGGATCATCGGGTCGTTGATCAGCGTCCCCTCGTGGTCGCAGATCGGCGCATAGCGCACACGCCCGACGGCGCACCCGGCCATGTCGCGGGCCGACACGTACTGCACCAGTTCGAAGGCGTCGGACCCAACCACCTCAACCTGGCGTTCGCAGGCCACGTCCCACAGCGACACACGCTCTACAAGCGCCTTGTACTCGGCATCGGGGTCCCCGAACGACTCCGGCAGGACCATCTTGTTGTAGACGCTCGCATACGTCATACCGTGTGCGGACATCGCCTCATAGAACGGCGACTTGCGGATCCTGGCACCCAGACCAACCGTGAAACTCACCGTTCAACCTCGCTCTCATCGTGTCGGTACTGCGGCACCGCCGACGCCTCCAGCGGCGTGTTTCCGAGGATCAGGTCGGCTGCCTTCTCGGCGGTCATCATCACGGGAGCGTAGATGTTGCCGTTTGTGAGGGTCGGCATGACCGAGGCGTCTACCACCCTCAGGCCCCCGGTTCCGTGTACCCGCATTGACCTCGGGTCGACCACTGCCATCTCGTCGGTTCCCATACGTGCGCTGCACGAAGGGTGCAACGCTGTCTCGGCATCTCGCCTTACCCACTCCAGGATCGCCTCGTCGCCCGTCACCTCCGGCCCCGGCGACAGCTCACCACCGTTGAACTCGTCGAAGGCCGCCTGGCCCATGATGTTGCGCGCCACCTCGATGGCCTCAGCCCACTCGCGACGGTCCTCGGGGGTGGACAGGTAGTTGAAGAGCATCCTCGGCTTCTCAAACGGGTTGTCGGAGCTGATCCGGACCCATCCGCGGGAGTTGGAGAACATGGGGCCGATGTGGAACTGGTAGCCGTGGCCCGCCGAGGGCACAGAACCGTCGTAGCGGATCGCGATCGGCAGGAAGTGGAACATGAGGTTGGGCCAGCCCACCTCCTCGTTGCTACGCAGGAAGCCCCCCGCCTCGAAGTGGTTTGTGGCGCCGGGCCCACGCCGGAACAGCCACTGCAGCCCGACCCAGGGTCGCCGCCACATTGCCAGGTATGGCGCCATTGACACCGGCTGGGTGCATGCGTACTGCACATACACCTCCAGGTGGTCCTGGAGGTTCTCGCCCACACCCGGCAGGTCAACCAGCTGCTCGACCCCGGCGTCTGCCAGAACCGAGGCAGGCCCGATGCCAGAGAGTTGTAGCAACTGCGGCGTGTTGACCGCCCCGCCGCACAGGATCACCTCGGCTGCTCGCGCCACGCTGCGTGAACGCCTCCCGCGACGCTGGTACTCGACCCCGACCGCACGTGTCCCCTCGAACAGGATCCTCGTCGCCTGTGCCCGGGTGACGACCTCGAGGTTGGGCCGGTGCATCACGGGGTGGAGGTAGGCCCTCGCAGCCGACAGGCGCCGCCCCCGGTGGACGTTCCGGTCAAATGCGTTGAAGCCCTCCTGGCGGTAGCCGTTGACATCGTCGGTGAGGGGGTACCCGGCCTGCTGCACCGCCGTGAAGAATGCCTGAAACAACGGGCTGGCGGCGGGTCCGCGTTCGAGCACCAGGGGACCATCACCACCGCGCCACTCGTCACTGCCGGCCAGACATGTCTCCATGCGCCTGAAATAGGGGAGGCAGTGGGCGTAGTCCCAGTCCTCGCATCCCGGGGTGGCAGCCCACCGGTCGTAGTCCATGGGATTGCCCCGCTGGAAGATCATCCCGTTGATGCTCGACGAACCACCCAGCACCTTGCCGCGTGCGTGGTAGACGCGGCGGCCACCCATCTCGGGTTCCGGCTCAGACTCGTACCTCCAGTCGTAGAACCGGTTGCCTATGCCGAACGAGAGGGCGGCCGGCATGTGTATGAACACGTCCCACCGGTAGTCGCTACGACCAGCTTCGATCACGAGCACCCGGTTCGAGGGGTCTGCGCTGAGGCGGTTGGCCAGGGCGCAACCGGCTGACCCGCCGCCGACGATCACGAAGTCGAAGTTGTCCCGGGCCTGCTCACCCACCTGTCAACCTCCCCCGACCAGTAGTCACGAACCCGCAGAGTCTGCCCGATCCGCGGCCCCGGTGTATCAACCCAACGACAACAGATGAACGCACGCTAAGGCGCCATCCCCACCCTAGGGTTCAGGTGTCGTGAAGAGGCTCTCAGAGTACCCAGCACCCCCGAAGCCCCTCCTGCGGGGCGTCTCACACCGCTCGGCGTTCACCGCTGCGCTCACCCTCGCTCCGATCATGATCGTCGTAGCCCCCGGTATCTGGCCCCGCTTCATCACAGCCCTCTACAGCCTCTCAATCGTGGCCCTGTTCGGGGTCTCTGCCCTCTACCACCGGATCGACTGGAGCAGGAGGGGGCAGCTCATCATGCAGCGCCTCGACCACATCACGATCTTCATCGCGATAGCAGCCACCTACACCCCGGTGGCGGTGTTCGCCCTCTCGCCCCGGGCCATGAAGGTCGTGCTGCCGATGGTCTGGGGAGGAGCACTGATTGGCGCAGTCGTACGCCTGAGAAGCAGGGATGCCCCGACACCGCTTGTCGCACTCCCCTATCTGGTGGTCGGATGGAGCCTCCTGCCAGTGGTGGCCGATGCCTGGCAGAACCTGGGGGTGGCCGGCTTCGTGCTGCTTCTCATCGGGGGCCTTCTCTACACCGCTGGCGGAATCGTGTTCGCCCTACGCCGCCCCGACCCGTGGCCCGACACGTTCGGCTTCCACGAGGTCTTCCACGTGCTCACTGTCGTGGCAGCGGCACTCCACTACGTGGCGTTCGCCTTCATCGTCCTTCCGAAGGCCGCCTGAGGATTCTGTGAGGTACCGCTCAGGAGAGCCGGCACACCCGGCTAGACAGCGCCTCTGCTCCAAGCCGCAACCTGGTTGGGAACATCCCTCGGAGGCATCAGCGGATCAGGCTCCGGAGCACCGACCGCCACACCAAGAGGAAGCACGCCGGCCCAGACGTCTGCACCCATGTCCTCGGCATCGTCGACCGGTGGACCCGTACGCACCTTCATCGAGCACTCCTCGAGCAACAGGGAGAGAACAGTGGTACCGCGCACCTCCTTGTCGGTGTGGGGTCGCAGCACGGCCATCCGGCCGGGCAGCACGTGGTCGGTCAACCGGTCCAGCGCCGCAACCTTGTCGTCCCAGTCGGTGACCTCTGTGGCAGTACCGAACACCACCACCGAGCGGTAGTTCATGGAGTGGTGCATGGCCGAGCGTGCCAGAACCAGGCCGTCCAACAGGGTCACGGTGACACACACCTCGACACCAGACTTCGCCGTCCGCAGCAGGCGACTTGCCGGCGAGCCGTGCAGCAGCAGGCGGTCACCAAGCCGCGCGTAGAGCATCGGAATGACCACGGGGTGGGCGGCCTCGCCCTCTCCGGCAACCAGGCCGACGTGGGCGATCATGCCCTCGTCGAGCACAGCCTCGATCGCAGCCCGGTCAACAACACCACGTTCTGGAACACGACCGATGTCCGTCCTGCTGTCGGCTGAATCACTCATCTGGAACTCCTTGAGTGCTCGTGTCTACGCCTTGACCGGCGAGAGAACATAGTCGCCCCGCTTGTCGTCCCATTCCATCGCCACAAGGTCCCTGGCGGCGGCCGCCCTGCAGAACTGCAGGAAACCGCTGTAGCCGAGCGCCCGCTCGCTGAAACCGTCGTCACGCCGGCGCAACTCGGTCTTGAGGCCCGACATTGCCACGCCCTTCTTTCGGCCACCACCGGTATCGGCAACCACCGCTGCCAACAGATCAAACGCCGCCTGGGCGGGCCCGTCACCTGTGACCAGGTCAACCTCGGGGTCACGCTTGGCCCCCACCAACTCAACTACCCGACGGTCGGCCAGATGGCGCAGCAACTCGGTGAAGCCGCGGAAGCCATGGTCGGACTCGGTGAAAGTGGGATCGATACGCAGAATCGCCCGCTTGAGGGTCGAGGCACGTACATCCTCATGCGAGCCCTGCATGCCTGCGAGCGTGGATATCACCAGCTCATCAAGGCTGGGATCCTCGACAGACGGGGTGTCGCCGGTCGGCGCCTCGGACTTCGTACCCCCGCCGCGGCTGGCCTCCCGGCTGGCCTCTCGACTGGCCTCGACCCCCTCCAGGCGGTCGTAGAACAGGAACTCGTCGCAGGCCGGCGGCAGCAGGTTTGAAGTGGAATCGCGTACCCCGATACCGATTACCCGACGGTCCAGCTCACGCAGCTTCTGCACCAGCGGCGTGAAGTCGCTGTCGCCCGTGCAGAGCACAAAGGTCGTTACGTAGTCACGTTCGAAGGCCAGCTCAAGGGCATCGACGACCATCTTGATGTCGGCGGCGTTCTTCCTGGCGGCACCCATTCGCTGCGGTATCTCGACCAACTCGACCTGGTGGCGGGTGAGGTGGCGACGGTCCTCGTTGAAGCCGGACCAGTCGGCGTAGGCCCGTCGGTAGACGACGCGTCCCCTCTCGGCCATGGCGCGTGCGATCGGAGCAAAGTCGAAGTTCCTCAACCCGAGGCTCTCTCGCGCGCCTATCGCCAGGTTCTCGTAGTCGAGGAACAGACCCATCCGTTCCTCGTTTGCATCGGTTCTCATTGGACCAGTGTGCCCGCAGAAGCACCAGATCCGCGGAGCTCCACGGTCCTGCCTTCAGCGGACAGTCTCAGAGGCAGGACCTGAGTGCCTCGATGGCCCGGAGCACAGGCTGCACCGCCCATATCTCGTCCAGGGTCAACGGTGTGTCGACTGCCGCCAGCCCCGAGCGGTGACTCATGCACTGGGCGACGGTAATGCCCCCCTTGCCACCGCCGGCGAACTCCGGACAGTACTGCGACACGGGAACCTCGTAGTCGAGCAGGCCACGCTCGTAGAGCATCGCTGTGCATATTGCTGCCAGCCCCTTGGTGGTCGAGAAGTGCAGTTACAGCGTGTCGCTCTCCCATTGCCGACCCGATGCCTGGTCGGCGAGGCCTCCCCAGACGTCAACAACCGGGACACCATCCACGTAGACACAGCAGGCCGCACCCACCTCGCCAAACTCGTCGAAGTTCCGCTGGAATGCCTCGGTCACCCCCGTGAAGCCCTCTGCCGTGGTGCCGTGTACCTCTGTCATGGTTCTCCTCGCTGGACCCACACATCGCAGGAACGTCTCCACGCTCCCCTGAGGGTCGAACCTAGATGGCCACACCCCTACCATCCGTACCGGGCTTCTCGACGCAGTGACCCCTTCCGACGGGGAGGTAGCCTTCCCGGACCGGTGGACCGAGTCCGGATGCACCGGTTCCTGAGGAGATAGGGGTCTGACAGTGAGTGAGCAGGTTCCGACGCTGGCCGACTTCCGCAGCGACACCGTTACGAAGGCAACCCCCGGGATGCGTGCAGCCATCGCCGCAGCAGACGTCGGCGACGACGTGTACGGCGAGGACCCGACAGTCAACGCCCTGCAGGACCGCATGGCCCACCTGACCGGCAAGGAGGCAGCCCTCTTCTTTCCCGCTGCAACCCAGAGCAACCTCGCAGCGGTACTCAGCCACTGCCAGCGCGGCGACGAGTACATCATCGGACGCAACTACCACATCCTCATCAACGAGGTGTCCGGAACAGCAGCCCTCGGTGGAGCCGCCCCATGGCCGATCGAGACCGATGAGGGCGGTTCGCTCACCGCTGAGGCGGTCCGGGAAGCGGTCAAGGAACCCGACCAGCACCACCCGGTCACCCGCCTCCTGTGCCTGGAGAACACCGTCCACGGCTCCCCGCAGCCGGTCGACCTGATAGACGACCTGACTGCAACCGCCCGGGACTGCAGCCTCTCGGTACACCTTGACGGAGCCCGCCTGTTCAATGCCGCCACAGCCCTCAACGTGCCGGTGGCCGACATAATCCGGAACGTCGACACGGCCTCCATCTGCCTCTCCAAGGGTCTCGGCGCACCGATGGGCGCCATGCTCGTAGGCGACGGCGACTCAATCGCACGTGCCTTCCGCCTGCGCAAGATGCTCGGTGGTGGGATGCGCCAGGTGGGCCACATGGCAGCCGCCTGCATGTACGCCCTCGACCACCACGTGGACCGCCTGGCCGAGGACCACGAGAACGCCGCCCTCATTGCCGACGGCTTCCGTCGGATCGACGGCCTCGGAGTCAGACAAGCGACCAACATGGTCTGGCTGACACCCCCGGCGGAGCACCACGGCGCCCTTGCAGCCCACCTGGCTGCCGACGGCCTGCTGCTGTGGCCATGGAAGCCCACCATGCGTATCGTTACCCATCTCGATGTCGATGCAGGGCAGGCTCAGGCACTCGTCGACTCGGTGCACAGCTTCTTCAACCAGGTCTGACAGGAAGGCAACCTCATGGGCACGGCACACGAAGGTCAGGTGGTCGTGGTCACCGGCGCAGGACGGGGCATCGGCCGGGCAATCGCGGAGCGGTTCGCCGGTGCAGGTGCCCACGTTGTCGTGAACGACATAGAAACCGACCTGGTCGGCGAGGTGGTCGACCAGATAACCACCGCAGGAGGCAATGCCACCGGGGCCGTTGCGGACGTGTCAGACAGTGCCCAGGTGGCCACCATCTTCGAGACGACGCTTGACGCCTACGGGACGCTCGACGTGCTTGTCAACAACGCCGGCATCGTCAGCCCGATGCTCCACTTCTTCGAGGCCGACGAAGCCTGGTGGCGGCGCATCATCGACGTGAACCTGACAGGGCACTTCCTCTGCTCCCACCGCGCTGCCCGCATCATGGCCGACAACGGAGCCGGGGTCATCATCAACATGTCGTCCGGCGGTGCCACCCGTGCCCACAGGGCCTTCAGCGCCTACGACGCGTCCAAAGGGGGAATAGAGGCGCTGACGCGCGCCATGGCCCTCGACCTGGGGCCCTACGGAATCAGGGTGTTCGCCCTGGTTCCCGGTGCCATCGACACCATCGGGATGTCCGACGAGGAAACGGCACTCCGGGGAAGGAACGTCCCCCTGGGCCGGCCCGGGTACCCCGACGACATGGCAGGCCCTGCCCTGTTCCTGGCCTCCGACGACGCCCGTTACATGACCGGCGACGTACTGAAGGTCGATGGCGGGATGCTCGCGCAGCAGCGTTCGGCCACCGTCGACATCATGCCGCCCAGCGACTTCCCCGACCTGGCCGACCTGGACTGACACCGGGTCACGGATACGCAATGGTGGGCCGGCAGACCTGATGTCAGCAGACCACTTCGACACCATCATCGTCGGTGGTGCCGTGATCGGCAGTTCGGTCGCCTACTTCCTCTCGGAGAACCCCGACCACACCGGCACGGTCCTGGTGGTGGAGCCGGACCCCACCTACGCACTCTCGTCGACGACCCTGTCCTGTGCGAGCATCAGACACCAGTTCTCGAACCCGGTGAACGTTGAGCTGTCGCTCTTCGGCACGGAGTTCCTCGCCAACTTCCACGACCTTGTCGAGGTCGGGGGCGACTCGCCTGATCTCTGCTTCAGGGACACCGGTTACCTCTTTCTCGCCAGCGAATCGGGATGGTCCACACTCGAGGCCAACCACCAGGTCCAGTCCGCCTGTGGTGCAGACATTACGTTGATGGACCGCAGCCAGCTCGCTAGACGGTTCCCCTATCTCGCGGTAGGCGACCTTTCCGGCGGGAGTATCGGGGTGAGCGGAGAGGGGACCTTTGACGCCTTCGCCCTCATGTGGGGCCTGCGCCAACGTGCCCGATGCAACGGAGTCGCCTACACGACCGACAGGGTCGTAGGCCTTCAGCTTGAGGGAGACCGCGTTGCAGCCGTCCATCTGGGGTCTGGCCGGACAATCAACTGCAACCACGTGGTGAATGCCGCCGGCCCGCGCTCCGCCGCCATTGCCGACATGGCCGGAGTCCATCTGCCTGTCGAGGCCCGCAACCGGTCGGTGTTCGTGTTTGACGCTGCCGAACCGGCCGAACGGGACCTGCCGATGATCGTCGACCCGTCGGGGGTGTACGTGCGATCCAAACCGCCCTACTTCCTCGCCGGTGCCCCTCCCGCAGATGACGTTGCCGTCGATGCCGACGACCTCACGGTCGTCCACGAGGAGTTCGAGGACCTCATCTGGCCCGTCCTCTCCGAGCGGATACCGAGCTTCGACCGCCTCAGGGTCACGCACTCCTGGGCCGGACACTATGCCTACAACACCCTCGACCAGAACGCAGTCGTCGGCCCTGCCCATCCGCTGGAGAACCTCATCCTGGCAAACGGCTTCAGCGGCCACGGGCTGCAGCAGGCCCCCGGAGTCGGGCGGGCCGTTGCCGAACTGGTCGCCTACGGCGAATACACGAACATCGACCTGAGCCAACTGGGCTATGCCCGAATCGCAGCCAGAGAACCGTTTCCGGAGTCGGCAATAATCTGATCCGGGCCACCGCGGGGTGGCCCGCCTGCTCAGGTCTCGCCGAGGTAGGCGGCCCTCATCTCGGGATTTGCAAGCAGCGACTCTGCGGAATCGTCCAACACCACCATGCCGGTCTGGAGCACCCAGCCCCGGTCGGCGATGGAGAGGGCCATGTTGGCGTTCTGTTCAACCATGAACACCGCCATGCCCTCCTCATTGATCTGCTGGATGAGGTCGAAGTTCTGCTGAACGAGTGCGGGAGCCAGGCCCATCGAGGGCTCGTCCATCAACAGGACCGTCGGCCGGGACATGAGGGCACGTCCGATGGCGACCATCTGCTGCTCGCCACCGGAGAGGGTTCCCGCGTTCTGGGAGAGGCGCTCCTCGACCCGTGGGAACAACTCGAACACGTGCTGCAGGTCGGCCTCGATCCCATCCTTGTCGCTACGCAGATAGGCGCCCAGAACGAGGTTCTCCTTGACGGTGAGCCGCTTGAAGAGGCGACGGTTCTCGGGAACCATCGTCACCCCGTTCTCCACCCGGTAGCTGATCGGCTTGTTGTTGACCACCTCGCCGTGAAGCACCACTTCCCCGGAGGTCGGTGTGATCATCCCCAGAAGCGTCTTGAGCGTTGTGGTCTTTCCGCTGGCGTTTCCCCCCAGCAGGCAGACAAGCTCCCCCGGGTAGATGGCGAGGTTGACGTCCTTGAGGATGTGAACGGCGCCGTAGTGCGTGTTCACATCGCGGAACTCCAACAGCGCCACCCGATCATCTCCAGGCGCCTGGCCCATCGCTGCGTCCTCCGCCACGCTCATGCCTCATCTCCTGCCGGTCGTCCGAGATAGGCCTCGACGACATCGGGGTTTGTCGACACCTCGTCGTAGGAGCCCTGAGCGATCGGAACTCCGTGGTCCAGGACGACAACCCGGTCAGAGACGTCCCTGACGACACGCATGTCGTGTTCGATCATGACGATCGTGAAGCCCCACTCTGACCGGAGCCGACCGATGAGACTTGTCAACTCGGCGGTCTCCATGGGGTTCATCCCGGCGACCGGCTCATCGAGCAGCATCAGGCGCGGCTGGGTGGCCATTGCCCTGGCAATCTCCAGCCGCCTGCGGTTGGCGTACGAGAGCACGAAGGCCGGCTGGTCGTACCGGTAGCCGATCAGGCGTGAGCCGAAGAAGGCCAGGACCTCCTTGGCACGCTCCGCGATCTCCTGTTCCTCCTTCTTGAAGGCCGCCGTCTGGAGCAGTGCCCCGAACACCAGTTGCGAGGTCCGGCAGTGCTGGGCGACCATGATGTTCTCGAGCACCGTCATGTTGGGAAACAGCCGCACATTCTGGAATGTGCGTGCAATCCCCAGACCGGTCACCTGGTGCGGGTCGAGGCCGAGGATCGACTCGTCCTCGAACAGGATGTCGCCCTCGCTGGGATCGACCAGGCCTGTGATGGCGTTGAAGAAGGTCGTCTTGCCGGCACCGTTCGGGCCGATCACGCTGACGATCTCGCCCTCGTCGACGTGGAAGTTGAGACCCGACAGGGCATCGAGACCACCGAAGGTGATCTTCAGGTCACGGATCTCCATGAGGTGGCTCATGCCCCGCCCCCGTTGTTCCCTTCGGCCCCGCCGACCTCCGCCGCGTGCGCCTCGGCTTCATGCTCCTCGGCCTCGTGCTCCTCACCCTTGAGCCACACGTCCTGGAGGAATTCCTCCTGGTGGAGTTCCTGGCTGCGTCGGGCGCTCGGTACCAGGCCCTCGGGACGCTGGAGCATCATGAAGACAAGCAGGGTGCCGTAGATCAGCAACTTGAACGACTGGAATTCGTGGAGAAGGCCCGGCTGCCTGGGCCCACCCAGGATCCCGATCAGCACGAAGGAGCCAACCAGGACACCGGCGATGTTACCCATTCCACCCACGATCACGACGACGAGGATGATGATCGAGACAAGGATCATGAAGCTGTTCGGGAAGACCGAACCGACCTTGGCCACGAGAATCGCTCCGCTGAACGACGCCAGGACTGCACCGACGACAAAGGCCAGGAGCTTGGCGTTTACCGTATTGATTCCCATGGCCTCGGCGACCTTCTCGTCTTCGCGGATTGCCATCCAGGCCCTTCCGAGACGAGATGCCTGAAGGCGCCATGAGACGTAGATGGCCAGGGCGCAGAACACCAGCACGAGGTAGAAGACGGACCTGGGGTCAGTGCCCTTGATGATGATGAAACCCAGATCAACTCCCGGAACGTTGGTGATCCCCTGAGCGCCTCCGAAGTAGGGCTTCAGCCAGTCAGACATGAACAGCAGGCGGATGATCTCGCCGAAGCCGAGGGTCACGATCGCCAGATAGTCGCCACGCATCCTGATCACGGGCGCACCAATTACCAGGCCGACGAGTCCAGCGAAGACGATGACGATCACCAGGGTGACGGCGAAGTGCATCTCAGGGGCAAAGAAGGGAGAATCTGGCGAGGTCAACACCGCAGTCGTGTAGCCGCCGACTGCGAAGAAGGCCACGTAGCCGAGGTCCAGGATTCCGGCAAGGCCGACCACGATATTGAGGCCGAGAGCCAGAAGCAGGAACAGGCCCACGTTGGCCAGCAACTCGTTCATGATCGTGCCGAGGAACAGGGGAAGGGTGACTGTCAACAGGGCCACAACAACGAAGAGGATCCGGGATGCCCGCTTGCGCTCGGGGCCCTGCAGCCCGCTGTAGCTGGCCTTCGCCGCCTTGAGCCTGCCTTTGCTGAGCACCGACACGCCCCCGATGACCGCTGCCAGCACGATCGACCAGACGACGGTGACACCACCCCGCTTGGCGTAGATGGAATCGGTCAGGAACTCAAGGCCGAACCCCTCGGACAGATCAGCGATTACACCCTCCAGCACGGCGATGGTAAGCAGTCCGAAGGTGGAAAAGGAGACCACGCGTCGCACATCGGCCGTAACCACATGGATCGCCGACCCCAACATGCCAAGGATGCAACTCGCCACGATCCACGCGACCACGCCAAAGCCCAGGCCACGGCCGTAGTTGAGCAACTCCAGCAGCTTCGGGCTCCAGTTGACCAGGGGGTCACGGAGGTTGAAGGTGTCGAGGGCCAACATGAACACGGCCATTCCGATCCCGCCCACCAGCCCCGTAAGGGCACCTGCCAGCAGGTCACGACCTCCGGGTTTGGGCGACTCCACACCCTCCAGTTCCACCTGCTTTGAGACTACGAAGCCGAGCATCAGCGGAATCCAGAGCAGCGACAGGTACCCCAGGCTCAGCACGGGATGGATGAGGATGCGCCGGTCCAGGCCGACGGGCATGCCGATCAGCGACACAAGGACAAGGGTCAGGGCGCAGAGGCCACCCCACTTCCCGATCTTCCGCCAGTCCTGATCGGCCACAGGCACCCTGCTGGCTGACCCGGAAGACGATACGGCCGAAGAGGTCATCGTGGCGCTCATGTCCTGTCCTCGGCTGAGAGCTGCTCACCGAACAGGCCGGACGGCTTGAACAGGAGGACCAGTACGAGAACAGTGAACGCAACGGCGTCCTTCAGCTGTGAAACCCCGGGAACCCCGAGGGGTTCGAGGATCAGCAGCGGAGCCAGCGACTCCGCAGAGCCCAGCGAGATGCCGCCGACCATTGCTCCGGGCAGGTTGCCGATTCCACCAACAACGGCCGCTGTGAATGCCTTGATGCCGGGCAGGAAGCCGGTCATGTGGGTGACGCTGCGGAAGAGCAGGCCCCAGAGGATTCCGGCGATGCCGGCCATCGCCCCACCGACAGCGAACGTGGTGACGATCGTGCGGTTCACGTTGATGCCCATGAGGGCGGCGATCTCCTTGTCCTCGGCCACGGCCCGCATCGCCTTGCCGGTCTTGGTCCGTTCAACCAGGTACCAGAGTCCTCCCATGGACACCGCCGCCACGAGTAGGACCAGCAACTTGGTGCCTGCGATCTCGAAGGTCAGGATCGACCTCTGCTTCGACAGCCACTGTGGAAGCTGCGGGTAGCTCTTGGTCGATGGCCCGAAGACCCCCATCACGGCGTTCTGGATGAAGAAGGACACGCCGATAGAGGTGATCAGCGGTATGAGCCGTGGGGAGTCGCGGAGGGGCCGGTATGCGACCCGTTCCATCAGGACGGCAGTGAGCGTCGAGACCATGATCGCCAGGATGATGATGATGGCCAGCGACAGGAGGAAGTTGCTCTCCCACATGCCGCTCTCAGAGAACTTGTCCGATGCTATGAACCCGGTCATGGCACCGGCCATGAAGACCTCGCCGTGGGCAAAGTTGATGAAGCCCAGCACCCCGTAGACCATCGAGTATCCGAGGGCGATGAGCCCGTACATGGCTCCCTGCGACAGCCCGGACATGAGCAGGCCCTTGAACTGGTCGCCGGTCAGGCCGACGGCATCGGGATTGCGCCAGCGGGCGAAGGGGTTGTCGGGCGCCACCTGTTGGGCGATGAAGGCGAGCACACCGATGACGATCAGGGAAACCAGGAAGACCCTGATGAGTGTGAGGAACCGGTCGACCTTGGAGACCTGACGGGCCGACTTCCTCTCGATCGTCGCTGTCAAGCAACTACCTCCTGCAAAGTGACAAGTAGTCCCATCAGGGCCCCGGCCGACCACACCGTCGTCGCCGCACACCAGAGGGGCACGGCCACAGACGACCGGCGAACAAGCCCCCCGATGCTGCGGGAGGCACGGTAGCGCACCTGCCCGGGTGCTCCAACAACCGGGCCCATCCCACCATCTCTGCCTGCAACACCACCGATAGCATCCCGGGCATGGCGCAGGACAACAGGCCAGGTATGGGCCGTAGCACGCACCAGGCACTTCCCGACCCACGAAACGCCACCGTCCAGATCTACATCAACGGGGTCTTCTATCCGAGGCCCGACGCGAAGATCTCCGTCTTTGACAGCGGCTTCCTTGTGGGCGACGGGGTCTGGGAGGGAATACGACTCCACAATGACAACTTCGCCTTCCTCGACCGCCACCTGGACCGCCTCTTCGCCGGGCTGGCTGCAGTCGACCTCGACATTCAGATGACCCGGGCCGAGGTCGCCGGTGCCCTCAGGTCAACCGTCGATGAAAACGACATGCACGACTCGGTTCACGTTCGCCTGATGGTCACAAGAGGTGACAAGTCGACGCCATCCCAGCACCCGACCAATGTCATCGACGGACCCAACGTGGTCATCATCGCCGAGCACAAGACCGCCGACCCGACCGTATCTGAACAGGGAGTTTCACTGTTCACGGCGACTGTTCGCCGGCCACCACCGGACACGCTCGACCAGCGACTCAACTCGCACTCCAAACTGCACGAGGTGATCGCCCTGATCCAGGCGACACGCGCCGGAGCCGACGAGGCGCTGATGCTGGATCCGACAGGGGCGGTAGCCACCTGCAACGCAACCAACTTCTTCGTGGTGAGGTCAGGTGAACTCTGGACCTCGACAGGCCACTACAACCTGCACGGCATAACCCGTGCCGTGGTGCTCGAGGAGGCGGCAGCGGCGGGCATCACCACAAGGGAGCAGCCGTTCTCCCTGACCGACGTGTACTCGGCCGACGAGGCGTTCGTCACCGGCACGTTCGGTGGCCTGACCCCCGTCTCCCAGGTCGACGGGCGCTCCATTGGCACCGGCACCCGTGGCCCGGTTACCTCCCACCTTGGCGACCTCTACGGCAGGGCCGTGGCCGCCTCGGTCGGACTGTGAGCCAGACACAGTCGTGACGCTGCGCATCAACTGCTGGTCGGGGCCGAGGAACATCTCTACGGCCCTCATGTACTCCTTCAGGCAGCGAACCGACACGGTCGTGTTCGACGAGCCCATCTACGCCCACTACCTGAGGGTCAGCGGCCGGGAGCATCCAGGCCGCTCAGAGACACTCGCCAGCCAGAATCCCGACGGCAACGCGGTCGTCCGCGACCTGATCCTGGGCTCCCACCCCAGACCCGTCGCATTCTTCAAGATGATGAGCCACCACCTGATCGACCTCGACACGGCATTCCTCCGCGAGTGCCGCAACATTCTCCTGGTCCGGGATCCACGCCATGTGCTCCGCTCCCTGAGCGTGAACATCCCCGACGTCAACCTCGGCGACACAGGCCTCGAGTCCCAGGTCGAGTTGCTTGATTCAGTTCTCGGTGAGGGCGACAACCCGATTGTCATCGACTCGGCAGCGCTGCTTGCCGACCCTGGGGGAATGCTCCAGAGGATGTGCTCACTGCTCGAGATCGACTTCGAGGAAACCATGTTGTCGTGGCCGTCAGGCCCCAAACCTGAAGACGGGACGTGGGCGGTCCACTGGTACGCCAATGCACACGCCTCCACCGGCTTTCTGACCGGAATCCCGAGCGACGACCCCATTCCCACGGGCCTGGAACCGGTGCTCGAGGCAGCACTCCCGCTCTACGACAGGCTCCTCGAGCACTCCCTCACCGCCTGATCCTCTGAGGCGGCCCTGTCGGGTAGTTGTGCGCGAGACTCGTTCCATGGCCTGGATTGAGACGATTCCAGATGACGACTGGGAACCCGGCGGAGGGCAGCTCGCCGAGTTGTACGGCAGGGTCGTCGACACCGACCACGGGCGCGTCGACCACATCATGGCCGTCCACTCGCTCAACCCACGGAGCCTTGCCGCCCACCAGGGCCTCTACGAATCGGCGATGGCCGGAACTGCCACCCTCCGCAAGGTCGAGAGGGAGATGATCGCCCTTGTTGTGAGCCTCGAAAACGAATGCCACTACTGAGCAACCCACCACCGGCGCGGTCTGCGCCGACTGCTCCGCGATGACGACCTGGCAGCCGCCATCGAGTCCGACTGGTCAACGGCCGACATCTCCACAGCGAGACTGGCGATGCTCGAAATGGCCACAAAGCTCACACGGGAACCGGGCAAGGTCGTCGAATCCGACGTGGGCCGACTTCGCAGGGTCGGCTTCAGCGACCGGGACATCCTCGACATCGTCGAGGTCACCGCCTACTACGCCTACGTCAACCGCATCGCGGACGGGCTCGGGGTGAGGGTCGAGGACTGGATCCCAGAGGACTCCTGAGCCCTACCCCTGAAGGACAGTCCCCAGACCCTGCTGTTCCGCATTCGAGAGGGCCCTGACCGCAGCCGCAATGTCCTGGGACGCGATGCCCACCGACTTGAAGAGGGTGAACGCCTCGCTCGACGGTGCTGCGCGACCGGCCATCAGGTCTGCCATGTCAGCGTCCGGTTCACGGCCCACCCTCAACAGGTCGCCCGCCTCGACCGCAGCTGCATCCCTGTCGTCGACGACGACGAAGGCCTCCTCGACCACCTCGCCCGGGATTTCAACCATTTCCGGGGTGAAGGCTCCGACAGCGTTCACGTGCGTACCGGGTCTCAGGGAAGAGGCCTTGAACAGCGGGGACCTC
>CEPX01004090.1_pt1 | contig 35887 bp, 44 predicted proteins | sample 361361 | NCBI WGS metagenome assembly CEPX01 (sample SAMEA2619974, study PRJEB7988) | marine metagenome | biome: marine biome (ENVO:00000447); feature: mesopelagic zone (ENVO:00000213) & marine oxygen minimum zone (ENVO:01000065); material: "saline water (ENVO:00002010), including plankton...
TCTTCTTCATCAGCTACAGGCTCTTCAGGAACAACTTCTTCAGCCTCAGAAGATTCTTCAACTGGTTCAGCTTGCGCCGAAACTTCGCCTGCCATTTCTTTTACCTTGGTGCAGATAAAATCTACAACCTCTGGTGCGAGCGGAACAGCAAAGCTTTTCTTGAAGCGCTTGCTTCCGTCAGGAGCGTAATATCCGCGCGAAATCGCCACGAACTCATTGCTGCCTTCTTCAGCAACAGCTTCCTTTCTTGCAACTTCTATGAAGTTGTTGTTTCCAAATTGTATTTCTTCTGTTTTCAGTGTTTTGAATTCTACCATTGTATTTTCCTCCGTGTATGGAAACTAATCTTTTAAAATGCTCAAAAAAGACAATTCTAGTTTAATCAGTTTCCCTTTGCAATCTATGACTGTTTTATCTTGTTCTTAAGCTTTATGTATGACTTGATGAAGGTGACTCAGCGCCTGAATATTTTTTTCAAGGTCTTGATATCGTATCCTCTGGAACGTTCATCAATCAGTTGGAAAAGTCCTCCCTGCGCAACCATTAAACCAGCAATTGTAGCTCCTCCGGCTGCCCACATTGCTTGTCCAAAACCCCCTTCCTCAAAACCCATAAGAAAGGTTGCCATCAATATCCCACTTACACTTATTGTGGAACCAACAACAATCATAAATGAAGACCACCCAAAAGTCCCCGGCTCCAGAAAGATCACTCTCTCCAATTCTATCAAATGCAGGTCTTAGCTCAGGAAATACTTCATACAATTCAACAAGACCCTTGACTAATTTCTCTACACTTTCTTCAAAGCCTTATCTATCTTCTTTGGTCATAGCCTCTCCTACAAAGTTCTCAAAAACTCGGAAATAACATGGACTCCTGCCCCAGTTCCCCCAAGCCCGAAATATGGCTTCGGTTCCGTCGTCCAGGCAGTCCCTGCAATATCAAGATGAACCCACTTACTTTCTCCAACAAAAGCCTCAAGGAAGGCCGCAGCACTCAGAGAACCTGCTTCACCCTTTCCTGAACCAATATTTTTAACATCTGCAATTTTACTTTTCACCATTTCTCTATAATCCTCATGAATCGGCATCTGCCAGACCTTATCCCCTGTTCGTTCTCCAGCCTTTTTCATTGTATCCATATGTTTCTGAGAGTTTCCAACCATTCCACTGTAAGTTGAGCCAAGCGCAACAACAACCGCTCCAGTCAAAGTTGCAATATCTATAATTATTTCTGATTTCATCTCAGCTGCATATCCTAAAGCGTCAGAAAGAACAATACGTCCTTCAGCATCAGTATTAAGAACTTCAATTGTTTTCTTATTATAAGATTTTATGATATCTCCCGGTAAATAAGCAGAAGCACTCGGTCGGTTCTCAGCACAGGCCATCAATCCAATAAGATTTCTCTTCAAACCACTCTTGGCAGCAATTCTTATTATCCCAAGAATTGCAGCCGCTCCTGACATATCAAATTTCATTTCATCCAGAGCTCTCGACGGCTTTATTGAGATTCCACCCGTATCAAATGTTATTCCCTTTCCCACCAAAATAACAGGTTTCTCTCCCTTCTTTCCTCCATTATAATCAAGCTGAATCAGTCGCGGTTCATTGACACTACCTCTACCAACTGCCAAAATTCCATTCATTCCCTTCTTCTCAAGTTCTTTCTTTCCTAAAACAGAAACCTTTAATTTCAGTTCTTTTCCCATTCTCTGAGCTTCGCTTGCAAGATATGCAGGCGTAACAACTGCAGGCGGAAAATTCTGAAGCTGCCGAGTATAATTTATTGACTCAGCTACAAGAAGACCATAATCAACACTATTCTTATCTCCAGAAAGTATAGAAACCGCTAAGCTCTTCTCAATATCTTCTTTTGTAACATAATCATCAAAAACATAGTCTGCAAGAACACAGGCCTCGGCGAGAGCATGCGAAACATCACTCAATTTCTCCTTGCACGAGGGTATGGAGATTGCAAGAGATTCTGCTTTCAAAGCCTTCGCAGATTTGACAGCTAGTCCTCCATAATTTCTCACATGGTCAAGTTCAAACTCTTCCTTCTTTCCGACTCCTATCAGAAGGAGACTCTCAGCTGCAATCTTTCCATAAGTCTGAAACACATAAGTCTCTCCACGCTTACCTGAAAACTTTTTAAGCTTAATTATCTTTGAAATGGTGCTTCCTAAACTACTGTCAATTTTCTGCAATTCTTTTGGAAGACCTACACCTTCAAAAACAGCAAATGTAAGAACTTCAGCCTTTGCCTTTCCCAGAATTTCTCCTGCAACTTTGAGCTTCATAAATCCAAATATGGCTCAGCCCTTTATATCTTTTTCAACCACTCGCCAAAGTCAATTATTCCATGCTCAAATCCCTCAATTGCAATCGGTGTTATTGAAATTTTTCTCTCATCATGTAAAGTATAAATATCTGTTCCTGGCTCTTCCGTCGGTTCTATTACCCCCCCAATAACATAAACACTGTCCTCAACTTCTTTCAAGAGTGGAGTAACATATTCTTCCCCAAGCCTCGTAACTTCAATTCCCTTCGGTTCTCCAATCGGAACATTAACATTAAGCATTTTAACATCTCCTGGCAGTCCCTTTTCAATAATCCCAGAAACGAGCTTCTTCACAATTTTCTGAGCTTCCTCAAATAAATGATTCCCCTCCATATTATGCGCTTCCTCCGGTGTCGCTTCAATACTCACTGCAATCGAAGGAACTCCCAAATTCGCCGCTTCAAACGCGGCGCCACAGGTCCCTGAACGCATCAATGCATGTATCCCCAAATTCGCACCAATATTTATTCCTGAAACCACAAGATCAACATCTTTCACAAGCTTCGTCATTCCTATAAAAACACAGTCTACTGGCACACCGTCTACAGAAAAATGATTATCATCTTTCTTATGGACTCTGACAGGACTTCCAAGTGTAAATCCTCTCCCTGTAGCACTCTTCTGGCTCGAAGGCGCAACAACAACAACCTCTCCGAGCTCTGACATAGCCTCTTCAAGTGCCTTAATTCCCGGCGCATCTATCCCGTCATCATTTGTAACCAATATTTTCTTCATAATCGACCTAGTTTCCGCTTCTATTAACACTTTGCTCTCACATCTTTGTGAGGATTAAACGACCTTTCCTCAGAAAAGTCGGTCGATTCAGCCTCAGCATAGCGGTTTGCAGAGAAAATCATCAAAAACCTATAAATCGAAAACCAATAGCCTGCGCCCATCTCTCACCTTTCACCCTTCTCCTCAAATTTCAGCCATTTCCTCAAGCTTCCTCTCACATTTCCAATTTCCTATATTATTCTCCATATCTCACTACCTAAAAATCCAAAAACATCAATCTATGTCTCACATTTACACCTTTTACACCTATATTTCCTCCTCACAGCTCACACAGACAGCAGATCCATTCTCAAAACACTCAAAATCTCCAAACATCAAAATAAAAGCGAAAAAACATCTCTCACATTCGAGACAATTCCCTTGGAGGGCCCACCTCTAAAAACGCCTCAAAGCTCCTGAAAATCCGGCTCTCTAGAAGTTTCCTTCAAATTCCAATAAAAATCTACAATTTTACACGAAATCCCTCAAAATTATCCGTCATATATGTAAACAGGACATAAGCTACCGATTTACTTAAAATATTAATACGTCACCTTACATGTCACCTTACATAATATTCCTAATATATTTATACTATAAACCGCTATGCTTAAGCATGGGAATATTCGACTTCATCAAGCCAAAAAAGAAGAAATCCGTAAAGAAAGCGTCAAGTAAAGGGAAGACCCGTAAACCCACGGGTCAGAAGCGTCTCCAGACAAAGGCGACACAAAACTCCCTACAGACTCACCAGATACCGAAAAAAAGAGCAAATATAGTCGTAATCGACCCAAAAATAGAAGCAAAAACCGAAATAGAAGACCCACTTATCTCAATTTCTCGGCAACTCACAAAAATCCAGGACGCTCTCGAAAAAAGCCACACCACTATACAAACCGGCATGCAGAGCCTCAGAGACGATCATCACACAATCATAGAACGGCAGGTTACGCCCGATAATGTGGCAGAAGCTTTCGAAAACCACAAGCGAGAACTCGAAACTGAGAAAACAAACATAGAAACTGAGCTCGATATACTCGAAATTGATCAGAAAATACTTGATTCTCTCAAGGAAAAAAAGCTCCGCAGCATAACGGTTTCTGAAGAATTAAACCTCTCCCGGCAGTACACGGCCTCAAGACTCTCTCACTTAATAGATTCAGGCTTTGTAAAGCGCACGAAGCGCGGCAGAAGTGTATACTACTCGCTAATTACTTCGTAAAATCTTCTAAAAACAAGGCTAAGCCTCACAAATAGGCCTAGACTCCCATCTTACGCTTTCTGTGGGCTCTCTTCCTTCGTCTAATCTTCTTTTTGACCCACTTCCAGCGCTGCCTACCCTTTTTCTTCCATTTTCTTGGCTTGCTCTTCATAGATGCTCTCCTATCCTTATGCTCGCTTATATCTTTTTGTATTTTTCAAATCTTCCATATAATATACCTTCAAAACATACTATTTAATCCACATTTTTCAAACAGTATCTTCTCAGAACCCTAAAATTATCTCTCACGTTTTCCTTCCTCAACTATGGCGCTTGCTCTCGCTTTTGCGGTTTCAACAATACTCTCATACTCTCTCGCAAGATGCCCAAAGAACTTTGAAAACTGAGTACTTGGCCTTATAATATTTTGGTAATGCTTCTGCGTCGATTTGGAGTGATGGAAGCGCCGCCTCTCGGTTTTCACCATTCCGACTCGCCTCAACCTTGGTAATATCACATTATAAAATGTCGCCTTCGAAAAATTATTATCCCTTAGAAATGCGCCGACCTGCTCACCCTCTAACTCAAGCTCTTCAAGAAGAAGCGCCATAAATGCTTTGGAAACTTCATAATATTTCGCTTGATACTGGTCTGGAAAAACAATCTGCAATATCTGCTCCATCTCAAGCCGGACATTCTGACCGTACTTCCACTGATCTCGGAGCTTTCTAATGTCAGACAGCCAGAGAGCTTCCTTACTTGGTATTCCCCGCGAAGCAGGCTGCATACCACTATGATGTTTTTCTGCCATAGTTCCTCCTAATGCCTTGGACTATTTAACTTTAACCAAATTCGGCTTCTAAAAAACCAGCGGTCTATTATAATGGTGTGCTGCTGGAAATCTCAGTGCTGGAGGCTTGCCCAGGCGCTTGAAGTTCCAAAAAAGCGCCTAAAACAGAGTTTTTAACAAAAATATAGGGCTCCCAGACCCAATAAAGCGAAAAAATCTATAACACCATAATGGTGTTATTCTGCTTCTCCTTCAGAACCTTCAACAACACTCTCTACTGGAAGCATTCTCTTCGGAATTCTCCTAGTCAGCAGTATCTCAAACTCATCAGCCAGGTCCTTACCGTGATCTGTCAGCTCAACAAACTTAGTCCTTCCCTCTTTATTAAAGGTGACTAAGCCGAGCTCCTCCATCTTCATAAGAAGTTTTACAGTGTGAGCATAGGTGCAGTCTATCTCTTTTGCGAGCGCAAGAGCATAAGGCTTCTCACCCGAGCCAATACTGACAAGAAGCCTTGCCGGCTTCGGCCGCAGAAAAAGATTCTCCAGCGTCGCTTGATGCTGGTTTTCCTCGAGTGTTTCTGTTCCCATGTGAGGATTTAAGTTTCGGTTCCTATTATACTTTATGCATTTTCAGAATATACTTTTCAAACACTATATTAAAGAAATCATAATTAAAAAATAGATTTTCAAATAAAACCTGAGTCCGAGAAACGAAAGTTTCGGGAAAACCAGTAGCTGTAGAGCAAGTAAAAAACAGCGTGCATATACTTCCTATATACATCGAAAAGCCAAATGTGAGACATAAGTCAAGCAGTTTATGTGTTGAGTCGAAGAAGCTGGAGAGCTCTGAAGCCCGGCGCAGCGAGAGTCCAGCAAAATCAGAAGCACGAAATGCTTTGTGAGAGAAGAATCGAAAAATATAGCTTCCAAAAGCTCTGACAGAGGAATCTCACAAAAATGTGAGACTTAACCCGACCTTTTCCAAGAAAGTCAGTTTTTCAAACGCAGCATAGCGATTTAAAATATCATAAAAACTCTACTCAGCTTCATAAAGATGCCTCCAAGCCGGCATCTTCCTCAAATGTTGATTGACCACTTCTTGAGCTTCCGTAGTTCCTATATCATCCCTACTGACAGCAAAATCTACCATCCCCTTCTTTATTTCCTCAAAACTATTCAAATTTCCGTCTCCATCTGTACAAAAATCACAGTATGGATTGCCCGCAAAGCCGCCACCGTGGTTCTTTTCGCTATGCATCGGCCTGTTACAAGATTCACAGGGATTTCCTTCCATGAAACATCATAAACCATTAACATTTATATCACTTCCTCCCTATCATCTTCTATGATTGATATCAGCCTCCTCAGAGACAATCCTGAGCTTTTCAAGGACGACCTCCGCAAGAGAAAAGAACCACAAAACATAATCGACGATGTCCTAAAACTCGACAAGGAATGGAGAAATCTTCTTACAGACCGAGACAATCTCAAAGCAGAGAGGAACACGGTAAATCTTGAGATAGCGAAGCTCAAACAGGCCAAAAAGCCAGCAGAAAAGGAAATAAAGGCAATGCAAGCTATCGCTTCAAAAATCAAGAAGGCAGATGAAAAAACCGAGAAAAAACTCACAGAACGTGATGAACTTCTCTACACACTCCCAAATTTAATGCACGATTCCGTCCCCCCTGGAGAAGACGACAAGGACAATGTAGTCATAAAAACAATCGGGAAAAAAACTACAATAAAAAAACCCCTAGACCACATAGACCTTGGTTTGAAACACAATCTTTTTGACACAGAAAGAGCCGCAAAAACTTCCGGGGCAAGATTCTACTTCCTAAAAAACGAAGGCGCCGAACTTGAAATGGCTCTTGCTCAGTACGCAATGAAAACCCTCATAGAAGAGGGTTTTACTCCAATGATTCCACCAGTCTTAGTAAGAGAAGAGGTAATGTACGGCGTCGGTATGCTTCCCAAGTCCAGAAATGAGATTTTCAAAATAGAAAATGAAGACCTCTACCTCGTTCTTACAGCAGAGCACGCCATCGGCGGCTACCTAATGAATGAAAGCTTCGAAAAGACAGAGCTTCCAATTCGTCTCGCTGGTCTTTCAAGTTGCTTTCGCACAGAAGCGGGAAGCCACGGTCGAGACACAAAAGGAATCTTCAGAGTTCACCAGTTTCAAAAAGTTGAGATGTTTTCATTCACAGAGCCCGAAAAGTCCTGGAAGGAACACGAAAAACTCCTTGCAGTAGCCGAAAAACTGGTAAAGGACCTCAAAATCCCTTACAGAGTTGTAAACATCTGCACAGGAGATTTGGGAAATATCGCATCAAAGAAATACGACATAGAAGCATGGCTTCCTGGACAGGGCAAGTACAGAGAAATAATTTCCTGCAGTAATTGCACAGACTACCAGGCACGTCGACTCAATATCAAATACAGACCCCAACCCGGAGATAAGGGAATACCTATCCACACCCTTAACAGTACAGCTCTAGCCCTCGGAAGAACAATCGTCGCAATTCTCGAAAACCACCAGCAAGCAGATGGAACAATAAAAGTTCCAAAAGTTCTTCATCCCTACATGTCAACAAAAGTAATTGGCAAGAAATAAAAATTCTCCACGTTTGAGCGAAATGAACAATCAGGAAAAATTAGAGCAGATACGGAAAAACATTCTTGAAAACACAAACTTGGCTCTCAGAGAAAGCGCCGCAAATCTCGTCTTCGGAAAAGGAAATTCAGATGCTGAAATACTTATAATCGGCGAAGCTCCCGGAGAAAAAGAGGACTTACAAGGAATTCCTTTCGTCGGCAGAGCCGGAAAAGAGCTCGATAAACTTCTTCACATGATAAATATCTCTCTCGAAGAGGTTTACATCGCTAATATTCTAAAATACAGACCTCCAAAGAACCGAGATCCGAAGCAAAGCGAAATAGAAGAACATACTCCTTACTTAATAGAACAAATAATGGCAATCCAGCCAAAAGTGATAGTAACTCTCGGCAATTTCGCAACAAAATTCGTCCTCGCCGGCTTTGACTCAAATAAAATGAAGGAAATAGAGGGAATCGCAAAAGTCCGAGGAACTCCAGTCAAAATTTCTCTTGGCAACAGCAAATTCACAGTAATTCCAATCTACCACCCCGCTGCTATACTCTATAGACCTGCCTGGAGAGAACAGCTGGAGAAAGATTTCCAAAAAATTGGACAAGTTCTCCAGGAAAAAGATAAGTACCGTGGTGAACAATAGAAATTATGAGTATTGACCTGCTTGCCTACGCAATATTTTCCGGAAAATTAATTCTCTTCGTCATATTTTTCGCCATAGGACTCTCCTTTCTCAAATTATTCAAATAAAAAGAAATTATCATTTCTGCAAGTGCTTCGGATTTTCCTTATGGTGAGTTCTTAAACCACCACTAAACTTCTTAGGAATATGCTTTAGTTCATGTATCAAAACATTATCCTGCCTCTCTTTCGAAAGCTTGTCATATCTTTCAGAGAGAACTTCTATAACATAACGTGGCGGCATAAAGAGAGCCATCTGCCAAATTTTCGGAAAACTCCAGATTCTAGCCAATATTCTCTCTGATTTTGAGCCACGGCTCCGGAAGCAATATATTTTGCTTGGATCCACATTTGCAAAGCCCTGCTCCGCGATAAGCTCAACAAGTCGCCTTTTCACATCAGGAGCCGGCTCATACGCAATAACCATAAAAGCAATTAGCAATACTGAAATATATAAGTGAGGAATCTATAGTCCTAGCTATGGTAGCAGCTTCAGACTTAATATTGGCGGCTGGAAATGAATACATACAATCCGCATTTTATGCGATGCTTACTGTCTTTGCCGCAATAGCTATGCGATATCTTACCGGAACACTCCTTGGAACCTTCCTTGGAAAGTTTGGCAGAGGCCGCGTCCTCGTAGCCAAAGTTGGTTCAATTCTTTCATTCATTATTCTCCTCTTCGGTCTCAGCGCGTCACTCTCACCACTCACAGTACTTGCACCTTATCTGTTACTTATCAATAAAATAATCCACACAATAATTGTTATAATTGCTATCAGAGTTGCAATGCTACTCTCCGACAAGGCAATAGACCGCTGGATAAAGAAGTGGGCTGAAAAATCAGAGGACACGACAGATGACCAAATAATCGCACTCCTTCACAAACTGACAAAAGCTATTGGAATAATAATTGCAGGTGTAATAATTCTTGATGTATGGGGGGCAGATATAGGTCCTCTACTAGCATCTCTGGGAATCGCCGGTCTTGCAATCGCCTTCGCTATGCAGAGCACCCTCGGAAATCTCTTCGGTGGCGTTTCAATTATAGTCGACCGCTCTGTCAGACCAGGAGACGTAGTCGAAATTGACACAACAATGGGAACTGTCGAGGACGTCGGACTTAGAAGCACAAGAATAAGGACTTTCACAAATGAGCTTATCGTCATACCAAACGGACAGGTAGCCGATGCAAAAATCATAAATCACATTCTCCCAAGCAAGAGAGTTCGACTTGACATCCCCCTCGGCGTTGCATATGGCAGTGATGTAGAAAAAGTCAAGAAAACAGTTCTCAAATCACTTGAAGGAATTGATAATGTCCTAAAAGAGCCAAAACCAATGGTAAGGTTCACCAATATGGGAGACAGCGCCTTGGAATTCAAAGTTTACATTTGGATAAACCGTTTCCAGAACAAATTCCTTGTAAAAGACATTGCAAATACTACAATTTACAAAGCTCTAAACAAAGCAAAGATAGCAATACCATTCCCACAGATGGACGTGCATCTTAAAAAATGAGCCCAAATAACAAGGCAGAGGATTTTATGACAAAGAATCCGGAGACTATAAGTCCGGATGCAGTCTTAGAAGAGATTCTTCCTAAAATGAAAGAAAGAAGACGTGACGGTCTTCTCGTCGTCAAGGGAAAAAACCTAGTCGGCATACTATTTTACGTTGACACACTTCTTCAGAGTCCAAAAACAAAGGTCAGTGAAGTAATGGAGAAGAAAGTCGTTGCGGTCCCTCCTGAAATGGATATGCAGGGTGTTGCAAGACTGATGTTCAGAAGGGGTTTTTCACGACTCCCTGTCGTTGATGAAAAAGGAAAACTTCTCGGACTTTTAAGAAACTATGATGTCATAAGAGCAAGTATAGAGCGCGTAACTCCTAGAAAAATAGAAACAACAAAAAAAATGATTTCCAGCGTCCACAAAATTGAAATATCTATAAAGAAGGATGAGATAAAAATTGAAACTCTCTTACCAACCCAGTCCAAAGTATACCTTGACGAACTCAGAGCCCGAGAATACGAACTACAAAAGGGACTTGCAGAACCAATTCTCATTATCAGAAATGGCTCCAGGGAAATTTTAGTCGACGGTCATCATCGTGTTGTCGCTGCTACAAATCTCGGAATCAAAACCATGAAAGCCCATGTTATAATCCCTGACAAAGAAATATCACTCGGTCTTGAAAAAAGCGCTGCAAAACAGGGCCTCAAAAGTGCAAAAGATATTGAAATTGTCGATGGATATTCTCCTTATGCCTTGCCTCTAGTTCTCGAAGACGGCGAGGTGAAAAAACTTGTCTAAATTTTCCATCCTCTACCGAGAGGATACTGCATCACTAAACATTTTCGAGCATTGCTCAGAAATAGGTCTCAAAGACCTCTGTTTAAAAGTTGAAAAAGAGGTAATGTTCATAGATGAGCCTAAGTCCTCAGCTGAAGTTTTCATAGTGGCTTCCAGTCACTTCAGTTCCGCAGGAAACCCAGCTCTTGTAACACATCCAACAGGAAACTGGGGTAAAGCAGAACTTGGCGGAGAAGAACGAAATCTCTCCTACACTTATCCAGCCGGTCAGAAAAAAGGTCTACAACAGTTTGCTCAAAATCCTTTGGAAGGCTTCGAAGTATCTATGGAAGTTACTCATCACGGTCCGACAAAGTGGAAAAAACCATTATTTTTCATAGAAATAGGAAGCTCAGAACGAGAATGGAAAATAAAAAAGGCCGGTGAGCTAGTAGCATCTGCAATTTCAGAAATAATAGACGACTCTGATGAATACGACAATGCAGTAGCTTTCGGTGGAACACACTACTGTCCCAGCTTCAACAGAATACAAATAGAAAACCCCAATATTGCAATAGGACATATTGCCCCCAGATATGCTTCTGAATTTCTCACGGAAGAAATAATTTTAGAAGCAGTTACAAAAAGCAGTGCAGAAATTGCAATAATTGACTGGAAGGGTCTCAAAAGTGAGGCACGAAAAAAAGTACTTTCAACACTCGAAGCCTCTGGAATAGAATGGAAAAAGACTTCAGAACTGTAGGTTTTTATACAGGGAGAACCACCCAATATCTGCAGCCCCGTGGTGTAGTGGTCAATCATACCGGGTTTTGGTCCCGGCGACCTCGGTTCGAATCCGAGCGGGGCTATTCAAATGAAACTGTACATATACGAAACATGCCCCTACTGTATGAAAGTTAGAACTGCAATGAAGGAGCTTGGCTATGAGGAAGGAAAGGATATACTTCTTCTTGATGCCAGTCAGGAAGAAAATGCAAACAAACTCGTCGAACTCGGCGGAAAGCTCCAAGTTCCCTTCCTCGTAGATGGGGAAAGAATGATGTATGAAAGTTCTGCCATAGTGGAGTATCTTCGTGAAAAGAAAAATCAAAATTGATGTAGAGGTTATATGGGACGCTGTAGAAATGCCCAAGCCTCTCCGAACGCACTGCAAAACTGTCAAAAAAAGCTGTGACAAAGTCATAGAGACCTTAGAAGCCCGCGGAATTTATCCTGACAAAGAAATTGTAAATTATGGTGCTCTTCTCCACGATGTCGGAAGAGTCATAGACGGTGGCGTAAGACAAGGACTTGAGGGTTACAATATACTTCTTGAACTCGGCGTCCCCGAAGAAATAGCACTCTGTGCAAGAAACCACGTCGGTTCTGGAATCCCAAAAGAGGAAGCAGTTGAAAAAGGACTGCCTGAGGAAGATTTCATACCTGAAACACTTGAGCAAAAAATAGTCGCCTATGGCGACAATCTTGTGGCCTTTGACAAAATAACAAACTATTCTGAATTCAGAGCCGGTTTTGTAGAAAAATTTGGAGAAGTTTCAACACAGGTTGCAATGAGCGACCTTCTCCACTCTGAATTGACTGATTTCATAAGTCGTGATGAAATGCTAAATATAGAAAAAGCCGCCGAAATTCCAGTCCGCCAGCTTATGGACAATGTTGGAAAAGAAATCGCCAAAATTATAGATGGAAAATTCAGTGTCGAAGGGAAAAACATAGAAATTTACTGCGGTCCGGGAAATAATGGAGGGGACGGTTATTCAGCAGCACTCTATCTTAAAGAAAAAGGTGCAAATATTGAAATTTTATCCTTTGGAAATCCAAAAAGCCCAGAGTCAAAGGACTTCAAAAGTTTATCGCTTGAAAAAAACATAAATCTCGCACTAGTTCTCAATTCAAAAGACCTTGCAACACCAGAAGCAGACATAATTATTGACTGCCTTCTCGGAACTGGATTAGAGGGTCCTGTAAAAGAGCCAATAAAGAGCGCAATATCTAAAATAAACAATTCAAGTGCAGTCATCGTCTCTGTCGATGTACCTTCCGGAATAGGAAGCAAAGTCCACGTAAATCCTGATTTGACTCTTGCTCTTCACAAAATAAAAAGAAAAATGGTCGGCTTCGGAAAAGTCGGCGATACATTAATCCTCAACATGGGAATTGAAAACTAATTTTTCTCAGAAAGAACATACAAATCTTCAAAAAGATTTTCCTGAGACAGCTTTATTCTACTTTCATTTGCCAGATGTAAAAGAGGCATTAGAGTATTTATCATATCTTCCCTGTTCTTGGAAGGTAATAGCTCATCAAAGTGTATTTTTCCTCCCTCACTTTCCATTATTTTCTTATAGAGTGCCTCTATCTGCTCAGTTATATCAATTTCATCAAAAACCAGAACAAAGGGCTCTATCTTCACTTTCTTCTCTTTAGGTCTCATAGAAACCTCCAATTTCCCTATAAGGTCTTCAAGCGTTACCTTTCTGAGATGCTTTCTCTTAGTGATTAAAGTAAGAAGAGGAACTTCCTCACTCGGTCCGCTCTCTTCTTCTTCATCTCCAAACAAAAAGTCTTCATCACCACTAAGAAGCTCCTCATACGCTTCCCTTTCTTCAGCATCAACTAACCTGTCTGATTTCATCCTAAGAAGAATAGCCGCCGCCAAAAGAAGTCTTGCCGGAACCTTGAGGTCAAACTCTTTCATCTCGTTTATTCTTTCTGTATATTTTTCAGTAAGCCGAGATATGTCAATATCCCAGGGGTCCAGATTTTCCGAGCGCACAATATCCAGAAGAACATATTCCCAGGCACGTTCACTCTGCAATATCTGATCCAGATTAAGTTCCATTAATTAATTTGTCCTCCTTTCTCATCCAATTCACTCATATCCATTCCAACCAACTGGGAGGTTCCTCCGTCAGTCATTGAAACACCAAATAATCTGTCTGCTTTCTTTATGACTGCATTATTATGACTAACCAGAAGCACCTGAGAGTCCTTCATAATATCTGTCAGAAGATTTATGAATCTCATGGAGTTATTTTGGTCAAGAGCGGCATCAACTTCATCCAGAACATAGAAATGTGCAGGTTTGTATCTCTGTAGGGCGAAGATGAAAGCCAAGGCAGTTACAACCTTTTCTCCGCCGCTAAGAAGTTCTAAACCTGTGATTTTTTTCCCTGCAGGACTTGCCTTTATATTCAGTCCTCCGGAAAGCGGGTCCTCCCCATTTTCAAGATAAAGTACTCCTTCTCCATTTACAGAGAGTCTCGGGAAAATTGCACTGAATTCCTCAGAGACTTTGTCGAAAACTTCCATAAAGACTCCTTTCTTCTTTAACTCAATTTCTTCTATAAATTCAAGAACCACATTCCGTTCTTCCTGGAGTTTTGTAAATCGCTCATTGAAAGATTCAAAATCCGCAAAAGACACTTTATAGAGCTCTATGGCTTTCATATTAACAGGCTCTATTTTTTCCATCTGCCTTTTTATTGCAGAAAGACTCCTTTCCATCTTATCAGCATCTATCTCCTGCATTTCCCTCCCCTCAAATTTCTGCATACTTATCTGCAAATCAGTAAGCCCTGCATCAACTCTGGCCTTTTCTATCCTCAAATCCCCAATGGACCTACGAATATTATCTCTCCGGGAAGAAAACTCATCCCGTTTAAGCTTAAGGCCGTTTATATTTTCCTGGAGTTTCTCCCTCTCTTTCTGGAAACCTTCAAAATCCTGTCCAAGTTGTTCAGACTGAACTTTCTTATGTTTCAGTTCTTTCTCATTTTCTGAAGTTTGAAGCTGTATTTCACCAATCTCGTCCAATAATTTATCCCTACTTTTTACATATTCATCTATTTCTGAGCTTGCTGTTTTTCGCCTTCTCTTAAATCCACCAGTTATTGCTCCGCTTTTCTCTGCAACATCTCCGTCGAGCGAAACCATTCTAAGCTTTCCAACAAGACCACGCACTTCCTTTAATCCACTAACAATGTAGGTATTTCCAAGAACATAACTGAAAACATTGCTGTAGCGTTCGTCAAAACTTACGAGCTTTCTTGCAGGACCAACTATCCCATTCCCACTTCTTGGTTCTGGCCTGGGTCCCTTCACCTTATTAATCGGAAGGAAGGTGGCTCTTCCCATTTTTTCATCTTTCAGGAACTTGACACAGCTTATTGCAATGTCTTCATTTTCAACGACAATAAAATTATTCCTACTTCCAAGTGCTGACTCAATAGCGACCGCATATTTCTGGTCTACTGTAAAAAGCGAACCCACAGTTCCGTGAACTCCGTCTATCTCATCCTTCAGTGTATCACAGAGAGCACTCGTCCTTTCACCACTCATTGACTGGAGTTTTGCTATAAGCCCGTCAAGATGGGATATTTCTGACTGCTTTGACTCAATCTTATTCTGATTTATTGATATTTGTCCATTAAGATGCTCAATTTCAGTTCGTATATTTACTCTATCTTCTCCGCCCTCTGTTATGAGTTTTGAATCTATATCAGAAAGATGAGCCTCCTTACTTTCAAGCTCAGTACTGGCCTTAGAAAATTCAGTCTCTGCTTCAGATAATTTCCCCTCCTCTCCTCCTAACTTTTCCTTAAATCTAGCCTCTTCCTTCTCAATATTCTTGAGTTTCGTATAAAGAAGATTAGCTTCTGTTTCAACAAGCTCTTCCTTTAGCTCAAGATAAGTTTCAGCATCTTCCTTCTCAGTTTTCAGACTACTCAAATGCTTCTTACGTTCTCCCATCACAATTATGAGCTCCTTAACTCGTGATTCCACAACATCAAGATCTTTCAGAGCCTTCAATTTCTTATCATCGTACTCGGATATCCCTGAAATGTCATCCAAAATCTGGCGCCTCTCCACAGGATCCATATCAATAAAATTCGTAACATCTCCTTGCAAGATTATATTGTGCCCGTCCGGGTCAAAATCGGAGAAGGACAGCAAATCAACAATCTCAGTCCTCGTAACTTTCTTCCCGTTTATTCTGTAACTCATCGTCCCTTTCTGAGTCAGTCTTCTGCTGATACAAACTTCATCTTCATCATACGGGAGTTTCTTCGCTGTATTGTCAAGAATCAGAGAAACTTCAGTTTTTGCAGCTGGCTTCTTCCCCTTCCCTCCATTGAAAATCAACTGGGTAAGTTTTCCAGCTCTCATAGATTTTGCAGAGGTTTTTCCAAGAACAAAACAAATTGCATCACTAATGTTTGATTTTCCGGATCCATTCGGACCGACTACTGCTGTAAAACCTTTAGAAAGTGGAATAGACAATCTCTTGTCAAAAGATTTGAAACCCTCAAGCTCAAGTCGTTTTATCATTTTAACAAGGAATCAGTAGTTAGTGATGGCTTAAATCTCTTATTGGAAGCTAAGGTGTGAGCCTTTTCAGGTCTCTCGGAAAGAGAACAGTTTCTCGTACATTTTCCACTCCAGCTATAAGCATTGTAAGCCTGTCAACACCTATTGCCCAGCCAGCATGGGGCGGCATTCCATATTCGTAGAATTTTATTATATCTGCAAATTCCGCAGGATTAAGATCTTTCGCTTTAAGGTTTTCTATATATTGCGCCGCTTCGTGAACCCTTCTTCCACCTGAGGATATTTCAACACCCTCCATAAACAAGTCAAATCCATAGGAGATTTTTGGATTGTCTTCACGGTGCGCTATATAGAATGGTTTCATATCCATAGGATAATCGTGAACAATAACTGGACCCTTAAAATGGTCTGTTATCATCTTTTCATGTTCCCTGCTAGTATCGTCTCCCCACTTAATTTTTACTCCCTGTTTATCAAGAAACTCTACAGCCTCATCATATGTAATTCTCTTAAATGGAATTTTAGGAATTTTTATCTTCTGTCCTAACATCTCAAGCGCTTCCATCTGCTTCTCTGAAACGTCAGAATAAATTCTATTAATTACCCCTTCTAAAATTTCCCAAGTGTCTTCCTCTGTTGCAAAACCTAGTTCAATATCCATTTGTGTAACTTCGGAAAGATGATGTATGGTGTCTGATGGTTCAGCCCTAAAAACATGCCCAATTTCAAAAACTCTTTCAAAACAGGCAGTCATCAATTCCTTGTAAAGTTGAGGACTCTGTCTCAAAAAAGCCTCTTTATCATAATAAGATACTGGAAAGAGTGCCGCCCCTCCTTCTGAAGCCGAGGCAATTATTTTAGGAGATTCAATTTCCATAAGTCCCTGCTCAGTAAAATACTCTCTTGCAGATTCAAGAATCTGATTTCTTATTTTGAAAACAGCAACACTCTTCGGCTTCCTCAGGTCAAGAACTCTTGAATTCAGCCTAGTGTCAAGATCTGAAGGAGTTTTTTCAGTTATCTCAAGAGGAAGTGGGGTCTTTGATTTGTTCAAAACAAAAATTTCCTCTGCCAGAACTTCAACTCCCCTGTTCGTTTTCGTGCTCTTCTTTATTTTTCCTTTAATTGCAATTACATCCTCTCTGTTCAGTTCCTGCGCAATTTCAAAAGCCTTCTTCGTCTTTGAAAGAAAAGTTACTTGACAGTCTCCACTTCTGTCGGAAAGAACAACAAAAACCAGATTTCCAAGAAGCCGTATTTCTCTTGCCCAGCCCATAAGCACGGCGTCTTTTCCGTCCATAGCTGGAACTATTTCAGAAGCATAATGCGTCTTTCTGAGTTTCCCTATATTGTCCAAGTCCATTAGATATTAAAGAAAAGAACCCAAGTGAAGAGCCAGAAGCTTACAAAGGGATAGAGCGCATTTGCAAGCCACCACTTCTTGGTATACTCCACTTCAGGGTAAAGAGTTGGTATAAGCCTTGAGCTGAGTTGCGAAGAAGTCGCCAGTAAAATAATTGCCATAAGGAATGTAGTCATCCCTCCTCCCATTAAATTAGAAGTAAAACCTGCAATAGTTCCAAGTCCTACATGCACCAATGCCGTTTTCTGCTCTACTCCAAATTTCATTTGTATTCTCCTAAACTTTTCTGTGTCTTAGCTTCCAAGTGTACTGAAACAGTTTTCCAACTGTGCCTAACCCACTCAGGAAAGCTATTATGTTCATTAATCCAGCGTGTTAAAAACTCTTTCGTTAGAGGGTCACTTGGATAACCACTTCCAAAATCACCTACTTCTTCCTTCAATTCAGAAATAGCCTCCTCTCTCGCTTCTTTTGCAAGTATTGAAGCGGCACTTACTATAGGATATGTCGAATCTGCCTTATGCTCAATAACAAGCTTCGCTTCAACACTAAGATGCTTTGCAAGTCTTCCTTGATATTTTAAAGGAGTAGTATCAACTGCATCAATAAAAACAGTGTCTGGCTTGAGATTATTTATTATCTTAGAACTTTTGATTGCCTCGAGTTCGTTGAGATTTATTCCAACTTCCTTCGAACTGTCAATTTCTGCCGCAGAAACTCTTTCAAGCTGAGAATCCGCCAAAATTTGAGGCAATTTCTCGTGTAATTCCCCCCTCTGTTTGTGACTCAACAATTTAGAATCTCTAACTCCAATTTCTCTTAATTTTTCTTCGTCCTTCTCATCTATGAGAGCACCGGCAATAATTAAAGGTCCTATTACAGCACCTCTTCCTGCCTCATCTATCCCCATAATTCTTTTCATAGAAATACTTCGATGGAATAGTTTAAATATAATAGTAGCCAGGTTCAAAAGAAGCAAATGCTTTCAGAAACACCTAAATCAAAGCGATAATAGAATTCAACTGGTTTTAAAGTGTTCGCTGGTTTTTCAGACCTTTCCACTCTACTCCGAGTTTTACTCAAAGGAGGTAAAAATGACAAAATGCATCGAATGTGAAGCAGAAATAAGTCTGCCAGAAGGCCTTGGAAAAGGAAGTGATGTCATCGACTGCCCAGAGTGTGGAGTCGAGCTTGAAGTAGTCAATGCCGAAAGCGGAGAACTAAGGGTTGCTGAAGTTGAAGGCGAAGACTGGGGACAATAAATGCTACGTGTAGGTTTCCTCTACTCCAAGATAAGACCTGATGAAAAACTGCTCCTGAAGAATACATCGAGTGGAAATTTACAGAAATTTTATTGATATTCTAACCAAAACCGTTAAATAGACAGTCCATCAGAGACTTTTATCTAGCGGGATGGGGCAGCTTGGAGTGCCCGTCGGGCTCATAACCCGGAGGTCGATGGTTCAAATCCATCTCCCGCTACTAAGGTCATACTATTATGCCAGAGAAAATCCAGGTAAAAGTGCCTGATTCGTGGATACATTTTTCTAAAGCAGGAGTCTCAATTCTCATTATGCTCCTCCTTGTCAGGCTCGGATTCGGAGTAACCTGGAGCACACTTCTCACCATATTAGCCTATATCGCTGCGGGTATGCTCTCAAGACTCCCTGTCAGATATGGCGGCTCTCCAGTCGCCGGTATAGAACTTGCTACAACTCTGACAATTATTAGCTCAATACAATACGGTCCAATGGCTGGCTCAATAGTCGGCGCTTTTTCATACGGCCTTCCTATAATGTATACAAGAGAATCTCCAAGTGATGTTTTTGTCGGAACTCTTGGCTACATTGTAATAGGACTTTTTGCAGGCGGTCTCTACGGAATGCTCGGAAACCTCGCGATGACAGCTCTTGTGATAGTTATTCTATATGACTTAATTGAAAATCTCATATACCTCACAATAGGCCATTCACTAATAGGTTGTATAAAATTCTCAGTAATTCACATACCTTCAGTCTATTTAATAACTAAATATCTCGGCGCAATTCTCCTTTAAAAAAACTGAGAGGGGCTTTCGCCCCAACTCCTAAATTATATCTTGTTTATTCTCTCAACTCCAGACTTTCGGACAACCGGTTTCTTAACCTTTGCAGGTAGCCAGCTTGGTCTGTTTTCTGGTGCGTTAACGACCGTTACTGAGCCCTTGAAACAGTGGACTGAGTAAGTTCCGTCCTTATTTCTGCGTCCCCGTTCTCTTAGCATAATGCTGGAGTTTCCACGAGTTGCAGCCTTAAGAGCAGCCTGTCTTGGTGAAGAGCCACTGAAAACGTGCTCTGTATCACCACTCTTGTTCCTTAGAACATAGTATTTCTTTTCTGCCATAATTTCCACCTCCTATGACTTACCGCATGATAGCGGTTTTGAACAAAAACTGTTATGGGCTACCTCTTTATAAGTATATCGATTAGAAAAAAATCTAAAATGAAACGCAAGATACGGGTTTTCCAGAAAATTTCCCCTAATTTTGCAATGAAAGTATTGCCTTTGCTATATCATTCCCAGAGTTCTTAAGAGCTTCACGAGCTGCATCTTCAGAAACACCAGCCTGCTGAACCACCATTTCAATATCAGAATCGCTAGGTTCTACCTCTCCTTCAGAAACTGTCCCTGATATCTGAAAACTGTCCTGACCTTGCATATTCATCTTCGCAACTTGAGGTTCACTAATTATTATCTGACCGCCATCTCGAAGCTTTATGAGAACTTCCTCAGCGTCAATTTCATCGACGCTCATACCCATTCTCTTCATGGCTTTCTCAAGCTGTTTTGGATTTAGATTTGGAAGCACTCTTTTTCACCCCTTTCTTCTTTACAGCTGATTTTTTCCCAGTCTTTTTATCCTTTACTACAGCTTTTGGTTTTAGTGTTTTTCGTTCTGCCTCAGCTTTTTTAGGAGTCTCAGAAACAGAACTTGCGCCTGTTTTCTCCCGGTTCTTCTCGATTATATGCCTCAAAAAGGTATAATCCATCGCAAGGACGCCAGGTTTCTTCTTCAGGAATCTTGGCTTTATTGAACCAATTATAAAATTTATCCCCTTATCTGATGCATTTGTTACCATCTTCTGTTCAAGAGGTCCATCTACAAGGATTCCTTGGAACTGACCCTCTGAAAGATTATTGACAACTTCGTTCAAATCTCCTTTAGGAATACTTCCAACCTTCTTGAATTTTGAGCCTGTTTGCTTCAGAAGAAAAGCGTCTCCACTTCCCCTAAAGTCATCTGTGACAAGCTTGTTAAGAGCTTCCATTTCAGGACTTATTTCGATCTGAGGTCTTGGTCTGTCCTCTCTCCTTCGGTCTCTGTCACGTCCCCGCCCATTTCTTCTATCATCCCTTCTTGGTGAACGTTCTTTTCCAAGGAATACATCAAGAGGAACTTGGTTTCTAAGAGCTTTCAGAATTTCTTTCTGTGTAATTTCTTCTACTTCAGTTCCATTAGGGGCAACTGAGACTGCTGATATATCTACAAGATTCTTCAGAGCCTTCAATATCAAAACTCCTCCACGGTCACCGTCCAGGAATGCAGTTATTTTCTTTCCTTTAGTTAGCTCCTTTAGTGACTCAGGAACTTTTGTTCCTCCAGTACTCAAACAATTCCCGATTCCACATTTTAGAAGGTTTAGAACATCTGCCCTTCCCTCTACAAGAATGATTTCATCTGAGCTCTCTATATCAGGTCCGCCTGCAAGCTTGTCAGGTCCATAATCTCTTATTTCACCTGTCTTTATTGCAGTTTGAACCATAGAAGATAATTCCTGTGATTCAGGAACTCCAGCTCCAAGCTTCTCTAGAAGTGTCTTGGCTCTGTCCACAACATAGTCTCTCTTTGAAGACCTCACGTCTTCAATAGCTTCAACAGTTATAGTAGAATTACTTGGGCCTATTCTTTCAATTGTTTCAAGACCGGCCGCTATTAATGCGGTATTTTCTTTACTCAAAGAAGTTGGAATTTCAATTTTTCCTGTTGTTTTGCCGTCTTTAATTTCCAGCTCAACCTCTATTCTCCCAATTCTTCCGTTCTTTTGAAGTTCGCGAAGGTCAAGGTCTTCTCCGAGCAGACCCTCTGTCTGTCCAAAGACTGCACCGATTACATCAGGACGCTCAACCACTCCAGTAGTGGAAATTTTAGCGCGAACCATATATTTTATTGCTGCTACTCCGATTTTTGCCATCGTTTTACCTCTTTTTCGGGTAGCGCTCAAGAGAAAAGTATTCTGAAGACCTTTTAGAGGTCGTTCTCCTGTTCTTTCTGTCGTTTTCCGGGGGAGAAAGTAGATATTACTTCTTCCCACCTTGAGTCTGACTCCAGCACCTTTATCTTCGAGGTGCCACCCGATATGATGTGAATGGAAGGCTTCCTTCCAGTTGATTTCCGTATGGTTTTTTTAAGAAACGAAAGGAGTTCCTTGTTTGCCTTTCCATCTCTCGCTTCTGATTGAACCCACACAGTGAGTTCATGAGATCTGATCACCTCTGCTCTCTGGCTTGGCGACCGCGGCTTTACTTTTACAGTAAACCTCATGATTAGTACCCAACTCGTTGCTAACTCCCAATTTCATAGACTGGCTAAGGCCGTCCTCCATTGAGTAACCCTCGCAACGAGAATTGGGTATGAATTAGTCGGATTACTACTATAAATAAGTATTTTTGAGCCTGTTTAAAAATCTAAGCTCAGTCAGAAGATGTTGCACAGGACCTGCATATAAGTCCGCTTCCAACTCTTACAATCTCCTCTGCAAAGTTTCCACAATTTTCACAGTTTCCGGAAGATGTCTCTCCAAGATATTCATTAACTCCATCAAGCTTTATAGACACAATTTCCATCAATAATTCAAGCTCAGATGGCGCTATCTTGGCTATATCTTCAGAAGTTACTATTCCTTTTAATTCATCATTCTCAACAACAGGCAGTTTCCTTATTTTATTAGAGCCCATTACTTTTGCCGCATCTATTATACTAGAATCTGGAGAAATTGTGAACAAAGGCTTCGACATAACCTCCCCTACTTTCGTAGAGTCCATATCTGTAGCATTTGCAACAAAAATAACAAAGTCATGCTCTGTAACTATTCCTAGTGCTTCACTTCCTTCTACAACTATAACCGCTCCAATATCCTTATCTCTCATAAGTTTGGAAGCCTCCAAGAGAGAACTCTCCGGACTTATAGTTATAACTGGGGATGTCATAGAATCTCTTACAGAAACATCTGCTGATTTCAAGTCCTTTGCTGCCATATCTCCTCAAAATAATTAACTCCTGCTACTATAAAACCATTGTCTTAATATTTTTTTTAAAAAAGCTTTTTAGGCAGTTTAACATAAGATTAGTTTATGATTCTTGGAAATTCTGAGATAAAGCGTCTGATTAGGGATGTAAAACTCATAGAAGCTCATGAGGAAAAAAACGTACAGGGAGCGGGCGTTGACTTCCGGGCACGGACTTTTTACAGACCTGCCGGCGATACAAAAGTTCACAAAGAGAGTCGAACCCTTCCTGAAATAAGCGAAATAGAAGGCGACAAAATTACCCTGGCTCCAAATGAATTGATTCTCGTCGAAACTATGGAAAAAGTGAATATGCCCTCAGATATAGCAGCAAGGATACTCCCTCGTTCAACTCTCTGTCGCTGTGGCGTTTACCTTCTTACAGCATTCGTTGACCCTGGTTTCAGCGGGCGTCTTACGGTTGGTCTGAAGAATATGTCAAATCACAGTTTCGAGCTCGAGAAAGGGGCAAGAATAATGCAGATTATGTTTGAGAAGACTGAAGGTGACACAGTCGACTATGCCGGAAGATATCAGGGTGGAAAAGTAGTATAATCAGCGTTTTGCAAGGACAACATCTTCCTTTCTTACTGTTTTTCTTTTTGCATGGCTGGCATAAGATACAGCCTTTCTCGCAATCTCAAGTGTTTGTTCTTCTACAGTGTCTCTTAATCTTTCAGCAGCATCCTCTGAAACACGTCCTGCTCCTGCTTTTTTCAAAAGACGCTCAAAAGGAGCAATAGGAAGTTCTGCCATAATCTTATATTGGAAAAAACTGTTAAATACTTGTCGGAATTGTTAATAAGCTCCCTCTCCAATTCATTTTATGTTCGGATACCTAGCTCTCGCAGTACTCATTTCCGGTTCACTAATCGGAAGCTGGACAGACATAAAAATACGTGAAGTTTCCAATTGGCTGTCCTTCGGTTTAATATTCTCAATGCTGGCAATCCGTCTTGGTCAAGGTCTATATCTTGGGCAGTATGGCTATCTCTTTGAAACTGCAAGCGCAGGACTATTTTTCCTGGCTCTTGGAGTTATTCTTTTCTATTCTGGTCAGTGGGGCGGCGCAGATTGGAAACTCTTAACTGCATATGGTATAGGTTTCGGTTCATTGTGGGGAGAGTTCCATCCAATCTTCGAACCTATCTGGCCCTTCTACTTAACACTTTTAATGAACATACTTATTGTCTCAGTTCTTTACACACTACCTCTCGCTCTTTTCTACGCTTTTAGAAACAAGAAAGTTTTGGCAAAATGCAGAAAGGCAGTGGGAAGAAATGAAAATTTAGCTATCCTATTAGGTTTCGGAGTTTCCGCCATAGCAGTATTCTATACAGGAGAATCCGTCTTATGGGTATTCGCAGTTCTCCCCCCCCTCTATGCACTTTCAAAATTCCTTCACCCTATTGAAAGCACCTATCTTACAAAACTTAAGACAATAAATGAGCTCGTCGAATTCGACATCCCCGTAAAAGATTTAAAAGTCGCCGGAAAGCTCATTATTTCTTCAAAAGGACCAAATGGAATGACACCTGCGAATCTTAAAGAGCTAAAAAAACTTGCAAAAGCAAAAAAGATTACTGGAACAATGCGTGTTAAATGGGGTTTCCCCCTGGCTCCTGCATTTCCAATCGGTCTGGCAATAAGTTTAATCTTTGGAGACTTTGTTATAGCTTTGGCAGCTCTTTAGAAATAATCAAAAAGAGTTCCTTTTGTTTTTCGCTTTCCATTGGATGCGTGAACTTCCCTAGCCCGCTTTACTGTGTCTAAAATTTTATTTCTCTCTATATCTGAAGGGAACCAAGCTCCTGATTTCTGCATTGTAAAGCTTGCAAGTGCACTTCCAAGCCAGCCAGCTCTGGCAACATTTCCACTTTTTAAATATTCCGAAATAAATCCACCTGCAAAACTGTCTCCACACCCAGTAGTATCAGTTCTGCTCGTTTTCAGAGCAGGAAATAGGTGTATTTTTCTGCTAGTACAAATTGCAGAGCCAAGCTCCCCTTTCGTAAGAACTATTATCTTAGGTCCCTTCCTCTGAACAGCTTTCACAGCGTCATAAATATTTTCCTCATTTGAAATTGATGAAATTTCGTGATTATTGCAGAAAAGTATGTCTGTCTTTTTTAGAAGGTCAATAAACTTATCGGCATAGGAATCAGAATAGGTTGACCAAAGTGTCAGAGATACTGTCCGTTTCCCTCTGTTTGAAAGGCTCTCTAGGAAATTCTCCTGATGCTCCGGTCTCGCCGCGGAAAGGTGAACGTGCTGCGAATTTCTATATGAGTCTGGCATATCTGAAAAAGATAATATTGCATCTGAGCTAAATACTTCATTGAAATTTATTAGTCTCTTATTTCGATTATAGGACAACTCAAAACGTGTTGATGCTTTTTTCTTTCCAAGACCTAATGTATCGACTCCTGCCTTCCTAAGCTCAGAAAGCCAATCAGAAGGGTAGTCTCTCCCTAACTTAGATACAATTCCACATTTAGCCCCGTTTGCTGCCGCGGCAGTGGCAACCGCCGCCGCAGAGCCTCCTGGAACTCTGTAACATTTTTTATCAACTAAAATAGTGTCAATGGAGATGTTTCCGACTGTAACAAGGTCAAACTTTGATGCCATATTGAATCTCCCACTTCAAATAAAATAGATATTTGGAGGTTAAATAATTGTTCCTATTACTCCAAAATTATTTCAATTATTCTGGCGTAAGCCGGTCTTGCTATAAGAATTCCGACTAATACTCCAAGTATTGTTACTATTGCGAAGCCCCTAAGAGCATATAGACCTGAGAATGCAGGATAAGCAAGGGACAGCATGGCAGCTATAGTTGTTGAAGCAGCCACCATAATTATAGTAAAAGCTTTCTTAATGTTCCTTCTCAGATTCCACAACTTCTCCTTTCCACCTCTCAGAGCCCAGTCTGTAATAATTATTTGCTGGTCGACCCCTGTTCCAACAGCGGCAATAATTCCGGCAATTGCAGGAAGGTCTATTGACCACTTTATTAAAGATGCCATTCCAAGAATTATGAGAACTTCAGAGCCCACTATCAACATTATTGGAAGAGTTATCCTTAGAAGTCTGTATCTTATTAATACTACAAGTCCTACGGCCAAAAGAGCCCCCAATGCAGAAATTACAGCACCTCTTAAAAAATCCTTTCCTAATTTAGGATCTATATAATCCTGTGATACAATTCTTAATTCCTTAATTTCCCCTGGAAGTCGTCCTGCTTCAAGAACAATCTGAACTTCTTCAGCGAGCTCTTGTCCACCTGTCTGAACAACAAGGTCCTTAGTAACTTCTCCAAATTTCCAGGTTTGATAAAGAGAAAATGATGCAGGGGCTGAAAAAGTTTCTCTATCATCCAGTAGCATTCTTATATTTGGAAGGCAGATTCCTCCTGCAATGGTTGAGCTGGCACAACCATAACCTTCTGAGCAGTCAGTGTCCGAAGTGCACGAAGACGGACTTTCCGATGAAGTGCCGACATAAACATCCCTGAGCTGTCCTGCTGCCTTTGTATTAATTGTAAAAGGAACTTCCCATGAACCAGACTGGACGTTTTTCTGTGGCTCCCCAATCGGAGGCACTATAGCCTCTCCTGAGAAAACAGACTCATTAATAATTTTTAACTCGAATTTTCCTACAGATTTTACAATTCCAACAACCTTTTCCGAACCTTCGCCTGCCATTTCAACATCAATGAAACTTCTTCCGGATGCATCTCCAATTGTTCGTACAACCATATTCTTCAGCCCATATACATTGAGTCTCGCCGTAAGAACTGAGGCAGTCGAATCAAGAACCTCCTGGCTTATTGGACTTCCATCAACGGTTATTGGCTCAAGTGTTACTCTGGCACCACCCTTTAAGTCCAATCCAAAATCAAGATTTACTCTGGATGTTTCTCTTACAGTTATCCCTGGGTCTGTAGTATTTGTCAGAATCCCTCTGTAAGTTCCTCCTTTTGTCTTAATTGTAACTTGTGAATCAGAAACAAGTTCAGATACTGTTGAAGTATACTGGCTCAGAGTTTTTATTGAATTTCCATTCAGCTCATACAGGAATTCCCCTTCCTCAATTCCTGCAAAGACAGAATTGTCAGAAACATAGGCAACTTCAATTCCATCTGACTGATAGGTTGGCAGGACAAAGAGAGATATAACTATGAAGAAGCTGAGGATCAAAACCCTTGGATGCTTCAATATCCTCTTTATTTTTGATGCCATAGTAGAAGATTTCCGTTTAGTATCCATGTGTTTACAAGGTCTGCCATCAGTCCTATAAGAAGAACCAATCCAATTTGCTGAAGAACAATAGAGTTTGACAAAATAACCAGTGCCAACATGGCAGATATGGTACTTGCGCTCATCACAAGGCCAGTTTTCATCGCGTCATATATTCTGTCGATAACTTGTCCACCCGATTCTTTCAAAATTTTATTCGCAAGAAGTATATTCGAATCAACTCCATATCCAAGAATCATCAGGAGTGCAGCAATTGTTGCCAGAGACAACTTTATTCCAAATAAGGACATAAATCCCAATATAATTAAAATATCACAGAAAATTGCAAGAACCACTGTAAAAGAAGGATAGGGTGTTCTGAAATAAATGAATACAACACTGGCCATGAAAAGGAAGGCAAATGTAAATGCCCACTTTGCCTGCCCCCAGAAAGTTGTTGCCAGTGATGAGCCGAGCATCTTTATTGAATATGTATTTGGAGTAAGAGTAATTCCAAAATAATCTTCTGCGGCTTCTACCATTTCAGAACCTTCTAGGTCACCACTGGCCGATATTATCACAGTTTCCTGTTGTCTTGAGGCAGGGTTCGTAGTCGTTACAACATCAACGTCGGCTACTCCTAAAAAATCTCTAATATTAGATTCTGCGTCAGAAATATCAATAGATTTTGAATAGTGAATTGTTATCTGCGTTCCACCCTCTAAATCTATCCCCTTAACAAGAACTTCTCCCGTAGTGTTATAATTTACAAAAAGCATCGTAATGGAGCCCAGAATTAGAATGATGGGTATAATTACAAGTTTTTTATATGTTGATTCTGAAATCCTCATAGCAACGTTGCATATAAATCAGAAGGTATTAATAACTTAGCCTATGGCTTCAGAAATATACAGCAGACAAGAGTTGATTATCGGAAAAGAAGCTCAGAAAAAACTTGAAAAATCGAAAGTCTGCATAGTTGGCGTCGGCGGAACTGGCAGTGCAGTCGCAGAACTCCTCGGTAGGGCAGGTGTAAGTCTTACTCTTATAGACAGAGATATAGTCGAAAAGAGCAATCTTGGCCGTCAAATACTTTATTCAGAAAAAGACATAGGAAATCTCAAAGCCCTCTCTGCAAGAAAAAATATACTTTCTGCAAACCCCGTGGTAAAAATAGAAGCAGTAAATGATGAGTTAAACACAGAAAATGCAGAAAAGCTTTTAGGTTCTGACCTAATTATCGACTGCACAGACAATATGGCTGCCCGATTTCTGATAAATGAAGTTTCACTCAAAAAGAAAATTCCATGGATATATACTGGAGCAATAAAAAATGAGGGATTAGTTGCAATTTTCTCAGGAATGGGAAATCCTTGCTTTCGTTGTATGGTTCCACGAGTTCCAAAAGCAGGGAGCCTCGAAATCTGCTCAACATCAGGAGTTCTCGGACCTCTTCCATCTGTCGTTGGAAGTATTACTGCAAGAAAGACAATAGAAATTTTGCTTGAAGGTCCAGAAAACGGAAGCCTTCTAAAAATAGGAGAGAACTTCGAAAACCTACAAATCAAAGGGCGTGAATGGTGCGATACATGCCGTAAAGAATTTCCAATACTGGAGGGCAGAGAAAATCTTAACAACTCGATACAGTTCTGCGGAGCAATTGTTCTAAAAAGTGATATTCCCTTTTCAGAAGCAAAGAAAAGGATAAAGAAAAATTCCAAAATCATCTCATCAAGTAATACTGTAATTGTCACAGAATACAAAAAATCAAGAATAATAATTCTAAAAAGCGGAAAAATCATCTTCAGAAATCTCAAAACAAAGAAGGAAGCAAATATTATATATTCAAAACTAATTGGTAATTGATAAAATGTCAGTATTACTAGACCGTTGGAGAAGAAAGCACATAGTTCTATTTTCTCTTATTATTGGTCTTTCAACTCTCTCCTTTGCCTGGGGAACCTGGAGGTTAATGGACATTTACTTATTTCCAAGTAGCCCTGAGATCGCTGCCTGGTCCGCAATTTTCCTTGGCTTTTTCATACTCTCAATAACTGGTTTTGTTAGCAAGGAATTAATATGAAAATAAAGAAAAATGATTTGGTTCTCCTCATTGGAGATCGTGACTATCTTGTTCAGGCAGGCTCAGGGAAATTCGGAACCCGTAGAGGTGAAATTGATCTAAAAGAACTTAGCAAAAAGAAATACGGCGATACTGTAAAAACCCACATGGGTCAGGCCTATGTTGCAGTAAAACCCAGAACTGGCGATATTCTAAAGAAAATAAAAAGAGCGCCCCAAATAATCGGTTTAAAGGACGCCGGCTACATCACAGGCCGAGTCTGCCTTGGAAAGGACGATGTAGTCCTGGAAGCAGGCTCAGGCTCTGCAGCAATGACCATTTTCATGTCAGGCATTGCAAAAAAAGTTATTTCCTACGAAATTCGAAAAGACTTTTATAAAATCGCAAAGGGAAATCTTGAAAGATTCGGAATTAAAAACGTAACAATAAAAAACAAAAGTGCGAACAAAGGCTTCACTGAAAAAAACGCAGACTTGGTGCTTCTAGACATGGGTTCTCCTGAACTCGTAATTCCACATATTCCAAAATCCTTAAATCCCGGAGGATACCTAATCGTTTATTCCCCAGTAATAGAGCAGATTCAGCGAGTCTATGATTCAATAAACCAGAGCAAGTCCTTCACAATCCCTGAAACTGAAGAAGTAATGATGAGGCGCTGGGACATTGGCGGAAACAAGACAAGACCAAAGACCCAGATGCTTGGTCACACAGCTTTCCTGACATTTTCCAGACGAATTTAGAAATCCTTTTAAGCTTTCAATCAAAGAATAATTGGGAGAAATGGCACTAAAAGGAAAAGATATCATAACTCTAAAAGATATCACAAAGGAAGATATAAACTTCATTCTCGAAAACGCAGAAATTTTTGAAGAGAAATTAAAGAAGGAACCTCTCAAAGTTCTTGAGGGAAAAATACTCGCAACAATTTTTCTTGAGCCTTCAACAAGAACAAGACTTTCCTTCGAAAGTGCAATGCACAAACTTGGCGGGCGTGTTCTGACAGTTTCAAAAGATGAAATGACCTCTCTCGCAAAAGGAGAAAATCTTTCTGATATGGCAAGAGTAATAGAAGGCTACTGCGATGTCATAACAATTCGAACTCCTATTGAAGGTGCTCCAAAAATGATTGCTGACAGAGTCAGCGTCCCTGTAATAAATGGAGGCGATGGAGCCCATGCCCACCCAACTCAGCCCTTCCTTGACTTATACACTATGAAGAAGGAATTCGGAAAGCTCGAAGGTCTAAAAGTCGCAATTATTGGTGATTTGAAATACGGAAGAACTGTCCACTCTCTTGTATACGCCCTTGCTATGGTGGGAGTTGAAATGGTCTTCGTATCTCCAGAAGAGCTCAGAATGCCCTCTTCCATAACAAAAGTTCTCAAAAATGAATTCGGTATTGAAGTAGAAGAAAAAAGTGAACTTGAAGAAGTTATCCCTGAAGTTGATGTTCTCTATATGACTAGAATCCAGAGAGAAAGATTTCCCCACGAAAGTGAGTATGAAAAAGTTAGAAATATTTACAGACTAGACAGTAAAATTCTAAAGAATGCAAAAGAGGGAATGAAAATACTACACCCTCTCCCAAGAATAGACGAAATTGCTCCGGAACTCGATGCAACAAAATATGCCTGTTATTTCAGCCAGGCGCACAATGGAGTTCCAGTCCGTATGGCAATACTTGCAGGAGTTTTAGGAAAAATATGACTGAAAAAAACGAGCCAAAAGTTAGCAGAATAAAAAACGGAACAGTTCTGGACCATCTAAACGAAGGTTCTGCACAAAGAATACTTGAAATGATTGGCGTCAACAGTGATTATGGAAACACCGTAATCGTACTGATGGGCTCTATGAGTAAATCGATGGAGAGAAAAGATGTCATCAAAATCGAGGATAAATTTCTTGAACCTGAAGAAACCAGAATGCTTGCCCTCATTGCACCAAATGCAACAATTAGCATAATTAAAAATTATAACATTGCAAGCAAAACAAAAGTTAGTCTTCCAAAAAAATTCATAGGAGTCGGCAAATGCCCGAATCCAAAATGTACTACAAATCAAAATGAGCCAATTTCTCCTGTTTTCAATGTTGAAACAAAAACCCCACTTACACTTAGATGTGTTTTCTGCGAAAACGTAGTTAAAAGCTCCGATATATCATCTCATTAACCTGCAAAACAATTCAATTCAAAATAGAAAAGGTCGTCATCAAGCAAAACATTGAAAACAGGGTGGAGTTCTTCTAAAATACTATCTTCTTCAAATTCCACCACTTCTTTCATAATTTCTCATTGGGGTCTGAATTATTTAAACCTGACGAAGTGCCCATTTTCTCAGATTCAATTTTTCTTGCATGCAATTTCATATGCCCTTTCTGAATGCCTTCACTTGTCAGCGCTTTCAGCGCCGCGAAATTCTGACACAACCCGACTGCACCTGCAATCTCAGCCAACTCTGCCGCGGAAGAAATTCCAAGAACCTTTAAATTTGTCTTCGCAACTGGATGAATTTTTGTTGCTCCTCCTACAATTCCGACGGCCATTGGAACTTCAAGCTCACCGACTAAATCTCCCTCACTATTTTTACTAAAACTTGTAACAGGAATATAACTTTCTCCCTTTCCTGCATAAGAATGAACTCCTGCCTCAACAGCTCTCGTATCATTTCCTGTTGCGAGAACAAGAGCGGAAATTCCATTCATCACTCCTTTATTGTGAGTCGATGCTCTGTAAATATCAGTCTTTGCTATCTCTGAAACATCAACTATTGCATCAACAATTTCCTCTCCTCCTAGCTCTTCTTTGTCAAAAACAGCCGAGCTCTTCACAAGTCTGTGAACAGCAAGGTTCGAAAGAATTCTCAACACAGCTTTCCCTCCTGACAACTCTTCGAGAAGAGGTGCAATTCTCTCCGCCATTGTATTAACCGCATTTGCTCCCATGGCATCTCTGCAGTCCACAAGCAGATGAACCACCATAGTTTTCCCAAGCTTCCTAATCTCCAAACCCTTTGCACCTCCTCCAAGACTTACTAAAGTGCTGTCACAGGAATTACAAGTTTCAATAATGTTATCTTTTTCAGAAAGTATTTTCTCCTCTGCTTCATCTTGATTACTAACTCCTGAAAGATGAATCTGCCCTATCATTACTGGAGTGGTAGCCTCGGATTTAATTCCTCCCCTTACACGAGAAATTTTTGCCGCGTTACTAGCTGCAGCAATAACTGACGGTTCTTCTGTCGCCATTGGAATAATGTAATCTTTTCCATTTATCAGAAAATTTGCGGCAAAACCCAAGGGAATTGGGAATGAACCAACTACATTTTCAACCATCTTATCAGCCTGCTCTGTCGTAAGATAAGATTTTTCAAGAAATCTCCGCTCTTCTTCAGAAATCCCTGAAAACTCTGCAATAATATCGAGCCTTTCTTTTGGGCTCAGTTTATAAAAACCCGGAATTCTTGAAGAAGTCATTTTCGTGGTCTGAATTTATATCCGTAGCTTATTGCCCCGGCCTTTCCATCTTCAGATATTTTTCGGAAACAAGATTCAACTTCCGCCCCAATATTTACCTCTCCTTTATGGGCATCAACTATCTGGGCTGTAAGTCTGGGACCTTCCTCGAGCTCAATTATTGCAAGATAGTAGGGAGTTTCATGTTCAAAACCCTCTGCCGCCGCGTGTATTTTTGTATAGGTCAGTATCTTACCAAATCCACTAAGCTTACTGGCTTCAAAATCAGATTCACCGCAGTCCTTACACCTTTCTCTCCTTGGAACGTTGATTAAATTACAGCCAGTACATTTTCCACCTGTTAGATTATATCTCACAGGTATCTCTCTCCAGAAGCGTGAAACACTCATCGTGAAAATATATGGACAGCAGCAGTTCCGCCCGAACCCCCTACATTATGTGTCAAAACATATTCTACATCATCTATCTGCCTTTCTCCTGCTTCTCCCCTAAGTTGAAGTGAAGCCTCTATCGCCTGTGCGATTCCGGTTGCTCCGACTGGATGACCTTTCGTTTTCAGTCCGCCTGATGTATTTACAGGCATTGAGCCCTTAAGTCCGGTCTCTCCCTGCTCAGTAAACTTGCCGCCGTCTCCTTTCTCACAGAATCCAAGGTCTTCAATAGCGCAGAGCTCGGCAATCGTAAAACAGTCGTGAACTTCAGCCGCTCCAATATCCTTTGAAGTAAGTCCAGCCTGCTTATACGCCTGTCTTCCTGCCTCAACTGTTGCATTAAGAGTCGTCAAAGATTTTCTAGAATGAAGTGAAAGTGTATCAGAAGCCTGCCCTGAACCCGCTATCCACACAGGATTTTCACAGAGCTCCTTTGCTTTCTCTGCACTTGCCAGAACAAGCGCAGCTGCCCCGTCGCTCACAGGTGAGCAGTCAAAAAGTCTCAAGGGATCAGCCACCATCGGTGATGAAAGAACAGAATCAATTGTTATCTCCTTCTGAAATTGAGCCTTAGGATTTTTAGAACCATTATAATGATTTTTCACAGAGACACTTGCAAGTTGTTCTTCAGTAGTTCCAAATTCGTGCATATGCCGTCTTGCAATCATTGCATAAAGTCCCGGAAAAGTTGCACCAAAACCAGCCTCCCACTCCTGGTCAGCCGCAGTTGCAAGAGCGCCTGTAGTCCTCGACGGAAGAACATCTGTCATTTTCTCAGCCCCTGCGGCTATAACTACATCGTGCATTCCGGATTTTATAGACATATATGCAGTCCTCAATGCCAGCCCTCCTGAGGCGCAGGCTGCTTCGACTCTGGTCGCCGGTTGAGGTGTCAGATTAGAATGGTCCATAATCAATGAAGCAAGATGCTCCTGTCCTATAAATTGCCCTGCACTCATATTTCCCCCAAACAGTGCTCCAACTTCTTCAGACTTGATTCCGGCATCTTCAAGAGCTCCAGCTCCAGCTTCAACGAAAAGCTGTCTGAATGAGCGATCCCACAACTCCCCAAACTTCGTCATTCCTATTCCAATTATTGCTACTTCCTGACTCATTCTGTCTTTATTTTCCCCCTATATTTTGCATAAGTTGCATAGTCAATGTAGTGCTTGTGCTCTATCTGAGATTCAACAGATGGTGCATTCTCCCTTACTTCTTTCAGACGTCCTGTTGCCTCCAAAATAAAGCTATCAGAACCTGCTCCAGAGCCATAGGACGTAAGAAGAATTTTATCTCCTTCTTCAGCTTGATCAAGAACTGCGGCAAGTCCAAGAACACTCGCTCCTGAATAAGTATTTCCTATCCTTTCAACCAAAAGCGAGGGAGAAACCTGCTCCTCTGTAAATCCAAGTTTCTTCGCTGCAATCCTCGGAAACTTCCCATTAGGTTGGTGAGGAACAAAATACTTGAAATCCTTAACTTCGTATTCTGAATCTTTGAGAATCTGCTCAGTACAGCTTACAATATGCTTGAAGTATGCCGGTTCTCCTGTGAATCTTCCTCCATGTTTCGGATAGGACTGACCCGGTCTCCTCCAGAAATCAGGAGTATCCGTCGTAAAAGAAGTGGTGCTTTCAATCTTCGCCAGCAACTTATCCTTTCCAATAATAAATGCAGCTCCTCCGGCTGCTGCAGTATATTCAAGAGCATCGCTCGGAGCACCTTGCGAAGTATCAGCTCCTACTGCAAGCCCGTATTCTGCCATTCCTGAGCCAACAAGTCCCATACAAATCTGCATTCCAGCAGTTCCCGCCTTACATGCAAATTCCAAATCAGCCGCTGTCATAATTGGAGTTGCTTCAATAGCCTCAGCAACAATTGTAGAGCTTGGCTTTACTGAATAAGGATGCGACTCAGAGCCAACATAAACAGCTCCAATTTTGTCAGGCTCAATATCAGCAAGAGCCAGTGCATTTCTCGATGCTTCAGTCGCTATCGTTACAGCATCTTCATCAGGTCCCGGAACAGACTTCTCACTAATCATTAAACCTTTCTTAATTGACTCAGGATTTGCTCCCCAAACACGGGCTATTTCCTCGGCCTTAATTCTATAATAAGGTATGTAGCTTCCATACCCCACAATTCCCACATCCATCGCCTTGAAGGTTAGTTTATCTTTATTTAAATCTTTGGAGAAACTTTAAGAACACTTAAAGCTAATATGAGTTATGGCATTTCCCTTTGAAAAAAAACTCTGTTGCGTTTGCGAGAAAAAAACTGCAATGGGCAAGGAATATGATGGTAAGTGGTATTGCTCTATGAAGTGCTATCGCAAAAACAAGGATTGAAGTTTAAAGATTAAACAACTTCTTCTTCAGTTTAACTACATCTGAATTTTCCTCAAAATAAGTTCTTAGCGGTTTCAGATAATCTGACATTGCCCCGGAAACGGCCTTCTTCAAGTCTGCCGGATGCAAATCTCCCTTCTTGAAAGAATCTTCCAGTTCTTCATAAGTTTTAAAACTCAAATCCCCACCATACTTCTCAGGACGCTCGGCCTTTAGCTTACCAAGCCTCGGGAAAATAATATATCTGGCAATCTGAAGAACAGGATTCCCTTCTACATCTTCAGCCGTACAATAAGCCTTGTTCATTTTCTTTTCAATTACTTCAGGACTGTCATCTACCATTATCATCGTCTCAGGAAGGGAACTACTCATTTTGTTTCCTGGACCCTTCAGCGAAACTATCAACGGTGTATGGACACAGGTTGGTGCCTTATACCCGAGTTTCGGTAGTTCCTCTCTCGCAACCATATGGATTTTTCTCTGCTCTATCCCCCCATAGGCAATATCAAGCTTCATATGAGCTATATCAAGTGACTGCATTAGAGGATAAAACATCTGAGAAACATGGGCGTGCTCA
>CEPX01033967.1_pt1 | contig 35761 bp, 46 predicted proteins | sample 361361 | NCBI WGS metagenome assembly CEPX01 (sample SAMEA2619974, study PRJEB7988) | marine metagenome | biome: marine biome (ENVO:00000447); feature: mesopelagic zone (ENVO:00000213) & marine oxygen minimum zone (ENVO:01000065); material: "saline water (ENVO:00002010), including plankton...
AAAATCTTTTAAAGGAAAGAGAAAGAATTATTTAAAATATGAATAATTTAAATTAAGCAAAGTTTTAAAAAGAGTAGAAATATATACTAAATAAGATAAGTGAAAATAAAATGATAGAAGTATGTAGTGTGGGCGGTTATAGTGAAGTAGGAAAGAACATGACTGCTTTGAAAATTGATGATGAAGTAATAATTTTTGATATGGGTATATTCTTACCAGCTATTATAAACTATGAGGAAGAAGGTAATGATAGAGAGAGCTTAGATAGAGAAGGAATGATTAAATTAGGGGCGGTTCCGGATGATTCTGTTATAAATGATTGGAAAGGGAAAGTAAAAGCTATTTTATGTGGACATTGCCATTTAGATCATATTGCAGCTATACCCCATTTAGCTGATGAATATAAAGCTCCAATTTATGGGACGCCCTTTACAATTGAAGTTATTAAACAAATGTTGCAAGATGATAAAATTAAAATTAGAAATGGCTTAAGGGTGGTGAATGTGAATTCTAAAGTTAGAATTTCAGATAATATTGAAGTAGAGTTCATTAATATGACCCATAGTACTTTACAAACAGCCATTATGGCGGTACATTGTAAATATGGGACTATTGTGTATGGGAATGACTTTAAATTTGATAGTACTCCTGTCCTTGGGAAGAAACCAAATTTTAAAAGATTAAGAGAATTGGGAAATGAAAATGTGATATTATTAATTTTAGATTCACTCTATGCTGACCTTGAAATGAAGACACCGAGCGAGAAAGTGGCTAGAGAAATGTTAAAGGAAGTTATGTTAGGTACAGAAACTAAGGAAAGTTTGGTTTTTGTAACTACTTTTGCTAGTCATTTAGCGAGATTGAAAAGTGTTATAGATTTTGCTAAGGTCATGAATCGGAAAGTTTTATTTTTAGGTAGGAGTATGATGAAATATACTAAGGCTGCGGAAAAATGTGGGTTAGTTGATTTTAGCAAAAAAGTGGAAATTGTGGCTTATGCTAGACAGATTAAAGCCAGGTTAAAAAGGTTAGAAAAGGAGAAAAGAAGCAAATATGTGGTTGTAGCTACTGGGAATCAAGGAGAACCAGATGCAGTATTAAGTAAAATGACAGATGGTAGACTTCCATTTAGATTTGAAGCGGCAGATCAAGTTATTTTTTCTTGTAGAGTAATTCCAGATCCTGTTAATGTTGAAAATAGGAAGAAATTAGAAGATAAATTAAAAGCGAATAGAGTAAGGATTTTTACTAATATTCATGTAAGTGGGCATGCGGCTAGAGAGGATCATAGAGATATGTTAGCAATTTTAAAGCCAAAATATATAATGCCTGCACATGATGGTAGAAAAAAACAGTTATTTATGCAAGAATTGGCTATGGAAGAGGGTTATAAAGAAGATAAAATTTTATTAATGGATGATGGGAAAAGAGTTAAGCTGAAGCTTTAGTGTTGTTTTGAACTGGTTTTTGTTGTTGAGGTGCTAGTTTATTTAATTCATGTTGAACTATGGCAGGCATAATTATTCCTACAAATAAATAAAGAATGAACCACATTATTGGATGACCATCTTTCTTTATTTTTTCTGAAAAACCTTCACAATATTTGTAGATCCAGAATAAATTTGCGATAGGGACAATTAATAACCAACCTGTTGGAATTTCCGCTCCAAGTTCATTCATTTCATTTTTTGTTGAAACTAACCAGTAGATTCCGTAAATTCCAAAAGTTATAAACATGAATAAATAGACTAAGAAAATATTTCTTCTTTTAACTGGCATTTTTTAATAAAAGATTTGGTATTATATAAGGGTTTGGATGATTATGGGATTTCTTTTGTTAAAATAAATTAATATATCGTTCTATTTAATTCAAACGTCAAAACGACACACTCGTCATATATATGTGTATCAAGGGAAGGCTGGTTACTGGCATATACATCTTAATGGTTATAAAAGGTTGGAGAAATATTTAAAATTGATTGGTTGGAGTAATTCAAAACATTTGAATAAAATAAAAAAATGGAAATTTAGCTATCCTGAAATCAGTAAAAATGTAAATGTTTAATAATCACAAGATTTATATATGGATTTTGAGTATATTAAGAGTATGGAAATTAGTATTGAGGAAAAAAGCAGAATGAATGCTGGTTGTATTCATTGTTAGTAATTCTTTAGCTTTTATTAGACAGAATTTTCTTCAAAACTTTTATATATGTTCAACCAATAGTTGGAGGTATGGTGGATATGGTGGAAGGGTACCACGAGAGCCTGTGGTTTATAAAGCAGAAAGCTCTAGGTCCGGGTTCGAGCCCCGGTATTCACCCATTTTCAAATGAAAGGGTTTAGAGATTTTTATCCGGAAGAGAAAGGAAAAATAAGCTATATTTTTGATATCTGGAAGAAAATTGTAGAGAAATATGGTTATGAGGAAATAGATATGCCTATTTTGGAGAATATTGAAATTTACAATAAATCGGGAAGTGAAATTCCAGAGCAAATTTATAGATTTAAAGATAAAAAAGGAAGAGAAGTGGCGTTAAGACCGGAAACTACTCCCAGTATAGCGAGAATGATTAAAGCTAAGCCGGATTTGAAGAAGCCAATTAAATGGTTTTCTATCTCGCAGTGTTATAGATATGAAAGATTACAAAAAGGAAGAAATAGAGAATTTTTTCAATTAAATGTAGATTATCTTGGAAGCAAAACAATGCAAGCAGATGCGGAAGTTATTGTGACTTTGATTAATATTTTAAAAGAATTTAAGTTAAATGAAAAAAACTTCTATATTAAAATTAGTAATAGGAAATTAATGGAAGATATGTTTAAGGAATGTATGGTTAAAAACGTTAAAGAAGTAAGTAGAGTATTAGATAAAAAAGATAAACTTTCAGAAGGAGAATTAAAAAAAGAACTTAAGAAGTTAAAACTAAGCGATTTGCAAATTAAAGATTTGTTTAAATTTTTTGAGATTAAAAGGTTAGAAGAAATCGAAGTTAAAAGTGAAGGTTTGGAAGAATTAAAAGAGTTATTTTCTATTTTAAAAAAATATAAGGTAAGTAAATATGTAGAATTAGATTTAGGTGTTATGAGAGGTTTTGATTATTATACTGGAACTATATTTGAAGCTTTTGATAGAAAAGGTAAGTTTAGAGCTATAGCTGGAGGAGGAAGGTATGATAATTTAGCAGGAGTTCCTGGAGTAGGTTATGCTATGGGAGATATTGTTTTAGGTTTATTTGTTAAAAATAAAATACCTGAATTAAAAAGTAAAACTGAAATTTTAATTATTCCAATTAATACTCTTAATGAATGTTTGGATATTGGAGAGAAGTTAAGAAAAGAGGGTCTTAATGTGGAAGTGGACTTACTTGGTAGAAATATTTCTAAGAATTTAGATTATGCTAATAAGAAAGGTATTGAATATGTTTTAATTATTGGAGAGGATGAGTTAAAGAAAAAGAAAGTTAAATTAAAAAATATGGAAAATGGGAAAGAAGAATTGTTATCTATCCCAAGTCTAGTTAAAAAGAAACTTTTCTGAAAAGTTTCATCAAAACCTATCTAAGTTCTATTTCTATCCCACCAAGTTTCGGAACTATTACTTTATTGTAGATGGATGCAAAGACATAACCACTTATATAACCAATTCCGCTATAAAAAATGGGCATAACTATTATGGAAATTGCAGAAAAGGTAGTAGATACAAATCCAATCATGGCTCCACCAACATTTCCAATAAAAGCAGTCATAAGTCCCATGAAAAGTCCGGAAAATAAACCGAAGATTCCAAAAATATTGGCTAAAGACTTCTTACTTACGTAAGTTATGGTTTTCAATATTATCACCTCTTTTTTTTATATGAATTTCACCAAAATGATCTTCCTGATGCAAATCTATTTTTCTTTGATGATCCAGATGTAATAAAGGAATGAAAGTAGCGATTTTATCTTCTCTTCTATCACTTCCAACTAATTTTGTAAATGTTAAAGTTTTATTAGTTTTAAAGAAAGTGGTAATTTTAGAATAAATTTGGGTGATTAAATCATTGATATTTACTTTTTTTTCAGGGATAGTTACTTCTGGGATATCTAAAGCTTCTTGTCTGCGTATAAGCCTGCGTTTATCCACTTGTAAAGCTTTTTGTAAAGCACCAACTAGATCTTGTAAAGAGACCTTTCGTCTTCTAGGTTGAGGCATTTTAGGAATGACTATAATTTTATTTTCTTCTAAGGATCCCATGTCTTCGGCATCTAATTCAGATAAGAATTCTTCCTCTGGTGGGTTTATAATATCTTCAAATCTAGCAATATCTTCTTCAACTAACTTATGAGATTTTAATTTTAGTAAAATGGCTGAGGCTAAAATGACTTTTCCTGAAATAGCGAAATTCATTTCTTGGAGTTTTTTTAGTGTTTCTATGTATTTTTTAGATAATAAAGAAATATCAATGTCCCAGGGATCCATTTCTTCGGATTTAATTAGGTCATAAATGATAGTTTGCCAAGTAATTTCATCTTCTTGTAATAACATATTATAGATTCTATCTTGCATTGTTGTTAAGAAGGAAAAGGAGTATTTAAATAAATTGTTTTTACCTTGAGTGAAGACAAATAAAGATTGTAACTATTTTAAAGTAGTATTCTACCGAAAGCTTTATATATGACCTCTCGATTTTATAGGTTATATCACCTCTTTTTCCCAGGATTCGGTTTTCGGACTGAATTCTGGGTTTGTTTATAATTTCTATAAGAATAAATTAAATAAATATCCAAATAAGACAATTTGAGGAACGGTTATAATGGGGAGGAGGATTGCGGTTCTTTTACCAATGTTAGACCAGATTAAACCGATTTCTGTATAATCTGTGGCTACCCCTGCCATAAGGAAGACAAAAGGATTACCCAAGGCTCCTACTTTGTTAAAAATTTCAAAAGCAATGGGAGCAGAACCTTCGGAACAGACTTCTATGATTGTTGCGAATAATAAAGTTAATAGTAATCCGGAGAAAGTGGGACCGAAGTATTGCATGAAAACATGGGCAGGGACGTAAGCTCTAATTAAAGCTGCGAATAAAAATCCGATTAAAATCCACCAAAGGACCATATTGGCAAGATTTAGAGAACCTCTGGCAGTTCCAATTACACTCTCTTTAAGTTTGAAGTTTTTAATTTTGGTCCAGGTATAATTTTCATTAAAAGCAACTTCTTTAGATTGTTCAATTAAATTGGCTTTTTCTAGGATTCTGAAAATAAATCCGGTGAGTAAAGCAATAAACATGGCTGCTAAGATGAAAAATAAAGCTTTGATTCCGAAAAAAGTGAACAATAAAATTGTTACAGGTAAATTGGCCCAAGGTGAAGCTAAAAGGAAAGTAATAACGGCTGGTATAGAAGCGCCTTTTTTGTATAATTGCATGGAAATAGCTAAGATTCCGTGGGAACATGCGGACATTAGAAATCCGGCTAGGACTGCGTATAATAAAGAGGATTTCTTTTTTTTGCCTAAGTATTTGAAGATAAACTCTTCTGGAACAAAATAATCTATTAAACCACCAATAACTAAACCAAGTAAGATAGCCCACCATATTAATTTTAAATAAGAAAGTAGGGATTCATTTAAACTTGAGAATAAGGGAAGGAAAGAGATTAAAAAAACAAGGATAAATATAAAACTCATTATTTTTAGCTTTTTACTAATTACAATGCCTTCTTTTTCATTTTCTTTTAAGATTTCATAATCTCCAATTTTCGAAAGGAGTTCTTCAATTCTTTGATCTGTAAAGTCCCCTTCAACAGAAAGTTCTTTTTTTGTGAAATCTACATTTGCAGAATCTATGTCTTTAGCTTTTTTTATTTCTGTTTCTATGTTTATAGCACAGCTTCCACAATGCATTCCACTTACTCTGTATGTTTTTTTCATGTTTCTTTATTAAATTTAATTAAGATATATACCTATCCTCCACAACTGCCACAACAGCCCCCTCCAGGGCCTCCACCGCAACCACATCCTACGGAGTTTTGTTTTGGAATCTTTTCTGTGTTTTTAAGTTCTCTATTAATAATTTGGGCAGGATATTCTTTAAAAACATCCAAAGATAAAATTTCTCTTTCATTTGTTTTTTCGTTGTATTTGACATTAAAATTATTGGGAAAACTAAACTTAACGTCCATAACCCCGTTTATTGTTTTTAATTCATTTGTGATTAAAGGGGCGTGGCCAGGGCAAGGAATATCGGATTTTAAAGTTAATTCATTTAAGGAGCCGGGATTTTCCAAAACAACAGCCCCTGTTATAGATACATTGGCAAGAAGAGGGAAAATAAATAAAAAGAGGGTAAGGTTTATGCCAATGGTTGAGCCATACATTGTAGCTAAATATTTTTTCTTTTTCTTAATCCCTTGCCAGGAGAGTAATCCATTTTTTCTTAGGTATAGGATTGAAGAAAGAGTGGCAAAGATTAGGGCCAGGATAAGTAGCCAATGGAAAAAGTATCTATTCATTAAAAGAGGTTTGAAAAATTTCATTAACAAAGTGACCCCTAAAATGGATCCGATAATGAAGGCTATACAACCAATGTGGGGTATTAAACCGTACATTATTCCTTGGGCTATACCTTTTTTTTCTTTTTTAGTTAAATAGCCTAAAGAATTTATCTTTGATTTTATTTCTTCTAAGTTAATTTTTTGGGAATTAAATTCTATATGGGCTTCTTCTTTAACTAGATCGACTTTTATGCTTTTTATACCCTTTAAAGCGGCTACTTCGGATTCAATTAAATCTTTACAAGACTTGCATTTTAGATTTTTTAGTTTAATTATTTTATTTGTCATTTTTATTTACAAAAACTGTTATAGATATATACTTAAGGGTTGAAACTGTTAATGAAAATAAGGCTTTAAGTTAGGAATTTTAAAGTAAGACCGTTTATACTGCTAAGATTCTAATTAAACTGCAAGCTTTACATATTTTATTTCGACTAGGTTCTTGACAATTATCACAATATCTTAGCTTTGTTTTATCTTTATATTTCTCTTTTAAGGAAGGAAGAAGTGTTAAGAAATTATTAACTAAATTAAGTTTTATATTTGGATTATGTTTTTCTAATTCTATAAGTATGTCTTTCATCTCTTTTCTGAAGACTCCAACTGCACAAGGACAAGGTTTGTAAAGAACGGGGAAGTTTTTCAATTTAGAATATTGTTTTACTTCTTTATTGGTGCAGAAATAAAGAGGTTTTGTTCTTTTTACAAATCTTTTATCTTTTAAAGTTCCAGTAGTGGGTCCAAGGTTAATGCTTAATTTAGGATTACCTTTGAATTGATTCATTAGTAAATTTTCAGCTTCATCATCTAGATTATGGCCGGTTACTAGTTTAGTGGCTTTTAATTCTCTGGATTTTTTATTCAATAGGTATCTTTTAATTACACCACAAATAGTGCAGTTGTTGAGTTTAACTTTGGATTGGATTCCGGATCTGATGTAACAAATAGAATAACCAAATTCTTCTCTAATGTTTATTGTGTGTAGTTTGATTTTATTTTTTTTGCAGAATTTTTCTACGTTTTTTAAGTTTTCTTTAGACCAGCTTCCTATTAATAAATCTATAATTAAACCTTCGACATGATAACCTAGTTTGTTCAATAAATAAAGAATTGTTGTGGAGTCTTTGCCCCCTGAGCAGGCTACTAAGATTTTATCTTTTTTGGTTAATAAATTATGTTCTTTTATTGTAGTTTTTACTTTATTTTCAAATTTTTTAATAAAATCCATTTTAAAATGTTATTTTAAGAAAGACTTGTTTTGTCTTTCCTTTTTCTTTTCTATAAATTAAATCTTTCTTTTCTAGTTGTTCTAATAATATACTTAATTTGGATTTGTGTAAATCTGTTCGGAATCTTAAAGTTTGTTGAGTTATGCCCCCTTGTTCTTTAACTGCTTTGATTATCTTTTGTTCTTCTTGGTTTAATCCTTTTAATAAGATATTAAATTTCTCTTCTTCTGAAGTTAATTGTTTTTGTTTTTCTAATGTGGATAAGATATGTTTTTGGGATTTTTCAAAAAAGATTAGATAAAATCCTAGGGCGGTTATGGCACTTATTAAAATTATTCCTAAATAAGTTTGCCAATGGGTGCTTTTTTGATGGGGACAAAAACCTGCGTCTAGCATTTCTGTACAGGAACAAGCGGTTTCTGTTTGGGCATTTAATGAGTTATTGAAAGTGTAAATAATAAAACTAAATATTATACAATTTATTATTAAAATAATTCCTAATTTTTTATTGTCCATTTTTAAAATCTTGAATAAATGTGTTTAAAAAATTTATGATATTTGATTTATCTTCCAGAACGTGGTTTTATATATAACTTGTGTAATTTTTCGTGTTTTGAGCCTAAACTGCATGTTGGATATTTTTTTTGAATTCTTATAACATCTTCATAAAATTGATTAATAAATCTATTTTTCATACCAAACCAATAACTTCCAGATCCGTATCTTAAGGGATTACACTCGTAGCCGCATTCCTTGAACAAGTTCCTTATTTGTGAAATTAAGATTTTGTTTGTATTGAAGCAATATAGGCCATCATTAATGCTTCCTTCATCAAGTATAAATGCTATAATGCAGACTAGTTTGTAACTTTTATTTCTACTTAACATTCTACTTGGAATAACTGCTTTTTTGCTCAAGTACGAAGGGATATTGTAATACTGAGATAAAATTCTTGTTATCGCTTTTGGAAATCTTATCGTTTTATTTTCAACTAATGTTTCTTCAAAATCACCAAAAGTGTTTTTTAATTTATCAATAAATAATTGCCTATCTTCTTTGTTTTTTTGGCAATAATTTGGAGAACTAATTTTATTATTAACATACCCATCTGCAAATAAATGGATTATTAAGCTATCAAATTCTGGAGTGATTTTTATGGGTAATCTTGGATTAATGATTATTTTTCCCCTTAAGCCAGACTTATAACCAATAATATGCTTTTCTATTTCTTTCAAATCTATTTTAGCAAGTTTATTAAGTTCTAAAAGAACCCATAAGGGCATAAATTTTGGATGTACTATATCAGTTCTATTATCCTTATTCTTTCCTCGGATCCACCTCTTGATATCTCCTCCATTAAATTTGGTTTGAAGATTGTACTTTTGAGATTGTTTATTTATGATTAAAGAAAGTTGATAATAATTTTTAGAATTGCTATTTGTCATAGATTTTTCTGTTAATAGTCTTCTAAATTCCTTATCCAATAAAATGTAGATTTCTTTCTTTGGGAATTGCCAAAAGTGTATTTTATTTGCCATTTGGTTTATACCATTATACACTTACCACAATATCTTGAGATTTAAATAGTTTGTGTTTCTAATACCTAAATTAAAAATTATTTAGAATTCTTTTCTTGTTTTGGTTTTATTTCGACATAGCGGCAATGGCCACAATAATATCTATCTTTCATGTCTGCTAAGAAATAACCAGGTCCACATCTGGGACAGTTTTTTGATTTAGTTAAAGTGTCGCCTTCTACTTTATACTTTGTCCAAACTTTACTTGGAATTTTATTCTTTACTTTTTTCTTTGCCATCTAAACTTTTAAGAAAAGTTTAATCAAAAACTATTTCTTTTCCTCCTTAGGAGCTTCTTTTTTCTCTTCCTTTGGAGCAACTTCCTTTTTTTCAACTGGTTGTGCAGGAGCTGCTGGTTGTTCACCCTCTGCAACTTTCTTTTTCTTTATTTTGACATATTTCTTTAAATCCTCTTTAGTTTTGTAAATGTCTGCTATGATTTTGGATTTAGATGAACCGAAATGAGAGAAGATATGTTTAACATGGATTGTATCTTCCTGAGTTTTTAATTCTTTAGCTAATTGAGCTTTTAAATCATCCTTTTTAGGGGTGGATTTTTGAAAATGTTCTATTTCATATTCTACTCTTGTTCGATTTATTAATGGAGAAGGGGTTTCTTTTAGTTTTTTCATCTTACTTTAATTGCGTATTCTCCAGGTTGTTTAATCTCTAGTTTTTTAGCGATTTCAGATTTATTGGCATCAGTTATAAACATTCTACCTTGGAAGTTATCTGAGAAATCAGTACCATCACAGACCTTACAATTAGTGCCGGTCACTAAAATCTTACAGTTTTTACAGTATTTCTTTTTCATTTGAATTTTTTAAGAAAAGCTTCACCAAAAAGCTATTCTTTTTGTTTCTCCTGGTAAGTTCTTGGGATATTTAAATGACGAATGTCTCTGTTCATTTTTTATCTCCTTTATCAGCGGCTTGGGCTTTTTCTTTATCTTCTTTGATCCAAGCTAAACTACCTAAGGAAGGTTGTCTCATAGTTAATCCGATTTTAGGATTATTTAATTCCTTGTAAGATACAGCTATGATTCTAGATCGGCATCTTTCTCCGGGTTTTAAAACTCTTTTAGATTCTTTACCAGTTAAAACCCCTACTTTAGATAAGGAAACATAATCATCCATAGTCTGAGATAAATGAATCATGCCGTCAATAGCACCCATGTTGAAGAAAACTCCAAAATCTGTTATTTCAGTAATGTCTCCTAAAATCAATTCATGAATTTCGGGTCTGAAAACTAATAGATTGAAAGTAGTTTCATAGAAAGCAGCTCCGTCTCCAGGGATAATAACACCCTCACCTATGTTTTTAATATCTGAAACTGCTATGGCAATTCCATCCTCTTTAGAAATGAAATTTTCAAACTTTTCATTTAGATTTTTTAAGATGATGGATTTTAAATCAGAGCTTTCAAAATCTGTAGGTGGAATTCGAATATGGTCCTGAAGTTCTAGTTCGTAAAACATTTTATATATTTTTTTTGTCTTATGGTAAATATTTTTTTATTTTTTATTTTGTTTTTGAGTTTTTTATCTGCAGTGGCAATGGCATAACCTTTAAGTTGGGTTAGGATGTCATCCACAGAGCCTTTCTTACGAGTTTTTAGGATTTTAATTCCTTTTTCTTGTAAGATTTCTAAGGCAGGCTTAGCATATTTTGCTTTTTTTTGGTTTATAAGTTTTTCTAACTCATCTAAAGTCTTATTCAAGACAAATAAGTTGTGTTCTTTTAGTTCTTCTTGATAATCGATGTGGAATTTAGCACAGTCGACAAGAAAATTGGTGTCTAAAATAATCTTCATTTAAGGTAAAAATTGCGTTTATCCTTTATAAAAGTTTCTGTAAATTTTTTTTAAATTGCTATTAGGGGGCTTGTAGTGCTTGAATTTGGGGGTTTCACAGGGGAAAGGCTTTTAAATAACTAATCTTGAAATTAAATTGTAAACTTTATCTTAGGGGTTTTTTGATATGACTAAAAAATCAGAATATAGTGCGGAAAACATTCAAGTCTTGGAAGGATTAGATGCAGTGGTTGCCAGACCGAGTATGTATATCGGAGACGTTGGAATAAGGGGTTTACATCATCTAGTATATGAGGCAATTGATAATTCTATAGATGAGTTTTTGACTGGGCATTGTAAAAGTTTGAGAGTGGTTTTGCATAAAGATGGAAGTGTAACTGTGGAGGATGATGGAAGGGGTATTCCAGTAGATATGCATCCAACTTTAAAAATTCCAGCTGTGGAGGTTGTGTTAACTAAATTACACGCAGGGGGAAAGTTTGATAAGAAAACCTATCAAGTGTCTGGAGGATTGCATGGAGTTGGTATTTCAGTTACTAATGCATTATCCAAATGGTTGAAAATAGAAGTGAAAAGGGGAGGAAATAGTTATTACCAAGAATATAAAGAAGGAAAACCAATTATTAAATTAAAGACTAATGGGAAAACAAAAGAAACAGGAACTAAAATTACGTTTTTACCAAATGAGAAGATCTTTGAGACTATTGATTTTCAATATGAAATCTTAGTTAATAGGTTAAAAGAATTAGCTTATTTGAATAAAGGGATTAAAATTGGGATTAAAGATGAAAGAAATGGCAAAGATGAAGAATTTTATTTTGAAGGTGGAATTAAAGAATTTGTAGAAGATATAAATAAGAATAAAGAAGGAATTCATGATGTTATTTATTTTGAGAAAAATGATAATGGAATTGGAGTTGAAGTTGCTTTAGGATATAATAATCAATATAATGAAAGGATCTTTAGTTATGTAAATTCTATTAATACTATTGAGCATGGGACCCATTATACAGGGTTTAGTACTGCTTTAGTAAGGGTAATTAATAGTTATATTAAGAAAAATACTAAAGATAAAATAAGTTTGGGTGGAGAGGATGTTAAAGAAGGATTAACTGCGATTATTTCTGTTAAGATTCCTGAACCACAATTTGAAGGTCAGACTAAAACTAAATTAGGGAATTCAGAGGTTAAAGGTATAGTGGATTCTGTGACTGCTGAGAAATTAAATATCTTTTTTGAGGAAAATCCTTCGGTAATTAAATTAATTATTGCTAAAAGTGTTGGGGCTGCTAAAGCTAGAGAAGCTGCTCGGAAAGCTAGGGAATTAACTAGAAGGAAAAGTGCTTTAGAATCCGGGAGTTTACCCGGTAAGTTAGCAGATTGTCAGGAAAAAGATCCTAGTAAATGTGAAGTTTATTTAGTAGAGGGAGATTCTGCTGCAGGTACTGGTATCGGAGCAAGGGATAGAAAAATTCAAGCGATTTTACCTCTTTGGGGTAAGATGTTGAATGTTGAGAAAGCTAGGGTGGATAAAGTATTTGGAAATGAAAAATTACAACCTGTAATATTGGCTTTAGGGTGTGGTATTGGCGAAGAATTTGATGTTAGTAAGTTAAGATATCAGAAAGTTGTTATAATGGCAGATGCGGATGTAGATGGACATCATATTTGTACTTTATTGTTAACCTTTTTTTATAGATATATGAAACCTTTAATTGAAAATGGACATGTGCATGTGGCTATGCCTCCTTTGTATAAGATTACTAAAGATAGGAAAGTGCATTATGTTTATTCTGATGAAGAATATGAAAAATTATTAAATGAACTTGGAAAAGACGGTTTGAGTGTGCAGAGATATAAAGGTCTGGGTGAGATGAATGCGGATCAATTGTGGGAAACTACTTTGGATCCTGAAAATAGGTATATGAAAAAGATTGGATTAGAAGATGCAGCTATTGCAGATCAAATGTTTTCTGTTTTAATGGGTGAAGAAGTTGAACCTAGAAGAGAGTTTATTATGAAACATGCAAAAGAAGCGGTGTTGGATGTGTAGAGAATGCCTGAGAAAATTAAAGTTCAATTAATTGAAGATGAAATGAAGCAGTCTTACATAGATTATGCTATGAGTGTTATAACAGCTAGAGCTTTACCGGATGTAAGAGATGGTTTAAAACCGGTGCATAGAAGAATTTTATATGCGATGCATAAAGCTAAGTTAAGTAATGATAAACCTTATAGGAAGTGTGCGTTTATTGTTGGACGTGTCCTTGGAAGTTATCATCCACATGGAGACTTGTCTGTTTATGATGCTTTGGTAAGAATGGCTCAAGACTTTTCTTTAAGAGCTCCTTTAGTTCAAGGTCATGGAAACTTTGGAAGTATTGAAGGCTTTCCAGCTGCGGCTATGAGATATACTGAAGCAAGATTAGCTAAGATTTCTGGAGAAATGTTAAAACATATTGATGAAGATACTGTTAAATTTATTCCAAACTATGATGGAAGTGTTAAAGAGCCGGTTGTGTTACCTGCAAGTATTCCAAATTTATTAGTGAATGGAAGTACGGGTATTGCGGTAGGAATGGCTACAAATATTCCTCCACATAATTTAAATGAAAGTGTGAATGCGGTTATAGCTGCAATAGATAACCCTCAAATTACAATTCCGGAGTTAATGAAACATATACTTGGTCCTGATTTTCCAACGGGAGGCATTATTGCAGGAACTCAAGGAATTAGAGAAGCATATGAAACTGGAAAAGGTAAAATTACAGTTCTTGCTAAAACGGAAGTTGAAGAGGCTAAGAATAGAATTATAATTTCTGAAATTCCTTATATGGTTAATAAAACTTTACTTATTGAAGAGATTGCAAGAGCGATTAAAGACAAAAAAGTAGAAGGTATTAGGGATTTAAGAGATGAATCTGATAGAAAAGGAATGAGGGTTGTTATTGAGTTAAAGAAAGAGGCTAATGCAGAAATTGTTTTGAATCAATTACAAAAATACTCCCAACTTAAAACCACATTTGGAATAAATGTTATTGCTTTAGTTAAAGGAGAGCCTAGAACTTTAACTTTGAAAGATTTAGTTATATTATATATTCAACATAAGAAAGAGATAACTGTAAAGAGATTAAAGTATGAATTAGAGAAAAGTAGGGAAAGAGCCCATATTTTATTGGGATTAAAAGTGGCTTTAAGTCATATTGATGAAGTTGTTAAAACCATTAAAAATTCTAAAACTCCAGAGATAGCTAAAGGATTATTGGTTAAAAGATTTAAATTAAGCCAGAAACAAGCAGAAGCTATTTTGGAAATGAGGTTATCCAGATTAACTTCTTTAGAAACTTCTAAGATTATAGATGAACATGATAAATTGATTAAAAGGATTAAAGAATTAAGAGAAATATTAGAAAGTGAGACTAAGATATTTGATATAATTAAGAAAGAGTTAATAGAAATTAGAAATAAATACGGGGATGAAAGAAGAACAGAAATTAGTAATGAATATGTGGATGTGGGTAGGGAAGACCTTATTGAAGAAGAAGATGTTGTAGTTACCGTTACTAATTCTGGTTATGTTAAAAGATTGCCTTTGGATACTTATAGAACCCAAGGAAGAGGGGGAAAAGGTATGAAAGGTACTGGAACTAAGGAAGAAGATTTTCTAAATGATTTGTTTGTGACAAGTACCCATAGTCAAATATTATTCTTTACAAATTTGGGAAGGTTGTATTGGTTGAAAGGATATGAAATCCCTGAAGGTTCAAGATATAGTAAAGGAACAGCAATTGTGAACTTATTAAAGCTGAAAGAAGGGGAAATTATTAGTGCAGTAATGCCAATGGTGGACTTTAGTAAAGGTTATTTGATGTTTGTGACTAAAAATGGTCTATTGAAAAAAACTTCTTTGGAATTATTTGCTAAACCAAGAAAAAGTGGAGTAAATTGTATTAATTTAAGAGATAAAGATGAACTAGTGAATGTGATTTATACTCATGGTGAGTTGAATTTGATTTTAGCTACTAAAAAAGGAATGGCGGTTAAGTTTAGTGAAGATGATGTAAGAAGTATGGGTCGAAATGCATCTGGTGTAAGGGGAATTAAACTTGGGAAAGAGGATGCGGTTGTAAATTTAGCAGTGGCTAGAGATGATTTGACTTTATTAACAGCTTGTAGAAATGGTTACGGAAAGAAAAGTAAGATAAGCGATTACAGATTAATTAGAAGAGGGGGAAAAGGTGTTATTAATATTAAGAATTTGGAAAGGAATGGGGATGTTATTGGAGCTGTTACTGTTAAGGAAGGAGATGATGTTATATTTATTACGGAGAAAGGAATTATTATGAGAACCCAAGTAAGTAATATTTCTACAATTGGAAGAAGTACCTCTGGAGTAAGATTAATTAAACTAAAAGAAGGGGATAAACTGAAGAGTATTGCAAAAATTAGAAATGGGGATTAAACCAATTCTCCAACCCCGATTAAGTGCCATCTTGAACCAATTCTTCTCGAAATTGCGAAATGATCTTCTTTAGAAGCTAATATTGGAAGTCTTAGATTTAATTCAATTTGATTTTTACCCAAATTAGCGACTTGTCCCACTGTTACAGCAGAATTTACATTTAACATTAATAATTCGTCTTTTTTAATAGGTTCGACTTCTAGGTTTTCTTCTACACCAACCACACGTTTGATTAATTTTGTTTTTAATTTTAGAGAAGAGTGCAAAGGGGGTAATTTTCCAGGTAAACTAGCTAGGTTTCCAGCTAAAGTATCAGACTTAACAATACTGGGGTCTAATTCTGTTAGAACTCCTAAACTACCGCCGGGAGTGATTTCTTTAAATCTTTCATTTCCAGAAACAATTCCGGTAATTTTAGTTTTAATGGGTTTGTAAGTGGCTTGACCTTTTTCTTCTAATCTTAAACCAGGGGAAATTTCTATTTCGTCTCCTACTTTGAATTTACCTTGTCTTAAAGCTCCACCTAAAACCCCTCCAACTAAATCGGTGTAGGATTTTCCAGGTTTGTTGATGTCAAAACTTCTAGCTATTAGCATTAAAGGGTCTTTGGTTAAATCCCTCTTAGGAGTTTTGAAGTTCTTTTCTATAGCTTCTATTAAAAAATCAATGTTAATGTTATGCTGGGCAGAAATTGGGATGATTGGAGCTTTTTCTGCAATAGTGCTTTTAATGAACTTTTGGATTTGTTTATAATTTTCTTTTATTTCTTCTTTGGCAACTAAATCTATTTTATTTTGAACAATTATAATATTTTTAATTCCAATTAATTCTAAAGCCATTAGGTGTTCTCGGGTTTGAGGTTGGGGGCAGGGTTCATTTGCAGATATTAATAATATAGCTCCGTCTATGATGGCAGCTCCAGATAACATGGTTGCCATTAAAGTTTCATGACCCGGAGCGTCAATGAAAGATATCTTCCTGAGAATTTCGTATTTTAATTTATCCCCCTTAGCTTGAACCTCTGTAGTAAATCCTTTTGAAGTCTTTACAAAAACAGTATCAGCGTAGCCCAATCTAATTGTGATTCCACGCTTTTTTTCTTCAGAATGGGTATCGGTCCATCTACCAGAAAGTCTTTCAACTAAAGTGGATTTGCCATGGTCTACATGTCCAATTAATCCAATAGAGATTTCAGGTTGTAATTTCTTATCGGCCATAAATATTTAAAGAAAAAGTTGTTTTTTAAAGCTTCTGTTTGCCTGTAATGTGTAGGTGGCCTTCTTTATTCTGTTTGAATTCTATTTCAGATAAATTATTAATTAAAATATCGTGTCCAGCTAGAAGATAATCTACTTCTAAATTTGTAAGGATAATTTTATGGACGCCTTCTTTAAAGTCATATCTTTTTTTAGGAGCTTTATCTGTTTTGTGAGGATCATTAACGTTGAAGAGGCTTATAAAAACAGGTCGGTCCATACCGTCGTAACTATTGGATTTTTTTAATTTTCCTATAATTGCACTAGTCGTTTTTATTTTCAGTTTGTTCACCCTTGTTTTCTTTTACTTCTTTTTTGGGTTCTTCTTTAGTTTTGGCAGGTTTTTCTTCAGCTTTACTACCCTCTTTAGTTTCTTCTTTCTTACCTAGTAAATCATTTAAAGCTTTCTTTCCTTTTTGAGTAACAATTAAATTAACTTGGGCTGTTTTTTCGTGTACTGTATTGCCGGCAAGGGTTTTTCTTATATAATTTCCTTTGTTTTTAGGATTAATTCCAAGTCCGGCTTTAGCGAAAATTTTTTTCTTTCCACTTAAATCTAAACCAGGTTTCATTGGAGAACCAGAGTTATCACTTCCTCCAGATACTTTCAATTCATAACCTGTAAGCCCGACTAAATCTCCATTAACAGAATCTCCAATCTTTTTACCTATTAGGGTAGAACTATCTGGAAGTGTTTTTGAATAAGATTTTCCGTCTTTATTGTTAATTACTAGTTTTAATTCTGGCATTTAAACCCCCCACAATGGATTTTTTTTACGTTTTATTAGAGCTATTTCTCTAAGCAAACTGACCTCATCGGGGTTTAAATAGTTTTTCATTTCCTTTAATTTCCGAAAATCCGTCTCTGGGACATCGGTATACAAGGTAAAGTTTTCAAAGATTTGTCTGCCCACGGTTATATTTGGTAAAGAGATGGCGGCTTGTTTGCCTTTCTCTACTTTGTCGACATTTTCTCCTTCTACTTGGATGCTTTTGATGTTAGTTAAACGTAAGCCATCATCCCGCATTATGGGACAGTCAGCGCAAATAGAACCTTGTAAGATTTCAACTCCAACAATGGCAGGGTTATTTTGTCTAAAGATAGTGCCGGGAAGGATAACCATTTTTCCAGGTCTAATTGTATCTTTTAATTTTTCCTGTTCAGCTTTCTTAGTTTCTTTTTCTTTCCATTCTTGATAATCATCAATGATTTGATAAATAACATCGTGTAGAATGATTTTAGTTTTTTTAGTTTCAATTTCAGTCCTTACATTGAAAGCTAAAATTGTTTTGTAAATGGGATTTTCTTCTGCTGTAGCTTCTGCTAAGTCAGATTTATTTACATTACCTAAAGAAGCTCGTTTAATGGGGATTTTATTTTCTTTTAATAAAGAAATTAGAGCTTCTAGACTTCCAAGAGAATCAGCTTTAACTATTACGCCTTCTTTATCAGTTTCAATTAAAACTTCTTCGACTTGTTCTTGGATTTCTTTCTTTATTTTTTCTTTTGTAGAATCTGTAACAACTTCAAAGGGCATGCCTGCAAAAATACCTTTAGAATCGCTTGGGATAATCTTTAAAGTAGAGGCGGCTTTCACTTCATCTACTGAAACATGCTTTTTATTTTTATCTTCTTGACAAAGGGTTCTAACTTTTATTGTTAAAGGTTTTTCTAAGCCCGCTATGACTAAAGAATCTTTTTTAGTTATTTTTCCATCATAAATTATAACATCCAAAGTTTTTCCTAAGCCTTTTTCTTCTTTAATTTCTAGAACAACACCTTTAGCAGGTTTTTCTAGGTCTACTTTCAACTGATTTTCTAAGAATTTTTGAGCTAGACCTGTAAGCGTTAACAATAATTCTGGGATTCCAATGTTTGCTTTAGCAGAAATCGGAATGATAGCTATTTGTTTAGTGTAATCTTCAATTCTGTCAAATCTTTCAGAATCTAAATTATGTTCAGTTAGTTTTCCAACTATGTCATAAAGTCTAGATTCTAAAACTTGATTAACATTATCAGGCTGGGATTCAATATTTTGTAACAGAGATAAGTCTTTAGATTGAAAACCAGGGATTAAATCCATTTTATTAGCAGCTATGATGAAAGGGGTTTTATTATGCTTAAGGATTTCAATGGATTCTAGAGTTTGGGGTTTAAGTCCTTCATTAATATCAATAACCAAGATGGCTATGTCGGCTAAAGAACCGCCACGTTTTCTTAAATTGGTAAAAGAAGCATGACCAGGGGTGTCGATTAAGAGTAAACCGGGAATTTTTAATTGGTCTATTTGTTTATTGCCTTTACAAATTTTTTTAATTACATCAAAGGGGATTTGGGTACATGAAATACATTGAGTAATTAAGCCAGCTTCAGAAGCTGCAACAGAACTGCCTCTAATCTGATCAAGAATCGAGGTCTTTCCGTGGTCAACATGACCAACCATACTACATACTATGCTTCTGAGTTGTTTCATAGAGAAAAAAGGAGAAATTTGATTTTTAAGGGTTTTGGTAAAATTCGGGGTTTAGAGGACTTGTAGAGGGCAAATTTAAAGGTTTCAAGTATAAGAATTTTAAGGTTAGAAGGGTTAGCGAGTGTGTTTTTCGAGGAAATATGTCCTTAAATGTAAGAAAAATATTTGAAGATAAATATGGAAGAAGCTAAGAATGTTGATTTAATTGAAAATATATATGAACAAATTGAGAAAGTAGATCCTTTCACAAAAATTAATTAATATGTTTTTCGAATAAAGTTTGGTATTCAAATAATTCTGAATCTGAAAACCATAAAGGAATTTCAATCTTAGCATCTTCTTTATTGGCAGAAGCATGAACTAAGTTTTTAACATTAATTTTCTTTTCATTAGCATAGGTTTTACTAATATGGGCATAGTCTCCCCTGATAGTTCCAGGAGGAGCTTCATGAGGATAAGTATCTCCAACCATTTTTCTAATATTTTCAATGGCATTAACACCTTCTAAAACTAAAGCGAAAACCGGACCTTCTTTTAAGTAAGAAACAATTCTATCTCGGATTTCTTTGCCATGTTTTTGCTCAATTTCATCTGAGTAATGTTTTCGAGCGAAGTCATCATCAGCCCAAAACATTTTTATACCAATTATTTTAAAACCGGCTTTTTCAAATCTAGATAAAATTTCTCCAGTAACGGATCTTTCCACTGCATCTGATTTTAATAAGACTAAAGAGCGACTTATCATATACAATTTAAAAATATGACCCCTTTATAAAATTAATTATTAGATAAATATTTAAACTTTACTTTAAACTATATTCTTATGAAACTTCAACAAATGAACGGAAAGCAGTTTTTTTTAACCTTACCGAACCAAATTGTTAGGGCTAAGTCTTGGGTTAAAGGAGATGAGATTAAAGCCATAATAAATAATGAAGGGGATATTGTTCTTAAAAAATGAAAGTTATTGCAATTCCCGGAAATAGCAAAAAGTCAAATGAAGAATGGGTAGTAGATTTAAGAGAAGGTCTTGTTTCTTGTTTTGAGAATGTGGAGGCAATTCATTATGATCATTGGAAATCTAATGGGGAAATGGATTTTGAAGATGAAAAAGAAAAAGTGAGAAGGATTCTTGAAAATTTTGGAGGAGATTATGTTGTTATTGCAAAATCTATAGGCATTGTGGTTGCGATGAAGCTTATCAAGGAAAGAAAAGCAACTCCAAAATATTGTATATTTGCAGGGTGCCCTATCGATGAAGAGGGGGATGTGACTGAATTAGAAAGAAATCTTGAAGGATATAGTATTCCAACTTCCTTTATTCAAAATTCGGATGAGAGATTTATCAAACCAGAACAATTAGAAAAAAAATTAGAGGAATTAGGTGTTAAGAATTTTAGGGTTATTTCTGGAAAGGGAGAAGAACACGCTTATACTGTGCAAGAGATAGTAGAAGCTTCCCAGAGGATGAATCAAAAATATGCAATATCTTAAATTTAGTGAAAAAGAAGGATATCTTGTTTTGAGGAAATGAATGACGAAAAATGATATATGCTACAGAAATGATGGATGGGGGTCTATATTGAAGTAGGTTTTAATGTTATTTTTATTATTTTATCCAAAATTAATAAAGAAGATATTTCAAATCAAATTATAAAATCTATTTTTAGTCTTGTTCTTTTTACTGCGGTTCTTATGAACTTCCTTCCTTTTTCTCTTTAGTTTTCTTCTCTTGAGTCCACTTAAATTTTATTGGTTTTCTTTTTAATTTTAATAGATTTTTTTCACACTTGTTAGAACAAAACCAAAAAGTGCGTCCGCTGTTTTGAACAAATAGTTTGCCCGTACCCGATTTTATTTTTTTACTACAAAAACTGCAAGTTGGCATATTTAAAATTTCATTTAATTAATTTATAAATTAATCGGAAAAGTTTATATACTGTAATGTATTATAATGTGAATATGGAAATTAGATTAAAAGATTTAAAACAAATAGGAAAGGAAGTTTATGTTGATTTGGAATACGATACCAAATTATATTTAAGGGGATGTATAAAAAAGAAATTCTCTAGTTTATCTAATTTTAGTAGAAAACTTGGCTTGCCCGTAGATAAATTTTCAAGAAATAATGACCTTATTCATTTTTTTGAAGGTCATAAAATAAGTTTAGATTTTTTACATAAGATAATATCCCCATTTAGAAAAGACTTTAATGATGATTTTATTGAATCTAAACTGACAAGGCTTGGAGTAAAGAGGAGAGGTGGTGAAATATTAAATCCGAAATTTCCGTTTAAATTTGATATAAAAGAGGGTGTCCGAGTTATTTCTTCTGCATTACATGATGGTGGAATTTCAAATAATGGAAGGCCCACTTATAAAAATAATATGAAGATAATGAGGAAACAAGTTATTGACTCTTATGTTAAGGTTTTCGGTGATTTAAAATATGGAGAGTATGGTCCTTCCATATCTTTCCCAAAAATTACAGGTATAATCTTACAAGTTGTTGGTTTACCCAAAGGTAAGAAGGTCATGAATAATCCCAAGATTCCTAACTTTATTTTCAAATTAAATGATAATCTAAAATCAATATTTTTAAAACAAGCATTCGATGATGAAGGATGTGTTAGAGTCAATGATATTTCTCTTAATTTATCTGTTAAAGCAAATGGAAAACCTTCAAATTTAATATCAGGCTTGAAAAGATTGCTTCAAGATGTGGGTATTGAAGTAAATGGACCCTATATGATTTTAAGATATATTCCAAAAGACAATATAACTAGGGAGAAATGGGCACTTTCAATAGCTAGTAGAAAAGATTTAGAATCATTTCATCATCAGATTGGATTTGATATACAATATAAAAAAATTAAACTAGAGAACAAGTTAAAATCTTATAAAACCAATAAATATCAAGCTAAAAAGAATAAACGATATTTGGAAATCTTAAAAAGTTTTAAAGACTTGTTTAAAAAAAATGGTTTTGTTACTATAAATTCTTTGTCTGAAAAATCCGGTTTGACTTATCATTATACAAAGCAGTTAATATGGAGACTAGAAAGAGAAAATTTTGTTGTTAGGATAAATCCGGATAACTGTCCAGTAAAATTTAAGTTATTTGAAGATCATAAAAAGAACAATTAGCCATTATTGGTAACCCCTTGTGTCGCTATTTATATCGACTCCATAGGAATTATCAGGCGAAGTGTAAGTATTTCTTACATAATGCTGATTAGTTTGATACATTATTGATAGCCTCCTCTGCGTTTTCTTTCTTCTTCATCTCTATCATAAGAACCAGAACCTCTTGGATTGTAAGAATCATTTCCACTCATTTTTTGCCTCCTTCGTTTAACTCCCCCTTTTTACTTGAGTTAGTTTTCTTGCTTCTATCTCTGTTTCGCGTAACATCAAAATATCATCAATCCTAACAGGGCCCTTTACATTTCTTCTAATGACTTTACCTTGATCTCGACCATCTAAGATTTTACATCTAACTTGGGTCACTTCTCCTCTAGCCCCTGTTCTACCTACAAGTTCTTCTATTTTACCTGGAACTGCGGGTGAAAAGTTAACTGCTCCAGATTCAGACTTTTCTTTTTTACCTTCTGAAAAGATAACGTCCTTCTTCCCTCTACGCTTTTCTTTTCTTTGAGCTTTCTTTTCCTTTTTGGATTCTTTTCGAGCCATAATAGATACCTACGGTTTCTATAACTTCTCTCTAATTTAGAAAAGTTCTTTATTCTCCTTTCTTTTCGGAACCAGTTAATTTAGAAATTTCTGCAATTAGTTTTTTAGAATCGCCTTCTTCTGTAACAGCAACTGAAGCACAACCTAATTGTAAGCCAGCTGCAGCTCCTAATTCAGTTTTTGTGGGAACTGGTACACAAGGAATAGACTTTTCTTGACATAAAGCAGGAATATGCATAATAACTTCTTCAGGTTGGGTATCTTGGGCTATAACCACTAGTTTAGCTACTCCACGTTCAACAGTTTTTGTAACTTCATTAGTGCCCTTTTTAATTTTGCCTGAGGAACGAGCTACTTCAACAGCTTCCAAAGCTTTCTCAGAAAGTTCTTTATTTGGTTCAAAGTTAAATTTTAACGGCATTATTAACCTCCAATTTAGTCATTGGTTATGCTTTTTTTAGGAGAAAAATTGGTTTAAAAGCTTTTGGGTGTTATCAGTAGAAGGTTCTTCTATTGTACAACCCATCAAACTAATGGTTAAAATAACTATTAGAATAGTCATTAAACCAACAGATCTTCTTTGTTTTTTAGTATTATCCATATGATTGTAATAAAAACAATAGTATTATATAAATGCTTTCTTATAAAAAATATATTGGGGTATTAGCTAATGAAATGGTATTGGTTGGTGTTGATAATTTTAGCTGTATTAGTTATATTGTTTGTTGTATTACCTAGTCTAGTTGTTAATTTTTTATTTTTAAGAGGTTAGGATACTACTAATTATTGGTTTAAGAAACCTGTTTTTTTAGTGAATGAGTTTTTAATTAACTCTGTTGTAAAGCAAGAGTTATTGAAGATTATGAAATTGGCAGAGAAGAAAAGGCTAGTATGAATTTAATTTTAGTAGATGATATTGAAGGAGTAAAAAGAGCGTTTATTACTAATTTTTACATTCCAGAACAATTAACTCATTATCTTTATACTTAGTTGGGGGAATATTATTTTCTATTTTATTTCTGTTAAGTTACTACACTAGCATTGATTTTGGTAAAATTAAGTAGAATTTGAGGGGTGGAGAGATTGAAATATTAATAGAATAGTATGTTTTTAATTAAGATATGTTTATATTACCATCTACTGGTTATTTATGAGTATAATAAAAGATTAACTTAGAAGAAGTTTTCTTATCTAATCTACAGAAGCCAAGTCTTTCAAATTGAATAATATCATTTACTTTTAATTTTTGGATTAAAGGTTCGGCTAAGCCTTTTTTTATTTTAGAATCTGGCATTATTATTTCTGTTTTGATTAAATCTTTAGCTACAGGTAACCAATGGATCATTTTAGCACTTAATCTTGGGTCTAATTCTGAAGAAATAAATTCTTTGTTTTTGAAATTGAATAAATGCATGAATCTATAGATTTTATCTTTTTCTAAAGCATCTTTAATGTAAAATTCATTTGAAGTTTTTATGTTTCTGAAACCTTTTTTAGGGAAATCAGGATGCAGGGGGGCTTTGGCATTTATATTGGGGGTGTTTTTAATTTTGATTTTTTTAGGATTTTCCACAAAGAAATATCTATTAGAAATGGGATCAAGTATTTTTTTATTTTGGGTGGTTAATTCATCCCAAGTGAGGGTAGATTCAGCTTTTGAGATTCCAGTAGTTAATGCAAAATTGTAAATGGCTTGGGGTAGGAAACCCCGTTTGCGTAAAGCTGCGAGAGTGGTTAAGCGAGGATCGTCCCAACCAGATAATTCTTTATTAGATATCTTTTCCCTTATAATTCTGCCACTGCTTTCGGTCCCTTCCAAATTTAATCTACCTATTTCATAAGTTCTTGTGGGGTGAAGATTAAGCAATTCTTGTATATGGGATTGTAATTCTTTTCTTAATTCAAATTCTTTACTTCTAATTCTAAAATCTACTTTATAATGGCCATCCATTATTGCGTTTTGGAAATCATAATTGGGCCAGAGGGAATATTTCTTACCTTGTCTAGGATGGGATTTAGAGACAAATCTAAAAATTGTGGGATCTCGCATGGTTGTGTTCGGATGTTTTAATTTTATTTTTAATCTTAAGATGCCTTTTTTTTCTTTTAAGAATTTAGACCAGGAAACATTTTGATTACGACAGTTACATTCCAAACCTTTAAAGCGATTTGTCTTGATGTCGTCTTGGGAACAGTAACAAACATAGGCTTTTCCTGACTTAAGTAAAGATTGAGCATATTTATAGAATAAAGACATGTTATCAGAAGCATATTGGAGTTTATCCCATTTGATTCCTAACCAGGCAAAGTCCTGTAACATTATGTCATAGTATTCTTTTTTGACTAAATTGGGGTTAGTATCTTCAAATCTTAAAATAAATTTTCCTTTATGGCGAAGTGCTACTTCATAATTTAGGATTAGAGCTTTAGCATGGCCTAAGTGAGGGTATTTTTCTGGACCGGGTGGAAAGGCTGTGAGGATTCCTTGTTTTAATTTTAGAATTGAAAAAATATCTTTTCTTTTTTTCTTAACAGTCCTAAATTTAAATTTAGCTAGTTGGGTTTTTTGTTCTACTAAGGAAAGAGAATCAACTTCTTTTACAATTTCATTGATTTTCTTAGCTAGGGATTTTATTTTCTTTTTTAATGAAGGTTGTTCTTGTAAAATTTTACCCATAACTGCTCCGGGATTGGCCCTACCATTAAATTTTACAGCGTTTTGTAAAGCATATTTTAAGATTGAGTCCTCTTTCATAGAAAATTCAGAAAGATTTAAGATATATAAATTTAGTGAAAATATATGAAACTCTTTAAATTAAAGGGTAAAATAATATTGGCTCCAATGGAAGGCGTAACTAACATACCGTTTAAGGTTTTATGTAAGAAATATGGTTCCTCCCTGGCATATACATCACAATTAAGTGCGGTAGCCATAAATAGAAAAAGTGAGAGAATATTAAAACAAGCTAGAAGTGTTTCTGAGGAAAGACCAGTTGGATTACAATTATTTGGGAGGAATCCTGAAGTTTTATTAAAAGCGGCTAAGAAATTTGAAAAGAATTTTGATCTAATAGATCTAAATTTCGGATGTCCGTCAAATAAGATTGTTAAACAGGGTTATGGTTCGGCTTTGTTGAAAGAGAAAGATAGGATTTTTGACATTGTAAATATTGTAAGTGAAGGTTTGAAAAAACCATTAACAGTTAAGATAAGATCTGGTTTTAAAAAAGTGGAAGCTTTAGAATTAGTGAAAGTGATAGAGAGGGCCGGAGCAAGTGCAATTACAATTCATGCGAGAACTCAAAAACAAGGTTATTCTGGAAAAGCAGATTGGGAATTGATTAAAAAAGTTAAATCTAAAGTGGGAATTCCAGTGATTGGGAATGGGGATGTTATTGATGAAGAATCTGCTGAAAGAATGTTGAAAGAAACCGGATGCGATTATGTGATGGTGGGCAGAGGGGCGATGAAAAATCCTTTTTTGTTTAAAAGAATAAATCACTATCTTAAAACTGGAAAAAAATTAAAACAAAAAGATAAGTTAGAATTGTTTAAAGAGTATTATGAATTGTGTAAGAAGTATAAAATGGTAGAGTTAAAAAATTTGAAAGTAATTTTAAGTTATTTTACACAGGGTTTAGGAGGTTCTAAGAAGATAAGAGAAAGAATAAATAAGGTTAAAAGTGTTAATGAACTATTGAAAATAAATAATAAATTTAATAAATTTATCATATAACCGTGTTATATGCCTGAGTCACTCCAGTGAATATTAATGAGCTGAGAGGACAAGGCGAGCAAAGTGGGGACCAGGAATGGTTTTTTCTGAAAGAAAAAATTTGCGATGAGTTACAAGTCCGCGTACTTAGCTGGTTAGAATTAAGAGAAATGATGTATCTTTTTCTGCGTTCAAAGAATGCTTCGCATCTTTCTCCATATTAATAATTCTTCCCGATTCCATTGGTATCTCTTTACCTTCAAGATTAAAAATTCCTTTTCCTTCTAAGACATACACGTATCCTTCTTTTGAGGAGGTGTGTTCACTAATATCTGTACCTGCTGCCATACTAAATAAAGTAACTTGGGTCTTATTCGTTTTAAAAAGGATCTTACTTAAAATCCCACCTTCAGAATAATCTATCAAGTTTAAAACATTCTTATTTGTCATTTAATCACCTTGAAGCATAAAGGCACATCAACTATTTTAATCTTGTGTACGCGAACTTATAATTGGATATAACATCGCGATTAAGAGAAGTTCAATTCTGACCTCGAGACTCGCCTTGCTGAGGCTCGAGCTGGAAGAATTGAATTTGGGAAAATTGCGAGCTGAGCAATTTTCCTCTTAATCGCTGTTAGACGACCTGACGACCGAAGAGAGGAAAGTGCAGCGGGGCAAAATCCGAAGGATTTCAAGTTCAGAATTCGGACGTTATCAATATTAACTTAGAGTAGTAAATTAATCAAAAACTTTATAAATGGGTAATTACTGCATAATAGTAACAGAATGAAATATACATTAAAAGATAGGGATTATTTTGACTCATATAGGGTTTTAACAGATGAGTTAAATAGGAAAGGCTTTGATTATGCAGTAGTTGGCGGATCTGGAATACAAGCAACTATATCTGACTTATTTTGTAAAAATCAAGGCACAAATATAAAGGATGCAACAGGTCTAGAACATTTATTAAGAAAAACTAAAGATATAGACTTAACATCTACTAATTCAGAATATGAATTTGTAGAAATGTTCAATGAGCTTCAAGCTTTAAATCCTGAAATATCTGTAGATTATATAAATGAAAAAAGTAGAAAACTTAAGATTAATGGTACTCCGGTTTTTATAAATTACCAAACTGGACCTGCTGATTTTAGGGGTTTGAGTGATAAATTTTATAATGATTGTGTAGGTGAATCTGAAAAATTAAATCTTTCTTATAAAAACTCTAAAGCAGATGTTTATGTAGCTAAGCCTGAATTTTTAGTAGCTTCTAAATTAACTAGAAATGATCCAAAAGATATTTGGGATATTACTTCTTTGTTAAGAACAGTAGAAAATTATTCTACTGAAAAATTTGATAGGAATAAATTAAAGGGATATTTGGAAGAATCTGGAAAGGGATCTTATTTTGGAAGATTTGTAGAGATAGAGAAACAAATATTAGAGGAATAAACAAAATGACTGTAATAAATGGAATGAAATTTAATGAAAACGAAGGCGCATTAGTAGCCGATGAACAAGCTTCTACATCACATGGAAGAAAATACGATACTGCAGAAAAACTTCATGATTATTCAATTAATGGATTAATATTAATTGTTGGTGGAACTGGTTATTCAGATATATTATATGATATTTCAGAAGACAAATTTAGAAAATGGTTTGATAATTATGAGGGAAATGCAAATAAAAGTGAAATAACTAAAAATGGGCCAGAACATTTGATTAATAATTTTAATATGATCATGTTGGAAAAAAAGAGAGAACTAATTGATGGCCATTTAATTTCTAAATATGGTTTATCTGAAAAAGATATTCAAAGAGGATATCGAATAAATGAAAATAATGAAAGAGATCCTATACATGAAAATGTAACAAGAGAATATTTTGAAAGAATTCAAAATCCTGAAAAGAACCTTTTAATTAGAAACTCATTTTTGGCACTTACTAACTGTGAAAATAACTTAAATATGTATGAAATTAGTATGGATTGTGCAAAACCACGTATTATAGCAGATAATTATTGTTCTCTTGGAAGCGGTAGTGATGCAGCAGATAGTGAATTATCTTCTTTCTTTAATGATAAAACTAGGGCAGAAAGATGGGAAGGTGGAATTGAAAAGATAGATGGTATTGTTGCACTAATAAATGCTACTGAAACGGCTAGCCTAAAAAATGTAGGAGTTGGTGGATTACCATATATTAAAATATTAACTAATGAAAAAGTTATAACACCTTCAGAGTATAATACTAAACTTTCAACAGAAATTGTAAAAGCAACAAAAAAAGGATATCTTAGTGAAGAATTTCAAAATGAAGCAATAAGTACTCTTTTATTTGATGGTAAGGGTTTTGAGGGAGTAGAAAAAGAAATGCAGAAACAATCAAAGGATTCTAAAGAAATGAATCTAATGTTGAGAGGTTACAAAACAAATGGAAATAAATAAATCAGAATATGTTGGACTAATTGAAGATAATGTTAAATGGAGTAAATATAGTGAATCAACTAAAGGCACATGGTCTATATTTATTCAGCATTATAAATAATTTTCGAATATGTAAGTCATTTAGACTAGTTTATGTTGTAAGGGGAGAAGAGATAATCTTATTAAAGTTTGAGCATAGAAAAAGCGTCTATAAATGAAAGTGGATATAGATTCTATCTATAGAATTTTAAAAGAATTTGTAATTAAATTTGAAGTTCCTAGTGTGAACAAAATGGGAAGTGAAAAGAGAGATGTGTTTAAAGTTTTAATTGCTACAATTTTATCCGCTAGAAGTAAGGATGAAATAACTGAAAAAGCGTCTAATAAATTATTTTCTGAGGTTAAGAATTTTGAAGATCTAAGAAATAAAAGTTTAGAAAAGATTAAGGGGTTAATTAAGCCAATTAGATTTTACAATAATAAAGCGAAGTATTTGAAACAGCTTGGAGATGAGATTAAAGATGATAAAATTCCAGATACCATTGAAGAATTAGTTAAATTACCGGGAGTAGGAAGAAAAACTGCTAATTTAGTTCTAATTGTGGGTTTTAAGAAAAAAGCTGTTTGCGTTGACGTTCATTTAAATCGTATTTTTAATAGGCTAGGGTATATTAAGACTGAAAATAATTTTGAAACTGAAATGGAATTAAGAAAAAAATTACCAAAAAAATACTGGATGGAAGTGAATAAGATATTTGTAAGTTTTGGACAGAATTTATGTCGTCCCATTTCTCCGCATTGTAGCAAATGCCCAATTATAAAACACTGTAAAAGAGTTGGAGTTGAAAAGAGTCGTTAATATTAAACGACACACCCGTCACATACCCGCGCAGAGTTTATAAATGAAATTTACCTTTGTAAATTATGTTTAAAAAAATATATTTTTGTAATTTTGATGGAGAACATTGTATAATAAATTGTGAAACTTTAGTAAAATCTGAATTGTACCAAAAACAGAAAAGACAGAATAAGCAGGGGGTTGTAATTGGAAACTGATCTCAGAAAATAAAAACTTCTTTAATGTAGGGCCCCATGGGAGAGATAACCAAAAATTTGTGAATATAATTCCTAAAAATTTTTATCTCGATCCTATCTTTTTGGGCCTGTGGATTGGAGATGGTTTAACTTCAATTGATAAAAAAGAGAAAAGAATTAAACATATTGGTTTTGGTAATAATGATATTAAGAATATTCAATATTTTCTTGATTACATTAAATATTTAAAGCTGGGTAAAATTGTTACAAATTTTGTAAATCAAGGTTTAATCTCAAGAAAAGGAACTGGTCAAGAGGTAGATCCCTTTTTACATTCAGTTACTATAGAAGGAAATTTGTGGTTTAAGCATAATCTTAAAAATTTTAAGAATATTTTAGATGAGATTGATAGATTAGGATATTATAAAAGATGTTTTAAAATAAATGATATGAAGATATTTAATGAATTGAAGAGTTTAAAATGATAAATGAAATTATAAAGAGAGACTTAAAGAAACAACATTATTACATCGTGGGCAACCATAGTGCAACTAAAATTTGTGGGTGGACCGGCAAAATGCTTAGAAATGAAGGTGCTTGCTATAAACATAAATTCTACGGGATAAAAAGTAATCAGTGTTTACAAATGTCTACTTGTTTAAGCTGTGCTAATAATTGTGTTATATGCTGGAGGAGTAATCAGATTCCTAATGTAAAGGGGTGGAAAGGAGAGGTAGATAATCCTGAAAAAATATTTAAAGAAAGCTTGGAAGCTCAAAAGAAGTTATTATCTGGTTTTGGAGGTTATAAAGAAATAAATAAAAAGTTTTTAGAGGAAGCTAGAGAAGTTAGGCATGTGGCTTTAAGTTTAATTGGCGAGCCTATTTTATATCCAAAGATAAATGATTTTATTAAGATCTTAAAAGAGAACAAAATAAGTATCTTTTTAGTAACCAATGGTCAATATCCAGAGCAAATTAAAAATCTAGATAAAATTACCCAATTATATTTGAGTTTAGATGCTTCTAATGAAGAATTATTAAAAGAGATCGACAAGCCTTTGTTTAAAGATTTCTGGAAGAGATTAGAAAGAAGTTTAGAATATTTGAAAGGAAGAAAGGATAGAACTTGCATTAGGTTGACTTGTATTAAGGGTATTAATATGTCTGATATGAAAGATTATGCTGAGTTAATTAAGAAAGGGGATCCTGATTTTGTGGAAGTGAAGGGATATATGTTTATTGGTTCTTCAAGAGAAAGGCTAGAAGAAAAGAATATGCCTTTACATGAAGATGTTGTGGAATTTTCCAAAATTTTATGTAAAGAGTTAGAAGATTATGAAATAGTAAGCGAGCATATTCTATCTCGTGTAGTGCTGTTAGCCAAGAAAAGTTATAAGAAGAAGGGAAAATGGTTTACTTGGATCGATTTTAATTCTGGAAACGAATTAGAAACTCCTGAAGTGGGATTGAGTGGAAAAGGAACTTTAAGTTAAGTCTTCTAAAGGTTCTTGTTGGGTTATTATTCTTTTGTCTAGGTTTGTTAAATCTACAAGGTATTGGGGTGTTACTAAAGCAGATTTGAAAACTTCTGGAGAAAAATATTTTAAATCTGGTAGGGTTTTTTCTACATTTATCTCTTTGAAATCTAAATTTTGAGAACATAAACCAAAAGAAATCAAGGTACCATAAATAGGAACAAAAATAGAATGTAATTCCAGATATTTGAAAACAGATTTTAAGGTATTGTAAATTCTACTAAAGATTTTAGGATAGGTTAAAGGTTGTTCGATGTGTAAGGATAAAATACCTTTTTCATTTAAACGTATAGAAACTAATTCATAAAACTCTTGGGTGTAAAGTTTTCTAGATTCTCCTACTGCGTCTGTTAGGTCTAAGATAATTACATCAAATTTTTCCTTTGTAGTTTTTAGATATTCATAACCATCTTGGATAATTAAGTTTAATTTAGGATCTTTAAAAGATTCTTTGTTGATATTTTTTAGATGTTCTTTAGAAATCTTAACTACGTCTGGGTCTAATTCTATTTGCGTTATTTTCTCTATAGGGTGCTTTAGGATTTCTCTTACAGAACAAAAGTCTCCCCCGCCAATTAATAAAACTTTTTTTGGACTTGGGTGAGAAAATAAAGGGAAATGGATCAAAGGTTCGTGATAGAGGAATTCATCAAATTCGGATAATTGGAAATAATTATCTAATCTTAAAATTTTTCCGTAGAAATCATGTTTAAATAATCCTATTTTTTGAAATTTAGATTGAGTTTCCAATAATTTTTCAGCTTTTATAAAAAACCCCCTGGTTTTAGAGTGATATTCTTTTATTTCCGGCATTTTAGAGCAGACATTAAGATTGGGAAAGTAATAGTTGCGTCTGAGATTACTTTTACTCGTTTTCCTTGAGGTTTGATTTTAGCCCAAGAAATAGCTTCTTCTTGGTTCCCCCCAGAATCTGAACCATCAAAATAAGTAGCTGTTGTTAGATAAATAGCGTATTCAAAACCATCTCTGAAAATAGCGGCGTTTAGTAAGAAATGTTTGGATAAACCTCCGCCCAGAACAATACAGCCTGCAGTTTTTTCATTCATTAATTTTTTAGTTAGAGCTTGATTGTCTCCAGTTATATCTATATAGAAGTCCGGATACTTCTTTTTAATAAAAGTAGAAATATCTCCTAGACCCCCGTCTGTGATGCCCGGACAGAAAACAGGTATATTGTGGACCGCAGCCCAATATAAGAAAGAGGTTTCTTTATTCTTTTGAGTGTATTCATTTTTAGCTATGTGCAAGCCAATTTCTTTCGTTATTTCATGAGTACAGAATACTTTGCCAAGTGATTTTTGTTTTTTATAAATTTCTGGAATTAATTCATTTAAGAATCTTTCAAAGTAAAGATATCTTTCGGCCGGAACAAAAATATTTCCGATTCTACCGATAGTGTTTTCTAATAAGAAAGAACCTGAAGCTTCAAAAGTACCTAAATGAAAAGGCAAGTGGGATTTCATAACATCTTCTTCTATAGAAGCAGCAGAAGTAACAATTCCAGCAAGTAATTTGTTCTTAACTAAATAGGTGATTAATTCTCGGTTTCCGGAGGAAATCATGTTTCCGGTAAATGACATATATATGGGTGTTTTTTTCTCTAACATTTCTTTTAGGATGGAAATAGCCATTCCCAAGTTAGAACCTTGAAATCCCATATGGGTATAAGTTTCTAAGAAAGAATCTAAGTTAAATTCTTTTTCTAAATCTAAGCCTTGAATTTTTGGAAATTTATCTAGAGAAAGATAGTTCTTTGGTTTTTTCCCTAATTCCTGTCTTTTATCCCATATCCACATTTTAAGAGTCTCCCAAAAGTAATTTTAATTTAAAATAATAAAGTTAAAACTAAGAAAAATCAACTATGACTTCGAACTCTGTCAGCTAAGATCATATTATATATAGGTAAAATTAAGGGTTATAAATGTTTTGAAATTTGAAACATGGTCCACAAAGTCTAAACTATCCATAAAGTCAAAATCTTAAAATTAAAATAAATAAATCTATATATTTTAAATTCATTATTTTCAATATAAAGGGGAAGAGGAAATGTGACATATAAGTTGATTGGTGACCCATTTATAGAAAATAGATTTGGATATTAATCTATATAACCTAAAAGCTTAAAAAGGGCCATTTCCGATTTTAGAGTATTGCCTAAATAATTGGGTAATAAGTATATAGGAGGAATAAAATGGAAGGAACAGTTAAGTGGTTTAACAGAGAAAAAGGATATGGTTTTATTGCTGGCGATGATGGGGAAGAATATTTCATACATCATAGTGCTGTGGAACAAGGTGTTATCTTAAGGGATAATGATAAAGTATCTTTCGAACCTGCTGAAACCGAAAGAGGAAAACAAGCTAAAGACGTTAAATTGCTTCAAAAAGGTAGCGAAAGAGACGATTTACCTGAAGAAGGCGAAGAAGCTCAAGACGAACCTCAAGAAGAACAAGCTGAACAACCTGAACAACCTGCAGAAGAACAAACTGAAGAGTAAATTTAGCCGAAATATATTCTTTTAATTTTTTTTTATTTTTTTAAATAAGTTAAATTAAAAGGGTATGGAATATAGCATTAATTTTTCTCAAACCAGTCTATTGTTTCTTTAATACCCTCTTCAAAATTAAATTTTGGTTGCCATTTCAATATTTCTTTTATTTTTGTAGTATCTGCTAAAGTATCTTTTGGTTCAATGACAGGCGGTTTGTATTCGGGTTTTATATCTTTGATTCCAATAATGCTTTTTACTACATCATTAACAGAGAGGTTATTACCATTGCCTACATTAAAAATTTGCCCAAAAGCTTTTTCATTATTTGTTGTGGCTGCAAGAACATTTGCTTCAATAACATCCCTTACATATGTAAAATCTCTTGTTTGCTCTCCATTACCATTTATCTCTGGACTTCTTCCATTCAATACAAGATTTATTGATTTCGGTATCAAACAAGCATATCCTCCTGAAGGATCTTGTCTTGGACCATAGACATTAAAATATCTTAAACATATTGTTTTCATGCCGAAAAGCAAGTTATATAATTTACAATAATATTCGCCCACAAGTTTTTGTAAAGCATATGGGGACATTGGATTTGGAATCATTGTTTCAATTAAGGGCATTTTCTCTTGATTACCATATGCTGAAGAACTAGCAGAATATACAAATCTCTTCACACCTGCTTTTTTTGCATTTTCTAAAATATTTAATGTTCCAGTGATATTTACTTCATTTGTTTTTTCTGGAAATTCAATTGAAAACTGAACTCTTGGAATCGCGGTAACATGAAAAACGATTGTAATATTTTCAAATAAATTACCAATACCTTTATCGCAAATGTTTTTGATAAAAAGTTTTAGATTGGGATTATTTTTATGATGCTCTAAATTTTCCTTTTTCCCTGAAGATAAATCATCAATTACAATAACCTCGTATCCTAAATGTAATAATCTATCAACCAGATGGCTACCAATAAAACCTGCTCCGCCAGTAACTAAGCATTTAATTTTTTCCATATTATTTTGTTAAATTCGACATATTTATAAGATTTTGTTTTGTGCGCACCTTCTCTAAATAATTTTAAAGCTTTGATTTGACTATCTTGGGGTGGATGATCAGGGGATGGCTGAGAAAGATTTTGAGAAGTTCGCGAAGCGAATTTGGATGGAGCCTGCAAACATGGAACATACGAAGAGTTTAGAAGTGTTTGTTAGGCGCCCCTGCTATTTTTATTAGATAGTCATTTATTAGTAGCAAATATACATAAATTTTATAAAGTCTTATGTAATACTTTTGAACATGCCGAAAAGAATATCTAATGAAACGAAGGAAGAAATCATGAAATTGTATGATCATGGTAGTGGGTTGTCTCCTATTGAAATAGCTAGACAAACTGGAGTTTCTTATCCATCTGTGTATGGTTTAACTAGGGTGAGACAAAGAGTTAATCCAGAAACAGGACAGCCATTTGAATCACT
>CEPX01048192.1_pt1 | contig 35598 bp, 28 predicted proteins | sample 361361 | NCBI WGS metagenome assembly CEPX01 (sample SAMEA2619974, study PRJEB7988) | marine metagenome | biome: marine biome (ENVO:00000447); feature: mesopelagic zone (ENVO:00000213) & marine oxygen minimum zone (ENVO:01000065); material: "saline water (ENVO:00002010), including plankton...
GTTAATTCTCGAAAGATCAAGATATATGGAAAGTGCCTATGCCGCTGAAGCTAAATCAGTAATCGGAAATATCGATAACGCAGCTAAAATGTATTATCAGACCTATGGTGAATGGCCCAGTGATATTGAAGAAATGGAACGCCGAGGACAATTGGAAGTGGAACGTTCGACTAAACTGAAATGGACATTTACACTTTCCTTTAGCGATGAAGGAGGACAAATTGCCGCTGAAAGTACTGAAGAAATGAAAGGTGGCGCCGGAAGACGGGTTGTGTATGATCGAGATCGTGGCAGATTTTTGGGTTACGGAACAAAAGAAGAAGCTGATTAATCTATGAAAATTGACGAAATGCTGATTTATGCCCTGGATAGCGGGGCATCCGATTTGCACATAAGCACAGGTTCAATTCCCATGGTGCGCATAAATGGCACCATGAAACCCCTAAATATGGATGCGACTACTGAAGAACAGATTGGTAGTGTTATGCCTCAGGTTATGAACGAAGATCAAATCGGTATTTTTCGAAAAGATAAGGAAATTGACTTCTCTTATCGTATCGATGGTAAAGGCCGTTTCCGTGTGAATTTTTTCGAGCAAATTCGTGGTATTTCATGTGTATTCAGAGCTATTCCTGAAGTTCCCAAGAACTTTGATGAATTGGGTATTCCGCCCATTATGGCGACATTGGCTATGAAAAATCGTGGATTAATTTTACTTACAGGTCCTACCGGATCGGGTAAAAGTACCACATTGGCTGCCATGGTTGATCACATTAATCAAAATCGTCAATGCCATATTATAACAGTTGAAGATCCTGTAGAGTATTTTCATCATTCCAATCAAAGTCTTATCAACCAGCGGGAATTGGGAGCAACAACACATAGTTTTGGTAATGCTCTTCGTGCGGCTCTCCGTGAAGATCCCGATGTAATCCTTGTGGGTGAAATGCGGGATTTGGAAACGATTTCCCTGGCTCTAACAGCTGCAGAAACAGGCCATTTAGTTTTATCGACATTGCATACATCCAGTGCAGTTAAAGCTGTAGATCGTATTATCGATATTTTCCCATCAAGCCAAAAAGGCCAAATTCGCTCCATGATGTCCGAAAGTCTTGAAGCTGTCATTGCTCAAAAACTTATTCCAACCAAAGATGGTAAGGGCAGAACTCCTGCCTGTGAAGTCATGATGGCAACGACTGCAATTCGCAATTTAATTCGTGAAGATCGCATATATCAGATTGAATCTGTTATGCAATCCGGCGGAGTGGAAGGTATGCAAACATTAGATCAGGATTTGCAGCGATTGGTTACTCAAGGCAAAATAGATCGCTCAATTGCGGCACAAATTGCGAATAATCCAAAACTTTTTGGATCGGATGTTCTCTGATGAAACACCGTTTCCAATCCGGATTTTCCTTTATTGAAGTCATGATCGGTGTAGTGATTATCAGCGTAGCAGCGTATGGAATGGTGTTAAGTGCTACCCATGCTCGTGGTGTCTTGCGTTCGATAGCTATTAAAGAAAGAGCCGTGGATGAGCTCATCGGTTATGTTGAACACATGAAAGGCCGCATTGCGGATGGAAATATGACTCTATCTGAAAAATCAGGAGACTTCATGGGAGAGACTGTGTACCTTTTTGGCGATGAACAAAATGATGTCAAAATTCCTGCTAAAATATTTTATGAAAATATTACGCCAGTTTTTACTGATTCTATAAGTTATATAGATCGTTATCTACTCCACGCATGGATTGAGTGGGAGGATTTTTCCACACCCAGAACAAAAGTTGTCAAGCGAGCTGATATTGAAATGGTCATGCTGGAGTTTCCACAATGAAACGCTTAAACATATCGAAATGGCAACCAGGATTGATGATCATTGAAATGGTTACAACAATCGTTGTTTCAGGAATATTAATTCTTGGATTAGGATTAAGCATGCGGACAATTTTATTCCATTACCAGGATGACACTGTGCTGAATGAAGTTCGTCAATACGGCAATAATGTTATGCGTGAAATCATGAAAGAAATCAGCTTATCTAGATTTATCAACTTTGATCACACATATAATTTTTTAAGAATAGATCTTACCAAATACGATGATTTTGGTAACCCAACCAATACATCAATTACTGCAAATGCCATTGACGGTATTCTTTTTAACTATAAAATTCCATTGAAGGGAACTCTTGTACTTCCGAAAAAAGGAATATTTCGTAACAATAATCAGCGAAATATTTCATTGAAGAATTTTTATAAAGAAGAAACAAGCGTTGTGAGTTCAAGATTGCAGCGATTTGCCGAATCTACTATTACATTGACAATGGACTTGGAGGTGGAAACTGTCAATGCGCCCGGAGGAAAGAAGGTTGAAACACTTCGTTTTCGACGTAAAATATTTATGCCCAATAAATATATCAGTTTAGCATCTTCAGTCGGTTCCATGAGGCCCTCATTTTGAAGCATTCCTCTCGAGGTACGGTTACACTTACAGCAGTCATTTTTATATTTGTAAGTTTATTGTTAACAGTCAGTTATTTGAAATATGCTATGTCTGCAGCCGTTATGCAGAAATACCGTTTTGAAGAATCAAAAGCACTTTTTCTTGCAGAAACGGGAATTAATGTAGAAGCATTACCGGTTCTGCCAAAAATTACCGATCCCGTTCAAGTAATTAATGAGGGTGTTCTATTTAGCAATATGGGTACTTACAGTGATGTTTATTGCTCAACATTTACAGATAATATGGGTCAGAATATATTTATGGCTCGCGGAAAAGGTACAAGCACATTCAAAAATACACTGGGTAAACCGGTTAGTATCACACGGGAAGCAAATCTGCAAATGATTCCGGAAAGCTTTGCTCATTTCATGTATTTTACAGAATCAGAAGAGCCCGGTGGCGGACCTGGTTTAGGTAGTTATGTCTCATTCGGTGGAAGTGATATATTAGAAGGGAAAGTACATACAAACGGACAAATGCAGATGAGCAACTGGGGCTGCCCGGATTTTACAAATGCCCAGGTATCTGCTGTCCAGGGTATAGCGTATGGTAATTGTGATTCTGATAGCTGGATATCTGCGAATGATGAAGCTGAAAGAATTGGTTTTCCTCCTGATAATGCACGACAGCGAGCTATTGAAAATGCGACATATGTTTTTACAGCCGATGATTTACTTTTTAGAAGTTCCGGTAAAGATACGCTCATTATGACTGAAATTGAATTTGTTGATAATGGATTTATGTTATCCCAGTGGTCTTATCAAATCCCACCTATCGGCGTCGAAGGACCGCCGCCCACCACCTTCCGTTGGGATTTAGATACATCACCTAATTTATTGACGGATCGGCGGATTGCTTTTGATGCACCGTGGGATACGACTTCAGGATTTTACTGGACCGACTCCCTTTTTATTGATAATGAAGATATGGATGGTAACGATATAACGAATGTTTTAGATGAATATGAAGTGGGTGATACGATTTCAGTTTTTGCATCTGATCCCGATTCAAATAAGAATTGGCTGGGAGAGATTATCTCAATTAGTACAAGTGTAAGCGGTGCCATTTTTCAGGTTGCCGGCATTTTTCAATCATTTGACAATGGCTTTGTGGATGCTGAAGAAGTCATCCTATCATTTTTTGCTTCACCGGACAATTCAATTCCATTCAACCGCTTCGCATATTATCACAGCCATCAGGATAACGGTTGGAGCTTGTGTGATACAAGCGGTTTTCATCATTTTGATTTTGAACCGCTGCCGGGTGGTGCGGACATTATGTCACCAACCATGTTCTATTCTGGCGATCAAACAGTGATTTATATCCGTAATGGACAGGTCCGAGTTAAAGGATCAGTGGATGGCCAATATACAATTGTGACTGATAAAGATACATATTACCGCCGCAGCGATGATTTTACTGTTTGGGATAGGGTCTGGAATAATATATGGATTGTAGATGATCTAATCTATACAGATTCAAATACGTTAACAGGTGAAGTGATTTATGGTACACCCAATAGACTTGGATTGTTCTCTGGGTCAAACATTATTCTTGCAAATACAGAAGCAAATGGAGCTCGAAATAGTAGTAATGGCATTGATTTAATTGTCAATGCTGCAATGTTAGCTTCAGAAGGATCCGTGGTGGCTCAATATTGGCAGAATACAATATCTAATGCAGCATACAGTGGGCCAAATTTTGGTAATAACGGAGCATCTTTAGCAGACGGACGAGGTCCCCGTAGAAACCCAACATCTTCTTTTCCCTCATATACAGGAAATAGTGATATTAGAGGATATTTTCGATTTTGGGGTTCAATGTCCCAAAATAAAAGAGGATATATGAAACGTAATGCACCAGGACCATATAACATTTCTCCTGGAATCGGTTATGACAAAGATTACCATTATGATTACAATTTTACAGATTTTTCTATACCGCCGTATTTCCCTCCAGCTTCCAGGGAAGATGGATCTATGGCTTTGGTTATGAAAGCGTATGGCGAAGTCCCTATAAATTCAAATAAAGGAACAAAACAATGATTCTTGGCCTCGACATAGGCAGACAGTACGTAAAAGCAGTTGTGCTCGATAAAACCAAGGGTGGGCATAAGCTTGTGAACCATGGATTACGGCTGGTACCGGAACCAAATCAGACATTTGATCCTGAAAAACTTTCCCAACCCCATTTGGTGATAGCCGTTCGCGAATTGATGAAAGAAATGAAAATAAATCCCAAACGGGTGAAACATTTAGTTACAAGCTTGAATGGTTCTCACGTAAGTGTGAAAGAGATTACAACAATGGATATGCCTGAAGAAGAATTACTTTCGTCCATGACGTTCGAAGCGCGAAAGCATATTCCCATGGATGGATCTGATGCGGTGATCGATTACCAAATTTTTGGTTCAAATCCTAAAGAAGTGGATAAAATTGATGTTGCGCTCGTCGCCTGCACAAAAAAAATATCAAATGCTCATGTTGATCTACTCAAGGAAATCGGTTTTAAACCGGGCATTATTGATGTGGATCCCATTGCAGTAATGAATTCGTATTCATATGTAAACGATCTCCCGGAAGACGGAGCAGTCATACTGTTGGATATTGGTGCCATATCCAGTGCGTTGACAGTCTGGGGTAGGAAAGATATGTTTTTTACTCGTGATCTACCTATCGGAATTCATGATTTTGTGAAAGATCTTGCCGGTAAAATGGATACGGATTATGTCAGTTCTGAGGATAATTTATTAAAAGATGGGGTAAATAGTTTTACTAAAAATGAACCAGATAAAACAGATAGTGGAATTGGTATCGCTGAACGAACTGTCTTTGACAATTTTGTGGAAGATATTCGCCGTTCACTTCGCTATTATGCTAAAACGACAAACCAGAGCTTTTTTACACATTTATATTTAACAGGCGGCGGTTCAGCAACTGAAGGATTAGCTGAATTAATTCAAGGCAAATTAAATTTGGAAGTGAGTGTTTTTAATCCCATGAAATCCTTTGATGGTTACAATGAAAATTCTGTTGTAAACCCAGCTCAATATTCGGTCGCTGTAGGTTTAGCACTACGTGGCGGAGGATTTGACGCATGAAAAAATTTATTTCCATAAACTTAAATCAATCCGAAAGCAGGGAAACAATCCGTGAGCAATGGAAGGAACGTACTCGCTGGTTTATATTCGGTTTAATTACATTTTTGTTGATATTTGTCAACGGTGAAACGTGGTGGATTGGCCGAAGTTATTCCAAATTGATTGAACGTAAAGAAGCTGAAATCAAAGATGTGAAAACCCAAATTAGCGCATTACGTAAAGAAGGTAAAAACTTATCCAAAGAAGACATAATGTCATTAGCTGAATTAGAAAATAACCGAATTCTTTGGGCCAGGAATATGCAGCTCATCGGTGAAATGACACCGGAAGACATGGCTATTACATCAATGAAATATAAAAAAAATAAAATTATTATAGGTGGTGTTGCCGTTGTTTATGAAGATAGAAAAGATTTTGACATTGTTCATGATTACATAAACAGGTTAAAGGGTAACAGACTGTTGAATGAAAATTTTTCAAAGATAAAGTTTAACCAGGGATCATTGAAAAAAATCCGTGAACAGTCAGTGGTGGAATTTGAAATAGAAGCAGCTTTAAGAGTATCGGCTAATAAGAAAGGGAATGTATCATGAAAAATCGTAATAGCATGATATCCTTGATTTTGTTTGGCTCAACCATTCTTTTTTGGTTAAATCAAGGCTGGCTTATTGGTGAAAAACCACTTGAATTAAAAGCGCTAGAAATGGAACAGAGGGAATTGAATGAACAATTAATCAGTGCCCAAATTCTTGCCAATAAACTTGACCAGGTTTACACTCTTTTTGGCGAAAACCTTGCTTTGTCAAAACAGGATTTACTAGCAGAAGATGCATCCATTCCTTTTCTGAAAAATCTTACAGAAACGATGAATAACCTGGACATCACATTACTGAATGTGAAACCCAGGCCCAGGGAAGAACAGGGTAATTATTTGACTACACCTTATGAATTAATCATTAAGTGTACATATGATAAATTGGGGAAATTTATGGCTGAAATAGAACGGTCACCCAGGTTGATTTCAATCAAGGAATTTCATGTTAAAAATGGTATAGAGCGAGTTAAAAGAACTGCAACGGAAGAAGATTTGTTAGAACAGGTGATAGAAATCCGTTTAGCAACTTTGACACTCGTTAAATCCAAAACAAAGGCAATATAATGAATAATAGAAATAAAACCATTTGGACTATTTTAGTACTCCTGAGTGTGGTATCGATCGGAGCAGCTGGTATTATATTATATCCTATTAATAAAAAATGGAATGCTGCAATAAAGAGGGCAGACAATCTGCAGTTTGGCGCAGATGAAGAATTAGAGAGCGTAATTGATTTTCTCGAACATCGTTTAAAAGAACGGAATGCCTTTGATTTTACACTGAAAAAAGAACCGCTTCGATTAACGAATGTATTGTATCTCACAGACGCTCGTGGAAGAATGCTGCGTTATAGAAATACAAACAAACTTCGAGTAACCCATATTATTGATGGTACATCTACCCAATATGCCGGCATTCAATATCGTGGACAAAACTACACTGTCGTTGTTGGCGATTCAGTCGCCGGTGGTGAAGTTGTTTGGATCGATGTAGATGAAGTTGTCATTGTTAAGGGAGCATCAGAATATCACTATCCCGTTGCGGGATTAGCCGAAGAAGAAAATGTAACAATGGATAATAATTCCAGGAATGAGTTTTAAAATGAAAAATAAAATAATTTTACCAATCCTATTTTTACTTGCTACCGGTTTGTTAGCTCAAGACAGTCCGAGTACAATTTCTGCCAGTGAAGCAATTAAACCGACCTTGGTACGAGTCCATGCGGAAGATGCTCATTTACCGAGTATTCTTTCTATCCTTGCTAAGGAAAGCGGTTACAATATTGTGACTGACCCAAGTGTGAATCGACAGGACAAAATTTCTATTCATATGGATGATGTGCCTATCGAGCAAGCGATCAACCTTGTAGTGAGAGCTGTTGGTTTAAGCTATGAGATTGTAGGTAATTCATTCTTGATTGCTGAACCAAAAAAATTGCTGGAAGAAGTTGGGATTACATCTCATGTTGTGGATTTGAAATACGCAGACGCTGCTGAAGTAAAAATGTTTCTGCAAGATTTGACTGATCAAATTCAAGTGGATACTTCAGGTAACAAAATTCTCGTAAATGCCTCACCAAAGAAAATTGCTGAAATAGAGGAAGTAATACGCAAGATAGATCAGCCGGCAACACAAGTGATGTTGGAAGTTCGTTTGATTGAAATAGGTGTTGATGTGGAAGAAGACTTGGGTATTGACTGGTCAAGGTTAGCTCATTATACGAATATTTTTGCGGAAAATGGTATCCCGCCAGCAGGGGTTACTGGTGCAGGAAGTACAGTGCCCGGTTTAGCTCAACAGCAAAATGAAGCCGGAACAGGTGTTATTGAAGATTATGGTGCTCTTCCATTCGAAACACTTCCGGAAAATATGCTTTTCAATCGACTGAATGATCAAAACATTTTTCCTTCCCAGTTTAGCAGACAGATGACAGCGTTTGATGTTACGCTTGATTTCTTGATTAAAAATAATAAAGCAGAAATACTAGCTGATTCAAAATTGGTCACATTAAACGGTCGTAAAGCGTATATAGAAATGGTGGATGTTGTACCGTATATATTGAGTTCTGGAGGAGTTGGTGGCCAGGTTCAAGTCCAAAAAGAAGAAGTTGGAATTAAACTGCACGTACTACCCAAAGTGAATATTGATGGAGATATTACTGTACACGTTATGCCGGAAGTCTCCTCGATATTTGAGTTTATCGGCCCTGATAAAAATATTCCTCGTACAAAAAAAAGAACATCATCCACAACCATCCGCGTTAAAGATAATGAAACAATAATAATTGGGGGTTTGATCAGCAGGGATCTCAAAGATACAGAATACAAAGTCCCTTACTTAAATAAAATACCTCTTCTGGGTAAAAAACTTTTTACAAGCAGTGACATTATCGAAAAGAAAACAGATCTTATTATTCAGATTACACCTTCTGTCATAGAAGCAGGAATGGTTGGAATTACAAAAACAGATGCAATGATCGAACTTGAAAATTCAATAATTCTTCCTGTAGAAGAAAAAGAAGAGAATGAAGATGATGATGCTGTAAAAGAAGAAACTCCTAAAACATCTGAAAAAGGAGAAAGTGATGCAAACTAATATGAAAAAAATATTTTACATAATTTTAATTGCAACAGGATTATTGATTGTCAGCTGTGATGAGAGGGATCCGGCAAATGCTGATTCATCTTCCAGTACAACGTCTGGGGCTTACAAAATAAATGCAATTGCACAAGCTTATGGTTTTGACAATAATGATAATGCTGTAGCTGTAGGTGAGGATCTTAAAGGCCCATATGTGACAACATACATTGTTGCTCAATTATTGGATTCACTCAATCAACCTCAAAAAGATGAAATGATCACCTTTTCGGCGAAAGCGGCCGGTTCTGACATTGGTTCGTTTGATACTCGTACACCCAAAACAAATAATGATGGTTTAGCAGCTGTTCAATTTTCCGATGAAAATGAGGCTGCCTATGATAATGGTACAACACCAACCTACGAAGGTGTGGAAGTAACTGCAGTATATACGAAAGGCGGAACCGATTTTGAAACATCCGTGCGCTTTGGAGTTTTTGATACAAGTGAGGTGGAATTGTGGCCTTATCAACTAAATCTTACCACGAATACAAATGCGATCAAACTCGATGATGGGAATACTAAAGCTGAACTTTCTGCACGTATTAATTCTCGTCAGTATGGTAACCCGATTTCAAATGTTGAACTTTATTTTGAAAGCAATAATGGTCGTTTAAGTGTTGTGAGTGAATTAACGGATTCGATTGGTATAGCAAAAGTAGATTTTTCCGACACCGGTGATCCGAATGAAATTGGTGTTTCTACTGTATCAGCGCGCTATCAGCACCCAGTTTTTGGATTGGTCATGGATTCTGTGCAAATCACCATCAGGGATACTTCTTCCGGTATACCCGCTTATATTCAAATACCTTCATCATACCCGGGTGAAATTATGGTTGTGGGCGGCGGTGGATCTGAATCCACCGATATCTGTGCCCGCGTATATGATGAAAATGGTGTACTGGTACAGACACCATATCTCGTAACTTTTACACTTGGCCCGAATATTCCAGAAGGTGCAAACCTGAATAACGCCGGTATTATTGATTCTGCTTATTCTGCAAATGGAGAAGCTTGTGTTTCGTTGAATAGCGGTGTAGCTCCCGGCCCTATTAGGGTAACAGCTGTACTCATTTTTGACGACTCTGTATCAATTTCGGCCACGGCGATTCCAGTAACAATTGCGACTGGCCCGCCTGCAAATATTGAAGCAGAATATGATCCATTGAACACTCAAGCTGTCGGTGGTGGCTATTATCAGACGGAAGCATCAGCGATGGTGTATGACTTATGGTATAATCCAGTGGCAGACAGTACCTATGTCTATTGGTCAATTAATCCCATCCCGCCCGATACACTCATTGAAGCATTTGTGGAAGGTGTCAGTTATACCGGAAATTCAAATTTAAATGGTGATTCATACTCCGGCCTTGCCTTCACTACCATTATTTATTCCACTGATGCCATAGGAGATATTGGTTACGTAACAGCCTTAACTTTTGGTGCCGATGGAGATACAGTTGCTGTGCGTATCAATGAAGAAGAAGGTGAAGCAACCATGACTTTCGTACCGGGGACGTTGATATTAAGTGCAGCAACTACATACGTAGACTTTACTGCTTTAGGAGCTAATACTGCCCAACTCAGCATTACCGGTACTCTCCAGGACTTTTATGGCAATCCCGTTAATGGTGCACCCATTGCCCTGAATGCCCCGGGGGCTGCAAACATTTATTGGCCTGCAGCACCCATTAGTAACAATGTAGGTACGACGGATGAAGATGGAGTGGTTACTTGGGTTGTTGAATATGATATTGGTATATGTGCATGGATAGTTGGAACAACCGACCCTCCTCAATATGAAGATTTCACATCCAGTATTACTGCGACACTGTTAATTCCTCAGTCTATCACAAGTGATCCAATTGATATCCTTTTAGTCAGAACGCCAGAAGGTCCCTGATTTTGGCTAATTTCAATCCACAATTTTCTAAGCTTGGTGAAATCCTGGTTCATCTTAAAATGATCGATGAATCGCAACTCAATCGTGCCTTGGCTGAACAGTCGAAATCCGGTGAAAAACTGGGTGCTGCATTGATGCACAGCGGTGCGATCACAGAAGATGATTTAGTAACAGTATACGCAATGCAGCTTGGGTATCAGAAGGTCGACGAAGAAAACCTGTTCAACGCTGATCAGGAGGTAGCCAAACTTATTCCCGAAGATTTTGCACGGGAGCATAATGTTTTGGCATTGGCTAAATCCGATTCATCTATCCAGGTGGCCATGGAAGACCCGGAAGATCTGGTCGCTATAGATAACCTGAAACGCCTCACCAATCTTACTCCTAATGTACAGGTTGCTGGTTCCTCTGGGCTCCAGCGGGCTATGGATGAAATTTATGGTAAAATTCGTCAATCTGGTGAAGTTGAAGAAGTTTTTGAAGATATCAAAGTAATTACCGGAGATGAAGATGATGCGGAAGAGGTAGACCTTTCACCGGATAAAGTTTCAGCAGAAGATGCACCTATTGTAAAACTGGTAAACCTGATACTTCAGGAAGCTATCAAGGAAAGAGCCACAGATGTACATATTGAACCGCAAAAGACAAATGTAGATGTACGCATCAGGATTGATGGTGTCTTACAAACGATTATGACCCCACCTACAACATCTTTAAGTGGTTTAGTCACTCGTATTAAAATTTTGTCCAAATTGAATATAGCCGAACGTCGATTACCTCAAGATGGTCGATTTACCATAAAAGGAACCAACCGTGAAATTGATGTTCGTGTATCCATACTGCCCACTGTATATGGTGAAAAAGTTGTCATGCGACTGCTTGATAAAACCGGTTTTGCTTTTAACTTAAAAAGCTTGGGTTTTGAACAGGATATGTACACCATCTTCAAGCGTGTTATTTCCCAACCTTACGGTATGGTTGTGGTATCCGGGCCAACAGGTAGTGGTAAATCCACCAGTTTATATGCTTCTCTAAAAGAGATTAAAGGCGAAGGTACAAATATTACAACGGTAGAAGATCCTGTGGAATATCAATTGGATGGTGTTAACCAGGTACAAACGCACGATGATATAGGTTTATCCTTTTCAGCTTCATTGCGTTCTATCCTGCGTCAAGACCCAGATATATTGCTAATTGGTGAAATTCGCGATGAAGAAACAGCGGATATTGCAGTAAAATTTTCCTTGACGGGACATCTTGTTTTTTCCACAGTTCACGCCAACGATGCCGCATCAACCATTACCCGTTTGCTGGATATTGGTGTTAAACCATTTTTAGTTGGTTCCTGTTTGAATCTTGTTATGGCCCAGCGACTGGTGCGAACAATCTGTGAAAATTGTAAAGAATCGTATACTCCCACTAAAGAAGAGTTGGAAATGGTAGGCTTGGAAAAAACAAAGTTGAATGGCAACAAACTTTTTAAAGGAAAAGGGTGTAGTCATTGTAGGAATACAGGTTATCATGGGAGAACGGGAATTTTTGAATTAATTACTATGACCAAAGAAATACGCGGATTGGTATTTGACAATGCCAATGAAGGAGTGATTCGTCAAAAGGTGATGAATGATGGAATAGCCACACTTCGGGATAGTGGTATTCGCAAAGTACTTGCTGGAGTTACGACGATAGCAGAAGTACTACGATCAACTGTTGAGGATCTTTAATGCCTGTATTTTCTTATTTGATTAAAGATGAAGCCGGTTCTCGCCGCGAAGGTGAATTACGTGCTGACAGCATCGACTTAGCTATGCAAAAATTAGCTGCTAATAATCAGATTATTGTTAATCTGCAGGAAGTGGATACGAGTTGGGATTTTATTGGTCCCTTCATTGATGAGATCAACCTTTCTATTGAAAGGCTTAAAAACCGCATACCATTGAGTAATCTGGTGTTTTTTACGCGCCAGTTAGCAACAATGTATTCAGCCGGATTAACATTAGAAAGATCCATTCATGGACTTGCAGCAGAAGAGAAACATACTCGTTTTAAAAAAGTTTTGGTCAACGTGAGTGAAAATATTCGTAAGGGATTATCCCTTTCTGAATCTATGCAGAAACATCCTGGTGTATTCAGTAATCTCTATATAGCATTGACAAAAGCAGGCGAAGTCAGTGGAAACTTGAATGTTATTATGGACCAATTAGCTACATATTTAGAAAACCTGGATGATGTACGCCGAAAAGTTCGATCTGCAATGACTTATCCCATATTTATGGTTATTTTTCTCTTTGCCATGATGGCGAGTATGTTTATTTGGATTATTCCAAAATTTTCAGAAGTTTACGCTCAATTGGGTGCAAATCTACCTGCTGCAACTCAAGCGATGGTGGCTATTAGTGAATGGATAAGTTACAATTTTGGTAAAATAATGTTTACTATTTTTAGCGTTTTTTTTGGTATATGGATTATTTCAAAAACAAGGCGCGGGGGGTATGTCATTGATACAATCAAATTAAACAGCCCTGTGTTTGGAGCATTAGTAGAACAATCTATATTGAATAAATTTTCAAAAACTGCCGGTATTTTAATCGGTGCAGGTGTGCCGGTTATTGAATCCATGCACCTTATGAAAAAGATTGTTGAAAACCGTGTTTATGAAAACGCTATAGAAGATGCAACAGAATATATTCGTGACGGATTTAATATCAGTACAGCTTTGCGGCGAACAGAACGGTTTCCTGCAATATTATTGCAATTAACAGCCACCGGTGAAGAAACTGGTGAGTTGGATTCACTATTGGATAATGCGTCCGATTATTATTACAAACAGGTAAATGCGTTGGTTGAACGCATGACTACATTGATTGAACCTATTCTAATATTATTGGTCGGGTTGGTGATAGCTGTTATGGTCATTGTAACCTATTTGCCAGTATTCTATTTGGGATCCGCCTTGCAACAGGGATTATAATGGACTGGTTATCCATCATTGCAACATTTATTATTGGATCCTGTGTAGGCAGTTTTTTAAATGTACTCATCTATCGCTTGCCCATGGAAGAATCAATTTGGAGTCCCAGATCTCACTGTCTCCATTGCAATAAAACGATTCCATGGTATCGAAATATTCCATTGGTTTCCTTTTTTATTCAAAATGGAAAATGCGCAGAGTGTGATGCATCTATTTCCTGGCAATATCCCCTTGTTGAAATTATCAATGGATGCGTTTGGGCTGTGTGTTTTTATATTTTTATACCCTTACAAGCGGGGCTGACTGCCATGTTTTCTTCAGTATTAATTACCTTAGCCTGGATTGATTATAAAACAATGATGATACCGTTGTCGTTAATTATAACAGGTATATGTATTATAGTAATTAGTGTTTTTGCTAATTTACTTGTATGGCAAATGGTTTTTTGGGGAGCCTTTGCAGGTGTGCTTATTCCATTAGCAATGATGGGTTTAACGTATCTTTTCACACGACGACAGGGTATGGGTTGGGGTGATATTCAATTGGGCTTGATCATTGGTGCCTGGCTGGGACCGTGGTTTATGATGATAGCTCTTTTTTTAGCAGCTTTGTTTGGAATTTTGGCTTGGATTAGTATTTCAATAATCAATGGTTTTGATCGCAATAGACCATTACCTTTTGCGCCTTATCTTGTGGTAAGTACAATGGCTCTGTTATTCTGTGAGTCTTGGGTAGTACTCTGGTTTGATAAATTTCTCTTATTATGAATGAACAGGAAACGAATATGAAACAATCGCATCTACGCATAATGACCCTCATGATCGGTTTGATCAATATGACCTACGCAGCTGCAGAAAATGATGTTGTTCAAGGTTTTGCGTTGAAATCTCAACTACAGGGAGATCACGTTTTACACTTCAATATTCTCGAATATGAATTGGAAGATGTTGAGATCAATGGGCAATATTTTAAACGGCCAAAGATAGATGGTGCAGGAAAGACGTCATTGGTAGGAAACCCTGAATTACCTGTGATGACTACATTTTATGCAGTTGAACCAGGTAAAACGTACCAGGCTCAAGTTCGTGTGGTTGAATCTGAATTTGTAGATGATGTGAATATACTTCCTTTACAGACATGGAACAATGTTACAACGGATGAAGTGGTAAGTTTCAAACGGAACATAGGTACATATACTGATGTGACACCTTATCCTAAAAAACTGGCAGTTGTCTCGGATCCAGCTATATTTCGTGATCTGGAACTAGTAACCGTTTCATTTACACCTTTCCAATATCATCCTCTTCAACAGAGGTTAGAGGTCATTCGTTCAGCAGAGATCGAATTGGTAGAAACGGGGACGATAGAGAATGAATCCCACCGTCCTGCAAGGCGCTCACGGGTTTTTGAACAATTGTATCGATCCATTGTAGTGAATTATGACCGTTTTGTGAGTGATGAAGAATATCAAAAGCCGTCCATTCTCTATATCCTTCCAAGTAATTCCTCCAGCATTATGTCCTCTGTAAATAATTTAGTAAACTGGCGTCATAAATCAGGTTTTGTTGTAAATGTGACCTCTACCAATACGACCGGTTCATCTGCATCTGCCATTAAGAATTATATTCAGAATGCATATCAAACCTGGAACAATCCACCGGAATATGTAGCTTTAGTTGGGGATGCTTCAGGATCCTACTCCATTCCAACATTCTTTGATAACTGGAGCAGTTATAATGGTGAAGGCGATTTTCCTTACAGCCAGTTGGATGGTACAGATCTGTTTCCAGAAGTCTTGCTGGGTAGACTTTCGTTCAGCAGTCCAACAGAATTAGCGACGATTGTTAACAAGACCATACAATATGAGACCAATCCTTATATGGGTGAGAATTGGTTTACTCGTGCCTGCATGGTGGGAGATCCATCTTCATCAGGAATCTCATGTGTCATTACCAAGGAAGCAATACGTCATTACCTGGAAGAGTTAGGCGGTTATAACGATGTGCGCACAGTATACAGTGGATCATTTCCAAATCAAATGGTGAATAACTTGAACGATGGTTTAACCTTCTTTAATTATCGTGGATATTGGGGTATTAGTGGTTTCAACAATGGTCATGTAAGCGGATTGAGCAACGGTTTTAAACTGTGTGTTGCTACTGTGATCACATGCGGAACAGGCTCCTTTGCATCTGGTACATCCATAAGCGAAACATTCATTAGAGCGGGGACTCCCTCACAGCCAAAAGGAGGTGTTGCATCAATTGGTACAGCAACACTTGGTACGCATACAATGTTCAACAATGCTGTAGATTTGGGCTTCTATTACGGCATCTTCGCCGATGACTTGGAAACACCATCTGCTGCCTTGGTAAGAGGTACATTACACTTGTATCAAACATACCCTTCTAACCCAAATAATTTTGTCAATATTTTTACTCATTGGAATAATCTTATGGGTGACCCAGCATTACGCATGTGGACTGGAATACCCCAAACATTTACGTTGACGTATGAAAATAGTATAGATCGCGGCACAAACTTTATTGATATACATGTGGCTGATAGTGATGGAAATGATATGGAGGGTGCTGCAGTAACAATTTTAAAAGGTAGTGATGAAGTGTTTGAATCAGGATATACCGATGCTTCTGGAAACGTAACTTTGCCAATCAATTCTTTTGCTGCTGGAAATATGTCTGTAACAGTAACAGCTAAAAATTATATCCCTCATCAAGGAACGGTAATAATTAATGATGCAACAACCAATGTCAATATTCTTGCTGGTCAAGTGGTTATTGACGATGACGGAAATGCGCCTTCAAATGGTAATGGTGATGGTATTTTAAATGGCAGTGAAATTATTGAGCTCACAATCCCGATACATAATTATGGTACATCTTCTGTTGACGGATTAACCGGAACTTTAACAGCTCATAGCAGCAATATAACTGTAAATATGGGTACAATTTCTTACGGTAATCTTGATTCTAATCAAACACTTATTCCATCAGATCAATTCGTTATAGAGTTAAATAGTAATATTTTTGAAGGTCAAGTCGTTGAATTAAGATTGACTTTAAATGATGATAGCAGTAATTCTTGGGAAGGAATGCTCATATACAACACTGCTGGCTCATTTCTTGAAGTTGTTAGTGTGAATGTAATTGGCGCAGGTGATGGCGTTTTAGATCCAGGTGAAACAGCTGATCTTCAATTTACCTTATTAAACTCCGGATCTGTAAATGCAATGAATGTGTCGGCTGAGTTAAATACAAATATGTCAGCATTAGATATCATTGATGATAGTGGGGTATGGGGAACTATTTTATCCGAACAAACAAGGAGCAGTGTTGATCATTTTACTGTTACAGCGAATGAAGGTATAATCCCCGGAACTATTGCCCATTTATTTCTAACAATTACTGGGGACGATGGATTTGAATTGTTAAGAACATTTACCCTTCAGATTGGAACTGTTTCTGTAACAGATCCATTAGGCCCAGATGAACATGGTTACTATATTTATGATAGTGGTGATCAAATCTATGCCAATGCTCCTTTTTATAACTGGATTGAAATTGATGATCGTTACGGAGGAAACGGAAATCAATTACTCATATCTGATAATGGTGACAATGGTGACGATGTAATAATTAGAACCTTGCCGTTTGGTTTTAGAATGTATGGTCAGGTCTATAGTCAAATTACGATTTGTTCAAATGGATGGATTTCCATGGGGCAAACATCTATGGAATCTTTTAGAAATTATCCCATCCCGGGGCCGGGTGGCCCATCACCAATGATTGCCGCATTTTGGGATGATTTAACGACACAATCTAACGGACGTATATATTCCTACCATGATGTAAATAATCATCAATTTATTATCCAATGGTCAAGAGTAAGAACATTTGATAATAATAGTTCTGAGACTTTTCAGATAGTACTTAAAGATCCTCAACATTATTTTACACCTACTGGTGATGGTGAAATCTTAATTCAGTATCAAACGTTTAATAATACTTCATCAGGTAGTTACGGCTGGGGACAGGTTCACGGCGCCTATTGTACTGTGGGTATAGAGGATGTGACAGCCCAGCGCGGGCTGCAATACACATTCAATAATCAATATCCTACAGCAGCCATGCCTCTTGATGATGAAACTGCAATTCTCATTACGACCAGGGGGTCGGATATTCGTATGCGTGGTGATGTGAATCAGGATGGTGATTTGGATGTGTCTGATGTGTTGATACTTGTGGACTATATTTTAAGCCAGGAAACTTCTAATTTGAACCCCTATCTGGCAGATATGAACCAGGATGAGATTATAAATATTCTAGATATGATTGGAATAGTGCAGTCAATAATGGGTTATTAATTACCGGAATGAATATTTATGCCTTTTGTTCCTATTTACATATTGAGTTTCACAGCGCTCATTTTAATAATCATAGGATTGTTCGAATTTTGGCAGCATCAGCAAAACCTAGCTGCAATACCATTGCGTATTCATGTTAATGGTACCAGGGGTAAATCCAGTGTTACTCGCCTAATAGCTGCAGGATTGCGTGCAGGAGGATTACGGACTTTTGCCAAAACAACCGGTACCGCTCCCCGCGTTATTGATTCACAGGGAAAAGATCGCATTATTCATCGTTTACGATCCGCATCCATTGGAGAACAAGTTCGATTGATGCGCTTTTTTGCACAGGAAAAACCTGATGCTGTTATCATGGAATGCATGGCTGTACACCCTCAATACCAATGGATCTCCGAGCAGCAAATGGTCAAATCACACATTGGTGTTATAACGAATGCCCGTCCGGATCATTTAGAGGAAATGGGTCCCACATTGGATGATGTGAGACTATCACTTGCAAATACGATACCTTTTAACGGTAAAATGATTGTGGGTGAAAATGATATACTCGAAACGATTACACCCGTTGCAAAATCTCGAAAAACAGATCTAAAAGCAGCGGATGAATCCACAGTTTTGGAAGACGATTTGAAAGATTTTACATATCTCGAACATCCTCAAAATGTGGCAGTGGCGTTGGACGTTTGTGCAGAAGCGGGAGTGGAAAGAAAGACTGCGTTGGAAGGAATGAAAAATGTTCAGCCGGATTTGGGTGCTTTGGTTGTCCAAAAACTGGATTTCGGAAATGGCCCTATCTTATTTGTGAATTCTATGGCAGCTAATGATCCTGTGTCCACACTCCAAATTTGGAATTTTGTGGAACGGCGATATCCTGTGGAAGGGGAAACATGTGTTTATCTCAATTCACGTGAGGATCGGCGTAGCCGCACGCGACAATTACTCCAATTGATTTATGAAGACATTAAACCGGATCGATCCATTGTGCGTGGTCAAAATGTGAATTCAATGGTAAAGCATGTAGACTATCATTCTCCACAAACAAGTTCAAAAGTAATTGAAGAAACACAATCAATGAATAAGACGATAATACAATTTGAATCTCTACCAAAAGATTCACTTTTATTTGCTATGGGAAACCAAGTGGGTTTTGGTCAGGAATTGGTAGATAAGTTGATGGAGTATAGGATCCATGATTGAGATCACCATTGGATTAGGCATTGCCTTTAGCCTGATTTTATCTGAAACATTGGGTGTAACGGCCGGCGGTGTGATTGTACCCGGCTATATCGCTTTATATTTGCATCAACCGGATCAAATTCTCATGACATTTTTAGCGGCGATTGTTGTCATCGGCATCGTGAAGTTTTTGAGTAATTTCATGTTTATTTATGGAAAACGTCGTTTAGTCCTGACTTTGCTGTTGGGATTTATCGCCGGTTATATGTCTCGGAATTTATTTTTCTCTCCTTTGGATAATTTTTCATACGCTGTTATCGGGAATATCATCCCCGGACTAATTGCCAGTTGGATGGACCGCCAAGGGATTGTGCGTACGATCTCTGTTGTATTAGTAACGGCAGTATTGGTGAAACTTTTGGTCATGCTCTTATCGGGAGGACAATTGGATGTCTGATAAAGCATTCATTCCTGTGATCCAAAAAACGTCTTCTTTGGTATTAATGGCGGTGATATCAGTATTGGCATTCACGTTGGCTTTCTTTTCTCGGGAAGTGATCATTTCCGAGACATATGAAACGAAAGTAAACACCGCCAGTCAAATGGAATCAGCCATGAGCATGCTGAAAGATGTGCGCATGGAAAAAGGAGTATTCATCGATATCGAAAATGATCCCAATGAAACAGGGCTGGTCGGAAGCCAATTTTCACTGATCACAACCGATGAAGGTGACATTGATGCCAAATTGACTACATTAGATCCCAATTTTTCCGCTGCCATGGTAGAATTTTTGAATCAAGCCGGATTACAGTCGGGAGATACGATTGCTGTTATGCTCACCGGTTCTATGCCCGGAGCCAATATGGCCACACTTATAGCCTGTGATGCCATGAATATTCATCCTGTAGTGATCACTTCTATAGGCGCATCCCAATGGGGAGCCAATGATCCGGACATGACCTGGTTGGATATGGAGAAATTATTATTTGAAAATGGATTCATTTCTAAACGATCCATTGCTGCATCAATCGGTGGACGAAATGATCAAGGGCGCCTATTGAGCCCTAAAGGAAGAGAATTGATTCGAGATAACATTGCAAAACATGAACTCCCCATTATTACAGGAAAAGGATTAAAAGATAATATTCAGCAACGAATGGAACATTTTGGCAATGTGAAATATAAAGCGGTGGTGAATGTAGGTGGTGGTGTTGCCAGTTTGGGAACCAGTTTTAATTTAAAATTATTACCACCGGGTGTGGTGTATCGTAGTGATATTGAGCCTATCTCACGTAAAGGTGGTATCGAAGGAACGGTAGTCAAATTTATCAAAAAGAATATTCCTCTGATCCATGTCTTGAATATCCAAAAATTGATTGAATCCTTGGGTATGCCCTATGCACCAATACCAATTCCAGAGATTGGTCAGGGATCATTATATGCCATTCAAAAATACGATCTTATAATTACCTTTTTATGTTTTTTGGTTGTGGCTGGGATGGTTTTTGGTGTGGGTTGGAAAAGTCACCAACAAATTAAACAACGAATGATGGAACATGAGCCGGATAGTGTTTTATAGAATTGTATTCTTAATTTTATTCAGTTTTTCAACTCTTTCTGCAGAATTATTGAAACCCACTGCAGGAGGGGAAGAAAAAGAGATCTTGAAAATTGCCGGAAAGCGCCGAATCTATACCGTATTGGATGATGAAGAGATTGTATACCAGGTCCATGGTCCAGCTAGGATAAAACTCATTTCTCGGTATCCAGCTCCGAAAAAAACAAAAAAAAGCCAGTCGTTTTCATATTCTGTTAAGATTGATGATGAAGAACCTTTACAGATCCATCATCGTTATAAATTGCAACGATCCATTCGTTCAGTTCAGCATCCAAATCATTATTATACCTATTCCGGTGAATATTATTTCAATGTGGGGAATGGCGACCATACATTGAGAATTTTATCTGACAAAAGCCAAAAATATCCTGTTCTCCTTCGTGTTATTAAAAAGTACTTTGAAACGGCGTCCAAAGGGAAACGGGAACTACACCCTATGGTGTTTCAGTCCAATAGAAAAGTAATTATTGAAGGGAAGGAAGTCTCCTATTATGAGTTAACGAATGGACGACCGTTACAAGTGGAAATGAATGGACCCAAAACACTTCGTATTCTTTCTCGCTTAGTGTTTGATCAGCAAATGGGTGATGAAGAAACGTATCGTATGCGAGTCAATAGCGGGAGCAAAGTACTGGGGACGTATTTTATTTCCACCGAACAGTCTTCTGCAGCCACCATCCAAGAATTGGTAGATAAAGTACCCGGGAAATGGCGCACTTGTGAAATTGAGATTCCCAAAGGGAAACAGGTCATTTCCATCGAATTAGTGGAAAAGGATAGAAGCGTCCTGACGCGCTTCCAAGAATATAAATGAAATTACTTATCATATTTTTGTTTTCTCTCCTCTGGGGTCAGAATTGGATGAATTATCTGAATTCACCCATCAAATGGACGGCAGGATTGACCAATGGTTATGATAATAATGTACTACGTTTGTCAGACGTTGAGAAAAAGGATGCTGCATTAGATCATACCATTATGGGCGGAGAAGACACATTCGATTCACATTATACCCGTTTTTCATTGAGCGGTATTAAAAAGATTCAATTGAATGATAGGAAAAAACAAATCCAGTTTTATGCCAAAGGAAATATATCCAATTATTCACAGAATGAGAACCGCCGCCATTGGAGTGGAATTCTGAAGGCAATCTATCGCTGGGGTTCGTATCGAAAATTAGAATATTCTATTCGTCATTTGGATAGTTATTATATCCGCCATTATGTGGACAGGGACATTTCTACTTATCAAACAGCATCATGCAATTTTACAGACCGTGAACAGCGCATTCTTGCTTCATATCCCATACAACGACGTTTGTGGGCAACAGGGTTTGTAAGCTATACTCAACGCTATTTTGATAAACCATTTACAGAATTTGATCTGGATATTGTCACCACAGCGCTGAAAGTGAGTAAAAAGATCAATGGACTAGGCACCATCGCCATCGAAGGAAAATATGGTGTGGCAGACAATATTACATTTGGCAAGACAGCCAAAGCCAGCGATCTCGATCGATCCTACAAGCATTTCGAATGGTATATACCTTTTAGCTACAGCCCGGGATTTGGTGTGTTGAATGAAGTAGGTATTTCACTCCGTCGGGATATTCGCCAATATAAAGCAGAAGCCTTGAATGATCCCCTCCACAGCGGCCGCAGCCATGAAGAAGTGAAGTGGGATATTTGGGGCGAAAAGAATCTGACGGATAACTTGACTTTAAAAGGATCTTTACGCTACCGCAAACGAACAACGAGTTCCCAATTTGATTGGGTATCTGAATTAAAAACATTTGACCAGGTTCAGGCCTGGGTCACTCTTGAGTGGGATATGATTTATGACCGTTATTAATAATATTATGAAGCATCTGACTTTACTCTCAATAATCGCTTCCATTTTCAGTTGTATGGAACCCAATACAGAAGACATTTGGACATTGAACAAGATCGCCCAGGTGGATACGGAAGGCTACTGCCGGGATGTGTTTATTTCCGGGGATTCCCTTTTTGTGGCTGCAGGTCAAGCCGGTATCCAGCTTTGGGATATTTCTACCATCACAGCACCCACTTTGATATGGAGCAGATCCCTCTCTGAATTGGGTGTAAACAAAGAGATCTCCCAAGTGGAATACGAACCATCCATCAAGCAATTATTTGCATTGGAAAGCAACGAACGCCCTATCCATTTGGATCTGTCCAAAGGAGATACTGTTTCGGTTGTGGGACAGTTTTCCAGCGAAAAGACCAAGGAATTTCGTGTAAATACGAATAATGATACATCCTTCACTATGTATGCAGCGGATAATGATGATGGCCTAAAAATTACTACCTTTGAATATGATTCCGGATTTGGGTTGTGGTTCAATACAGAAGGAGATGAAATTGCGAGTGTTGGTAATCCTAATGGAATAGATATTTACGAAAATGAAATTGTGTTGACGCTGGATCAATTGGGGATCGAAGCTTTCCACAATGAAGGCGGAACTATCACTAGCAGTTATCACATTGATCTTGAAGGAAATGCTCGTGCTGTGACCATGAAAAATGGCGGAGAATTCTATATTGCCTGTGAGGATGGCGGTGCGTATCGTTTATCCACCGGTTTTTCTGCTCAATGGGAATACATGGTCCAGTTCGCCAAAGACCTGTTTGTGACACATGTGACCTCTAATGATCATCAGCTTGCGGTTTCGTGCGCCAGTAATGGACTGGGTTTATATGAAGCCATGGAGCCCAGCGCTGTGGAGGAAAGGGGAATTCATGATATTGGTTACGTCTACCACAGCGAATTCTCCAATGGCTATGTGTTTGCAGCCACTCGAGAAGGGTTACAGGTTTTAGAAATTGTTGAATAAAGTGACATGATGAAAAAATATGTTTTAATCATTGCGGTGTTTTCAATTGTTTTTTCCCAGGAAACTCTATGGGATAATAATGGGATTCCCATTCGACAGGGTGTACATATTGAATGGCAGCGAACCGTATGTAATGGTGATAATGGATCGGCTATTTTTGTCTGGTCAGATACCCGGAATGGTTCCCGAAACGTATTTGCTCAAAAAGTGAATTCCAATGGAGATTTCCTTTGGGGAGATGATGGAAGTGCGGTGACAAACCTTCCCGGCAGGCAAGAAGATCCGGTGGCAATCACTGACGGAAACGGCGGTGCTTTCATTGCCTGGGTGGATTATCGTTTTGATGATGAAGGGGATATTTTTATTCAGCATGTGGATAATAATGGTAACCGCCTCATGAATGATGATGGCGAATCTTTAGCACGTGTTGATGGTCGTCATTTAACGATTAATATGTGTACGGACAGTTCTGGCGGTGTGTTTGTTACATGGCAGGATAAGCGCAATCTTCTCGATGATGATATTTATGGGACTCACGTTTCTGCAAGTCATAACATCGTTTCTCCCGGAACAGGTGTTACCATCATCGAAATGAATGGTGCTCAAGGAGCCAAAAGCCTGGAATACGCCGGAAACGGACAGGCAACTTTGTTATGGTCCGATACCAGGAGCGGTGCCGGTAATGATATCTACGGCCAGAAGATCAATATTGACATGACAAAGGTGTTTGATGATGAAGGTCTTCCCATAGCTGTGACTGATGAACTCGAGACCAAACCCCGTACGACATATATGAGCAACGATACATCGTTTGTTGTGTGGCAGTCCGGAACAGAATCTTCAGATATTTATTTCAATTTTCTCACCAGCGATGGATTGGTATTTTCAGACCCTCAAGTAGTGTCCACATTCAGTTCCAATAAAAAAGGACCACGTGTCAAACGAAATGGAGTGGGGGATGTATTTGTCCAATGGACCGATTACAGAGCCGATACTACCAATGGAAATCATTATTACCAGAAGATCACCAATGGAGGCGTACGAGCATGGGATGACAGCGGTGTGCAATTGGACAGCTATGGTGATGACCACCACGCTCGATTTGTAGGAGATGCCTCTGGTGGAGCTCACATATTTTGGGAAAGAGGAACCTATCCAGATGTGGACATCATGTACCAAGAAATACAGAGTGACGGCTCATTGGTTACTACAGAGGCGTTAACCATTACAGACGCTGATGGGTATCAATCCATGCCGATTGCAGTTTATGATTATTCTTATGGAGCTTATGTGATCTTTGCTGACCAGGAGAATGGGAGTATTGATCTTCGCACTCAATTTATCGATGGTTTTGTAGAACAGTTTGAGGAAAATGGTTTACTGGCCATGCAGGGATTGGATGGAGATGTGAATTATGTTTCATCATTTTATACCGGTGGAGCCGATGGTGAAGTGCTTTTAAACTGGATCGATAACCGAAATAAGAAAAAATTATTTGGCGGGAAAGTTGATGCCGATGGAATCAATGATTCATTAATAAATGGGGTACAACTGGCCGGATATGAGATACTTGTGGAAGAACTGGAAAATGAACCAGTAAATTTTCTTCAAAATGGCTCTCATTTGATCACTGCGAATTTTGAAGGATCAACTGGCTCCAAGCTGATACGCCTGAATAGATACGATATTGATTTTAATTCAACATGGGGAGATTCAGGTATCTATGTCTATGAAAGCACAGCAGAACAAAGAAGAGCACATATTCTGCCATTGCCATTTGGCAATAATTTTTGTGTGTTCTGGTCCGAGATAAGAGATGAATTTGAATACGATATTTTTATGCAAATGTTCAATGCTGATGGTGATTCGTTTTTACAAGAAGGAGGCGTTCGTATTGTTGATGGGTCTTGGGTGGACAATTATGTGGAAGCTGTTATGGTTACGGAAGATGGAAACATTATGATCTTCTGGGTAGAAGATATTTGGGGCTCTGGAACCATTCGATACAATATTATTACAGATGATGGAACACTGGCTCCAAATGGGGTATCAGGAGGTTATGTATTGGACAATACCGGCGATCCTGAAAACCTTAAACTCCTTGGATTATCATTTGGTGAGTCAGCAATTGTTGCCTGGGAAGAACTGCACAACTTTTCAAAAGACATTTACTTTAACAAGGTCAATCAAGATGGAACGTTGGAGTTCTCTTCATCCGTTGCGCTGACATCAGCTGATAACGACCAATCAAATATTGAAATTATTAGAGGTAATAATAGCGGTGGCACAGATAAGGCTTTAATAGTCTGGGAAGACTTCGCAAATGGTATTGATTTTAATATCACCGGGCAGATCATTGATGTAAACAATATGGAACTAATCGGTGATAATATTGCCATTTGTCATGAAGACCTATATCAGGGTTCACCTACTTTAGCATATGATGGTGATGGTCGTTTTATCGTTGCCTGGGAAGATGAGCGAGGCGTGGATAATGGTGATCCTGTCTTATCTGGAGGATTGGATGTTTATATTCAAATTATAACAGAAGAAAGTCTGCTATACCCAGAAGGTGGTGTTACTGTAGTCAGTGAATATCATGATCAATCCTCTCCGCAATTGACAATCCTTGATATTGAAGATGGGGATTATACATGGCTTCTGCATTGGGTGGATATGCGTAGTTCCGGGAAGGCCGACCTGAAAAATCTTTATACTCAAGGAATAGAATTCGTTGAGTCCAGTATAGAAGATGGAGTTATACCCAAAGAATTCACTGTTTCTCAAGCATATCCAAACCCGTTCAATGGTAATGTGGCCATTGATGTGACTATCGCAGAAGTGGAGCCAGTCACTTTTTCAATCACCAATATATTGGGCCAAAAAGTATTTCAGCAAACGCTACTGCCGGATCACGCAGGATCTTTTCGGATCAATTGGAATGGACGAGATATTTTACAGCGAGACTTGCCCAGTGGTATTTATATATATTCAGTTATGACAAATACTAATATAGTTAATGGTAAGTGTACTTATTTAAAGTAATACATAAAATATATCTCCTGTGAAGATAGTAGTCAATTTCACATTTTTATTATCACTGTCTTTCTTAAATAGTCAGGCATTAGATCCTCGTTACCATACGTTAGATGAGATCAATGATCTGCTGGATTCACTTGATCTTATTGAGGATTACGACGATATTTATCATTTAGAAACGATCGGTTATTCTTCCCACGAAAACTTGCCAATAAAAGCAGTAAAGATATCAGACAATGCATCGACGAAAGAAGACGAAGGTAGAGTGCTTTTCCTTGGGCAATGTCATGCAGAAGAGATTTTAGGAGTGGAAACAGTGATTGAATTGATTAAATATCTCCTCGATCCTCCAGCTGCCGAAGCCCAGCACGTGAATATTCTTCGTCAAAACCTGGAAATATGGATCGTACCCACCCACAATCCGGAAGGGTTGAATGTGGTGCATAATGGTCTGGATGTGAGTTACCGCAAGAATAAGCACGATTTCAGTCCAACTGGCCCTACTCCTAATGGAGTCTTCGACTATGACCCTGCCATCGGCAATGATATCGATGGCGTGGATTTGAACAGAAATTATGATTTTAATTGGGCATTGGGTGATACATTTTTAGAACCGGATGCCTCTGATTATGCTGCCCATTATGACTATTACCGAGGGATGGAGCCCTGGTCTGAATCAGAGATCGTGGCTATCCGGGACCTTGCTCTGGAAAATGATTTTCTTTTTTCTATTGCCTGGCACAGTTCCCGCTCCGGACGCCTTTCTGAGAAGGTTTTTACATCCTGGAATTGGGAGGGAGCAAAATTCCCACCTGATACACAGGAAATGATTATCATCGGTGATGAGATAGCCAGCCGCATCGTGAAAGAAGATGGTGTAGAAAATTATGAATCAGTTTATAGTGGCAGCCGTAATGGCAAGGCTCATGACTGGTTTTATTCAGCTACCGGTTGTTTTCAGTACTTGATCGAGTGCGGAACGGCCAACCTTCAGCCGGATAGCAGCGCCCTGATTGAAGATACCATCGATCGGCTTATGCCTGCACAGATATACTTGCTAGATCGTGCTATCGGCTATAACGAGGATGCAGGACAAATTACGGGCATCGTTAGAGATGGAGCTGGTAATGTACTTGAAGATGTCGAAGTTATTGTAGAAGAAAGACATAGCGATGTGCTGCAATCGCGAAAAACAGACGAATTCGGACGTTTTAGACGAATTTTAAATCCGAATACGTATAACTTCCGCTTTCGCAAGTTTGGCTATGAAGAAACGACAATTCAAGCCATAGCTAACAATAGTGTTGTTTATGAGACCTATATATTGATGACACCAAAAATTATGCATGAAATTTCTTTTGTCTTAAATGATCTCTGGTCGGATGTGCGTGTAAAATATGACAATGGCATTTTTTCAGGTGAGCTTGATGCGAATCTAGCCTTTGAACTGCCTGCAAGGGAATGGGATCTGACTATTTATGTTATGGATGAAGGCTATGATGTCATGCCTTGGACAAGAACAATAGATGTAAACAGTGACACACAGATTATCCCGACCTTTCCTGATCTTTCACCTTTAGAATTAAGTATTATTGACAGCAGCTGGTGGGAGAGTATTTCTGGCTCTTGGGTGTTTAATGAAGGTGCTTTATTAACAAATTCTAGTTTTTTATACAGTAATAGCGATTCTTTGGCTGAATTGTGGACACTGGTATCTTCCTGGCTTGATGTAAATGGTGCAAACCGCATTGTGCTGGAAATAAATCATCAATATGAAATGGAATGGGATCATGATTCCATCCAGGTGAGTTTGTTAGATGCTGACGGAGAAATTGCCAGAAGAGTTTGGAAAGACCAAAACTGGAATGAAATGACCAAAGATTTTGTCTGGGCAAATGATACATCTGGATTTGACTCTATAAAGGTTCAACTTTCATTTGGTCGTGACCAAAACGTGGCTTATCGCGGTTGGCAGATTGAGAGCATGAATTTATTCCACAGTTATGAACAGGATATGTCTATTCAAAGTGGCGGTGGTTTCAACCTCATTCAACTAGGCACGGCCAGTTCAGCTTATCCCAATCCGTCCACAGGAATGATTTCTGTCGACCTGGAACTGTGGAGAGAACCGCTGGACATAACCGTATATAATCTGCTGGGTCAGGAAGTTTACCGGGAAAATCTAGCAGGAATGTCACCTCAACGTCATACCTGGCGATTTGATTTACAGAACCGAAAGGGAATACCGCTAAGTTCAGGTGTATACTTTATTCGTATTGCAGGACAAAGAAAGGAATTCATTCGCAAGTGCGTGTTCTTAAGGCCTTAACCATACTTTCATTATCGTTTCTTTTTGCGGCCCAACCATCATTTCGCGGTATGGAACGCACATCCGTTTTGAATGGGCCAATACCTATGTCCTATCATCATTTAATCTCTGAAGCCTATGATATACCCTTAAGCCTACTGAATCCCCAACGCGGTTCCTATTTGATTATTTCGCCAGATAATATGGAAGTATATCTGGATGACCTGGTGACCTTCAAAATGTCCCAAGGGTTTGATGTATATGTCAAAACATTATCAGAAACAGGCTCCACAGCAGATGAAGTGAAAGCAGCGATTGAAGAAATTTTGGTGAATGATCCCATGTTGGAATACGTCCTCTTGATTGGCGATGTGGATGGTGTGGCCGCCATGCCGTCGTTCTATTACGGTCCGGATAATGATGTGACCGATCAGAAATACACTCACTTACTGGGTGATGACTTTTTTCCGGACGTATTCATTGGCCGTTTTTCTGTGGATTCCATCTCTGAATTGGTTGTAATGATCCGCAAAACTATTAATTATCACCGCCAGCCTTTAGTTTCAAATCCTGATTGGCTGGACAAAGCATTGATCGTCGCCGGGAATTACAGCAACACGGTACCTATTCCCATTACACCAAAATGGACTTCATATTGGGTGAGAGATCTATTATTAGATGAAGGATACACTCAAGTGGATACGGTATTTTATCCCCCGACGCAACAGGGAGCATCATTGATTCAGAATTATATCAACAGTGGTGTGGGCATTGTGAACTATCGCGGCTGGGGCGATGCAAACGGCTGGCATTATCCTGAATTTCACGTCAGTGATGTGGCTGGTCTTAACAACGGCTGGATGACGCCGATCTTCACCAGTTTTGTCTGCAATTCGAACGATTTTGCCAATAATGTAGATCCTTGTTTAGGTGAAGCATTGATCCGGGCCGGGACACCATCTAACCCCAAAGGCGGAGTAGCAATCGTTGGGCCTTCTGACCTCCATACCAGCACAAAATACAACAATGTGATCAATGCATACATGTATGACGCCATGTTGGATGATGGAGTAGTGGAACTTGCTCCAGCGGTAAATGCTGGACTTTTAGGACTGACCCATGAATTTCCTAATCTGGATGAGCCGGGAGAAGCCCAGGAATTCTATTTTCATGTCTACAATATTGTGGGGGATCCTTCTATCTCCATGCACTTGATCGAACCTCACACATTTACAATTTCAGCTGAAGAATTATCAATCATGGATGGTTATTTGGATATTTCAGTATTTGATGAAAATGGGGATCCAGTAGAAGAAGCTTATGTATCCGTCATGGTAAATGACAGCATTTTGTTCAAAGGTAATACAGATAGCGATGGGCAGATTGAAGCAACTATTTCAGTTATCGACTTATCTACCATTGATGTTTATTCTAACAAAAATGGTTTTGTTCAAGGTCATTCTGAAGTAGCCGTTTCCAGTGTTGGAAATGACCTTGCTTTAATTGGCTATGAATTCGATGATGGTAATGAAAATGGCATAATTGAAGTAGGGGAAATAGTTGAAATTTATCCTATCATTCAAAATGTTGGAAATTCAACGAGTAGTTATAGTGGAACTGTGAATGTGGAAAGTTCTGATAATTGTCAGATCATTTCATCGGATATTGTCATTCCTGCTTTGGTTAATGGTGAAACTGTAACATTGTCATCACCTATAACTGTAAGATCAAATACAAAAAACAGTGATCATGTAAAGCTGAAAATTGATGATGTAACAGAAGATTGGAGTTTTGAATTTGCTATTCCTGTTGAACCATTAATAATTGATGTTGACTTTTATGATGATTATATAATTGGTGAAATCGTAGCACCGCCTTTTCCATTAATAATTACTAATTATACAAATACACAACTGGGTGGATTACAACTTTATTTGACTCTATTAGAAGATGGAACGACTTATTCACCATCAGATACAACGTCCACATTTTCCATTGCCCCCTATACAGTATCAGAATCATTTATCTATTATGGCGTTGGTGTAGGTGATGCTTCTCATGGCAGTTCGATCAGTTACATATTAACGATCAAACAAGACACAGTTGAAATATTTTCTGAACAAAAAGAAGCACGGGTATATGCCACAGATAATCAACCTGTAATTCCGACTTGGTACGGCTACTGGGCTTATGATGATTCTGATACAAGCTATGCTCAATCACCTGTGTACAACTGGATCGAATTAGATCCGGCTTACGGCGGCAGTGGGGGCACGGAATACAAGCTGGATGACGATGACCATGTGAACGTGGAACTGCCTTTTGATTTCCAGTATTTCGGCAGGACCTACGATGAAATGACCATCAGTTCCAACGGCTGGGTTTCGTTTGAATTATGCGAGATCGATTATTTTTACAATTATACCATTCCCATGGCTCTTGGCCCCAAAGCACTGTTGGCGCCATTCTGGGATGACCTGGAAGTGATCAATAATGATTCCATACGTGTTTATACCAAGCACGATGATGAGAATGGTCGTTTTATCATTGAATGGTCCCGGGCGCTGAATGGTTTTGACGAAGTGACGGAAGAGACCTTTGCCATTCATCTCTACGATCAATCGTCCATGCCCACTGAATCAGGCGACGGAGTAATTGAATTTCATTATTTAGAGATTGCGGATATTGATGCGGACAAAAATTATGCCACGGTGGGAATCGAGGCTTATAATAAGAATGAAGGCATTCAGTATGTGTTTAATAATGGATATTCTCCCGGGGCAGCAACATTAGAAAATGAACGAACCATCCGTTTCACCACGGAAGCTCCAGAGAATTATGTCTCACCATTAGGAATAGAAAATGAAAATCTGCCGACCGGTTTTCAATTACTCCCGGCGTATCCCAACCCATTCAATCCTATAACGACAATTCGCTTCCAATTACCCATAGCATCTGACGTGAAAATGACTGTTTATGATATTCTCGGCAGGGAAGTGGATGTGTTGTTCCATGAGTATAAAAATGCCGGAACTCATTCTGCCAAATGGAGTGGAATAAACAGATATGGACAAAGTGTCGCCTCGGGGACATATTTTGTTGTTTTGAATGCCGAAAATTTTCAGCAGGTACAAAAGATATTATTGATCAAATGAGTATAAAGATATATTCAACCAGCTGGTGCGGTCCCTGCAAATTCGCCAAAAGACTTTTAGATAGTAAGGGTGTATCCTATGATGAAATTGATATTGAAAAAATAGGAATGTCTCGAGAAGAAATGGCCGGTTTAACCGGAGGGATGTCCGTACCCCAGATAGTTATCAACGATGAGCCCATTGGCGGCTTTGAAGATCTATGGACGCTGGATCAAAACGGCGAGCTAGATCAAAAGCTTACTAACTGAATTATTTCAGCAGCGTTACCTTCTGCCAGCTTTCCATTCCACCTCCATTTAACCTGACAAAATACGTCCCAGATGGAACTGCTTTTCCATTCATTGCTGATCCGTCCCAAGTCAGTATGTGAGAACCTGCATTTAATTCTCCATCATACAACGTTTGTACCAGCCGGCCTTGAATATCATAGATATGGACTTGAATTTTCTGGTCTGCTGCCAGATCAACATTGATATTTGTTTGGGGGTTGAATGGATTTGGATAGGCATTCGAAACTGCAAAATGTAACGGTATCTCCGGATCAGTTGACAACGCTCCATCTGTAAAAGTAAGGGTATAGTCAAAATCACTGCCGGCATCGTTTTGACTCACTACGACGAAATAAACTTCCGTGGCGTCCGTTGGATCAACATTGATGGGACTGCCGCTCCACACAGTCCAGGCATTGTCTTCATAGTTCATGATGGCGTGTAGTTCTAAATATGAATCAGGGCCATCATCATTGGTCAAAGTAGCCAGCACGGGATCAGCTGAATTCAATCGAATATATTGGGCGGCATTTTCCTGGAGATTTGTACTTGTTACAGTTTCATCCGTACCGGCACTGTATGATACCGTACTGAATGTAGATGGAGTAGAACTGTATGAAGCGGCTTCCTCATAGTCATAAGGTGCTGCTTCAGAAGAAGAGGACATGATTCGGTTGGCTACGGACATGCCATTGAGCATATCAGCGAAAGAAGACCCTAAATCATTAAATGCTTCATCCAGTGTTTGAATACTGTATTCACCATAATAGCTGTCATGGGTAATACTCTGCTCCCAGAATGTACGGATCGCTTCTTCACTCAAATGTGAATTCACGTACTCAAAAAAGATGAAAGAACCATACCATCTATTGCTCGAGTCCAGATTCAGGGATTGATGAGGTGAATTGAACCATGATGACATGTATTGATAGCAGTCGTTTACATCATCATAAACCATTTCTTCCATTTGCACAGCAGTAGCCTCACTGACCCAGGTTTCTTCCCAGCCATCATAGCCCATTTGCACAGCGTGAAAATATTCATGAGCTGCGGTTACTTGAATTGCTTCTAATTCAGTATTTGGAAATCCGTTGTAATTATGTCTCATGACCATATAACTGGTAAAGGCATTTACTTCATTTACGCCTGAAGAATGTTCATTATTGCCAGTATTATTGTTGGCATAATATTCAGGTTGAACATACCCGTAAACACCTCCTCCCGCATTGCGGACATATACATCATATGCACCTGAACCGCCATTATCATTGTTTGCTGAATACCAATCATCACTGGGCGGTTCAGTAAAGCTGTTAAATGTCAACTCAACTGCAACGACATAATTCAATTCTGCTGACATCTGCTCAATGTAATCCGGAATTGAATTACTATTTGTATCTGCAGTACTTACAGCATTACTGCCGGTTGTCGTATAGTGAAAGCGAAACATCCCATTATCATACGTTTCGTCAAGGCCGCTGGCTTCCGTCCGTTCATCAAGAGACGAACGATTTACGATAGGTCCATCAAAATTAAAACCCAAGGATCGTAATTCATTTTTCATTTCTTCAGGAAGACTATGGCCGTATCTGGCAATAAAGCGCAGATCATCACTGATATGCCGTTTTGAAGACTGATTTGAAAAAACCTGAATGATTTCCTGTGCTGATTGGACTGCCTGTGGATGAGGTTCAGCTGATAAGCATCCCACAATAAATATTATAGCTAATATACGTTTCATGGCTTGATTCCTGGTTTGAGTGGTTTAGGCGGCAATGGTTTGATCCATTGTTTTAAATGTTCTTGTGTTTGAGGGCTTAAAGTTGGAAAAGCTTTTTGGACCTTTCTTATGATGGGTGTTGCGTCGTGCTTCCCCATAGTTCCATTATATCTTTTTGGTAAATTTTCCTGTGCGAATACACTATAGGTCAGATATGTATAAAATTCGTTATCTGTTAATTTTTTATTGCTGTAGTCAGATTCAAGTTGTTGCATGACGGATACATTTTGTTCTCTATTCGTTTGCAAAGATGAACAGGCAAACAAAAATATGCTTAACAATAGAAAATTAATTTTCATCATCATTCTTTTTATATTTTTTCATCCGTCGCTTGTACAAAAATAAACGAACAAAAAGACCCATTAATAATAAACCGGCTATATAAAATAAAGCATAATAGGGCAGAAGTTCAATCATCTTTATTGCGTCAGTAAATCGTAGAAATATGTGCCAGCCAGAATTATCAATCCTAATATGAGTTCAGTATTTTTTCTATCAGATCCATCTCCGGAGATGACACCGCTGATGGTTAATGCTCCTCCAGTAAGATAAAATACGGACCTTAAATGAGAATTCAATTTATATCTGGAATATATTTTTGATTTATTTTGATCCAAAAATGCAACAACTGTCTCTGAAGGATAATATAGCGCTGCAATAATAGTATGTTTATCCTCGGAAAGATAAAATTCATAGTTCTCTATTTTTTCTTTTAATCGAAGAGCAAGTTGAGTGGATTCTTCTGCATTCGTGTTTTCTAAAGCAATAACAGGTTGCAGTAGTTGCATTGATCGTAACTCATTTGTATCACCTTGAGCGTGGTGAATAGTCATATAAAACCAGTCCTTATTAACCCAACCGGTTATATTTTCAATTTTCAACGGTAATGACGATTGCAATGTTAAAAAAACACCATTTTGTTTTACGTCTATGCGCAAGTCATTGAGCAATGTTTTATCTTGTCCATTACTCATACCAATGAGTATTAAAAGTACAATAACCGTTTTTGTAGTGAACATCTTTCTGATCATATAAAAGAAACTTAACATAAAAAATAGGGACAAAGAACAAGATTATCTTTTAAAGAGATTGTAAATTTCGCACCCCTAAAAATGACAACTTATTAAAAGGAGAAAAGTTGAATAAAATACTAATGACCTTATCCCTATTTTTGGGAATCATTTTCAGCCAAGATTATGAGATTGAAAATATTCGTCCCATTGCTCACCTTGAATTAGGTACATGTAATGATATTTGGGGCTATACGGCACCGGATGGCCATGAGTTTGCATTAGTTG
>CEPX01134466.1_pt1 | contig 35519 bp, 62 predicted proteins | sample 361361 | NCBI WGS metagenome assembly CEPX01 (sample SAMEA2619974, study PRJEB7988) | marine metagenome | biome: marine biome (ENVO:00000447); feature: mesopelagic zone (ENVO:00000213) & marine oxygen minimum zone (ENVO:01000065); material: "saline water (ENVO:00002010), including plankton...
GCCTTATCAGAAGTGGACTGGAACGAGATAGCAGAGAATATACTAGCAGATAGTTAATTAAATAAGCCGTAAGCCGAAGGATGAACCGAAGCGAAAGGCGTAGCACGAAGTGAAACGAAGGAGTAGAGATAATGTCAAGGGCAATATGTGAAAACAACCATGTATATGACTGGAGAAATAAGCGGGGGTATCGCCTTGCTGATTTTCCTTGCCCAGAATGTGGCACGAAGGGTAAAGCTGTCCGTGATTACAGATTAGCCAATAGTTTGCCCATTGCAAAGCCTAAACAAGCCTAGCTCATTTACTCATCATAAGGAGGTATAATATGGATAATATCGTTGAGGCACTGGATAATCTACGACTGTCAACTACTGAAATTGCCCGCCAGACCGGGCTGAGCAAAACTGTCGTATCCCGTCATAGGAATAATAAACGGAGTCCAAACTGGCACTGTATACAAATGTATATTAAAGCGTTCCCTGAAATATTGAACGGAATGAAGGAGAAGAAATGACAATCGCTTGGGATTATCTTAGTAACGAGCAGAGAGCACAGCTTCTACATTTCCGACCAGACCTGAAACCCGATACCTGTAAGAACTGTGGGAGTCAACTACTAGATGATAATGATTGCTTGCGGTGTATGCACTGTTCCAGGCCCCATAATTACAATGGTGAGCTGATAGAACACCCACAAGGCAGACCAACTTCAGGAGGACATCATGCAAAAAGGAGTTTACGATAAGATGAGGAATTTAAAGTTCCGAGTATGGAACGACAAGGCAAAGAAGATGTATATTCCCGACCACATAGCTAACGATATTGATATGGAGAAGTATCAAGTTATGCAGTTTACGGGGCTTCTTGATAAGAATGGCAAGGAGATTTACGAAGGGGATATAGTTAAGATTGGGTCAAGAAACAGGCAAGTATTTATGAGGCTGGGCTGTTGGTTCGCAGAAATGGGGCAAGAGCTTGGTTATTACGAAACTGACAAGGTGGAAGTCATCGGCAGTATTTGGGAGAATAAGGAGCTACTGAAATGAAGGAAGGTGATATTTTACTAGCACAGATAAAGGGTAGGGTTATTCAACTTATGATGAGAAATTACCGGCCGCCGTGGTGGTACTGGCTTGAATACGGGATGAATAAGAATTAAAGGAGTAGACAATGGCTGAATTGTCTTTACGCATTAGAGAAGAAGGACGGATAGCTGAACTCACCAGAGCACGAAAGTATCACCGGTGCAGTGAGTGCCAAGAACTTATCGAGAAGGGTAGTCAATATTATGCAATCACCATCGGTGGTTCTGGGTTGGGGAGTATTAAGTTTCCAAGCCGAGTCCATCGGGATTGCCTAACGGCTTACTTTGAGAGAGTCAAGCGGAGTCGTAAGTTATGAAAAGAGGGAAGCACAGAAGTAGTCAGAACGGAATGAGACGGTGGTGTCGGTTAGACCGCTGTTTATATGAGGACATTAAAAGAATAGCAGAGAGATTAAAGATTAAGGAGGCAGAATAATGGAAGAAAGCACATCACTTACTTTACCAGATGAGTCAACTTTTATAAGGGATATGACGGCTGTAAACCGCTTTCAAAAGGTAGTACACAGCAATATGGTGGAGGGACAGGATTATGGGGTTATCCCGGGGACCAATAAACCAACCCTATTGAAACCAGGTGCCGAGAAGATTGCCAAGTTGCTAGGATTGGCAGACCAGTATGAAATCGTAGACCGGCAAGAGGATTGGAACAAACCATTCTTTAGATACCTGATTAAATGCTCACTCAACAGCGTAGCTCACGGCACGACTATCAGTGAAGGATTAGGGGAATGTAACAGTATGGAGGGCAAATACCGATGGCGAGAGTCAAAGCGGAAATGCCCTCAGTGTGGTGCCGAAGCTATCATAAAAGGGAAAGAACAATATGGCGGTGGCTGGATATGCTTCAAGAAAACTGGGGGATGCGGGGCGAAGTGGGAAGACGGAGCTGAGGAAATCGAGAGCCAATCAGCGGGGCGGGTTGAAAACGATGACATTTATTCTCAAGTCAACACTATATTGAAGATGGCTAAGAAGAGAGCCCTAGTTGATGCTGCTTTATCTGCTGGCAGACTTTCCCAGGTATTCACTCAAGATATGGAGGACTTACCGACAGAACCAGAAAAGTCCACTTCGACAACTAAGGCGAAGCCTATCCAGAAGTCCTCAGATGAGCAAGAGACCCCTTCAAAGGAAGAACCAATAGGAGAGTTCAAGAATGTAGGAGAGCTACTGACAGAATGTAATAAGAGAGGTATTCAAAGACAACAGGTTTTAGACTTTATCGGTGTGAAATCTTCAAATGAGATAGAAGACTTGCAAGGGGCTTGGACTATGATTTTGAAAGAGTTAATAAGAGTAAAAGAGAACTAAAGGCTTGACAGACTCTTACCGCTAGGTTATACTATAAGGTAAGGGGGAGATATGAAGATAGCATTAACAAAGCTCAATTGCAAAAGATGTGGTCACTCTTGGTATCCCAAACAACTTGAAATAAGGATTTGCCCCAAGTGCAAATCACCTTACTGGGATAAAGAGAGGCAACGATAATGCCACAACTAGGTGAATTAAGAAAAGCTAGGGAAGTGGGGCATAAGGGAACTTCCAAATATATTTGGAACGCTTGCCTCGATTGCAGGAAGGAGCGATGGATTAAAGCGACAAGAGAACAGCCTACAAGCCAACGATGTCGCTCTTGTGCTCTCAAGCATTTCAGGCAACCAAACATAGGTAATAAGCATCCTAGATGAAAGGGTGGGAGGAAGAAAAACGAACACGGATATGTGCAAGTTCGTTTATATCCTGATAATTTCTTTTATCCGATGGCAACTAAAGAAGGTTATGTTCTTGAACATCGCTTAGTAGTAGCGAAGGCATTAGGGCGTAGCCTTCATTCGTGGGAGATAGTCCATCATAAAGAAGGCTACGCTAAAGACGACAACCGATACCCTGAAACTCTACAACTTGCTCAAGAGATGCAACACAATCAAATCACTACTTTTGTAAAACGGATTAAATACCTTGAAGGCAAGTTAATTAAAAACCAGATTGAATTCTAAAACATAGATGATACAACTAGAACTCATAAAGGATAAATAGGCTTGCTGGGGTGAGGAGATGAGCCGACCATAGTAGGACGGTACAGGTGAAGGTGCTGTTAAGCCAAGCTGAAATAGGGCTTGCCCATGACAGAGAACACTGGAACTCTTGGGAGGGTAGGTGCATAGGAAGTATGCGTGTAACCCCACAATTGGAGGTAATCAATGGACAAGAAAATACATAATCCAGTAACAGGCAAGGATTACCTGAACCCACTTGGGAAATTCCCAAATCAAATGACGCAATGCAAACCTTAATGATTGAAGAGGCTCTGCGACACAAAAAGAACGGATACATCCACTGCGAAAGTAATATGCTCAAGGCTAACTGGAAGAAAACAATAGGGTGATTAAGGGATGAAGAAGTATCAGATAATATTAGCTGAAAGGAGAAGGGTATGGAGGTTATTGGTTGTCTTAAATTGATGGCTGCGGTCTTTGGTAGAGAATGTATTGAAGAAATCACAAAGAATTGGCTGAATGGGCTTAGACCACGAGAGCAGGAAATAATTGAATTAAGATTTGGATTAAAAGAGAATGATAAACCCCGAACTTTGGAAGAAACAAGCAAGGAATTTCATGTTACAAGAGAACGCATACGGCAAATTGAGAACAAGGCATTGCGTCATATACGCTTGACTATTGGATTTCACAGGTTCTTTTATAAAACCTTTTTGGGGAAATGAAGTAGCCAGTGACATTAAGTTAGGGTGATTAAATGAAATTTATAGAAATGTTTGCAGGTATAGGGGGATTTAGATATGGACTCGAAAAAGCGAATAAAGGTAGTGGGCAACTTGGGGCAGGGTCACGAAGCTCAGAATGTTCACGACCCATCAGGAATAGCACCAACAGTGAGGGAGATGCACGGCAAGGTGACAAAGATTATTACCGATGTGTCTGGGCAAACGACATTGACAAATACGCCTGCCAAGTCTACCGAAAACACTATGAAGAAGTCTGCGAACAAGACATCAGGACAGTTGACACTTCTATCATACCAGAACACGACCTCTTGTGTGCGGGATTTCCTTGCCAAAGTTTCTCTATTGCTGGGAAGCGAAAAGGATTTGAAGATACTAGAGGCACACTCTTCTTTGAGATATGCCGAGTCATACGGACTAAAAGACCTGGCTATCTACTCCTTGAGAATGTCAAAGGACTCCTCTCCCACGATGACGGAGCTACCTTCCAAACCATTATCAGAACGCTGGATGAACTGGGGTATGACTGCCAATGGCAAGTGCTTAACAGCAAGGATTACGGTGTCCCGCAAAACAGAGAAAGGGTGTTCATTATCGGACATTCTAGAGGACAACCCCGACCAAAAGTATTTCCTATCGGAGAAGCAGACAAAGTATATCCAGAAACAGATGAACAAGTCAGCCACGCCATTGACAGCAATTATCACAAAGGATGGCTAGATAACCAGCAGAGAACAATGATAAGAAGTGTAAATGCAGTCAATAAAGACAATCCAATGTATGGTCGTAATAACCTGACCCCTGAGATTTCGTCTTGCCTGAATTCTGTTGATGCTATGGGGGTGCAGATTGAAAATAGAATAAGGCGACTAACACCAATAGAATGTGAAAGGTTACAAGGCTTTCCTGATAATTGGACTCAAGGAATATCAGATACACAGCGATATAAATGCTTGGGTAATGCAGTCACCACCAATGTCATAGAAGCTATAGGTAGGCAACTAAACATTTAGGGTGATTAAGGAGGGTTAGAATGAGAGATAAGGTAATAAGCATACTCCAACACGGCAGGGACAAGGCCATCAGAGGCAGTGAGATAGCTCACAGGTTAGGTTGCAAGAATGATAGGCAGGTGAGATTAGCTATCCGGGCTTTGATTGCTGAGGGCTACCCTATCGCTTCAACCACCGAAAGTCCTTTCGGTTACTTTATCGTTACAGACAAACAGGAAGCCGAAGTATATGCTCAGACATTACGCAGTAGGTTAATAGAGGACGCTACTCGGAGGCGAGATTTCCTGAGAAGTGCTGGACGGCATCTAGAGAAAGTAACTCAGGGGAAGTTAATTTGATGGAATGGTATTACTAAATCCTAGTCTTTATAGGGCTGGTTATCAGCTATCTTTTAGGATACGCAGCAGGGTATATGGGAAGGAAAGGCTATAAGTAGGACTTGACAAATTAGACTGAAGTATGATACAATCTTGTATTATGACTAAGCTGATAGTTGATACAGCAGAAGTATACGATACTAACGAGGCTGCTCGCCTACTCAAAATTGGATATGCTACTCTTTACCGATGGATTAAGGATGGAAAGTTAATTCCAATCAGAATAGGTGGTCGAACTTTCATTCCTAAGTCTGAGATAGAGCGAAAGAGAAGTAGATAAAATGGCTCTTAATTTGACACGGAAGCGTTACAAGAAATTGAAATCCTTTGTCTATCTGTTAGACAGAGGGATATGTCATATTTGTTCTAGGGAATTATCTTACAAGAAGGCAGTTCTCGACCATATTATACCTCAATCAATATCAGGGAATGGGGAATGCTTGTCTTCTGATGATTATTGGAATCTGCGTTTAGCTCATAAATCTTGTAACACCATAAGGGGAAACGCCAAAAAACCAGGGCAACTCCGATTAAATTTACCCCAACAGATATATCAACAAGAATCAAAGTAAGGGATTAAATGTCAAACGAACCCATAGTAACAAAATTACTAAGTGGTTACAAGTATATGTGGTATGCTGGTGATGAGTGGGTCTTGACAGCACAAATCACCAAGATATACGAGCATAAGAGGGGTGTTATAGATGGTGAGATTGAGATAACACACCACGACAAAGACATACCAATACTCAGTGGTATAAGGATAAACCTAACATCTCAATCAGCCAGAACTACCATTGCCAAGAGATTAAAAGCTAATCCTACTGTTGAAGAGTTTGACTGGCCAAAGATGATTGATGAGATATGTGCTGCCACCGTCAAACTCCAGCGAGAAGGCGAACCAATTAAGGAACTCTGGACAAGCGAAGACATCCCCCCCCTCGAATATTTAATTGACCCTGTTTTGATGAAGGATATACCGACTGTGATGTTCGGAGACAAGGGCGTGGCAAAAAGCACCCTGTCTCTATTATTCTATGTTATTCTAATGCTACCCTGGTATGATAATCCGTTAGGTCTTAAAGCACCTTCTAGGAGTATAAAAACCATCATATTGGATTGGGAGGTCCCAGGCTACATAGCTCAGTGGAACGCCAAGAAAGTTCAGGAAGGTATGGGCTTACCTGCCTTCCCGCTTTATCATAGGCGGTGTAATTACCCTTTAGCCGATGATATTGAGGGTATAAGGAATATGATTGTGGACTTAAAGGCTGAAGTTATTATTGTTGATAGCTTGGCGAGAGCAGCCGGCGGTGACTTGAGCAAGGATACCGAGAACGCCAACCGCTTCTTTGCAGCGCTGGACAACCTCCAAGTAACTAGCCTAATCATAGCACAGACAAGCAAAAACCAAGATGAAAAGAAAAAGAGTATATATGGTAATGCTCTTTATACTTACTATGCCCGAAGCATCTTTGAACTTTGTAAATCCCAAGAAATTAATGAAGATACAATGAGCATAGCTTTGTTCCACAGGTTCAGCAACCTCACTAGATTACAAAAGCCAATGGGATTTAAGTTAAGTTTCAATGGGGTTGGGACCAAAATAGAACGACAGGAATTAAGTGCTCAAGAGTTTAAGGGAAAGTTGACGGGGCAACAAGTAATATTAGCAGAACTTAAAAGAGGTTCAAAGACTGTCATCGAATTAGCAGATAGCTTGGAATGGGAAGAGAAAAGTGTAAGACCCCTACTGTCAAAAATGAAGGGTAGAAAACTCATTGTAAATGTCGGACCAAACGAGTGGGGTTTGATTAGCACTAATGAGTGATATTATGGTAACTATTAGGCGTAGATTAGCAGTTATATTAGTGCTAATTAGTTGTCTTATTAGTAGTTTCCCTTATTATTATAATAATAAGGGACTAATAAGAGTGCTAACGAAGATACATAAAGGGAGTTAATTAACAGAGGAGTAACCCCTATTATCTATTGGGATGAATGATAAAGAGAATATCTATCAATGAACCAGAGAGGGGAGATGGACGATGGCATGAGAGGCTTTACTGCAAGCGGTGGCACGAAAGGGTGAGGTGGCACCTGCTATGTTGGTTACTAAAAAGCCTCCAGGCAAGTGGATAGTGGAGAACATCTTTGAAGTGAACGGTTATCCGTCAAAAGAAGTGTGGCAGGCTCGACTTGAAGAGTGGGGAATAAAATAATAGGAGGGTAGGAGATGAGTTTATGGGGGGCTTTATGGAGAAGTAACAACAGGCTAGATGGTAAAAGGGAACATATCATCTTTGAGGATTTGAAGCCTGTTTTATTTAGAAGACGCCGTGAGTGTAGGGAATTTATCAAACAGAAGTATGGTTATATTGCTGAGCGTCTGGACCTGCAAGATGAACCTCATGGTTGGAAGATGCCAATACCAGTAAAAGTTAAGATTGAAAAGTTAGCACCAACCAGTAAGGAGATGGGGAATGAAGAAGAGTAGCATTAAACCTGTGAGTGATAAGCAAAAAGAAGAGTTGAAGAGACGCAAAGACCTCAAGAGACTTCTTATACTACAAAATGGGGAGAGGTGTATGACCTGCAATGATAAACACCGGGACTTCCGAGGTATTTCGTTGAGCCATATTATACCGTTGTCAAGAGGAGGAGCTACTTGTAGGAGAAATTGCCTGCTGGAATGTGGAGTTTGCCACAACCTAAGACACGGTCTGGTAGAGATATGAGCCAACCTGAACTGAAGGTATCAGAAAAGGATTTCTCAAGGCAAATTGAGGATTTGCTGAATGTCTTTGGGTGGCGGTGGTGTCATTTTAGACCAGCTAGAACAGGGCGGGGGTGGAGAACGGCTTTATCAGGTCATCAGGGTTTCGTAGATTATGTGGCAGTGCGAAATGGTATGTGTCTGTTTTTTGAAATTAAATCTGAGAAGGGTAAGCTAAGTGGTGAGCAGGAAAAATGGATAGAGGACTTGAAAGTAGTTGCTGGTCATAGCTTAGGAGTTCAAGTATATGTTTGGAGACCAAGTATGTTTGATGAAATTGTGAAGATATTACAATAGAACTTTATCTGAGAGAGGAAATGATGTTGATTAAATTTGATATTAAGCAAGATTTGGAGTATCCATACTTTTGCCAAGTGTGTCTAGTGGGCAAGGATGAGATGAGTAATAGAGACTCACGCTACTGTGGAGACTGCCAAGCCGTTCTGGAAAAGGAATATGAGATTAAGAACACTCCAAGAAACTACTGGAAAGAGAATGTCTTTTTTACGGGTGGTTATGGGTGGGGTATTGCCAAGAACGGGGATACTGTTAGCTTGGGTAAAGAAAGAGACTTGTTAAAGTCAATAAAGGAAGGTCGGGGACTCGCCCCAGTGTAGTGTCAGACGCACCACAATCGCCGTAGGGCGTTTGATAAGGCGACAGGGTGGGGTTGGGTAAGTAGAGTAAATAATTATGGCGAAAGTTTATAATACTTGGGCTGATTTTACGACAGCACTGCAATCGCAAGTTGAGTTGACAGAACTCGAATGGAAGATGCTGGAGGAGGTGCTTTTCTCAGCCTCTATTCATGCCCCTTTCAGTAAAGGCGACTTGGATTACGCCTTAGAAAAGATAAAGAGAATCAAGTTTATTATGGAGGTTAGGAGATGAATAATCCAATTCTAGTTTTACAATATCCAGATAGCCGAGAGGCAAGGACTGTAGCTTTAGCAGCTACTAGGAATCCGATAGCACTTCAGTCCTTTAAGGAAGCCGTGCTAGAGGAAGCCAAATTAGCCGTGATGGACTGGGAATGCGATTCGGTTTTAAATCTCTCTACCCTTGCTTTCTTAGTGCTCATAATTGGTAACAATTTATACCGTTTATCTAATGTTATCATATAATAAACAGTGTGTCAAGTGGGAGGTTGTAAGAATGGCTACAAAAGAGAGTGAACGGCTAACATACACAGTCGAAGAGGCGGGCGAGCTTCTCGGTATAAGCCGGGCAACGGCCTATCAGCTTGCCAGAGAGGGGCGCTTGCCTGTTATCCGTATATCAGACAGAAGGCTGATTATTCCGAAGGTAGCACTTCAAAGGCTATTATCTGAAGCGGGCAACGGTGATAAAACCCCCAGCTAAGAACTCAAAAAGAATGGAGGCCAGACTGATGGAGAGAAGGGATTTTAAGGACAGAAAACTCAAGTGCTTAGACTGCGGTGCTACTTTCGTATTTTCTGCTGGTGAGCAATTTTTCTTTTGGTCGAAAGGTCTAAGCGAACCGAAACGGTGCCCCCAGTGTCGTCTAAAGCGTAAGCTCACCCTGGTGAGGGAAGGGGGTGAGCTATGAGAATGGCTGACAGCTACTACTCAACCGCTTTCAAACTGCTGACGCTGTCCTATTCTGTTATACCGTCCGGCGGGGGTGATAAGCATAAAGCGCCGTTGGTTAACTGGCAGGAATTTCAACGGCGAAAAAGGGAAGCGGGGTGGCGGGGTCTGGGAATTGCCAGACGATTTAGATTGCCAAGATTGCCATACTAAAGAATTTGGCAACCTTAATCATATTGAAGCTAAAAAAGAGGTTGTAACGGAAAGGCTTGGCAATGTTGATACTGAGTCCGCCCTGGGTATGCCAGTTGAAAAGGCATTAGTCAGCCTAGTAAATCGCCTCATACCCATTCTCACAGTGAGGTTTTGGCGTTCTGCAAAACTGGTTGAAATCCTTGAGACATCAGGGTATCCCGTAACGACCCGTGAGTTTGTCCCTGTGCATTTAGCTGGACTGTATCGTGCTTCACCAGATGGCTCTGCGCCGTATAATTTGATTAGCATAGCAGAATGACCATATCTCATCACACTGAATAGTCTTACAGGATAAATTCCTCAAGTGTATATCTTGATACTGAGCACACGCAGCACCAACATCTTTAAGCAATTTAACCACTGTATTGATAGCTGTGTCGGTTATGCGGGCTGTGCTTCTTATCATTAGCAGTTTCTAATTGAGTGACACCTATCTGCTTTAAACCAAGTTTGCTAACAACCTTTCGAGTTATAATGGTATTAGTTGCGCCAGTATCCCATATAGCGCTATATTTTATTCCACCACGGCTAGCGGGGCTTATTGTGCCAGTGATGGATGAGGGATTAAATGCTTCAGCGATGTGGACTTCATTCTGCAGAACACGGGATATTCCGTTATACGATGTGGTAAAGGCCTTTGGTGGAGGTTGCATTAAGCTGTCTAAGCTGAAACCCTAGAATGAAAGGTCTGTGTATAACTTGCGCTGCCAGGCTCGCATTTTTGGACTAGAAAAGTACCAAATTCATGCTGTTTCTTGGTTATCTCAACCGCCTCCAAAGCTGAGGCGAAAGCACCCAGCACATTGTCACCTTTGATTACAATGAATTTGCCATTGTATTCTTTGACAAGCTCGGCTTGATGCTCCAAGTAGTAATTAAACTCTTTTTCTAAACCGACCACACTATTATGCTTCATTGTCACTCCTTTTGCCCCATCTAGCCAACGCAGCTGCCCTTGCTATCTCTACCCGTCTTTCAGGTGTGAGGCTTTCAGCCCTACCTTTACCACCCTTCAAACCCCCACGATGCCCTAGAGCCTTAAAATCAATGGCTGGCTTGGGCTTGGGTTCAATCTGTCCCGTAGCTTCTTGAACTACCCTAAAGGCGTTAACAGCAAAGTCGTGCTCTTTTTTCTTCCTCATACTTCTAGTATAACACCTCGGTCAAGCATGTCAAGCCTTGCTTATTTCAAAATGATACACTACCCTTTTTTCATCCCTCTACATATAAAAGCGAAATAGGGGACAGCAATTGGGACATTTTAGATAACAAAAAAGCCGACTTTCTAGGTCGGCTTAGCAAAAACTGCGTTAGGTATATTCTGAGCTAAGGCTTATTCAAATTATTATGCCAAATGCCCAATCCCTTCCCCTAGTAAAGTCGCCTAAATTCATTCATGTTCTCTAGCCTAATCTCCATAGGAAACAACCCCCACATGGTCTCTCAGATTCCAAACATCTTTATTACGATGTAGGAAATAACCCCCACAGCGATACTCGAAGCAAAGAACCACAGGGGCCGGGACAGTTTCTGCGTCAGATGATTGGAGAGAATACCGAAACAAGCCAGCAAAAGCGTGTTCGTGTCAGCTTCCTTCCAGCCCTTTTTCCCAGAGGCCAGCTCCTCGGTAGCCTCTTTGCACATCTTCTTGAAAAATCCGTTACCGACACCGTTCATGAAGTCTGCCCCTTTTTTACCATATCGATGATTCCCTCCATGATAACCCAGAGGGCACCTTCAGCTCCGATCAGGGAAGCCAAAAACTCCTTGTCCAGCTCATAACCGAAGCCAAGGACTATAAGCACCACTACCTCAGCAACAGCCAGGATAAACTTCCGGGAGAGCCACCGGCCATGACTCCCGGCTCCACCCTTTACCATGTCAATGGCACCCTCGACAACGATCCACAGGGCACTCTCGGCCAGGGTCAGCATGGCCACCAGCTTAGGGTCGAGCTGGTAGCCCAGCCCAACAACCAGGGTGACCGCTATCATGCCCACTGCAACCAGGAATTTCCGTGAGACCCATTTATTCCTTTTCATAGCTCCTCCTTAAATGAAAGCAGATATTGGTATGTAACCGTTCTCTTTCCACTCGAACATCGGGGAGTCAAGTTGTCCCTGGAAACCAGCGTTAGGCTCTAGCAATAAAAAGCCGTCACCATAGAATAGGCTATTATAGCCATGCCTCCCCCAAGGGGAGTCTCCATAGATGTATCGGCAGGTATTCAGGCCAAATAGCTCAGCGCAGGTCAACATGGCTCTCAGAGCATAATCTTCACAGTCGAATTTTTCTGGGACATAAAGACTGGACTTGAAGAGCAGATGAGAGACAAGTACCGCCCATCCTTCCCTGTCAGTGTAGTAATACCAGTTATCCGACCTGGGGAAAGGTATCTCAATTCCCAAATCAGTGTATATCTGAGCCAACCCTTCTCCAGAGATTTTATGCTCTGTATAATTAGCTGGCACATGGTCTACTTTTATTACGAATTTTGACATCTCTATTTCTTGACGACACTCTTACAGAATTCAGATAACTCCTTAATTGTCATACTCTCAGCCACCTTCGCTGCTTCGACACTACGGCTGGCAGGAGTCTTCTTGAGTTTTATGCTCAAGGCGAGGCACATAAGGCGTCTCATCTTCTCGCTAGTGGCAGGCACAGTCTCCCCTTTAATTCGCCATTAAGGCGACTAATAGCTTTTCTCTCTCACTTTCTATTAATCCATAAAAAGCCATACAAAAGAACCTTTTAATTACTTCCGATATGGCTGGACTCACCGCAATACCTCCTCCCCTCTTAATGCAAGTCTCATAGTTTGTTCTAATCTATCTTTGACATCATCTCCCCATATGTCAATTACAGTTAGCCCCATAGCTGCCAAGTTTTCCTTCTGAATTAAGTCAGTCCCCTCTTTAACTACTCCCCGATGAAAATACTCCCCAAATATACGCCACGCCAACATTCTATCGGGTAAGAGTATGTCAATTACAGACCCGCCTAACTCAAATCTTCCTCCAGCCAGTGATGTCTGAAACTGATAATTTATCTTGCGTTTGTCTAGCCAGTTTAGCACTATAAGTTCTATATCTGAGGCGACCCTAGTAACCACTTGACAAACTCCTTAAAGATTAGAAGCTCAACTATCTCAACAAAAGTTCTAACCATTATCTATCCTTCAAATATCTCCTCAAGGACGACCTGAAACGCACCTTCACGCCCCCCTTGCTCTTCCCACCAAGCCCTAGAGGGCATCTGGGTTAATTTTACATTGTAAGAAGTCTTATTAGTGTCTCCAGAAGGATAAAATGCTACTAAAGTGTTAGTATCTAAAATCGTCTCAAAGTCAGTAAAGGTCTGGTCGGCGTATTCCCCGATAGCTTCAATGTTACAAACCCAGCCACTAATGCGGGTTGGTGTGGGTAGATAGTAAAACATCAGACTCTCTAGTTCCGGGCTGTTAGTGTTTGTAGACCCCCTGATTAACCTAATGGCGAATTGTATGGTATAAAACACTGTCCCCAGTCCACTATTAAAGAGTAAGGTGGTTGGTTTAGGGGATGTCTTGAAAGAACCCGTCCCCACAGCAGTTGTCGGTGATGCTCCGTTTAATCCGTAATAAAGTTCTATATACTCATTGGCATCGCAAGACTTCGTTATGGCGGCTATGCCTAAAGCCGTCTTACTGATTGCAGCCAGTTTTCTAAATATTGGTAGTTGGCTATATGGACTCCCCCCTGAGTCATCCACATACTCAAAGGTGGAAATCTGCTTGACATTAGAGGTTGTATCGGGGAACATCATATACTTAACAGAGGTATCCTCACCAAACCATAACCTTCCGTTAGTGTATAAACTTGATGGAGAGTGGTGCATACAAGCGATAGGTTTATTAGTAGCCCCAGTATAGACCTGTAAATTACCACCTAAGCTAGAGTTCCGCTTGAATATAGAGCTTTTATCAGATGAACCACCATTAACGCAAAACACTAACCAATTACCTACGGGAAGCATATCGTAGACATCACCTTGATACCCACTAGGTAATCCATCATCTTGGTCAGTCCCGATTGATGTTGCCAAGCTAGGTGCGATTTTAGTAATACCAGCCCCCGTTGCCACCCACAGGTTAGCATTCCAATACATACCTGAACGCCCTGCATTGGTTCTTGGTGGATAGTTCACCTCTTGTTGGTAGGCTAGTTCATTAGAAATATCAATACTGAAAAGTCCTCTATTTGAAGTAAAGTAAAGTGCTGGTGTTGAGTCGGCTAAGAGTTTGCCTGAGAACATTCTATAAACTGTGCCGAAGTTGCCTGTTAAATCAAAGGTAGTCCAAGTGCCATCTATATTGTTCGTAGGCGAACTCCTCACTGTTCTTCCATCAATATCTATACCGTGTAACTTTTTATCTAAGAAGGCTAAATGTCCTTGGCAACCTACTAAATTACTCCAAGTAGTTCCATCTGGGGTGTAAATGGCCTGACTAGGTGAAGCAACCACTAGATATTCATCAGTAGTATCAGTAACAACTATGGCATCGTAAGTTGTAGGTTTGTATAAGATTTCAGCATATACTTGACTTAAATGCCCCGAATATGTGCCAGAATCATCTCTTGCTGATACAAAGCCTCCTATCAGCAAGTCTCTTATCTCTGCCCAAGTCCAAGCGCTGCTTGTATCTGGATTAGTCGTCCAAGTATTAGATAGAGTGCGCCAGACATTATCATCAAAGACAGAAACAGAACTTTCATAAGTAGTGCCCCCTGTTTTGATAGAGACCTTACCACCAAAACCTGCTTCTCCAGCACCCACCGCTTTCCATCTTATATAGACCTTAACTTGGGTAATTGTTCCTTCCGTGACTGCTGGGTCAGGGATGTCATACAAGTCCCGTTGACTCTTATTCCCGTTATTGCCAGTAAAGGAAACTTTAGTTGAATCATCATCTGCGGTTGCTTCATCAACCTCAGTATAGTGGACACCACCGCCATCAGTTGTAGTTTCAAAGCCATTAGTATTATCCGCATTGGGTCTAAGTGTTAAAGTTATACCCTCTCCGTTGTCTACGCCATCTAAATTAGTGCCATCCCACTTGAGTATCCTTGAGCTCTGAATGACATAGGTATTATCCTGAAAGTCTATTATCTTGATAGGGGCTAGATAGTTACGGCAAGTCCAAGTAACCGTATTGTCTACGGTGGTATTGCCTACTGTGGTATCCCACGATGGTTCACTGCCCCCTGAAGTCCCAGCATTAGTGCATTCGTAAACGTTACCATCAGGAGTTGTCGGAATGCGGAAGTTAAGCAATGAGTAGGCAGTTGAGGCTGCCCAATCAGCGTAATCGGCCGTGTTGACAAGCGAACTCAAGACCGCGCTTCTAGCAGTAGAGAAGTCTATCCCTTCTGTAAACCATAACCTATTAGACTCTGACGGGAGTTCACTCTGTAACCCTATGCCATTACGGAAGTCGTGATATTCCTCGATGCTAGCTTGGCCGAAATCACTGAACTCAAGGCTACCTGTCCCACCCAGTTTACCTCGAAACGGATTGATAGCTCGTTGGGTTATCTCCCCAGTGACTTTGTAGCTTTTGGCATTTAATACTATGGTTCTCATTTTGCATATCTACGCTACCGAATCTGTATTCCTACTGGGTAGCACCACTATCTCGGTTGCTGATAATATGTATCCGATAACCGTATTACAATCACCTGAAGTGCTTGGTGCGGTTTCAGTGTATTGCCCGTTATCAGTGCCTTCGGCAACATACAAAGAACCCCCAGCTGTCCCTCCTGTAAAGCGAGAGCCACTAACAACAGTCTTCCCGAAGTAGGCTTTTATCTTCTGACCTGATGCCCCATCTTCACCAGCAACACAACGGAGTTGAATAGCAGTTCCCGTAGTAGCAAGGGCACGCTTCCATCCGCTACTCCACCCTAGAGCATCCCCGATTTTAGTTGTTCCTGCAAGCGTTATTAAAGCCTTATCCTCACCGTAGTCAATGGTTGCTTCTTTTTGGGCATCCGTTAGTGCCATAATAACTCCTTTATTCTATGACTTTTTTCCCATAAGGATTTGCTGCGTTAGTTGGTTCACGAATAGAAGTAATTAAGGCTCTGCGATATACTTCGTCCAATTTATTACTTTGTATCTTGGCTTGTGGTAAGAAAGTTATCGCCTTTGCAACTAACCAGTCTGGCGGTAGGAGAATAAGGTCGGTATCTGATGATACGGTATCCTGTTTACCCTGCCCTTCAATCCTTAAATCTTTACCAGCCGTTATAGAGTAGCGGTCTTCGTGAAGTTTTAGTTTGCGAGGTGAGATTAACTCCCAATCTCTAGGGTCAACTTCATCACTAGCATCAAACACGCCACCATTAGCAGCTTTCTCAGTAATAATTCTGTGGATGTAATACATATCAGCGGGTAGGGTGTATTCATAGATGTCAGCAACCAAGACGGTGGTAACATCTATTTTATCAATGAGATATTTACCTACCACACTCTCAATAGCCAAGTTTATCGCCTTGCGGTATTCGTCCTCTATAAAGATATAATGGAGTTCGTATTCTGAAGTGGCGTCTATTGCTGAACCAAAGGCAGGGGCAAGGGTTAAAGTATTAGTTGAAAGAACCCAATCACTAGCTTCTCTCTCCTCACCAATGTTTGTCCCAGCGTAGATATAGGCTCTGTGGTTGTGGTCTTGATAATAGTCGTTTGCCTTGCGAAGCATCGTGTCCACGATTGTAGTCGTAGTTCCACTGTCCGCAGTGCCACTAATTAAGTCTCCTACTGCAGAGGACAGGAATTGTCGGATAATGCTTAAAGCCGAACTATAAATGTTCCACCTCCACTTTGTTGAGCCATAGCTCACTCCTTCTTCTATCGTTTTATGAGTTTTTTTACTTTGTTTAGCTCATCGGAAGTTAAGGGTTCTATTTCTTTTGGCTCAACATAAGATGGGTTAGGTATTAAAGTCGTGTCACCCTTGCGATAAAGAACTGAATCAATACTACCAGTAGGAGCATCTATATCAAGCAAGGCAATCGCCTCATTAACATTCCTTCCCCTAAACTTCCCCTTCTTGAGATGCTTTTTGAGATTGCCACGCCGGCTACTCCATCCTGATAATTTACCTGAGACTTTATCGTATCGAACTTCTAACATAATTTGCTCCTCTTATTGATATTTGATTCTGACTCCAATTACTCGGCAGTCGTGTCCAGTAGTGGCTGAAGTAAGAGTTACGGTGCAGTAGTCACCAGCTGCAATCCCAGTTAGAATACCTGAGGCATCTATTTCGTACATCGTATTGCCAGTTACATTGTAAGTTGTGCCGGTATCAGATTCAGTATGCTGGTTGTAGGCCTCCCCATCTGCGGCGTAGTTTGAGTCGATGTCCCAGTTTTCTGCTGCCCCACCGCCAATAGCGTGTATCCAGATAGTAGCTTCAGTTAGAGAACTATAATCGTCTGGAATATAAAAAGACGTAAGTCCTTTCTCGCCAGAAGCATTCAAGTCAGCATAAGTCCAACCATTGGAAGTGCCCATAACTCCGTTGAGAACCCCACAAACTGGAGTAAAGAACTCCTGTGTTGGGTTTCCTCCTCCTCCGCCCCCTCCTGCTGCGTGTCCTGGAAATGGCATCGTCATTTTCTTTACCCCCTTACGTTCCGTAAGTGAATGTCACACCTTCGTTTGTAACCACTGCGTCAATGAAGACTTCATCTAGGTCATCACAAAGGATTGTTACACTCTCACCCGAATCTAGTGCTGTGCCCCTTCTTGTAGCCAACGCAGCAACTACTGTGCTCGCCCCGACTGCAATGTAGTCTGTGTTGTCAGTTTCAGCAGTAACAATAACCCATTTTGCTGGTGTAGAAGAGGTTACAATCGCCTGGGCTGTGCCCGCAGCATCAACTGTTTCCCTGCCATCACCTAGCCCAGTAGTATCGTGACCAACTTTACCGATAACAGCCGTTCCAGCAGCTAGTTTACCAATCTCAGCCGTCCCCGCAGCCAGTTTACCAATCTCAGCCGTGCTTGTTCCCATAACCAAGCGCCCACTAGAGTCCACTAGTGCGAAATACCAAGTCCCCGAACCGTCCTTTGCCGTATTGGATAGAATGGGCTGGATTTGTCTGCCCTTGTCGTCCTCAGTTTTAATGCTATAATCTGCCATAGTTCACCTTCCTATATTCGCTTTACTAATTTATTTTTCGGCCCGAATCTCTCAGAACATTCTGGGGCTAAGTCAAAGCCGAATGTATGATTGACCGTTGACATCATTCTCTTGCCCATCTTCTTGCAGGTTGGACATCGGTGCTGTCTACTACTCTCCCTATTGAGCTTCATAGCTTCAAATTTATGACCTGACGGACATTCATATTCAAAAATGGGAATTTTAATTCACCTCCACAACTAATCTTTTCTTGCCAAGTTGACGCCTTAAATTAGACCGCTTGCCCTCTGCTGTCTTTTGAGTTTCATCTATTAAGCGTAATGCCAACGATAGCTTTTCTCTTTTAGCACCCGATTGAAGATAGAGTAGCAATAATCTACCTAATCGCCTAACCTCTATCTGTCTATTTACTTCAACTGTCCAACAATCTTTTCTGTTTCCGCTTGATGGTTTTAACTGACCAATATAGAAGATTTCTAAGTCGCTTAAGATTTGTTTAGCAGCAGACAAAATGCCAACATCTGTATTTACGAATAGTATGCGACATAAATGTCGTCCGTTTCTTTTCCCCTCTGTTACAATTATTGACCCCTCCCCATCAATGATACCAGCCAACCAAGCAATTTTAGTTTTCCACTTAAGGATATTCTTATGGGGGCCAACTCTCTTTCCATTTACCATCGGCTCAGGCGACAAGGTCTTTCTCCAATATCCCTTCTATATTCTCCCCGCCTACACTATTGGCCGTTTGAGTTCTTAAAAGGATAATTTCTGCCTCTAATAAAGTAACTCGTTTTTCCAATCGTTTAATGTATGCCCTTGCTTCAGCCCATATAAGGTGATTGTAGCCCTTATTACCCTCTATCCTTTTTATCTTTGAAAGGTCTCCTATGCTTGGCATATTGGTTCTCCTAAGATTTCCTCTAAAGATTGACCCCCCACACTGTTGGCAGTTTGTGAATTAAACTCTGTCTGAGTTCTGAGATAACCAGATGGTTCAAGCATCCCGTTGACGAATGTAAACAGGTATTCCCCGTCTGAATAGACCTCACAAGATTTGAGCCTCTTTAGTTGAAATGCCTTTAATTTCTTAAAATCCGTGATTGTCATAGACGGTATTAGTGTCGCCATTACTACTCCTCCCAAGTATTTTGTTTATTTCGTTTCGGTGAATGAGGATTTTAGATATAATGGAGTGTTTACCACCGTAAGGTTGAGGTTCTGTCCAATGATTCGATTTGGGTGTCCCCTCACCTCTAGGATATATCTTACCATTGAGTAAGGATTCAATTAGCCATTCAAACATCGCTAATATTCTTTCCCTGTAAAAGCCATCGTGTGCTATTGTTCCTAGAACTATTCTCCTTACGGCGATAAAGAAGTCTTCTCTAGTCCCTCTGTTAAAAGCCACCAGTTTATCGAGTGCATCCATAAATGGTATTGCCCATTGACCTACATTTTTCCGTGTAGGATGGGGATACTTTTTGGAATAGAAGATAACAGCCCGCAGGAACGGCTCTTTTACTGCCTTACTAAAATACTGATGTAGTGGTTGCCCTAATATGGTTTGGGCTATTGACCGGTCTTTAGCAAGGTCAATAGTGGTTGCCCCATCAGACATAGCTTGCTCTACCGGGTCTGGCTTTAACATTCAATCTCCATAGGTGGGGGTCGAGAGACCCCCACCTATTCTTGCGTCTACCACAGGTCAACGATACAACTCTCACCATCGGTTACACCAGGTGTTAGAGACTCACCGATTATAACCTCTCCTGTGCTACTGGGGTTGTGCTCGTTTGCCTTCGCAGCTGTCACTCCAACGACTACTGGAGTACCCAGCGCAATGACTTCTTTAGCTACGATTGGTGCTGGCCCCTTTGTCTGGCTCCAGAAGAAGTAGTCTGCCGTAATTGCCAGTAAGGGTATTCCAGCAAACTTACCAGTAAGGGGTGCAGCGGTTGCTATCACATTCTTATATGGGTTTTGGATTAGACCCAACTGAGACGATGTGGTTAGTGCGATAGTCAACTTATCGTAGAGTTTGAAGACAGACGTATCTGTCCCCGAAAGTGCTGGGGCAGTTCTAATTTTATACATCTGCCCTTCACCTGCAGCATCGTTGACAATCAGATACCCCTCTTTGAATGTATCCGCTGTGTTGTTTGGTGAGGCGTCGAGGTTGGCTGTGCTGGTTACTGAAACCTCATCAGTTCCAGCGGCAGCCGCCGCACCGCAAACGATGTCGTCATCTTGTTCTGCGTGTGCCCGTGCTGCCCCCTGAAGTGGTGCGGCAATGTTCAAAGCTATACTAGCATTCTCACAATACCTCCATTCCCTTTCCCCCTGAATTATTCTAGTGCCTAGCGGAAAAAGCTGGGTTGAAGATTCCGCATAGGGGTCAGGGGGATAAGTCCCAATGAGGTTCTTTACATCGTCCACATTGGGAAGTTCCACCACATAGCCACTTCTATTCATAACCTTGCTTATATATTTTGCTCCACTGTATGCCATTTTATTCCTCCGTTTTCAGTTTACAGAAGGCTTTTATTCTGCTTCCTTCTGCACCGTAGACTAAGCAGTTAGTCTCTAGGATTAGTTCCAGTCATGCAGGCTAAACTGAATTTCTTGAAACACGCCAGCCCCACATACCAGACATATCGGTTGAGGATTGCATTGTAGTCCTCAACAAGTGTCCCCCTCTCATGTGCCATTTCACCAGCATGGAGACCAGTAACCTTATCCTCACCAATTTGCATAGCGAAGATTATGGTGTTCTCATTAGTGCCAGCCACCGCAGCAGAGTCAAAGTCGTAGGTGCTGATAGCCTGAACACTGGAAGAACCCTCGGTATAGTTGTCCAGTAGCCAATCTGATACATAGATAGGAGTTTCGTCATAGTGCATCATCTTGCTACCGAACAGTTTGGAATCGTTAAGCTCCAGACCGCTACTGCCACTCGCCCTTGACAGCACGTTGAGTTTTCGCCTTGACCTTCGAGACATTAGTAACAGGTCAGGCTTACCAGGTTTTATCTGGTCAACCAACTCATCCATCGAAGCCATAGTCAAAGCACCTGTCGAAGTAGTCCCCGCTATTACTTGGTCGTTGTTGATGGCATCGAGGTCAGTTGTAGTGGCTGACTCCAGTTCTGCCACAGTTCGCAGAAGTCCCTTGAACTGTTTGGTGGTCGTGTCCACAGAAGTCTGACCGATAATCAGAGTCTTCTCAAACTCATGTGCCATTGCCTGAGCAGCTAGAGCAGCGTCAATAGCCTCTGGGTTTTGAGTAGCATTGAGGGCAATCGAAGCCTTATCGGTATAAGCATTCTGAATCAAGGTGTAGATGTCAGTAGACCTCTGCTCAAAAGTGCCAGTGCTTTCAGTAATCGGGTCTCCCACTGCCGACCAAGCTGCCGTAGGTAAGGTTAGAGAGACATTATACTTCAAGGAATTGCCTTGCACTGACTTCATAGACAGAGCCCCAAGTAAAGGGCTTTCCTTTACAAGCCAGTCCACAACACCCCTCAGTATCATATCTCTATCGAGATACTCATATTGTGTTAATGTTTGCATGATTTATCCTCCAGTTATTTCTTTTTTTGTCGAAACGCCTGTTTAAGCGTCTCATCGGGAGTATCTTTGCTATAGGTTGCTCCACTCCCCGTTCCAGTGAGTGAGTCAAACTTCGGCTTTTTCTCGGGTTCTACTTTCGTTTCTCCGATTTCAGGAAAGGCTTTAGCGATGGTCTCCATCTGCTCCTCATTGGTGCAGGCTTCCAGAACACCTGCTGGGACTTCATATTTCTTTTTAATCTCCAAGTTCTTTTCACCTAACCGATAAGCCTGCCGAAAACCCTCTTGCTCTGCTTCTACAAGTTTTAACGCCTCATCCTTTGCTACTAATTTCCTTTCCCTTAGTTCCATTGCCAGCGTGTTCTTAAATCCTTTGAGAGTTTCGGGGTCTTCGGAGAATCTCTCATCAGCTAGACTATCTAGTTTTTTCTCAAGGAACTGTATATCGTCCTCTCTCTTAGTCTGGGCTGCCTTTTGAGCTTCCAGTTCAGCCTTTGCCGCCACCGCTTCCTGTCGGGCTATAGTTGCCTGTGTTTGAATGGAAGCAGTACCTTTCCCTACCGCCTTGTCTAACTCGTCTTGTGAATAAGTCCTTACAGTTGGTTTGACTGCTGGTTCAGTTGGCTTTGCCTCCTCCACTTTCGAAGTAGGCTCTACCTCCTCAACTTCAGGGTCTACCACCTCTAAGTCTTTAGTAGTCATTATTCCTTTTCAACCTCCCTTTTTGGTTTGGGGACAACCCCCGCTAAATAAGGAGGGCGGAGACCCTCAACCTCAATAGCGAGAGTTGTCTCCGCCCTTTTTAACAGCTTTGTTTATCAAGCCATTACTACTATTATAGCATAAAGTATTATTTTACCTTATTTGATTACCGGCACGGGTAGTGCGTCCCGCCGTGCTAAGTCATACGCCAACCCTCTTGAAATTGAACAAGCATGAGCAAATTCAGGGATACTCATTACCAAACTATCAGCACTCATTTACCCCTCCGGGAATAATTCTGATATTCTCACCTTCAACACACGGGCTAATCGCCTTCTCGCTTTAGGCCAAGCTTGCCACAGTCCATTTTCTATCTTTGAGAGATTCGACTCGGCAATGCCCGCCCGGCGACCGAGTTCGCTCTGGCTTAATCCCGCCTTTTCTCGGAACTCCTTTAGTCTGTTAGTAAACATCCAGTAATTCCTCCTATTTGACAACTTACCTCTCTATAACTTATAATAAGGACAGTAGAGCCTATCTGCAAGGACAATTAGCTATGAGTGAGAGACAAATTGAGAAAAATCGGGAGGAGACAGAAAGAGAGGGGAGAGGCCCCAACATACCCGATGATTGGAAAAGATACATAATGGTGCAGGCAACAAGAATAGGGTCTTACAAACCCAGAATGTTGCTTGCCGATGAGATATAGGGTGGACGGCAAACTTTACAAGGTCTATAACCGTGTGCCGTTGCATCGCTTGGTGAGCTAAACCATATTTTATTCTGGGGATAAATTTTCTTTGCCCATTCGCACGAATGATACACTACCTATTACTTTACCTTTATCCTCTCTCTCAACATCTTCTGATAGCGGGATGGGGGTGTGATGGGGGGTACAACCTGCCCAGTGCCTCTTAATGGCTCATACCCATACCACTTAACTAAGATAGCTTCTATCTCAGGATTAGCCCTCCTGAGTTGCTTCCGCTTTTTATCTTGCTTTGGTTCTTGAATATCCCAATACCCAGAATCACTCAAGGCTTTCTGGGCATCAATATATTTCTGCATCAAAGGCCCCCACTTGGTCAATCCTGTATTCCTGTCAACATAAGCCTCTTGCTCAGGCGTCCAGTATATTCTGTATCCATATTCCCATATTTCTACCATATCCCAATCTATGGTCCCGGATTCCCGTTTCGCTTTTTCAAAAATAGAGTAATATTCTACCAATGCTCTTTTGTTGGGGTCTTGAGGCAACTCCTGTGTATCTTGAAACAGTTGAAAGTCCTCATTCACCTGTGATTTCCTTATCGCTATTTCTGCCTTTAATTTAGAAACCTCTTTGGGGAACTCACCTTTTTCATATTCGCCCGCATTGAACTCCCTGACTAATCCCTCACCTCTATCTATTCTCTGCTTCTCTAGCTCCTGCAAGGTGAAAAAGCCAGCAGCGCCAGGGTATCCCCTTTCCGCACTTATTATGCTTCTTAATTCCATCTCCTCAACAAGTTTCAAGTTGTCTAAAACTTTACCCCACTGGTGAGGCTCTAAATCTGCCCAGCTTTGAACCTTTGCCCCATCTGCTTTAAGAGGGTATATGGGAAGGCCACTCTCTCTAGCGTGTCTGTCTAATAGGACCTTCGTTCCCTCTGCCCTGATATTCAGTCCCGTTGCCTGTATCCCCAATCCCATCATTCCCACTCTCTCCTCACCTCTGGGGATAAGCTCTCCTGGGATAGCTTCCCTCAATACTGCAGCCCCAATCTGCCCCACTCCTATTGGGCTGAAGAGGTCGAACACTAACTGTGATAACCTTGAAGCGACACCACCTGGCCCTACATCATCTATCGGAGCACCATAGAAGTCTGTGCCACTAACCTGATTTATCGTAGCCCTTATCGGAACACTTGCTCTTGCTGATATAAATGAACCCGGGTCTAACACTCTCAAGGCAGTGTCCATCTGCCCCATTAAATCAAGGGTGAGTTCCACATCACCCCTACCACGCCAAGGCAAAGTCGGTGCTGCGAATTTAGTATTGTATCCAAAAGGAAGAGGCCCCCAACTATTCTTTGAAATAGGAACATATCTCTCTTTTGGCAAAGGTTCTCCAGTAGACAAGAAGTGAATAATATTAGCAACAGCAAGCACAAAGAGAGCTACACCGAGATTATTCCTTGTCCAGAACCTCTTATGTTGCCCGTGGAACATACTCGATGCCTGTCTTAACAGTCCTTCACTCTCACCTACTGAGAAGAAGATGCGTCTTAATACCTCTCTCGCAACGGTGTTCTGAAAGACGCTTTGTGAAGGCGGTATAGTAGAGTATTTCTTATTGACTTCCTTCGCTATCACAGCGTTAATCTGAGCATCAGTCGCATTAGGATTATCCCTGACCATCATAATAGCGAGATTGTTTTTTATATCAGTTATCATTGCTGCGGGATAAACACCACTGAATAATCCCCTCCGCATTGCACTTTCCAAATCTATGAAAGAGTCGGCTACACCTTTTGCCTTACCCCAAATCCCTGTATTGTCGGCTACTGTCCGCATTATTTTATCCATATCCTTTGCGAATATGGTTATATCTATAGTGGACAAGCCCGCTTCGCTGATGCCTTTTAAGTGAACACCTGGGCGTCCTTGAATTAAAGGAGTCGTATCATCTAACTGTTTTGCTATACTTAACCTCTTACCTGGGACGAAGTTAGCCTGTATAATTTCTGCGACTGTTTTAGGGTATATTGCCAATGCTTTTACCGCAGCTATCGGCTTTCCTGCCATTAAGTTATCAACCATTCCCGCCCAGCTTCCACCACCAGCACGAGTTAGAAAGTCTACTTGCTGAAAGAGTGAGAACAATAGTTTCGCCCGCTTAGGAACAAAGGTCAAGAAATCTATAATAGATAGTGGGTCAATTTCTTTCTTCCCGATAAAGAACTTTCCAATATCGGGGCGTCTACCAAAAATATTCTCTAATGTATTCGCTATTTTAGTCGGCGTAACCCATCTGCGAGTAAACATAACAGTTGGTTCACCATCAACGGTAGTAGCAAATGGCTTTCCCTCAAATGCTGGCCCGATTCTTGGTATCTTCCAGCCTACCGGTAAAGCACCCCCGGAGTCAGGGCGGACAAACTCATTCCCCATAGCTTTGAGGTATGTAATTAGTTCCATCTGCTCCCGATATACCTCACCTAACTTATGACGGTATCCCCATTGCTGATAAGGATTCCAAAATAACGGTTCAAAGCCAAGTTCTATCAGTTCTTCAAAAGTAGCATCTACTCTGGGCATCCTGAGTGCTTTAGGTTTTACACCCAGTTTCCCCTTCTGAACTTCAAACATCCCTTCAGGTGGCTTCCACCCTCTAAAGAACCAGTCATCTAGGGTTGCGGCATTGGGGTCGAAGTCCAATCTGGCAGCCGTTGTCCAGTTAGCTAATTCTCGTAATTCCTTATAAATAGCTTCGTATCCTGCGGGGACTGCAATTTCGCCAGTAACTACTTTACTTGGATTGTGAAGGGCATTATAAAGTTCGGTAAGTATTGCCTTATCTTTCTCCTTAGGGACAAGTTGACCTCGCTTGACAACACCGATGCCTTTAGTCTTTAACTTCTGGTCTCCCTTTGTGATGATACTGTTTGTCCGCCTTTGCAGACTATTTATAGCAGCTTCATACAGTCGAAGAAGGGCTTGGTCAGGTCGTTCCCCAAGTGGAGTTTTGTCTGCTAACTCTCGCAATATATCATCGGATTCTCTAGCTTTCGCTTTAGGAGTAGTAGGTGGTGGTTTTCTCGGCCCGTCTGGTGCAGCTAGTTCGGTATGAGCTAACTTGGCATCTTCTTTCGAGACACTCTCAGGGTTGGTGCGACCCTGTTCCTGAATCTTCTTGATATTAACAGGTGGCTTGGCTGGGGGAGTCTCTATGGGTATCTCCTCAACTGCTGGGGGTTTGGCTTGGAACTCTTTTAGTGCTTTTTCGGCACTAGTAATAACTGACTCCATTTCAGGAGCTTTGCTATATCGCTCCTCCCAAGATTTTCTTGCAAAGGTGATATTAGCCTCGGCTTGACTTATAGGTAATTCACCTAATTTCGCCAACTCAATCTCAATTTTGCCTATCCTAGCAAGCCTAGTGGGTTCATCGGGGAAACTTTCCAATGACCTTGCAATAGGTGCCCTTTTTCTCCATAACTGCTCTGCTTCAGCCCCAACCTCTGGGGTAACTGCTTCTGGAGTGGGTTGTGTGACCCCATAACTCCTTTCCACACTTTGTTGCATCTGCCGAGCATTATTGAGATATTGCTCTGGATTATAGAATGTTCCTAATTTAGGTATTGGAACACCCAGTTTTCTTGCGTGTATTTCTAGACTTTCGTATGCAGAAACAAGTTGTCTTCGTCTAATTTGCGATTCCCTAACCTGCTCTTTCGGAGCTAGTTCCTCAATATTCTTTACTGCTTGATTCACCCTACCAATAGAAGTTTGTGTTGCTTTTGTGGGTGGTTTAACCTCTGGGGTAACTGGGGGAGTGACTTCGGGTAGTCCCACCTGTCCCTCTATACCCGCCTCACTTTCCACTGTCAGTAAACTAGGGTCGCTAGTATCTAAGACTTTCCACTTCCTACCTTGCTTATCGGTAACAGTATCTCCAACTTTGATTGGTTTTTCAGGAACTAACTCTGCCCTAGCCCCTGCTACTACCGCTACCGAGGGGGTTACAGAAGGTCTAACTGCGGGTTTAACTGCTACTGGCTCAACAGGTATGCCTCTCTCCATCCTCACTCTACCGCCAGCACCAATCACAGCAAAGGGGAGAGTTGCTATTGCAGTTCTTATGACTGTTTCAGGTATGTTCTCAAGTAAGTCCCTATTCTCATCAAAGGTTCTAACGGTAGCGTCTTGAATAGCTCCTTGCGTAATCTCCTCTAATATCTCTGCTACTTGAACCTGGCTGAATGTTATTAGTCCCTTTTGGGTTAGTCCAGCGATTGTCGCCTTAGCGACTTCTCTCCGCATATTCCGCATAAGAATATTACGGAAAGGTTTTGATATAGCTCCTAAAAGAGGGATAGCTCCCACTATTTCTATTGAGGATATTAGTGTTCCGATTGGCGGAGAAAGCTCGGCAGCTTGTTCGTCAGTAGCCCCACTAGCAATTAAGTCCTCGTATAAGTCCTGTGATACCGCAGGAGTTGCTATGCCAACCGCGGTTGCTGCTCCCGCAAAGGGGTTTTTGGTTAGTGCTGTAACGCCTGCAACAGTTCCAAAAAAGGCAATAGAAAAGGCAGCACTTTCACCGATGATGTAACCTAAAGCAGCCCGATTTAATAAAACCTTCGGGTCTTTCTTAATAGCCTCAAAGATACCCTGCTCTAAAACCTTTGGAGGTTCTAATTCAGGGTGTGCCTTGAGCCATTTGATATTCCTTCCCTCTGCTTCAATATACTTTTTCTTGAATGTATCCCTTGTTGCCTTATTTGTCTCTCTCAGTCTTTCAGCGTTTGCCAAAAGTTGCTGATAGTAAGAAGAATCAACTCGCCCATCTTGAAGAAGGTTCTCTGCCTGAAAAACCTTGAGGTCAGCCTGAAAATCGCCAAACATCTGCCCTGGTAAAGCAGTATTAAAATACTGCTTGGTTCTATGCGCTAATTGCGTAGCCCCCAGACGAAAAGAGTCCCATAAGTTTGCGAGGAAACCTTCATCTTCAGGTGGCAATTCCGCTTCTAATGGTGAAGGTGGTGGAGCTACCGCTTCCCACAGCCCTCTGTCGGCTCTCTTGTCTAGCGGTGGTGGCTGTGTTATGGGGGGAGGAGTGGGTGCTTTAAGCAAATCGGGTCTTATCCTAGACCTGAATAGTTTTTGATACTTACTTAAGGGGGGGGTTCCTCTTACTTTGCCAGTGGTATTGTCAGTAGTCATAATTTATCCTAAAATTTCACCCCCCTAATTTTCGGAGCAAACGCTGACGGTCTCTCCCCCCTCTGGAACGGGGATAAACCAAAGAACTCCTCTTTTAGTTCAGGCTTTCTCTTTTTCAGAAACGCAGTCCACCCCACCTCAGTCTGTTCTGCCGGCGCTCCTCTATACTGCCTGACCAGTGAAGAATATCTGCTTTCAAACCACCGTCTCCACGGTCTTGAACCAGTTAAAGTAGCTCTTATATCCTCAAAAGCTGTTTCAAAGCGAAAGGGTGATGCTTGAGTGCGAACCCCCCTTGCTCTTCTAGCGGCAACTGCACCTTCATCACTTCTAGCCAGTGCCTTCAACTCTTCAGGTGATAAACTCGCCTGAACTGTATTTAACAGCTTGTAATAATTACTTGAGGTTAAGGTCTCTCCCGTAAGTTCACTGTGTGCCCTTATCACCGCCTGTAACTTCTCACCATAGGGCAGACCACTGCCTAGAATTTGATTTACACTTTCTGATGGTATTCCTTTAATAGAAGAGGGAAGTGGCGTATCGAACATTTCTCTAAACTGAGTCCACGATTCCGCTTCTAACCTTGCCCCTCTTTGTCCCCTCGTCTCGCCAGGGAAGTCTCCCCTTGCTGCTTGCTCCTCTCGACTTAACCTCCCTGCTTCCAATTTTAATAGTTCTTGCGCTTCCCTTCGAGGCGCTCCTACTATCTGCTCGAAAAAGGGGTTTTTGTGCGACTTGTAAGCGAGGCTAGTTTCATACTCATCCGTTGCTGGATTATAAACTCTTTGATAGAATGGAATTTGTATATTAGGCTGAATACCAAACTTCTTAGTGCTTTCCTCTACAAGTGAAATCCACACATTGGATTGTTCTTCATTCAATGAGCCCGTATTAACCCAACCAGCAGCTATAGTTGCCGCCTTATCCATAAAATCAGCCTCTTCTTCTGTCAGTTCTTGTGGTGCTGCTGATGGCGGTGCTGGAGGAGGCTCTGGTGGTTCAGGTTGTGTTCTCCCTTCAATTAACTCTGCTCTTGGCATTATTTAGCTCCCCCTTCTTTTCGAATAATCTTCAGAAACTTTTAACCAATATGATTTCGTGCTCATTCCCCAACCCTGTAAGAATTTCTGATTAGGCTGATTCGTATTAGGCTGAGCAGGTCTAGGATATGAACTGTGAATAGCATTACGGCTTCGTTGAAATGAGTATGGCTCAGTCTGGCGCAGAGCCTTTGCTTCTGAGTAGTCTCTTGGGTTTAATGGTTTATCTCTCATACACTCACTGGTGGTGGAGGCACTTCGGCTTCCTGCGGGACAGTCCCACCCGCTCCATCTCCACCTTGCTCTTCCATTTCCATATTAAAGAGGTCAGACATTATCTGCTCTGCCTCGTCCCATCTTTCCGCCTTCATAAGAGCCTTAATTGCTCTCAGCATAGCACCTTTGGGACTATGCTCGAATATCTCGATTGCCGACTGGTCGCCCAATCCCTTTGGGTCGGGTAATTTTAGGATATGTTCCTGTATAAAGCCGTCAGGCAAGCCGACTCTCTTTGCCATATCAGCTACTTGGTAGGTATCAAGCTGACTCCACGGAGTTCTAGCGGTAAACTCGACTTTAATGATATGTGGTTTCTTTAAGTCAACTGGTGTTACCTGCGTTTCAAAATACTTCTGTCTATCCTCGCCTTTAATTTTAACTTTAATCTTATCACCCAATAACTGCTCCTCAATAAGACGGCATATATCGGCATAGAAATAGTTAAGATTTCTCAGTTGCGGATTAAATATCTTATTCCCCTGCTCTTGCACTAAATTATAAAGAGTCCCCGAAGGAGGGGGTCTACCGATGGGGATGTCGGGCAACATACCCTTTCTAGCCCGACTATTCAGCCACTCCATCATATTAACCACTGTGAGCGATATCTCTCTCATTGGTGATGGCTCAAGTTTATTATCACCCATACTAAGATTTATGATGGCATCGGGAACATTAGTGGTGGTTTTTAATTCCACACCATCCTTTGTTTTATAGTTTATCATCGCCTGCCTAGCCAGACGATTAGCATGAGACGCCACCATTGAGGCAAATCTGTTGTGCATCCCGTTAATATCTCTAGTCGAGGCGAATAAACTTTCGCCGTAACCTGCAATCTCACTCTCACCAGACGCCCCTGACACTGGCGGTCTGGTAGTTATCGGCATAATGAGAATGGGTATAGATTTCAGCTTATATTCTTCGGTAGGTTTCAGAAAATCTTCCCCGCAAATCACGGAGTTAGTTATACTCTTCTTCCCTTCATACTTCCAGTAATCAATAACGGGGTTATTCTGCTTCTTCTCTGCCTCATACGGTTTACCATCGATAACATATTCATCCTTCAAGGCCTCCCTTGACCTAAATGTCTTATACCCAGTCCATAATAGACCATCAGCCCCCACCTCATAGGTCAGCCATCGGGGGTCAAGTGCCATAAAGTCAAAGACAACATCGCCGTTATCCTTCCAGACCAGAAATCTACCAGATGTCCAACCCCTGACTAATGAACACCATATAAGGGATTCTCTGAGAGGTGGTAATAGAAGTCGTATCAATCTCTCGTCTGCTTTTTCAAAGGCGAAGGCAAATAACCTCTCTAATTTAGCAATATCCTCTCTTTTATCCTCACCTTCCGCTTCCGCCATTCTAACTACAATCTGCCTCTCTGCTGAAGATAAAATAGACTGCACATCATCACAGTTTGTTCTGAGGTCATTGGAGATAATTTCTATATCCGTAGCGTGCTTCTTAGTCCTTGCGTCAAGTGCAGTATCGTAATCACTCTTTTTCATCTGCCATAGTAAAAAGTCCTCATCCATCCGACTGTGGAGTTCGTTATTAGCCGTAAACTTAACATCAACCTGCTTTGAAATTGCCTTAGCGTCCATCATATCAATCTCCTTATCTATAATTATACACTACCATATTCGCTGACCGTCCACATACATAGATGCTTCTGCTTTAACGCCAATCTTCGGTAGCAGTATATTAGCCAGCATTAGAGATATAACCATATCACCGTGTGTTTTGCCGGTAGGTTCGGGATACCCATTTACCCATTGATACTCCATCAACTCCTGAACTTGAGGTTTGAACCGAGTTATCAGACTCCCATTATTGATAGACTCCACCAACTTCACCACTAATTCCCTCTTATTAGGTCGAGTCAAAGACCAGCCCGCCTTTTGCTTTTTAGTATCTTGATAAAACAAATTGGGATACCCCAATTCTTGAAGTTTATCTATCACGGCTCTCCCAATGCCTATATTATCCACACACAATAGAGGGTTCATATATTCCCGACACAACCTATCGCATTCAAAAGCAAACGAGTCCGTGCCAACAGTATTTGTATAGATAACAGCAACAACCTCAGCACTCAGCCCTCTTTTACCAACAATGCTCAATACCGAATAGTCCAGCCCCACCCCCTCCCCAACATCTACGCCAGCCGCATACTGCACTCCAACCATCTTCGGCTGTAGAATATATATAAACCCTTGTCTAGTCTCAAGATTTTCCTCAGCATTATCCCACAGATTTGTGAGTTTTTCCTTGTTAAAGCAAGATGTCGCCGCCAGTGGACTCAAGGCTTCCTTTATTGTCCGTGGGTAATTCGCCCCCACTACCCACGGTGTAGCTTCATTCTCCTTAATCATCTGCTCATAAAAAGCCTCACCTCGACCTGGCCTAGAGAAAACACCATAAAAGAGTGCCTTAAACCCATTTCTTCCAGATTCAGGATACCCCGACCCTTCCGCAGACTTAAAATGCCTTTTGAAGTAACTGTCAGGTTTGGTTATATCTACCGTTGACACCGACACCAACTGCCCATCAGGTGTATCCGCCACCGTTGCTCTCGTATGACTCAAGTTAACTTCATAGAAATCGTGGAAGTCCGACTCATCGTGTATCACTGTCCCCCCCGTCTCTCCTACACCAGCCGTCTCCGTTGACGGGTAGGCGGTTATCTTCGACCCCATCTCCTTAAATCCAAACTTCTCCGTTGAGTTCGGCTCCAAGGTATACACCCGCATCCATTCAGGTAAATTCATATATACTATCTTCGACTTCGCCAGTAATTCCTGCGACTCTACCTGCCCCTTTGAAAACTCCAATACACTCCACCCAGGTATCGTGTATATCTTCCACAACGCATATATCGCCAATGCCCACGAAATCCCTATCTTTTTACTCTTTATCATATCTACCAGCGAATACCTCCCTAATTGCTGATAGAAGTCTACCAAATGTTCCCACAACTCATATCCTAACGCTAAATCCCCAGGCTCCTGAATTTTCACGAATTTTAGGAACTCGAATATGTCTGCGTTTATCAGCGTGAACTTCTTTAACTCTTCTTCCTTTACCTTTTCCATCATTTGTTCCCATCTTTAGATTTTTATATACCGACCGTCTGAGAGCTTCTTGGTCCTAATCTCTCCACCCTCTCTTTGACACTTCAGAAACTCTTCAGGCAATTTCTTTCTCCTTCCCGCAATCTTTACTTCCGCATCTCGCTTTCAGCGTGCTTCTGGATACGATAACCAGATTGTCACATCTATTATCGCACTTCTTTATCTCATAGCCCGGATGCGGGTACATTTTCCCGTCCTCATTCCTGAAATGATGTGGTTCAAACCTTATTGTTTCCATATCTCCTCAAGGTTGGAGCTGATGGAAGGAATCGAACCCTCAACCTGATGCTTACAAGGCAACTGCTCTACCAATTGAGCTACACCAGCTTTACTATCAAGACCAGGGTGGCTATGAAGCACACTTAAAACCGCACTTAAAACCGCACTAGAACGGCACAGTTCACCATCTCCGCCACCTTGATAGCTTATGCACTTACTGGAGACATTCTTCCACCTTTCATCTCCATTCCCCCTTTATCCCTTTTATCAGATACCATATATTAACTATTATTACCCCACTTACTAACACTATCTCTGCCCAGTGCTCCCCATATCTATTGAAGTCTACTACTATTATACCCTCCTTCGCTATCAATAACGCTATCAGTACACAAACCGCTATACTTATGTCGCACGCTATCGCTATTAACTTAACCATATCACCGCTATAAGCCACAGCAGGAAAACAACTGACGCTATCAGATACCACTTCGTCTCTGTCACCAGCCCTCCTTCATCTCATTCCTGCTTACTTGACATTGGTTGTTGATGTTCTTTGTTCTCAAACCTTTTTACCCACTGGCAATTCATACATAATGTTTGATAACCTTTTGGATATTTTTTCTTTGATAACCAACAATAAAAATTAGCCCCACCCTTCGCTTTCCTTTTTCTATCTTGATTACCTCCGCCGTCTATGTGGTCTATAGATAAAGCCCTAATGTCATCAAAACCGCATCCTACACAAGCTAATTTGCCCTTGCCATAGTGAGTTAAAACACGCCTCTTTCGTAGGTCTGCCCAATATCGGTTTTTAAGTGAAACCTCTTCTTTTCCAAGTTCTAATCTTCGCTTTTGAGCATATTCACGACTAGCTCTTCGGATTTCTTCTTTGTGTGCTACCTTGTAATCCCTACCATACTGAAGTCGCTCTTCTTTTGTCCTCATACTTTATGTGTATCACTAACTTTATGGGATGTCAAGTATAATTCGGTTTTCTATATCACGCATTCTGTGGGGTGGCTTCCGTCTTATCACTCTTCGTGCGATAATGTTTGGATGGGTGTATTGATTGTGTGTTGTTGTTCGTGGATGGTGGTGGTGGTGGTGCAAAGAGAAAGGCTGTGTGTTCATTGTGTCCTCAGAGGCTCGTAGTGCTTTGACTATGGTTGTTAAGGCTTTTTAATATCTGAGCTTTGATGTATTCACCTGGCGCCTGGTATCCTTTCTGTAATGCCTTCTCTCGTAGTGATTTCACTACACTGTCCTCTAATCTTATTGTTATACAGGTGCTATTCCTACCTCTCATAGTGATTACAACCTCTCTACCTTTAATTATATCATAGTGTAATCACTATGGACGTACTATTATCGTTACGCCAACTGCCTCTTTACCGTCTCCATCGTGGGCCCAAACACCCCATAGCTTACCATCCCTAGTAAGCTAGCCCTCTTCCCATCTAACCCGGTTACTTCCCTATCTAATGCCTGGCATATCATCACCAACTTGCCCGCCTTCTCTGCATCTACCATTATCTCCTTTACTCCACCTTTCAGCGTGACGCTTTTCCCTGTCACGCTGCCCCCAATGTCACGCTCCCTGTCACGCTGTCTCTGCTTCCGCACCCTCGCTTGCTCCCTCTGTTTGCTCTCCATCTTTACCCCCCTCTATACTTAATACCTTTGTATCTAATTCCCTCTTCTTCTCCGCTAATAGCTTGAATAGCTCCACGACTAACCCCGTGCCTAGCTTCTCTCCCCCCTCTACATCTATAGCTTGTGTTGGCTTGCCTAGTCTACGGTCTATTAAATAGATAAGGGCCTCTCTATCCCCGTTCTGTGCCCGTTCGATGAGCTTCCAGATGAGGCTAGGCATGGCCATATCAATTTGATTAAGAGCTTTGGAGACTTGTTTAGCTTTGGAGCCTTTTCTACCGGATCGGCCTTTAACACCTGACATCATACACCTATTATTTTAATAGTTAATATACCTTTATTATAGCATTTTAAGGGGGATAAAATAGAGGTAGTCTACATAGCATAGCTATTTATACTGATTGATTAAAAATAGTACCATAAGGTATTGACATTTGTTACCGAAAGGTATATTATTAGGGTATCAATACAAAAAGGAGTGTGAAATGTATCACGATAATTACGGAGAGGACCAAGATTACAGCGAAATCAGAGAGATTGAAAGGGAAGCCCAAAGGCGGTTATCAATAGAAGATGGTCGCAGGTATCGAGACGATGATGACGAAGCACAGTACCAAGCAGAGTTAAGAGCAGGTTGTTAGTTTATAAGGGTATTAAATAAAGGAGGTATTAAGGAGATGACCACAGAGACCAAGGCATACAATGGCTGGAAGAATTACGAGACTTGGGCAGTAAAGTTATGACTAGACAATGGGGAGGGAACTTGCGAGCTACAGCGGGAATGGGCAGAGTTGGCAAGGCAAACACCTAAAGGCGAATATTGGACAGAAGAAGAGACGGCTAGATTTACACTGGCGGATACCATAAAGGAATTTATTGAGGACACCAACCCCCTACTTAATACAGCCTCAATGTATACCGACTTACTAAACGCCGCCTTATCAGAAGTGGACTGGAACGAGATAGCAGAGAATATACTA
>CEPX01088146.1_pt1 | contig 35491 bp, 36 predicted proteins | sample 361361 | NCBI WGS metagenome assembly CEPX01 (sample SAMEA2619974, study PRJEB7988) | marine metagenome | biome: marine biome (ENVO:00000447); feature: mesopelagic zone (ENVO:00000213) & marine oxygen minimum zone (ENVO:01000065); material: "saline water (ENVO:00002010), including plankton...
ATTTATATCATTAAAAGATTTCATTAACTAAAATAACCTAAACGGAGGTGTATTTTCAATAAAATAAGCGATAGTGGATACTATGTGGGGTCCAGCTTTGGGTACTGTATAAGAGACATACTCAGAGGAGAAATCAAATTAGAACAGGTCGTAGCAATGGAGACACACACACGAATTAAAGATGAAAAGGCTCTTATTAGAGTCATCTGGCAGTATAGTCAACACCATTGGCCTAAGGATTTAATGTCGAAAGCTGTAGAGATTTCATACGAACTGTTCTTTAATAGGCCATTCTTTCAATCAAGAATATATGGTGGTTACTCTGTATGTGACGGTGACAAGGAAACTTGGATGTTTGCACATCATAGAGACCATACATCACTGTATTATGAAGGCAAATGGAAGCCTAAGTACAAACGAAAGACGCTTGATAGAAAGATAAAGAAGGCAAAGAAAACCTTAAACACCGAAACCTGGTTTATATAGGAGAATAATATGAACACACCAGTATTTTGTGGTCAGGAGCCATCCTTTATGGGTGGTTCCTTTGATGACGAGGAAACATATAAAGAGAGAACTACTCAAGCTCAAAGATTGTCAGGCAATCCTGTCAATAAAAATAAGGAGTTCTTCTCAATATATTTCCACGGAGAACTGGAAAATATGATGGGATTTGACATAGTTTCATTTATAGATGGTACATTTCCAGTGATAAAAGATGGAGACAGGGTAAAATGTATAGCAATTACACCTGATGACAAAAAGCACGATGCTATAATATATGTCGGTAAGAGAGTATACGATAACATACTATACTGTCTGGTATTACTTGCAAGTGAAGAGCTGGAGGGTGACGAAGCCGAAGGTGGCTCAGTTACATTCTCTAATCATCACCCAGGCGAGAAAGGTAAGGGTTTAGCATGACCGATAGAATCTCAACGGGAAAGAAAGTAGATGACCTACTTGAAAGAATAGGTGTTCTAAATCAACAGTTTGATGCATTGCATAATCTGATTCAACAGATTTACACTATGGTCTACACCGTGACTAAACCTCGCAGTCATACAAATTTCACTACTCCAGAACGAAGAACATTCTCTGATAGACGCACATACATACGAGATATTGAAGGTGGAGTAAGAACTGATACACGGAGGAAACACGATGAGTGAATCGCAATACGATGAACAGCCCTATGATATGGATGATTATTATAGGGATATGGACGAGGTCAAGATAAAAGAGATGGAAGACCTATTAGCTGGCAGGCCTTATAAATTGCCAGTAACAGAAAGACTAAAAGAGATTCTCAGAATGATACTGAGAATAAATCGCAAATAAAATTGATACTCATGTAGGGTATCATACATTGGGTTAACCCATAACCATAGGAGGCAGATATGCCAAATATCACCCTTATTAACGGTTCAGCAGAACCAATCACCCATTCCACTAACGCGTCAACTGTCGGTTCATTGAGAACTGAGATGAGTTTCGGCAATAATATCATCATTAGTGTTGATGGTACTAAGGCAGCCGATAGCCGTGCTTTGTCAGACGGATGTCTTGTCAGTGCTGTAGGTACTGATAAAACAGGCGGACAAGTTAACTGGGTTCGCAAGGTCATTTTGACCAAATAGAGGAGCAATTCTCTAAAATCTGAGGGGGTGTCTTTACGATGCCCCCTCTTAGAACGGAGGAAAAATGAAATCCAATCTATATACAGACAATATTCAAAATATTGTTGATTATATTAAAAGAAACATTGACTATAGAGATGTTGAATCAAGAGTTCAGGACTTTATTACTTTTGCAAAGAATAAGGGAATAGATTTATCGTTAATTGACAAAGTATATAACTCAGAAACACGAGAAACTATATTTCCAGACGATAGCAAGAGAAGAATGAGATTTCCTGTTTCTATTCAAGCAGAATTTCAAGAAGCATTCCTAAAGTTAATAGTTAAAGAATGTCAAGGTATAATTGACAGCTCTGATGAAATTGACTGGTTAAGTAAAGGAGAAGCTGTCTTAGCTAATAACTTAGGTCTAAGACTTGATGAATGGACTCCACAATTAAGTAGAATGAGTAGCTATCATTCCAGGTTCTGGGATTTTAAAGGCTACTGGGAATCCTTATGGAATAAGACAATACAGCAAGAAAGAGTCCGTAGTAATTGTGAATTTTACTTAAATACTCTTCAGGAAAAGGTTCAATTAAGTAAGAAAGCACGGTCACAAATAAAACAGTTAAACATTGATTACAGATACAGATTAAGTGGCGAAACCAGATGGAATAAAACAATAACTGTAAATTTTATCATAAATAATCCCAGAATGACTATTTATGGAGATGTTGACCGAGTTCACGATACCTATACAGTACCATATGGAATGGTAGACCCTGTAACAGGAGAATGTTCACCAATTACTGTACAAGTTGTATATAAAGTTGGCGAAATAGTTAGAGCTTTATGCTCATATCCTGTGACTAACGAATCCGAAGATGAAGGCTATCTATCAGAAGTAGGTAATTTGTTTAGATATACTACACCATTTAGAATCTTTGGAAAGGCAAGAGCATCTTCACCTAAAAATCGTCGTATAGTACATCCATTTATTGAAGGCTGGGGTGCAACTAGTAGAGCTCCCTGTTTTGGTTCAATGGATGGTATGATATATCAAGCAATATCTAGAATGGATTGGTTAGCAACTGCATCCTATCTTAGAGAATGGGTAAGTAAATTTGTTGTTAATAGCACACAGCCCTATCAGCAACCTTACTTGATGTATCAAGGAATACCAAAAGAATACGGTATACAAGCTCTGTATGTTGGTACAGACAATCGCGTATGTCATACTAATTGGGTAAGAACATCCGATGATTGCAAAGCTATTGACTGTCAATTAATAGATAATAGTGGCTGTAGTGAATATACATACCTTGTAGATAAAGAGATTGCAGAAAAGCTTAGGATAACACAAGAAGACGAAAGGAAAAGACTGAGAACAGCTTTAATAACTGGCAAGAATGTACCCGAAGAAGATGTTATAAGAGTATTCGGAGACAACTCTGATGAATATCTTGAGTGGTACGGACATAAACTTAATGAAGATGTTGACCCGTCTGCTGTAGAGTTAAGTCAAGAGCTTTTACAGGAGGAGCATTTTTAATTAACAACCTATTAAGGAGGAATCAATGATAGGAATAGAGAAGAAAGACTTCGACAGAATAATAAATTTTGCCAGAGCAAGTGTAAAGGAATTGAACGGTGCAGAAATTGGCGGTATGGCGATTATACAAGAAGATGAAGATGGTGATTGGGTAATATCGCATCCACAAATTCTAAAACAGACCGTAGATAGTAGCAGTTGTACAATAGACAAGGAATCACTGGCAAATTACTATACCAAAACAATGATGAAACACGGTACGAATATAAAATTTGTATGGTGGCATAGTCATGGTAAAGGTTCAGTCTTCTGGTCACCAACAGATGAAACAGCTATAAAAGAGTATAAAGGTGGTAACTGGAGCTGTTCTTTAGTGGTAAATGCTGATGCAGATTACAGATTAAGAGTTGACTGGTGGAAGCCAATGCCAGCTAAACTTGACAAACTTGATTTAACAGTAATAGGAGAAACGGAACATAAAATACCTAATTCTATTACAAAACAAGTCAAGAAACTCTGTGATACAGTTACACATATTGTCCCAACACCCAATAAGAACGGTAGACAGATGTCTATATACAACAAATACCAAAATCACGCTGGATATGGTGGTTATGGCAACTATACTGATGGCTATTCTTATGGTACTTACCAGAACTACAAATTCGGTGATGATTACTGGACTTACTGGCAGAAAGAAGCACTCCAAGATGCACAGAATGAATTGGAGATGTATGCCGATGGTAAGTTAAGCTACGAGGATTTGCAAGGACAATGCGAAAAAACTAATAATGAGCTAACTACTGAAGGAAAACTTACTCTTCCTGATGAGAAGGCATTACATAAGTTAGTTGACAGCAAGCTTAATATCAGTATTATGAAATACTTTGTGAAGAAAACATTACAGGAGGTTTCATAATGTCCATACAATCACGATTCAGTTCGATTGTATCGCTTAAACTAATGAGTCAAAGGCTCCATATCTTCGGATGTGGGGCCATAGGCTCTAATACAGCAATACATTTGGATAAGATGGGAATAGAAAACTTTACTTTATATGATTTTGATAAAGTTGAGCAACCTAATATAGGTGTTACGCCTTACACAATGCAGGACATAGGTAAGCTAAAGGTAGAGGCATTAAAAGGAATGATGAATGGCACATCTAAAGTAACAATCAAAGATAGAAAGATTAATGAAGATACTAATTTAAATGATGTTAAGGGAGGAATAGCAATCTTAGCATTTGATAATATGAAATCTCGTCTATTGGTTGCGAAGAAGATATGTAAAGCAAAAGCTAAATTGCTTATAGATGGAAGAATGGGTGCGGAAATGTTTCAAATGTATGTATTACCAAATCCTAAAATTAAGCAATATAAGCAATTCTGGTATTCTGATGAAGACGGAAGTGAAGAACCTTGTACAGCTAAGGCAACACCCTGGTGTAGTAGCTTAACAGGTAGCTTTATATCAAACGCTCTAAGTAAAGTAATAGCAGGACATCCTTGTCCTACTGAACTATTTTTCCATTTCCCATCAATGACATTGGACTGGAAATAATATAATTTTTGAGACAGGCACCAACCCACATTACACCCTCCACATACAAAAGGTGTCTGTCTCTTAATTTATCCCTACATATGTTATACATATACAGGGGATAATAGCATAGGAGATTCCCTTAATGAATCAACAACAAAAAAATTACTTCATTAAAAGGATTGACGAAATCAAAAGCGTTAAAATCAATGAAGTAGAACAAACATACAGTGACCCCGATTTAAGAGTGCTAAGAATTCAGGCTTTTAATGATGGTACATTATCTGTAAAGAAAAGATTGGAAGTTCGCAAAATAATTGAAGATATGTTTAGCGATAAATCCCAATATATTTACAACTCTAATGTGCCTTATAATATGGGTCAAGTACTAATTTCTCAATTACTTGATGGAGTCGACGATTTTACTGACGAAATGGAAACCCTAACAAAGGGAATTGAGAAGAATAAGCGAGAATGTAAAGAAAGAATAACATACGAAGCCAGCATGGTTAAAGATGTTGTTATGTTTGGAAACGAATCAGAAGCTCTGGCTAAATTAGCAGAGTTTGAAAATACTAACTACTTAAAGTAAAGGAGTTCAAATGAACTTAATAAAAGTAAACCTAGAGGATTTAAAACCTAATCCACACAATCCACCTCAGAGAGTAGATAAAACAAAGGCGAGTTACAAGAACCTTGTTTCTTCTATTACAAGAGCTGGACAAATAGAGCCAATAACTATAAGCTCTGACAATGTCATAGTTAATGGAACCAGGAGAACAGCTGTAATGAAGGAACTTGGAGATACGGAAATCTATGCTAATAGATTAAACTCCAATTCAGCAATACTATTTGATTCTATGTTTATAGAATGTAATGTAGTTGAAAAAATATCTGGAGCTCAATGGGCTTGGAGATTTCTTCAAAAAGCACCTGTCCCAAAGAATCTGAACACTATTCTTACAAGATTAAAGAGAATAGGTGGTATCGGATGCATTCGTAGATTGGTAGATTTAAATAAATCTCCAGTTTCGTTTAATGCTGGGCTCAGTATGTTCAGAAATTACACTGGCAAACTTGACCTGAAGTCATCCAGACAGGCAATATATTGGATGCTTTATGTTGATTCCGCTTATAGAATGAAGTGGCTTATCAGTGAATTTGTCCCTGTACAGTTATTGGTAAATGCCGTTAGAGATAAAAAGCACATCTCTATGCGAGGCCACTGGGACGAAGTCTAGATGAAAATTGCCCAAAAGACTAAGATGAAAAAGATGTTCAATGAAGCTGGTATTCAAATAAATATGAATGCATTGAATATGCTTGATGACCAACTGGACAGATTAGTACACAGATGGGTACAAAATACCAAGGACGGTAATGTCAGAAGACTTACACCAGAATTACTTTGGATAGCACTTGGAAAATTCATCTCACATCCTTAAATTAGGACACTAATTTAACACGAAAACGGAGGACTAAATGAGCATATCAGTTAACAAGATAAGCTACGACTATAGTTCCCTGCCAGGTGGTCTTACTTGGTACTTCATTGGACAACCCAAAACATGGAAAACCAGTGCTGCATCAGCATGGAGTGATAAAGGACAAGATGGAGTCCTTATCATGGACACCGATTTAGGTGCTGATTTTTGTGCAGGTGCCAATGTTGTAACCGTTACCAGTCTAAATGCCCCTAAAAGGCATGTAACTAAAGATGGTAAAAAGGTCACTAAGAATGGCAAGGAACTGATAGAAATTGTACCACCAGATGAGAGAGAGTTCTATGCTCGTTCTGGAGAAAACAAAGGAAAGCCTACAAAAGTATATTCACTATCTGAGGTATATGCTTGGCTCCTAAAAGACTGGACAAAGCTTCCCTACGACACCATAGTAATTGATACTATAGACCAAGTCAATAAATGGATTGAAACATCTGTGACAGAAGAACTTGGTATTGATTCTATGGGCGATGGTAATTGGGGTGCAGACTGGGGCAGGGCAAGAAGAAAGAATCTTGATATTGTCGTTAGACTACAAAACCTTATTAAAAAATATGGTGGTAGTCTTATTCTCATAAGCCACGCTAAACAATCTATGGTAACAGACAACAAAGTTCAATTAATGCCTGAACTACCAAGAGGTTTAGCTTATGGACTCACCGCTAAAGCTGATGTCATCGGATATTCTACTAAGAAACACGATGAAGAAAAGGCTTTCTTGAGTTTCAAGGGCTATGACGAAAGAACAATAGGGTCAAGACTTAGGCCATTAGATGGTAAAATCTTGCCATTCAGTTATTTATCAATCAAAGATGAAATCCAAAACTATAAGGAGGAATAATGTCTTTAAAACTGAATACAGGTAGCTCAGATGGATACTTAGGAGACGGCATCTATGTTGATGATGCTGAAATCATTAGTGTCAACGACTTATCTGGCAAAACCACACAATTTCAACAATATGCAAGTGACTTATGTGTTGAAGTAAAAGTTAAACTGTTAAAGAATGACTGGGAAAAAACATTCAATGTAGCAGGTAACTTTGCACGAGATGTATCTACCAAGGAAGTAACAGATTGGGGCGGTGCATTCAAAGTGAGAGATTTCTTCGTTAATGCTGGACTTAAAGACCAGTTAGAAGAACTCTTAAGTGAAATGGAAAAAGGTAGTATTCCTTCCCAGCTTATGTTTGATGTTTTAGGCAAGGCGATTAGAATACTCTCATATAGAAACAAAAAGGGTAAGACAAGTACCTGGAATCAGGTTAGTACCCCTTTAAGAAAGAAGGAAGCTTTCAAGGACTATTTCCTTAGAGAGTACAATAGAAGTAAAAAGAAACCGAAAGGTCCTTGGCCCAGTAACTATGAGCCAAACGATTTTACGGAAAGTAAAGGAGACTCATTTGACTACGGTGCAAACACAGAAACTGTGGATGTATCTGGTCAAGTAGAATCCTTCTAATGGCATTAGCTATCAAAAAGTATCCTACTGAAAGACTACTGACAGTAGAAAAGATGCTTATAAAATGGCTATCACAACAAAATTCTAAAGGAAAATTCTTCTTTTATAATCACAATCTTGAAGATTGTAAAGACTGGATAGAAAGCACTTTCAAACGGACACATAATGTATCCACCATTGAAAGAGCCTTTAGACAAATTAGGGAAGATAAGAAGGTACAATCAAGAGATGCCTCTCTTCCTGCATCGGCTGAAAAACGATGGTATGTGATAAGTTCGTTGAAATAGCTATTGGACATCCAGGCAATAGGGGAGTGGTTATTCCGCTCCCCGACCTGCCAAAGTATATCCACAAAGCACAAGCACTATTCCGAAGCTACTATACATTTGATGAAGAACTTGTAGAACACTTTAAGGTAAGAAAAACCATAAAGAATTATCACGGAAAATTTTATCTCGATAGAATAATCTTTGATATTGACAAGGGAAGCAACAGTAACGAACAATGTGTAGATGATGCTCAAGAGTTCTTAGGCAAGCTAATAGAAACTCTGGAAAATGCAAAAGACGGTATAGACGTTCAAGAATATATCCAGCCTTGGTTTTCAGGAAGAGGATTTCATTTCTGTATTCCTAATGTATTTGATTTTAAATCATCAAATGACCTGCCAGAAGAAGTAAAAGCTACAATTAGTCGTTATTTCCCTAAAGCTGATAACATTTATGATGGTGCAAGGTTAATAAGAGTTGGGCAAACTATGAATGAAAAAAGCAATTTGTACAAAGTACCGTTGCTTATAGGCGAAGTAATGTCTGGTACGCCAGAAGAAATACATAAAATAGCTGAAGCACCAAGACTTGATTTTCGGCCAATACCGTTATTAGAACCAGAACCTATATTGGAAATATTTAAACCAGTAAAGGAAAAGAAAGAAGATACTCTTGTCCATGAATTGAATCCTACAGCTATTGCTACTTGCATACAAAAAATGTATGAACAAGGCGATACACAAGGTTCAAGGCATATAAGAATATTAAGAATGTCATCCTATTATATGAGACACGGTTTTCCTATAAAAGCATCAAAACTTGTCCTAAGTCAATGGGCACAGAGTTTGGATTCATCTGAAGTAAATCGTTTAGTAGACGATACCTATAGACAAAGATATAGGTACGGATGCTTTGATAATGTAATGGACAAATATTGCGACTCTAAATGTATTTATTATCCAATGAAGCAACAAAGACAGGATATGTTAATGCCTGTTATGAATGCTAAGGATATGGAAGTTAAATATTTGGAGAAACTAAGAAATGTAGAAGAAAAACATCGTATAAACCTTGCTGACATATATGCTATGGGCGATTACTGGCTAAATCCAGGAGAACTTATAATAGTTCTCGGTAATACTGGTATGGGTAAAACGGCTTGGGTACAAAATATTGCAGTCGATACAGATGCAAGAATACTCTGGTTGTCACTTGAAATGCCTGCTGACCTTATGTATAGAAGATTCATTCAAATTGCAAAAGGTAAATCAAAGAAGGAAGTAGACGAATATTATGATTCTAATGAGAATACATGGTCAAAATCAATAGAACACATAAACTGTCTTACAATTCCTCCTAAAATAGAACAAATACGAAGACTTGTTGCAGAAATTGAACCTGCAGTATTAATTATTGATACAATTGATGGAATAAGAGTTTCAAAATACATTCATGATTCAATGTTCAAGATTGATGAAATAATCAATGAAGTTAGGGAAATAGCAACAAGTCAACAGATAATTGTAATGGGTATATCCCATACTACAAAAGGCGATTCGAGAATGAGCGAATTAGATGAGCATAGTGGTAAGCATTCATCATCAATAGCACAAAAAGCAGATACGGTAATAGCAGTTGAAGGCGTTAGGCAAAGTATCACAAGAATGATAAGGTCTAAGAAAACACGAGATGGTGAGCCTTTCTCTGTTAAATGCAATTTCTTTCCTGAAACATTCAGGTTTATTCAGGAAGTTCACTAAAAGGAGGAAATATGAAAGAAACAACATACAACCTCGTTAGCCAATATCTTGACTTAAGATTAATGTTAGACCTTGAATTAGAAGAAGATGAGAATCTTGAGGCGGAAACATTAAAACAACTTGAAGTTATAGAAAAGGCAATGCTGGACAAAACAGAAAAACTCCATTGGGTACTCAATAAGATGAAAGAATCTGAGTTCTCCATAAAGGCAACAATAGATGCACATAGAGACACAATTAATAAGCTAAGAACTAAACAGAAAAGTATCTTAAATTCAAAGGAGCGAATTAAAAGCTTAATAATGTCTATAGTAGAACATAGAGGCAAAGAAAACATTAGCGGAAATCTTCAGTTAAAGACTGATACAGAATCTTATACTATCATAGATGGATTTGGTCCTGTAGAATTCGATAACGAAGAAGACCTGCCAAGTGTATTCAAAAAATACGAGTTAAAAGTAGACAAAAAGGGACTTAGAAAAAATGTACTTGAGTATAATGGATTAACAGCGTATGCGAAGTGTCCTAAAATAAGAAGGCTAACAATACGATGAAATGGTTATATAATAGACAGTACATGAAAAATGATGACAAAGGAATAAATGGTCATAGAATAACGCTATTATCAATATTTCACTTTGCTATTCTTTTTAGTTCCCATAAAGGAGAGCATCTATCATTTGGATTTGGCATAGGTCCACTCGAGCTAGCACTACAATGTAGCTATTGGGTTAAACAAAGCAAACCTATCATTTGGAATCGTCGTGATGTCGGCAGGTCTTAGTAATACAGAAACTGCAGTCCTAAAAGATGCTCTTAAATTAGCCGAAATGATATACGGTTATTGCAATAAAGAGCAAGAGTTTAGAATTGTAGCGACTTTGCTGGAAAAAATAGAAGTTGAAGAACTAAAGCAAAAGGACATTCGTGTCGGTGCTGAAATTAACGAAGAACCAAAGACGAGGTAAAAGAAATCGTCAAAGGGGTGCTGAGCTCCAAAGGCAGGTTGTAAGACTTGCTAAAGAGTATAAATTAGAAGCTTATAATAGAGATAGAGGTGGAGCTCAGCATGAAAAAGGTGATATACAAATTCACAATGGATATTGGGGATGTAAAAGACGTAGCAAAATTGCAAACTGGTTATATCCAGAAAAGGAAGAATTAGGTGTGTTCTTTAGAGAAGACAGAGGTCGAATGTTAGTATCTGTAGAACCTGATTTCTTATTAGAATTAATGTCATTGGCATTAAATAAATTGGAACAGAGTTAGAACCACAAGCATGCTGAAAAGCTGGTACAATTGCAGCGTGGGGCACCAGCCTGTTCCAATAAAATTGGGGGATACGCATTACGCCCCCCGTAAGTTTGATAGATTGGCAATTTCGTCGTTAAAGAAACAGAACAGAAGAGGATGTACGGAAACCCGTGACGAGGGTGATGGCCAGTCTCTTCCTATCAATAAGTTGTTAAATATAGCGGAATCCGTGTATTTAGCAATATTAATCTCATTCTTACAGTACTATGCATTAAAGCTGAGTAGCATAGCTAAGCTTATACCAGGAACCATTAAGTTTGGGGATAAAAAAGGCTGTAGTTTGAGTGAAGCAGGTGTAAATGGTTGGTGCAATGGGTAGGCTTTCGGGCTCTATTCGCTCTCTGGTTAGATTCCAGACCCTGCTAATATTTAGGGCAGTATAGTAATTTGAACTGCGGAGGTTAAGTTACAATTTGGTTGGCGAACTAAAGATACTGCCCTATTAATTTAGAAAGGAGATAAAATGACAAGTTTTATATGCTGTATGGAAATGTTATATAGATACTTCTATTATGGAAGTATAGAATTTTACGATTTTTTAATTAAACTTATCGGAGGATAAAATGAGAAAAGATAAGCCATTAGCGAATGAAATGCTAAACTACCTTGAATCATGTGAAGAAATCTTTAGACTGGATATAGCCCGTATGGGAGGAACATTACCCGCAGGCGAATCACAAGCAGAAAGAGAATACACTACAAATTTAAGATATCTAACTACATTTGCACTTATAGGTATCTTTCAAAAGCTTGAAAATATTAATGATGCGATATTACGTGTAGCAGAAGAACAATGATATTAGAAGTCATTAAATGGCCTGAAAGCCAGGAATATATGGACAAAGAAGGATGGTTCTTTGTAGAAGGAAGTAATTATTTTTCTGAAGAAGAGGAAAAAGAAGATGTAATAGGTCAAGCAGCATATGGAAGAGTATTAGACAAAAAAGACTATATACTTGTAGAAAAGACAACTGCTGATGAATACAATGAAGACTTCATAACATTACGAGACCCAGGAGATGAACATGTGGATTATGGACCACCATATACAAGAGCTAATCCCAATCATCATAAAAAAAGAGGGAGAACACGAAGAAGAGATGACAGAAGACATAATTCACGAAGAAAAGCTACAAACGATAGAAGAGGAAGATGACAAACAATCCACATGACTGGAAGAATAATATACCCTATCCATATAAAGGCAATACATTGAACGACCCACAATACATAAAAGATAAAGACCAACTGTTTTCTAAACACGGAAATGGTTGGTGGTGGGGCAATGGATGGTGGAATGGAAAGTATGAGTCACCAATGGAAAGACAAAGAAGATATAAAAGAGAGAAACAATTATAGATGTTTAGTAGCAATGGAAAAAGAAAAGAGAGATTTTTCGGTAATTCAAAAGCTGGAAGACAAAACCTTGTTCTTGATGTATATCGTTGTTTAATACTTGATATGAAAGAGGAAGGTACATTTACTGAAGATAATCCAATATTTATAAGATATAGAGAATTATTAGAAAAATCAATACAGGAGGATAGGTAATGAAACAGAATAGCCTAAAAAAGAAAATTGAAGCTATTAATCAGCACATTCTTAATCTTCACAATAGATTATCAAGTTTAGAACTTATTGTCAGTGCTTATATTGAAATGAACAAGAAACAGGTTAAATTAAAGAATTTTCTTGATAAAAAGGCAGAAGAATCAAAAAAGGCAGAAGAAAGTGAAAACAATACTAATGATTGAATTTTTTATTCTTATACAAGCAATTATTGCTTTTTTTCTATATGAAACCGTATGGAAATCTTGGAATAGAAAATAATACAAGAAAGTGGGGGCAGTATATCATTGATTACTCCAAGTTAGTTACATACAAGTCCCCCATTTTCAAAAATTTACAAAAAATCGGATTACGACTTTAGGTTTTTAGTTTTCAGGGTAAGACAGTAATTAACTGCTCTTTCGTTGAGAATCTTTTTTTATTGGACTATGGGCAAAAAACCCGCTTATTTTGGCAATAATTTATGTAAGTCTTCAAAAGCACTTATAGTTGTTGGACCAGGGGTAATCTGTAAACTCTTAAAATATTTATCCATTTCAGCTCTTACTAAAGTAGCATCTGTTCCAAATGGGTCCCTACGTGTTAACACCTTTCTTATTTTTCTTTCAGCATCATCTGGATGATAGTGAGCATATGCATTCTTCAAGTATTTCCTAGCTTCAGGTTTTGCTAATGCTTTAGATAGTATCTCATTTATTTTATCTTTATACTTAAACATATCAGTCAAGGTAATTTTCTGCTTTTGTAATAATTCATTAATCTTAACTTCATATATCTGCTGAACATGACCTAATTCACCACGAGTAACAGATTTATCCACTGCATGAATACCAATTTCACTAGGATGTACAGATGCACCCTCTGGTAACATAGCATTACGTTGACCAAACCTTCTTACACCACTATATTGTCTCCCTATTATCTTTTCCCATGCAGCATTAACATTTTTCCACCAGCCTACTTGTGCATCTGTAGGTCTACCCCAGCTATACACACCATATCTCTTATCACTATAAGCTTTCTTAGTAGGCTTAACGAATCCAGGCTTCAAGGGTTGGGGACCTAGTAAGCTAGTTAGTCCAGTACCCTCTCCGAGCCCTTGCTCTAATGCTAATTTAAACTTTTCACCTCTTGGGGACAATACACCACCAGAACGCAACGGAGTTCCACCTGGCCCAAGCCAATGGTCAAGAAAACCCTCAATTTGAAACTCGGATTGCTTACCCGTACTTAAATCCTTTAAATAATCTTTAGACCAAGGCTGACGGTAGAAATAACCTGGTGCTACTGCATGTCCACGGAACTTAGGTACTGCCATATGGTCGGGTCGATAGAGTGCCTTAGTGAGTTCGTCAAATTGTCGTAATGGATGTGCCATTGTACCAGGCGGAGTAAATATCTCAAATTCTCCAAAATTCCTTATTGGTTTATTGGTAGCAAGCTTATTTATACCATGCCTAGCAAGTAAAGAACCTAATTTAGAGCCACCACCATATTCAACACCCGACATTGCCATCTCTCTTTGAAGTCCAAAATTTTTCCATAGTTCTTTCCAAGACATAGCCTTTTGGTTAAGATTTATCTGAGGAAACTTTTTCTCCCAAGACTTAGGAAGAAGACCAGTCCTACCAAATAATTTACCTAATGTAACCTGACCCAATTCTTCCAAGCCTCGCATCATCTCAGAATACTCATCACCAGTTTTCACACCTATATTAGATATATCTTCGTACCCTAGGTTGTGAACACCAGTACCTTTAGGTACAAAAGACTTACCTGTCTTAGGTAACTTAGTTAATGTATAATTACCAAATGGTCCCCAAAAATCAAGTACATCAGAATAATCAGGAGCTCCCCTGAGTCCTGAACCCATCAATTTCTTTTTCCTAAACGGCCCCAAATCATCCCAGTGCACATCACCTTTAAGTTTATCGCCAGGGTTATAAGGCTTATCAAGCCACTCTGCTGCAGAAGCCCTTAAGGTTTTAGGAACATTCCTCCAATAACTATGAGGATAATTCTCCTGTCCCTTATATTTCATGGTATACATAGGGCCAGCTTTCTCTAAGTTTTCATATCCCTGTCCAACCTGCTTCCAATAATCTTCAATGTATTTATTTCGAGTGTCTAGCGATATTTTACCTTTACCTTTACCAACCTGACCCCATGTCCCCTGCAACCAATCAGGTGCATAACTTGAGCCTGTAGGTATATTAGGATAACGTGGCAAGCCAAACATATGTCTTAAATAACCTGCTTGATATGTATGGAAAGGAGTAGGGTGTGGTAAAGGAGTGCCAGCTTTTTTAACTGCTTCTGTAGTCATAGGAGTTCCAAGCATGTGAGCTTCAGTCGTTGTTAGCTTTGCATAAGGATAATCATTCCACCAGGATTTAAATGCTTGCTTAGGGTCTTTACTAGCTGCCCTAAAAGCTTGACCAATTAATTCAAGTGGGTCATACCCAGACATAGGATACATATTAGTAACACCCTTAACAAGACTACGTGCTCCTTTTTTGGGAGCATTATATAGTCCACGAGCAATCTTTGGTGCATACCATGGAGCAAACCCAGCAGCTAACGCCTGCATAGGATGTCCAGTCTCCATCATAGCCCACGGAACTGTCTCGAACATATTTAATCCAACCGCTCCAAGCATACTTTGAGCTGGCAAAAGTGGGAAACCTGTAACAGCACCGCTAGTATATGGATTACGAACCTGATGTTTATTACCACCAGGGTCATATATATTCAAAAAAGTTGTACCAAACTTAGTATTCTTATCAGACAGACCCTCTAAAGGTTTTGTATCTCCCTTTCGATTCTTAAATGTCCAACCACTAAGCTTATTCTTTTCACGAAACCTTACGGCTTCTGTACTCCACTTCTCCATAGGCTTAGCATCCCCACCACTAATTAAAGGTGGCTCAAGGATTTTCTTTTTAGCTCCAGGTTCAGTACCTAAAGGATAGTTTGCAAGATTATATATTTGTTTTATAGGATTAGTTGACCAATACTGAGCACCAGGAAAATCAGCTTTAGTCCTTACTGGTTGTTGCGTAGACTCTGGAGCAAAGTCCTGAGCATTGGCATTGTTTACATCTGCTAATGTTTGAAGAAGTTGATGTTCAAGATTATTAGCATCAGGCGTATCGCTATAGCTTAATAACTGATTAGGGTCTCTTACATTTTGTTGTAACAGGTCAGTTAAAATACTCATTTTGCCAACTTAGAGCGAGATATGACTCTATTATAATCAAGTAACTTCAAAATTCCAAGGTCATCCTTATAAGTAAAGTAACCTGGTTTATTCTCCAAAGGCAGATTTCTAATTTCTGATACATCTAACAAACCACCACTTTCATTAATCATATTATAATCAAGCTTACCAGTATACGGTAATGGATGCTCCATTGCTCCTAGACCCAAAGGGTTAGCCTTAAATAGAGCTCTTCCTAAATCTCTACGGTTTGTAAAGTATTCCGCCAAGTCTGTAGTACCTTTCATGTCAGTTTTAATCCTACCTAAAGCATCCATTGACATAGTAGGCCATTTTCTATTAGGGTCATATCCACCCTTACCCTGACCAGGCTTTATGATGGGTAAATAATCTAATCTATTATAATATGGAACTTGACTTGGATTTGGTACTACTTCACCTTTCATTTCTCCAGTCCGAGAAGGTATCATATAATCAAAACCCATACCCTGACTGTATCCCATATTTGCTCTTCTAAGATTTTCTTTTAATACATTTAATGAGTATGCATCAGCTCTTTCTTCTTCTGGTCTAAGAGACCATGGTATACTTGTATCATATTGACCTACCGATGTATTCTCTCCTGAAGGCTTCCATCCTTTCTCGGAATGCCCAATCTCATGCCATGTAGTAGAATCACGAACTAGCTGTGCACTAGGAGATAGTGGTTTTGTAGATAATTTCAAATCACCAGTCGAACCAGGGCCTTGAACTATATAATCCTGACCTTGAGGTTTTGAATAATCACCATATGGTGTATAAAAATGTGGAGGAACACCAGCATGAAGCCACTGTAGAGACGGTTTAAACAACTTACCTTCAGCTTCTAATTTCTTATGCTCACCAAATGGTACATCTGCTGGATTAATAAGCCCTGCCTTTTTATCATCTTCGCTATATTCTGACCAACTATAACCACCCTTGCCACCATAAAATCCTAACGGAGCTACTTCGTTAGGATGAAACTTTCCAGGGTCTTTCATAGTAAGGATAGGTACCCCACTTGGACTTTCAGTCATATCAAGAAGACCTAAGTCTCTTAAGCGTGCCATCCCTCCATATCCAGTACCTGTTCTTCGATGACGAGTCCCCTCTAAAATTCTTGGTTCATCTGTCTTCTTTTGAATCAAATTACCTACCCATGTATCTACATCCTTCTGTGTAATCTTTTGTCCAGCTGGAACCTTGTGCTCTGTGTCCCATCTAGGCCACTCATCCTCCATTGTCCTGCCAACATATTTATTCCAAGCACTTTGCAGGTCAATTTTACCAGCTTCCAGTGTCATAGGATTTAACGTAGCTTCAGCTAATGCTCTACGGAACTTATGACCCATATTAATTCTGGTGCTCTTATCTCTTTTCTCTTGTGCGGCCTCCATTACCTTTGCAGTAATAGGATTATCTCTCCATTCCTCAATAACAGATTGGGTCTGGGCAAAAAAGTCTGGGTGTCCTGGATAATGAGCCATTATTCTTCCTCAGACCCACTATATTCTAAGCCCATACCTCTATACATCTTATGTCCATGCTTTCCAAGGCTCTCCTGTGCCGCAGCTAATCTATGGACAGGTATACCAGTAACAAAATCCATTGCCATGGCTGGATTATCTATAGCCCTACCTATATCTCTCATCTGCAAACCAAAAGGAAATAAAGATACCATAGTATACATAGCTAACCTATCCCATGCTCCTGTAAACATAGTACCGAAGACAGCTTCAGGTGCTCTTAATATTGAAGGCATTACTTCATGCAATGGAGCGATAACATTTGGTAATACACCATAAAATGCCCTGTCTCTTTCCTTATCGTCACCGTAAGACCAGTGAGCAAGGTCCTGTAATTGTGCATAGGGAGCTGGTAATCCATAATCAAACATTGTATAAGGTAGAAAATTTGCAAGCCCTAACATAATAGCATCTGCTATCATTAATCTCTGAAGTCTCTCAAACTCCTGAGTACCTGGCTTATACCCTCTGTATTTAGCCTCCTGAAATACTTCTCTTCTATATTTGACAGAACTCCAGCCCCAAAGCTTGAACCTTGAATAGATTTTACCTACACTAGTCCTGGCAAAAGCAGGTCTGTACGGAGCATGATAATAGAACTGAGATACCTTAACTCCCTTTAATCCCTGCTGTACTAACCAAGGATTATCTAACTCAAATTCTACAGGAAACATTGACTCTCTTGCCTGTAAATATGAACTCAAGAAAGCATTAATTCTTAAGTACCTCTCTGTAGGTCTCATTGCAAACGCTGCTACATTACCTATTTTGTCAGAAACTCCATGCTTACGCCATAACTCCTTCAGTGTCATGTCAGTAAATTCTTCACCTTTTAAAATTCTTGATGTAGCTTCATTAATAAAGCCTCCTACCTTTTTATCCTTAGCAAAACGCTTTTTAATTAGTCCAGCCTCATAGATAATCATCTCTTCTACTACACCCAAACCCTTAACCCAAGTGTACACATCATCCATTGTTTTAAACACAGGACCTTTCTTAGGGTCTATATTAGGGTTAATATCCGTCCAGACGTCGATTTTACGTGCCTGACGCATGTTATGTGCCCCAACCCATACCCACGTATTACTTGACCCACCAAACACGTTTGTAACCCCTGTTTTGAGCCTTGCAAGTAATGATGCCATAGCATACTTACCCTCTGCTTGAGCAAGACTCCGTAATTGATAAGAAAAGGCATCAAGATTCTTCTTTCCCTGGTCTCCTTTCGTATCTGTCAATAATGCAAACTTTTTCTTTTCTGCCTTATCTATATCATCTTCGGTTGGCACACCCCCAACCTTATTAGCTAATCTTTTTAGTTCTATTGGTGTTAAGCTATCCATACCACGTATTTTAATGAATGCTTTCCTCAGTTTTGGAAACTTCTCAAATAAAAGCTGGTCACTCATCCAATAATAAGGGGTACTCTTAAGTGTCATAGTAGGAGACTCTAGCATTGCCTGAGGAAATGTTGATGGATACCCCATAACATCACGGACATAAGCACGCATATACCATACCCAATCCTTAGTCATGTCCTTACCCATTGGAGCTTTCTTTTCAAAGTCCCGTATATTATTTTCAGCAAGGAGTGAAGCCATATTTATATAAGTAGCCCTATTTAGCTTCCATAAATAATTATCTAACACACCCACATCATAACTATAGCCAGCAAAATTATAAGACCTCTTTAACATATTCCCAAAAGTTTTATTACCACCAAGTTTAGCTAACTGTTCTATACCTCTAGACTCTTCCATCATTATATCAGCAACTGGTTCATTAATTAAACCATCTGGAGTAGTCTCTTCTGCAAGCAAACCAGAACGTATCCTAGACAACTGTTCAAGTTTAGCATCTAATTCTTCACCCCTAAATCCTTGTGCTTCATACTCTTCAGCAATCTTCATTATCTCATTATCAAGTGATTTGGCAGTAAACTGGGAATGGGGCATGTATCCAAACCTTTTAGGAATCTCTCTATAAGTAAGAGTATCTCCACCAGAGCCCTGTCTCATAAAATCTTTAAAGTAATCCTTTTTGCTAATTTTATTCTGAGCTAGCATCATATCCATATCATATTGACTGTAAGATTCACCCTTTTTCCATACAGATTTATTTCTTCTGTCCATATATTGCAACAAAGTATCAAACTTATTTAATACTATCATGCGATTAGCATCTTTAATAGTCCAATAATCTGCTAGTAGGAAATCAAGAGCCTCTTTATACGCAGTTTGTTTTTCAGACCTTACAAATGTTCGAGGCTTATATCTCCTATGGGCTAGACTAGTTGCCCCCTCATCACCCCGTGCATGCCTAAGGACTGTTCTTATAAAGGTAGTTATATAATCTTTTCCTCTACCAGCAAATAAGGCCGTCTCTATCGTAGGTGCTTGCTCACTCTCTTCCTCAACTAGAATACCCTTTAGATTCTTTACATCTTTTACTGACCTTCCAAACATACCTTTATATGTTTCACTTTCAAAACCCAATGTTTCTAAGTCCCTTGCAAGATTCTCAAGATAGTTTTCATACCACAATAACCTTGCCATATTTAAAGACATAGGTTCTTCGGTTTTTGAAAGTCCATGCTTAAAAATTCTTTCAGCACTTCTATTAATAGTCTTATTTATATCAATATTACCTTTTTTATTTATAACTAAATATCTTTTTATCTGCATATCAGATAAACCTATCTTCTTATTATATATATGTTCTTCCATTAATTCACCAAGATTAACACCCAGTCTCTTCATTACCTCTTGACCAGTTAAAATCTCATCTCCAACTTGAAACTTCTCATCTTTAACAGTAAGCCACTCTTCATATTTTTCTTGAACTCTTCCAATAAAGGTATGAACATCATCCTCAGCATGCTTCATCCCTTCTTCATCTCGCCCCTCTCTCTTTAACTGATTACGCCACAGTATGGCTCCATCACGTTCACGCTGTCTCCAGGCTAATTCAAATAATAAATCTGACCTATCAACTCCACTTTCATCCTTCAAGGTTTGAGCCCAGCCCAATAACTTCTGCATTTCTATGTCATCTAAGGCTCTAACTTCATTAGGTAATGAATATATCTTATCAACAGTATTAATAAGCCTACCCATATGTGTCATAGGAACAGCCGCATCTACGTATACCTTTCTAACTTTACCTTCTTTAGTAAGAGTACCTACAGGTAAGCGTTCATCTATAACCATCATATCATTTAAGAAATGGTCATTAGCTACATTTTCTATAGGCTTCACCCAAGCACCCCAACCTACTTTAAGCTTATCGCCCATAGTTTCTCTAAGACCTTTGAATATATTACGTCCACCTCCTCTGGTAAACCATCTAAAGAAACCACGACCTCTTTTCCAACTCGTTAAAAGTTGTTCCATTCCTAATACATCCTGCTTAGTAAGGTCACCAATCTTTGCTACTCCAAAATACTTATGGATTATACCCATAACAGCATCAGGGTTCTCTGCAAACTCAGGATAACTCTTTAATATTTCCGTTATATTCTCTACAGCAAGTCTTAATTCTTTATCTAGCTTAATCTCTTCCATTTTCTCAGGAGTATCAGGCAGTTTTTGCCATGTATTCTTTAAGACCTCAAGCTGTCTTTCTTTATCTTTAACCTGTAGTTTAATTGAATTAGAGTGAAACCATTCTGATATATCCGAACGAGAAGTTCTTTCCTGAAAAAATTCGAAGTTCTTAACATAATTATGTCCAAATAATTTTAATACTGGCTGAGAAGCAAGCATTGGAGCAAATCTATAGGTCTCTGTATTAACACCACGCCCTACAGAACCTAATAAAGTTGCCTCAAGAAATCTATGTACTCCCTTAACAGTTAATTCTTTAGCTCCTACTGGTAGTTTAGAATTATAATCTTCTACTAACATAGCAAGAGCTTCTTTTCTTACATTAATTATCCTGCTTATCTCATCAAACCCACTATATAATGGAGATACATCAGGGTCAGAAGACTTTGAACCTTCAAAGAATTCATTAAAACTTAACCTAATACGCTCAGAGTCCATAAAAAGAAGCTTTCCTAGGTTTACCGTTTCTCCTACCTTTACTTGTCCTTTATATGTAGGATTCCTTTCAAGCATCTCTGGTGTAATAAGAACATTGGCAGTTGGAATGTTATAATAATCACCAATATCATTAATTGTTTTAATTGTAGTTATATCCCACAAATCATTCGATGCAAAATGGTCAGCCTCTTCTACCCTATCCCTTATAAACTGTTTTCTCTTATTTAAATTGCCAGCACCTTTAAAAGAAGCTCTGTCTAACTTTCTTTTCTTTGCCTCCCTATGCCATATTTTCTGTTTTACTTCAGACTTACCCATTAATTGCAGTGTCAACCATTTATTATAAAAGTTCCAGAAATGCCCCTCTTTACCATGCTCTAAAGCAAGTTCGGTTATACCTCTTTCGGTAGCAATGTTCATCTCTACATTATTAGCAAGCTTAGTATCAGTAGAAACATAGTAACCCTTTAATAAATTTACCAATCCCTCGTAATACTTAACAGGTACTGCCTCTGCTCTATTTTGCCAAGAATCTGGTAGAAATCTTCCTAACCAATCAGATGTAGCTATAATATTATTAACCTTATTAAATAAACCACTCCATTTATCTGGTTCAACTCTTATACGATGGAAGAACGAATCAACATAATCAAGCTCAGTAAGTTTTCTTCCTAAGAATGACATTATAGATGAATCTTCTGCCTCCAAACGACTAAATGTCCTTAAGTAATCATCAGCAGCTTGCTGTTTCTCGGCTCTTGTATAGCTTCTTCCCTGGTTCCAATCTCTACCAAAGAGCTTACTGCTCATTCCACTTAATCGGCCATAAGGTGTAGCATAAATATTAGCATCGTATATTTCCGAGTCCTTCATCTTCTTTGTTTTAGGGTCAATTTCATGCTGATAATTAACCGTAACAAACTCAAGTAATTTCTTATCTATTACAAGCTTTCCGTTTACTATTTTTATCTTTCCTAATTTTACATCCTTCTCTCCATCCATTCGTACTCGGATACTTTCAAAAGCAGAATCTAAAAGAACAGCTCTCATTTCTTCAGGTGTAATTATCTGTCCATATGAAGCAGCATCTGCTGCCATATTTATAGCCATACTTGACTTAGCTCTTAAATCTTCTTCACTTCTCTTTGCAGTAAAGGTTATACTACCTATCTTTTTAGCACCTTCCCATATACCATGCTCAAAAACACCCTTCTTAGAGGAATCTTTCACCATCTTATAGAATGTTCTTGCTAAAAACCTTGCCTTAACAGCAACACCCATTAGATTACCTGTTCCCTGCTGGACAGCGTAAGCTGTCTGGAACCTACTAAACGGGTCAAACATTGATACTGGGGAGTCACGCAATGGTAGATTTTCTACATCTTTTAAAAAGTATTTTCTCAGATTCGCTTCACCACCATACTCTCTCTTTACATAATCAGCATTCAAATCCTGTGATGTAGCATGGTCAAGTAGTGCCTTATAATATGACTCTGGAAGACCACGTTGACCAGCAAGAACTTCATCTGCAGGATGATTACCCATATATATAAAAGCTGAATCAATATCAAGGTCAGCACCACCAAGTCTTTTCATTATTCTTGGGTGCAATAATATCCCTCCACCAGTTCTTCCAGTAAAGCCACCAAAATACAGATTAGCTGCACCACTTATATCATCCATAGGAGTACGAACTACAACAGAATTCAATGCTCTAAGCATTTTTATTCTTGCAGGGCTTTCTTTCCCTTTTCGTATCTTTTCATTCTTAAATAAATTCCATTGTTTTTCAAGAGTCATCAACTCCCAATGGCCAGCAGAATTAACTCCCATTATCTTTAGCTGTCTAAACCCCTCATCAAGATAGAATACATTTTCATTCTGGATGCCCTTAAATATCTTACTCTCTCCATCTAATAAAAGATTTGCAGTAGCACCGTCATTATCGGTGCGTCTAAATAAATCTAAATCATACAACCTCATTATTCCCTTACTACTGTAGGGCATTTTAGGAGTTACTATTCGCTTGACAAAGTAACTTGAGATAGCCCTGTCCCATGAGCCAGATGCTATTTTAGAAAACGTCATAGCGTCACTACCATCACTCACACTCAACCACCTCATAGCAGAAGAAACTATTTCCTGTACATCCTCTCCCTCTTCTCTGAATGTATCTATAACATCAGATTCCATTCCAGTTGAAGATGTACGCAACATCCTTAGTCTTGCTCTTTCTCTAAACATTTTACCCATAGGAGTATTATGTTTCATAGCATCATTAATAACCTTCAGTCCAAGCTTATTGAATTTCCCAAAGTCAGAACCCAATAGAGTATCTAAAGCCTTACGCATCTGTTCCTTCCCTTTCGCTCCATCAGCCCAGTCACGCTTATTAAGTAACCTAACAAGTTCCTTATTAACCTCAGGAACACCCATATATCTTGACTCTAAAAACTGTACATAGTCTGCAGTCACCTTAGGGTCAACTTGGTCACCAGCAATATTGTCACCTAATGCTTTTAAAACCCGCGACTTCTGTCCAACAATATTAGGTATAGTATCATATGTTCCGAATGAAACCTTTATATCCTCAGGAGACATATCGTACACATGGCTCTTGAATGTTACATCATCGAGAACATTACCATTTCTAGTGAAACTAAGTATTTTATTAGCATCATACTGCATCTCAAGAAACTTAACGGTACCATATTGTTTCATAGTAGACTCAGGAAAAATCATTTCTATTCCTAATCTCTTCATTTCAGCACTAAGGTCTTTACCAGCTCCATGCATTGCTAGTTTACCTAACATTAGTCCACGCTCAGAACTTGATACAATAAACGGCTTCCAAAAGCCTCCACCCATAGGCAGTCCTTGAGATTCTAATCCACTATTTAATATATCATCACGGATGATAGCACCTCCATCACTTGATTCTACATCAAATCCAAGAGCTTTTAAATATCTATGATAATCTTTTGTTACAACATATTTTAATCTTTCAGGAAAGAACTGCTTATCTAATGAATAGTAAGTATTAAATATAGGTTGCTGTCTCTTGTTAAAATTAAGTACACTCCTTAAGAACGGATTGGTTTCCTCTTGATTATCACCAACAACTCTTAAAATATCGTCTGCTGTTTTACCACCTATACCCTTACGTTGGGTGAGTTCATTCTTATTTAATGCATACCAATTCTCTTCTATTCCAGCCACCTTTATTTTGTTTTGGATTCCCTTAGGAAGTCCCTTGAATAAAGCAGCAGAATAATTATCCATTAATGTTTCAATAGGTAATCTATTTTGTATTTCCCACCAACGTATATTAGAAACAAACTCATTACGGAAATCCTCTGCATTACCCCAACCCTTCTTTACGTAATTATCCTCTAATTTCTTATAGTCACCACTAAATTTTTTATACACACTAGAAAATGCACCCTGTATTCTAGAAAATTCTCCCATAGATTCACCTACATTTAACTTAGTAAATATAAGTACATTACTAGCTGATTTTCCTGAATACAAATAATACCCTAACTTTCTGGCATCAGATATCATCTTCTGTTGTTGACCTATCCCTTGTTTACTGTTCCATTTATATCCACCAACTTGATTCTGCCATACTCTCCCTGCTCTTCTCCCAGAAACATTTCTTACCTCAAAATAAGCATCTTCAGCATTTTCAACCAAGCCTAGCTCTACAGCTATGTCTCCTATTAAAGTAGGGGGCTGTCTCCTATCTAAACGATTACCTTTAGCATCAAAGTTTTCTTCTACTACAAATCTACTTAACCCAACATCCCATCTCATTCGCTTGACTTGAGTAGACTTTGTTTGTCTTATATAAAAAGGACGAATAGTAGCAAAGTCTTTATCGGTAATATCTCTTTCACCAGTAATACTTTGCTTTAGATTTTTCATATCTTCTTTGAAAGTAGCCCAATCGTCATCCTCCGCAGTGAGTTTCTTATCTTGTATCCTCTCTTGTATATTACGCAAATGATTAAAGAACTCTTCATTACTCATCTCTGTATCATCCTTAGGCGTACTTGTTACTTTTTTTCCTATTAACTTTTCTAAGAAAGACATAACAGGCATCTTAATAGGCTCTCTTACATTAGCATCATCGCCTCTTGTTTCCCCCTCTTCAGTACTTTTAAAAACTGTATCAGCATTATTAAGGTCAGCTGTCTGACTTTCACTCTGTTCTGTTGTATCTTTAGTGTCCAGGTCTTCAGTTTTTGCTTCAGTATCCTTTACCTGAAGTTCTTTTAAAACTTCATTATATTTAGTTATAGACTTAGTACTCTGCTCGACCATGAAATCATTTCCATCAGCTTCCCATTCTACTCGCATATCCTCTTCATGGGAAATCTGTTTTTTAAGCCATGCAACAGGGTCTTTTGTAAAGTCATCTAAATCTTTTTGAAACCTTACAACTGAATCTTTAGACTGTTCAGTAGTCCAATCTGGGTCATGCTTCTTCATCCTGACAGTAGTTTCTTCAACACTATCTTCTGTGTTAAATTTAAGTTGACTTAATAGTTTATCGTAATTAGTCTTTGTGGTAGGTGCGTGAACATCAACTGTTTTATCTACTACAGCATCAAGGTCTGTCTCCTCACCTTTCTTGCCCCACAGGTCTCCATAAAGATTCTTAAGAATTTTGTATACCCCTGCTTGAGCTTCTTTTGGCTTATAAAAATCATTAACATAGCCCTTAACTTCAGTTTGTACTTCTGGATTTAAATCCTCAAATCCTTTAGCAGTAATAGCAGCTCCTTTCTGGGTATGGTCGAGTTTCTCAACAAAATCACGGGCCTTAGCAAATTGCCAGGTTCGAGACTGTGCTCCAAAATAACCTCCGAGTAAGTAATTATATACTTGATTAGGTGTAGTCTGACCCTGAAGAGTGGAAGGAAGTCCCTGAAAAGCTGCTCCAGCAACCCCTCTCATTACCTTAGCTTGGGTAGTCATACCTTTCAATCCTGGTATATTACCTATGCCACCAAAGAATCCTCCAAATATAGCACCTTGAATCCCAGCAACAAGAAATTGGTCTACCCCATCTTCCCATGCCTCAGGCCATGCTGATACTGCAGAAGCCGCACCAAGATGAAATCCACCTCTTACCATCTGTTTACCTATTTCACCACCAACTGAAGTCCCAAGATAGTTACCAACAGCCTTACCAGCACTTGACTGGCCAACCTTCTTGGTTAAAATATCAGCAAGATACATAGGAGCAGACTTAAATTGTGAAACCTTAGGAGCAGTTTTTAGAACCTTAGCAGCAGCTCCTATTTTACCAGCAACAGCAAGCCCCTTACCAGTTCCAACTAATGCTCTTGTAGCTATACTACCAGTAGTACCTACCCCTGGTATAATTCCTATAAACCCTAATAGATGCCCTATACTCCTGCTTATACCCTCGATATCACCAGTAGGGTGGGGACCTACAGGTATAGTAGAAAACCCCTGGAGAAAACCAGAAGCAAATTGACCTGGAATATTAGCTACTTGAGATAGTAGACTTTTTTCAGAACCTACTACATCCCTCTGAAAAGGGATTTGACTTTGTTTAGCTAGTGCTTCTAATTGGTCTACTTGACCAAAGTCCCAAGCACTAGGATTCTGGTAATATAGATTTATTGCCTGCTGTACTTGAAAAGCACTAGCCATTACTTATTTATACTATTGAGCCTTAAGAAGTGCATTAGTTATAGCAAACTTTTGTTTTGCTTTTAATGCTGCTAATCTTTCTGAAAGTTCGTAAACCATATCTTCGTCTTCACCAACCATACTCCAGTTTGTACTAGGTTGATATTCCCATCTAGCTAGATACTCTTCAATTTTTGATAGACTAGTTGTCCATACAGCCTGGTCTGATGGAGACATACTATCCCATAGACTTAATACATGCTGAGACTGGCTTTCCATTACCTCTATCTCTCTTTCTATTTGTCCAATTAAACTTCCTTTCTTTGCCCAAGCTTTCTCTTTAGGTTTCGTAATTATTTTATTTACACTTCCTAATGTCTTTGACTTTAACTTTTCATCAATTTTATAATGAGTAGGTGTATAGGTTTCACCAGTTCTCCAGGCACTTAAATTAGGAATATGTATTACATTATGTGGCTTAAATGATGAATACTCACCAAGGTCTCTTTTATGTTTTTTAATAGTATACTCCCTGAGATGGTTTTCAACATCTTGGCCCATAATTGTACTAGCATTGGCTTGAGTAATTGGAATCTCTAGCACTTGTCCATCCTGAGTTGTATATTTAAACGTATCAATCACCGCAGCTTGTGCTTTATTTAAAGCAAAGGTCTGTCCTGCAAAAGAAGTATCTGTTTTCCCAGGATTAATCTTTCCAAAATGTGTAAGATTATATGCATCTAATGCCTTCTGTTCTGAAATCTCCTTAAGAGTACTCATTCCTGGTTCAAAGTCCTTATATACTACACCATATGTTGACAGATATTGTCTATCTAATTCCTTGTTTGCATTTTTCTCATTAATTGTCAAAGTTCCAGCAGGAACATCATCCATATCCTGAAAATTGCCACCAAATGTACTGGATATACTAAGCCGATTCTGAAGTTCATTTCTCGATATATCAGAAGCTGTAACACTTTCTTGTAATTCAAGTTCCCGTTGCTTTATTAAAGCAAGAGAATCTTGAGCTTCCTTTTCCATGTTTAGCCTCTGTAAATCCATTGCAAGACTTTGAGTTCGTGTATCCATTGCAGCACTCTCAGTTGCCGATGGGATTCTCCTATTAAGAGAGTCTATAATTGCATTAACTACTAATGCCATTTGATTTTCTGCCATAATTATTCTCCTTTATGTAGTATTTGTTTCAGGTTCTTTCAGCCATGGCATATCGACTGTCATTTCATCATAACTCAGTGCATCCGCCCTAAACTCAGGACTAATAAGATTATTAATATAATCATTATAAGCATCTCTGGTACTTGATAATAATCCATATCTATCCTCAGAATATTGCTTATTAATTCCAAATTCACTTTCACGGACGCCTCTTATATGTGCCTTTAGTGGATTAATAGGGCCAAAAGCTTCACCTGCATCAGATACATTCATAGAACCTACACCTCTACTATACTGTTCTTTTGCTGGTCTATAATCACTAGACGCCTGAGCTAGTAATCCTCCCATATTTCTATTCTTTTGCCCCCTTAATTGCTCAGCTCTTGTCTGGGTAGAAGCAAGATAATCCCCAAATCTACTTTCAGCCTGTAGTCCGCCTATATAATCTGGGTCAGAACCTGGATAATCTCCCCAATAAAGCCCATCATCATCTTGACCAACAGGCATGCCTAAATGTTGACCCCACATCTGTGTTATATCACGCCAAGTTGGAGCATCATACCCTCCTGGTAACCACCCTTGAAATATGGATTCATCCATGCTCTCATACGCCCCACTCACATCTTTAGATGCTTGTCCTCCAAAAAGATAGTCCAATCCTTCACTAAGCCAACTATATTCTCTCAACCCTGTATTTGGATTTATAGTACCGCTTCCACCTAATGACTTTAATAGATTAGCCTCTACAGGATTTACATGAGCAAGCTCAGTATCACCTCCTCGCCCTTGTGCAGCTAAACCCTGCATCAGTCCACCCTGCATAGGATTTACTCCTCTATTAGTCATAGGTCCCATACCTCCAGTAGCCATAGGATTCATACCCCCTGCTTTTGGAAGTGCACCAATACCTGGTCTCATAGGCATTGGTGCCTGTGTATTCATTTTATTATTTCCGTATGCCATAATAAACTCCTAAGTTAGCCAAGACAATAAACTTTTACCAAGTGCCATAGGTCCTGTAACAGGTGCTAATGGAGTAAACATAGAAGCAGCTAAAGCAGCATCAATACCGCTAGACCACTTCTGTTTATTAGCCTCACTTGCTGAACGATATCCTGTAGTATCCAAACCCCTAAGCCCTTGCACAATACCTAATATATTACCAGCACCTCCTAGTAAACCTCCAACTTCACCACCTGTCTGTGTAGCTTCAGGCCCAGACCCCCAAGCTTCTTCAAATGCACTCATAACGCCATAAGGGTCATTCACTCCTCCACCTGAATAAATTGGTAAGTCATCAGGTACATTATACTGTGGAGTTGTTCCAGGAACTATATATTCTCCTCCTATTTGAGCGGGCTTTGTCATACTCAATCCCTTAATACCTGAATAATCCATAGGTATATAATCACTCTCTTTCCCCCAGACTGACCTTCTGAATGTATCTAGCATTCCTTCTGTAGGCTTTTCTACCCCCCTTGAAAGCTTCATAGGCATACCCCTTTCATTGTAATACACATCCTTTCCAGTCATTCTGTCCCTAATAGACTTATTCCTTAACTGCATAGTTAAGTCAGCACCCTTTACCCCTAATAATGCTAATATTAGTTTATTCTGTCTCTCTTTATCCCTTAAAGCTTGACCTTTAGTAGCCTCAGTTTCTTCAGTCTGATAAGCTGACCTTAAGTATTGTTCATATCCCATATTATCCTCTATATTCCTTTACTCTATCTAATTTTACTCTAAATAAAACATTATTATATCTAACATATTGATATAACCCATGTACCACTCCCATATCAACATATCTTATTACTGGAACACCCTCAATTAAATCTGATATAACAGGAGCCCCTTTTTTTATTTGAACTCTTGTTTGCTTAGTTTGCATTAACCTCTTCTCTTTAATTGTATATCCCATACTATTTAATTGTTTTCTTTCTGTATACTATTGAAACATCATTTATACTAAAGCTAGCATGTGCTGTTCCGTCAAGACTTGCCCCAGCTTCGCTGCCTCCCCAGCTCATATACGATTGAATATATAACCTAAGAGCAGTTGCACTTCCTAAAGTAAGAGCATTCCCAGACAAGTCTGCTGAAGGGGGACTAAAAGCTTGAGTGATGTAACTCCCTGCATGGGTATCATCTTGTACTAAATATCCAAAAAAGAAATCATTAGTAACTTCACCAATTCCTGTCTGTCCACTTGTTGCAACTTGTGAAACTATTTCACCGTATAGCCCTAAACTTACAGTTCCAGCATACCTATGCGTTACATATACTTTATATATTTTTTTACCTTGAGCTGGATTACCAAAATCAAGAAACTTTGTTTTGTAAAAAACATTCTTTGTTTGTTTAGGAGAGTCGTCCCATTTTACAATAGTCCCAGTACTATGAGCCCACACACAATTTCCATCAACATCAACAACTGAATTTGTCTTTATTTTATTAATATCTCTGTTGCCTGTTAAAGATTTATAATCATAAGTAAATTTTAAAGTACCACCTTCGTCCATATCATTATGTCCAACTTTAGCTAAAACTTCTCCATTATCTAAATTAACATTTAAAGTAACATATGTAGAGCTATCGGTTTGAACAAAGTTTTTTGAACCCAATATTAAACTTTCTAGAGTACTAATAGCAATCTGTGTTGCATCTGATTCCTCAAGCTTAACAGTGCATATGTCGGAGTTGGTTCCATCGGCAGTAGCAATATTAGTAGTAGTTGCAGACCCAGTTCTATTTAATTGCTCATTATTAGTAAAGGTGCCCGATTGATTATAAAAATACAAATGCCCAGCAGCATCACCACCAGCAAAAGAACCTGAATTTATAGATAAATCACCAACAGTGCCATATGCTGTACTATCAGCCCCAGTAATTATATCACCTGTTAAAATTTCAGAAGTACCTCCACTATCGTATCCAAGTTTTTCTGTTCCTCTAAATATAGGTGCAAATTTAGTCTCAGCTTTAAATGCAGCAGGATTGGTGTCATCAGCCTCAGCTGCTGTAAGGGTATGAAGAGTTTCTAGTGATACTGCACCACCTAAGGAATTATCTGAAACACCATGTGTAGCAGTAGTCCATGATTGGTGTGTAAGATGATAAATGTACATTCTTGGTTCTTCAGTAGACGTATTAGTGATATCATCAAATACTAAAAGTTTCCTATCTTTCGGTAAGTACTGTATCATTGGAGTTAATTCATTCCCAGTAGTACTTTTATCAGCTCTTAAAAACTTATCCCACTCTGTAGGACTAATAACAACTACACCTTCTTTTTCAAGTAAATCATGAATATTTTCTCCATCAAATAAGTAGCATCCAAATCTATTCACCCAGGCAATCCCATAGTCTGTTTTACAAGCAGAAGCTGGATGTAAAATTCCTTTATGCATATAAGTAGATTCTAACTGTTCCATATCTTGAGTTACCATCCATATTAGTAACTTATTTTTCTTGAACTGCAATATTCTATCTGCAAATGATTCTAGCTTTATAATATTATCTCCATCGCTAGATATAATATCAACAAATCGTGACTCTGAGGGAAAGACATCATTCATATTAACAGGACTTTTTATCATTCTATCCCCATAAGTAATTCCAGCTTGTCTTACATTAGCGATATAAGTTGACCTATTTAAAACTGTTGCGGTTTTATATTGAGCAGTAATAGTCTCTGATGATTTGTACCCCGTAAAATCGTTGAAAGTTATTTGAGGTATAGATGCCATAGTCTCAGATGTAGAATCTGTATCATTTTCTATAAAGTACATACTATTACCACCAGTATCTAGTTCAACATAAGTTTCCATAGTGTCTTCTAAACCTGATACATAATTTTTACAGATACCCTCTATCCAATCATTCTCTTGTATGAGATACCATGTTGAATCAGCACTCTCATTACTATCACCTGCTTCCCTAATCCATATAGTATGACCAGTTATCCTTTTATTATTAAACATAGCCCCTTTAGCATGATATGCTAAACCCCAACGCATCTCAGGATTCTTATCCTCTCCAGTCATATCAATTTCTTTTATAGCACTACCATCTTTTTCGGTAGTTACTACTGTGATAGCGGAATGCTGCTTTCGTTTTCCTTCATCATATGTATATGATACTCCAACATTCCATTTTTTCTTATAAAAATCTATAATATTAGCTCCAGCACCATCTTCTTGCATTAATATGGCGACATAATTTCCCCTAGAAGCACTTATTAAGTTTTTCTCAGTATTGTTTCCTATATCATCCCAGTAAACACTTCCTACTGCAGGAGCAGAAATTCCTTGGTCAGCAATAATCCACTCATCATAATTAATCTGCCATGCAGTACTAAGAGATTTCCATAATATTCTTTTAATATATCCATACCATTTATTAGTATTACTAGAATTAAAATTACTATCACTTATTCTTAGAGCTCCATTATCATAAAAGAATGTAGGAGCAAATGTTTGACCTGTTGCAGTTCCTATAGTAATAAGTTGCTGAGGACTCCAAGTATCTGCATTTTTAGCATACATATAAATAGCAGGGTCTGCAGACTCATTGTCTGCTAATACTAAGTAATCTTCCCCAGTTTCAGCATTGTCATACAATTTAAGTGATATGTCAATTATTCTAAAATCTCCCGTACTTGTAGTGGTTTCAGTTGCCGCTATAACAAAGTCTTGAGAATCTGCATTAGCATGAGCTGTAAAGATAACTCTAAATTTCTGAGGCTCTGAAGAAAGTACACTACCAGTTGGAGTATATGGCATTGCCTGACTAGCAGCTCCAAAAGTAGTCATGTTAAGAGCAAAGTCGCCATTAGGCACTATATTAACTACTATAGTATACTCTAAGACATACTGTGCACCATCTACCCCTGCATATGCTCTATTAGCTGCTGTTTGAGTAACAGTTCCTCCCATTGCATTTGTAACATAACGTAACCTTAAAGCTAAGCTAGAAATGGTTACAGTAGCATTTCCCTGAAATAGTTCCCCATCATCACTTGGGTCACCAAATACAACAGTATCGCCTGTTGCAAACCCTGTCCCTCCGTTAGTGATTGTAAAAGTAGGATTTCCACTACTATCAGTCACAGCTGAAACATACATACCTGTTCCACTACCACTAGTACTTTCTTGGAGAAAGGAACTATGACTCTGAGATGTTCTCCATGCTTCACTTGGAGTAGGAGAATAATCAGCAAGTTTTCCTACTGAAGAATCAGTCCATTGGTCAGTAACAGTCCAATCATCATTACTTTTAAAATCGGACTCACTAAGATGGGCTCCTATATGTCCATTAACTCTATCATGTGAAAACTGATGTAATCCATAGCCAGGTAATATTTCTACAGAAGGTGAGTTAGTATCAGCAGCATGAACCACTGTTCCTCCACATAGTCTAATCTGACCATATGTATCAAAATCTATATTCTGAGCCTTAGTAGAAGATAAATTGTCAACATCAGTAGGATATGATGCATTATTTAATCCAGCGTGAAATTCAGTTATATTTAATATTTCTTTAGGCATAAAATGGATACCAAGTCCCTGTTGTTTTACTTACTCCATCCTTGTTAACATATATGTCAACTATCCAGAATCCTGTATGGGAGGCCAACCGTTTTCCCCTCATCCAAGAAGTTTGCCTCTGAAAAGCACCAGCACTAAAACAATGAATATGTCTATCATACAGATACATACTCTTGTGTACATGACCTAACATCATAACATTAGGTTTCTGACCGCCAGTTAGAGACTCTACAATCTTTTGTATTCTATATGACACAGCATAGCTAGAACCATCTTCACCATGCCATAACCTTAATTCAGCTACACCACTAAGTGAGATACTACCCTCATCATGACCTAGGAAAGTAGCGTGTTCAATAGCATCACATATATCAGGAACTATTAGAGCACCATTAGATTTAATGAACCATCTATCGTGATTACCATCTATCATATAAAGTGGTCTAGGACACCTACTCATATATTCAATAGCCACTTTCTTCTGCTCATGATATCCCAGATGGTCTAATTCGTATATATGTCCAGGTCTATTAGACATACCCTCTGTTAAATCTCCAACCTGTACTACAATATCACAATTTTTATCCTCAAACTCTCCAAAGGCCTTATCTACAAGTTCATAAAGACAATACTTACTACCAAAGTGAACATCTCCCATCAACCCAATTCTTGTACGCTCACCTTCAAACTCTACAACTGGAGTTACTAATTGACCTGGTAAAACCTTAGAACCCTTAGCTATAGCCAGAAGCTCTGCCCTAGAATAATTTGACTCTATATCCCTTAGGAGCTTCCCTCGTTCTACATCAACTCCTAATGCTTTAGCTCTTCTTAAATACCTCCTAAGGGTAGTTTCTTTAATCCCAAGAATATCAGCAGCATCATCACCATGTATGAGGTATTGAGCGACAACCTCATATATTCTGTCTTCTCCACCATGACTAGTATCCCCGACTAGGTCTGCTTTATCCACTTAATACCCCCAATCATCCTCGTCTTCATCATCATCATCAAATGAACCAAAACCTTGACTTAAACTACCATAGCCAGGACTTCCTAATCCACCCATAGCAGTACTATCTTTCACTTTCTTCCACTGACCTGTATTTATTAACCTTTTAGCTTCAGCTTTCCCCATAAAATCATACTCAAAATCTTTAATCTCTCCAGTAAACTTATTTTTAATCTTCATTGTTTATTCTTGCTCCTATATCTTATTTCATAATGTGGAAAATCATCGAACTTATTATCATTAACTTCCCAATTCTGGTTCCAATCTCCCCCCCACCTTAGGTCAATACCCATACTTTTAGCAGTTCCTAATACAAACCCTGCGAATAATGTGAACCTTTCCCTATCTGTCCAATCAATAGGGTAAGGACATACATCCACAGCAAGAGAAGGCATAGCGTTATGACGCCCCTTAGGATATTTAACCTTTGTTTTCCCTTCTTTGTATAACGCATCTTGTCTAGTTTGATGCCTATGACCTTCAAGTACAGAACAATCCACCGTTTTGATAACTTCATTGAATACCTTTTGTAACCTTTCATCACAGCTGTGTAATGCATTTCGTGATTTTGTGCCAAATTTAGGCATTAAAAAACCTTCCACTTCAAGTTAATTACACTTTTAAGTACATCTAGTACTTCCTTCATTATCTTCTTCTTCTCAGCATTAGTTACCTTCTTATCAGCA
>CEPX01197484.1_pt1 | contig 35331 bp, 54 predicted proteins | sample 361361 | NCBI WGS metagenome assembly CEPX01 (sample SAMEA2619974, study PRJEB7988) | marine metagenome | biome: marine biome (ENVO:00000447); feature: mesopelagic zone (ENVO:00000213) & marine oxygen minimum zone (ENVO:01000065); material: "saline water (ENVO:00002010), including plankton...
TTTTCTTTGGTCCAAATTTTCTCCAAAGTTTAGTCCAAGTCCGTTCTTCATGTGGCTTCGACATTTGATCAATGCCCCACATACCCAAACCGGCTCCTACGCCAGCTGCTACTGCTGGTAAAACTTCATTGAGTTGTTCTTCTGTAAGTTCTTCATCATGAAGTTCTAATAGAGACATTGCTTCTAGGAATTGTTCTTCATTGAGTTGATCAACATCTAGCGTTTCTACTGCTTCAAAAAATAACTTTGCATCTGCTTCTGCTTCTTCTTGACTTTTGTGTGGTTGTCCTTGTGCTATCCAACCATATGGACCACGAACATATACTTGAAACCCATGATCTGTTTTTACTATTCTAGCAACTATATCACTTGCGCCTTGTGGACTATATGCCCAAACATCTTCACTAGAATCGGTGTCTTTTTCATCATCCCAGCCGGTGTCTTTATGATGCGACCTTACACCTTTAGTGGGAAATTCCATATCATCTATTTCTTTACTTCTGCCCCAACCAATAGGTGCTTCATTTAAACCTGCTAGTTTTCTCATTCGATTTACATCATCTTTCATAACATCTTGTAATGCATCCCATCGACGTTTACCAAATTCTCCTACACCTTGTAGTTCACGTTTAATACTTGGGCCTTTAACAAACACATCTTTAAGACCTCTTCCTATAGATTGACCTGCGTCATCTAATGAATCTAGATACCATTTTCCGGCCTTTTTAAGTTTTTCTATATAACGATTTGGTTCGTCGCCTTTGTTGGCAGGAATATCTGTAATAAAATCTGTTTGGAGTTGTAGATCAGGATGATCTTCTAAACGACCAACATATGTTGGCTGTGTATCACCTGGTTTAAGTACCCAGTCATGGCCAATACCTAATTCCCTATCCTTTTTTTCTTGGTCTATACGAGCACCAGGCTTTAGTGAAGAGTAATGATCTTCTAGTAATTGATTAATTTTCATTGGTTTTATTATCTAATATTTTTAACAATGCATTACCCATAAATTCTCTTGCAGTTGCTTCTAATTCTGCATCTTCGTCTAGTGCATTTTCTTCATCTTCTTCTTTAGATGCTAAAAGACTTGTAGGTACAGGAGTTGGTGCAGGCCACGGAGTTTTATCTTTCTTACGTTTTCTGTATCTGTGCTCCTCTACTTTGTCTTCTTCTATGGGTTTTTCTTTATCTTCTTCTTTTGATTCCATTGGAACTGCTTCTGGTTCTACGTCCATAGGAACTACTTCTTGTGCTATATTAGAAACCATACTATATTCCATATAATGCTTAACTGCACCCATATAATCAGCGGCTTTTGTTATTTTTGCCTGCATCCACGGTTCTAATTGATCAGTGTCTCCTATCATTGAATGAAGTTCTCCTGCATATTTTGCAATTTTATACAGTTGAGATTTGGCCATCCATCCCTCTTCATCTGTAACATCTAGTACACCTTCGCTAATATTTTTATGTTTCATAATATGTTCCTATACCGCTTACTTTAAGTATTTATTCAATTCCGTCTAATTGTTTGTTCCATTCTGTTACTAGATTGTTATAAGCAGTATCTATACTTTCATCTTCTTCTTCAGGAGCAAATCTACCTAAATAAGCATGTTCAGATGACCAATCTTTTTGTCCATCATAGTATTCAGAGTCTTTTTTCTGCCCACTTGCCAAGTATTTGTCAAATGCTTCATCGTAAGATTGTGCAGGAACTTTATAGTAATGGCTAATTGTTTCTGTTATTTCTATAACATGTACGCCGGATGAATCAGGATCGTAATCATCTACTTTAAAAGGATTTCTAAAGAAAGGATTATCCTTTGTTAACATTTTATACATAGTAGCACTTCGGCTGGCCGAATCTTCTACTACAGTTTCTTCACGCATGTCGTGTTTAATTTTTTCAAAATCGGCACTAGTGATTTGTATATTTTGTCTACCTACCTCGTTTTTTTCATTTGGTATTGTCATAATATTACTTACCTTCTTGTAAACTATCATTTAAATCCCATGGACCATAATGTCCATGTTTTAGCATATTAATCATAGTATCATCTTTATTATATGTAGCATATGCTCCCGTTTCTACTTCTATACCGCCCAATTTATAGTATTGCTCTTTACGCAATACTACATTATTGCCGTTGCTATTATCTAATACAACATCGCCTTGTTCATTCCACGCATGTTCAAATCGTCTGCCTTCTAATTCACCTTGTCCGCGAACAAATGCATGTACTAATTTCATACCATACATTTCTTGCTCTTCAGTTAAGTCGATCATTGCTCTACCTGCTACTTCAAAACAATCACCTTTGCCATCTTCTTCAAACAATGCACCCATTTCGTTTAGAAGATTGTTTAATTTAGCTACACCTTCATCTATTATTATTTTCCATACAGGAGATAAATCTCTACCATCTACAAAACTTTCCCAATTATGAATATTTAAAAATTTTATTGGTAATTCATTATACTCTGCCCAATTATTTGCTTGTTGTAATATCACATTTTTAGGAGCAAGAGGATTTGTAGATTTTGGTATACCTAAATCTAAAAGCATAGAATTAAATTCTCCTAATGCATCCGGATTTTCTGGATGTACACCAAATTGTGTAATATCTTTAATGAATTGGTCTGATCGTACAAAGCCTTGACGAATCATAATTAAATCCTAGCACCGGATTTACCAAATCTTCCTTGTTCTGCTCGTCTAAGTAATTCCAGTTGTATATCTTGCCATGTCCCCCGCCCCTGCTGGCGAGCTTTTATCAGTTCGGCGTGTAATTTTTCTAAATCCCAATTTCTATATGTCGAAGATCTATCAGCTGATGCTAATAGTGTTTTTGGTTTTTTTCGGCGCGATATTGTACCCATAGGAAAAGCTACAGAAGCAACTCCGCCTGCACTAGTACTTTCATTTATTATATCGCGTATTTTCATTTTTTCCGTTTATTATAACTTGCCCATGCTGTAGCATATGCTCGAGGACAATCACTTTTCCCACCACAAAACTTTTGCTTTAACCGTTTTACTTGATCCTCTCGTCCAGGCGGTGCCTTTTCATACATATATACCACTTCATTGATTCTCATCTGTTCATTTCTCCCCAGTCGTCATTGGAAATATACATGTCTGTATCCGGATCATAATACATACCTTCGATAGGATCATAATAAACTACTCTACCATTACGTGCTCTAAATGGGCCTTCTAATCCAGGACGTTCACCATAACGTTCTGAGTCTATTGGAGGTAAGGTAATATGTCCTTCATCTACTGTGGGTGGTGGACCATAATCACGTTCCCAAGGTTTTTGTTTACTCCATTTTACATGTTCTGGTTTAGAATCTACTTCATGAAGTTTTTCTGCCGCATACTTTTTAAGTTCGTCTACTCTATCTTTTGTATGTGGACTGTTTCGCCAGTAACTAAACATATATCGTAGTCCGGCAGGTCCTTCTATAAGTTCCATACGCTCATGATAGTTTTCATCTATTTCTGTAATGATAGAATTTATCATTTTTATAGCATTTGCAAAGTGATCTATTTCTTCATTAACACTTTCTTTGTTTGCCATATCAATGACAGTATGATGATCATACTGTTCAGGCTTTGCGCCGTATTCTTGCATATCAGGATCATAGCCATAAAAATGATCTTTTAATTCTGACATTGAAACAATTTGTGGACCAGTACTTTGTGATATTAACATAAGATCTTTGCCCCATTCGCCGTGTTCCTGTGCAACTTTTTCTATTTTTGGATGTGTTAAAAGTTCTTGTGCTTGTTTATAAGATGGTATATTTTTTGCTAATACAGCACCTGCATCACCTTTTGGTTTATAACGACCTTCACCTGTTGCAGGATCACCGGCACCATACCATTCATGATATTGTGCATGCCATATAATAGCATAGGGAGCATCGCCTATAGAAGCAACATCTTCTTGCCCGTTATCGTCTTCCCAATCATCATTATGTCTAACAGCCTGAGATCGACCATCTGCTTCTTGCATTATTTCTTTAAATTTCATTAATATTCACCTGAGTAACTTGTATGAAAATCATCTATCGGACCCATATTTTGTACATCTGCTACTTCTAAAGGTATAAATTCACCTGTCATGGGATTCCACATAAAAAGTTTAAATTGGGGAGTTGTTTCTTGAGTCATGTCACCGCCACATCCACAATTTTCATATACGTGTACGGATTCTTCGGTGTTTCTAACAGGAATTTTTCTTGCACTCATGTAGCGTTTTAAAAGACCCTGTTTATATGCTGAAGCAAATACTCGCTCAATTATTTCGACGTCTTCTCTAGTGATTGGATCACGAGAACCTTTACCATCTATTTTATCTAATGCTTTTGCAACAGCAGTAGACAGCTCTATATCTTTTATTCTAGGAAGTAATTCTGTTACAACATATAGTTTAAAGCGACCTTCGTCGGAATAACCCATTGGGTAACTTTCCTTACCTGTTTTTGGACCAAATGTAACTTTTTCCTCATCTTCCTTTATTTTAAGTTGGATGATATCTTTAAATTTTGGGGATTCGGCAATCATATCCAAAATTAACTCTTTGGTGTCTTCATCCATTTTCTGAAGAAGAGCAGTTACTCCATTGGCATTACCTTCTTGAATATAGTTTGCTGTATTGTTATAATTGTTAATGTCTTTTAGACTTTCACCGGTTGAAGATTGTAAATATTCGTCTGTCTCTTGTGCATAAGTACGAATATTTTCGGCTATACGCCGCAACTGTTCAGCCAATGAACTTTCTATCAGTGAACGAAATTTCATAATAAAACTCCTAGAAATACTTTTAAGTATTTATCTAGAGAATAATTATTTTCTGAGTAGTTAAAGGAAAGAAGAAGTTGGCGCGAATAGTAAAGTGTGGTTGATGGTGGAATTTTACTATCCGCTACCCGAGCTCTAGGCTCCTATTAGTTTCTTATTATTGTATTATACACTATTTTAATGATTTGTCAACCATTTTCCGATAAATAGTTGGCTCCGGGGGGTGGGATCGAACCACCACGTCATTTCAGACACCAGATAAACGGTCTGGCATGTCTACCAATTCCATCACCCCGGATCATTTTTTATCCAACTACATCAAATGCTCGTATAAGTCGTGTCATTCCAATACCGCCGCCTGTGCGAGGTATGAAATCATAACTTAAAAACTCTTCAAGTTCTGCTTCTACACGTTCTTTACCAAACTGACCATATAGTAAATCTGCATACATTCCATTACTGATTGTATGGAATTGATCACGCATTTCGTCTGTATCTGAACTACGTTCTGCACTACCTATTGTTTCCTGGCCTGCAATTATAACATCTATTTTTGCGGCTGTACCATCACCATTTTGTTTCATATTCCAAAAAGGCGATGTATGATTTGGAAAGTTCATTATCATTTGAGCATTACCATATTTTCCGTACATAGCATTTTCTTCTGCATGTGTTAATTCTTCAACGTTGAACTCTATTGCCCAATCTTCGTAGTTTTTATCTACTATACTACCAAAACCTAAATATGCACATAATTCTATTTCCATTTTATATAAATCATTCATATTGCCAGGCATTTCAAATTCAAACATTGGAAATATTAAATCATGTCTACCTTCTATTATATTTGGTTCTTGTCTATAAGATGTGGAGACACAAAAAAAGCCAGGTACTTCTGGCTTTGATAATAATTCATGTTCTAACCACATTTGGCCTGTTTGTGGAAGCGGCCAAACATTACCGGCGTAATTATAAGTTGAAACTGTTGTTGGATCTTCGCATGCCGCTAATATGCTTAATCTGTTTTGTGTGTGTACTTCCAAGAAACCTTTTTCTAAAAAAAAGGACCTTAATAGGCCCGTTGCTTCAGTAAATTTTCTTGGATCAATTAACTGCGTCATTTTTTTCTTTCTCCTTCAGTCAAAAAAAAATCAAACTAATTTCTTTTGTTTATTTATGCAATAAAGATTATTTCTGGTGGATACCGTATCCCTTGTGTCCTAATAGAGACATAAACATACTAGGAAGATTATTATCTACTGTTCTTACACTTTCAGGTAGTGCGTCCCAACTAACAAGATGTGGATGTGTTTTATTTTCTTCGTTTATTTCTTGTCCATATCTCCATCCTGTTGCCATTTTATGATCTACCCAACGATTATGTCTATACTTGGCAAAATCATGTGCTAAATGTTCATAATGATCGTCGCCAATTTCTTCATTAACTTCATCTAAATTTGCTTCTAGTTCTAAAGAATTTGTACCTTCAATTAGAAAGTCAATATCTTCGTTTATTAGTTTATTAAGAGCTTCGGCAACATTGTCGCCTTGTTCGGCATCCATATCTTCTATTAAATTAATATCATAACAATGTGCTCCATCCATAATGTGATGCACAAGCGAAACATTATCTTCATCTGATTGAACAGTTTCTCCTAAATGATCTTGAATAGTATTATAATATGCTTTAATTAGATCTGTATCCAATTCATTCTCGACAACCAATCTAACATGATGTTTAAATGCTTCCATAGTAATATTTACCTATTTTTCCTTCTTATGCCCACTACCAACATATAATCCAAACCATGCGGCACCGGCACCTACTATAGTTGATATAAATGCGGCTTGTGCGTTGGTTGGATCTGGTTGTGCCATGAACCACTGTGTTGAAATCCAAAATATGTAACCATAACACACCATCAATAATCTAGGGATCAACCGCAGAGTGTCCATGAAACCAGCTGTCTTGTTATACCAAGTTTGACTTTGATCCCATCCTTCTTTTATTAAAAAGTCAGCCTTATCAACCTCATAAGTTTTTTCAGTAACTAGTACTTGTGTTTCTTTAGGAGGAGACTCTGAAATTTTAGCTGTTCTGACCATTATTGTACACTAGTTGCAACATTAATAAATGCTGTCCAATTTATGGTTTTACCACCTTGACCATGAACTATAAATTTAACTACGTTGGAACTTGCGCCTCCTGCTATTATTTCTGCATACCATGAAGATGTAGATTCTTGATATACAGTTTCGGCTGGTATGTTTGCTAATGTAACTGTACTATTAAAATTAGTTACTGTGGTAGAAATTCTATAACCTGAAGTTTCTTGTAATGCGCCTTGTATATAGTTTCCTACAAAATCAGCATGAATTAAAGACACACTGTTGTCGGGTAAAGTTAATTGAGAACTTATACCATCTAAAAATAATTCTGTTGCAGTTCCACTAGTACTTTGGCCTCGTAATACGTGAAGTTCTGCTGTAGCAACACCACTACGTATTTTAAATGAAGGACTAGTAGTTCCTTTAATATTATATGTTGTAAAACTCATAATTAATAGCCGTCATCGTAAGGATTCTCACCACTAGCACTTCTACCATTAGAAGCCATCCAATCAAATATCTTTTCGTGTTGTGTCATAATTTCTCTATCTACTTCTCGTAAAGTTCCAATTTCTTCTCTGAGTTGATCTACTTTAAAACCTAATACATCAAGACTTGAAATAGCCAAGTCATGTTCTTGAATTTCTTTAATTGCTTGTATATTATTGTGAATAGCAATACCACATTTCTGTGCCTCTGCCTCTAGTGCTGGAATTGCTGTACCTTGTATACTTGCTAATCGCGTTACTTCGGAGTTTAATCCAGACATCCACCAAACAAAACCACCTACTTGAACTAAAAAGGCTACTCCTATTGTTAGTAATAGTCCTTTGTTTATTGATGTATCTTTAGTCATTCTTCTGTCCGGCATTGCCATAACTCCAATTATATATAGTTATTTACCACAAAAAAGCCCCGCTCGAAAGCGGGGCTAAATTTTGTGTTAATACGCTTTGAATTAGGTATTAGGCCAATTGCCATGTAGCTGTTGTATCTGTAATCGAAGTTACATCTGCAACTGCTTCACCAGCTGTTTCTTGTGCAGCTGAAATTGCATGTTCTGTCCAAATGCTAAAACCAGTTGCAGTCATTACACTCCAAATTACTGGTTGTACACCAATTGCATTAAGAAAGAGATCACCGGTTCCTGTGCCAGCTGCGTTAGTTACTAATGCGGCGCCACATACAACCTTATATACAAATAGACCACCCATTGTATCGCCAGATGCGGCGAATTCAAATGTGCCATTTACTTTTGTAGTCATAGTTTTTTCCCATTTAATGGCAACAATCGTTTGTTGTTATTTTTATTTATCAAAAGGGGGTGAAAAGCAATCAACTAAGTTAATATTGTTAAATTATTACTTAACTTTCATTAAAATACCAGTAAATATTTGTATGAGCGATAAAAAGAGAATAATTAATCTGTTATATAAGTTAGTATAATATAACCAGCACCACCTGTTGCACCAACAATATATGCTACTACTTGCTCAGAAGCAGATCCATAATTATGATGTAATTCGATTTGATATAATCCTGCTGTTTCTAAATCTATTTCATTAGATTCCATTAGGCGTGTATTATTTCCTGCATCACCTATTGTCATTGCAACACCTGTACCTGTATAAGGAGTTGTAATATGTATTTTAATAGATACTACTCGTGAATATGCAGGTAAATTAGCACCTATGTTGGTAGTTGCTGTAGTTATTGCTACTTGACGTGTTGATTCAATTTGAGATAATATAGAACCCAAATCACCCCAAACTGGATTACCTGAGGTGTTAACTTTTAATACTTGATTGTTTGTGCCTATTCCTAATGTTGCTAAGACACCGTCTCCCCCTGTACTACCAGCATAAATTATATCACTTTTTGTATATGTTTCTATACCGGTACCACCATGTGACTCTGGTAGTATACCTGCAACTGCCGCAGCTTCATCTAGTTGTACAGATCTCCAAGTAAGTACACCAAACCCGTCTACACCCAATACTTGATAGTTTGATCCTATGCCGAACTTACCTAATTTACTACTACCATCCCCAACTAGTAAATCATATTGTGTATATGTAGTTTCACCTGTACCACCTAGTGTTTCATCTAATGTACCTGTAATAATACCGGATGCTGATATATCAATACCACCATAACCTAAGTTACCGGAACCATCTATACGTAGTACTGTATGATTAGCACCAGGTGCTAATTGTATTGTATTGTTACCTGTTAAATTAGATACGTATAAACTTTGATCAACAAACCCACTAACATCGGCTGCTAATCCACCTCGTGATCTTAATAAAGTATCTGACGTTGCTTGAGGCTCTCCCAAATCTAATGCGGCCCAAGTTGCTGTGCCTCCGGCACCATCTGATCTTAAAGTTTGATGAGGTGTGCCGCTAGATTTAACAGCAAGATCGTCATTATCTAAATAAACTGTAGTTCCGTCTGTGCGAACATATAATCTATTACCATCTTGTGCTAAACCATCTGTAGCATAAATTCCTGTTGCCCTACTAAATTGTACAAAAGAAATATTGTCTGTGCCTAATGTAGCAACACCAGTAGGACTATTAACTATCCATCCTGTATTTGCCCATACTTGACCTTTTAATACAAAAACAAAAGTACCTCCTCCAAATTCAGAATTTGTTGCAGTTATATTATCTGAATCAAGGGCACGAGTAAATATTTTTGTAGCTAGAGTATATTCCCAAATACCATTGCCTGGTAAATCTCCACCGGTGGCATCTTTAATTAAAACTCTATCACCATTAATTAATGGAACACCGTCTACATGAATACCATTAACTAATGTCCATTTGTCATTAGGCTTATCATAACTTAAATTCATCATGTCGGGTGTAACTAATCCACCCGAAACATTATCGTCTATAATTGAAAGATCATTGGTAGCAACTGTTACTGCTTCTTTTGGATTTAATCCTTGTGCTACAGAATCTACATAAAATTTTGTTGCTACATCTTCTGCATTTATTGGATCAGAAGCTTTAAATCGTACGTACCCACTATCATTATGAGTCCGTGCTTTAAAATGATCGGTATCATATTTTAAACGGCCGCCACCTTTACCTAACTGTAAGTCGTCTGCTACGCCCGATAAACCATATTGTTTGACAATTGCCATGTAATATTTCTCTTATTAACTATATTTATTATACATAAGTTATCAACACTTCTGCTGATCCCTGTGAAGCAGTACCAGGATCTAAAAATGCAATAACATCTTGTTCTGTTGCTTCGTTATACAAATGATTAGGAAAACTATAATATTTTCCATCTGAATATAAATCATTTTCTGTTATTTCCATAAACCTAGTATTATTTGCTCCATCTCCTACTGTAATAGTAGCACCTAGTCCATTGAATAATGTCATTACTTCTACACTAACATTAAGTACTCGCACGTTATGACTAACTTTATGAATAACTGTTTGTGAAGCACTATTCCATGATACAAGTTGTTTATGACTTTTAGCATCAACACCTGCGCCGTCTTCTGTCGATATCATTTTCCAACTAGTACCATCATATACAAAATATCCCCATTCTCCTGCACCTTCGGGGGATCCGGTATCTAAAACAAATGCAGTATCTCCTGCATCCATAGCAGTAATAGCTAATAGAGCAGTCATATTTGCTACAGTATAACTTCCTATTACGTTATTGACTGCTTCATCTAATCCAGTAGCCATAAACACCGCTCGAGTATTATCTATTTTGATGTATATAGGAAGTGATTGCATTGAAGGTTGGGTAGTTGTTAATTGGCCAGTACTGCTAGTTCTATCTAAATAAAAGACAGACCCCGCTGTACCTGTTGTTAAATTAACATCAATAACAGGACCAACTGTCCGTATACGAACATTGTCTGGTTCGGGATAATGAATTTCTTCTACTATACCAAATACTTGTTTATTACTAGAGGTACTGGTATAATCTATCATTTCAAATTCACCATTTGTTTTTAAACAAACTGCTCTACCTTCTGATAAATTATGACCTGCTTGCATAGTATGATATGTGTCATGTTTTCCTCGTTGCATAAAACGAGAAATAATTTCGCCAGCAAATCCTCTAGTAAATTGTGCTGGTAAAACTGCTGGTAAGGGATACAACACCGGCATGTTATTTTTTACTTCAAATATAAAACCATCAGTTGTTTCTGTAAAACCATCACCTGCTTGTGTTTCATCTAGTAATGCGTTGAGTTTATCTTCGTCTTCTACTTCACAAATTACTTGTCCTAAATTTTGTGAACTAATAGCAAGTATACGTAAAAATTTAGCACCGCCTTCAGTTGTAATATAGTCGCCTACATTAACATCTCTGCCATCATATACTCCGCTATTTTCTACACTACTATGAAATTGTGTATTGACAGAAACAATAACATTCCAGGATCGTGCTTTGCCTTTTAAGTCAGTCGTAACAGTGCCTGTCCAATAAGAAGCAATAGGAGTGGTTGCATTTAATGTCATATTGCAACTGAGCAACTTTGGAGGCGGAACGTTATGAATACTCATATTAGAATACCATGTTTACATATGCTTGGCCATTTACATTTGAACCGGCAACAGCTGCAATAACATTAATTTCAAATTGTGTGTTTGACATTCCCATAGGTATCGTTACTTGATATGTGCCGGTAGGTTCTCTATATTTCCATGCCGAAATAGTACTATCCCATCCAAAATAAGATACGGATTTGGGCCAGGTACCCAAAGTATGTGATATTGTTATTTTATTACCGGCGACCATGCAGATAAATTCGGCCGGCGTAGAAGTAGGATCTACCAATGAAAGATTACCTGTACCATCAAATTCTATTCTTATGGTTTTAGAAATACTATAAGATTGATCGCTCCAATATACGCCCGCACCCGGACCATTTGAATGTAAAACTTCGCCTGCGGCGCCCTCTGGTGCAGCTATTATTTCGCCTGCATTGTCTATTTGTACTAATTTGTACTGATCAACTGGCATTGTAAATCCAAAGTCTGTACTAACCAATACGTCGGGCCCCGAGTTAACAGCAGAAATTTGTTGTCCGCCCAATATACCTCTAAACTCTAAATCTTCATTTGTTTTACCATAAACTACAGATGCAGCCGAACCTGTACCGACATTAGATGATGTGTTTATTTCAGCTTGTGATGCAAGAAGAATATTATTAGCATCATATCCTACAGTTATATGTCCATCAACTACTCGAAGTGATCTAAACTGTAAATCAAATCCTACTTTTCCTGCAAATGGAGGACCTCTATCTGCACCGCCGGCACCTAAGTTACTACCAGTTATTACGTTAGCAGGGTCACTGTCTATTGTTATACTAGTACCATCATCTGTAAGGGTAATACCTGTACCCTCTTTAAGTGATTTAATTTGGAGATCATTATCTACCTTAGGAGCAACTAAAGAAGTGCCGCCTCCTAAACTAGTTAATGTTGTAATAGAACTGCGAGTTGTATTTACAAATGCTTGTTCTGTTGTATCGTATACAAGAAGTTGGTCGTCTACTAAATCCGCAGACGCGATTTTAAAAGCTGGAATTGGTTGATTTGCAAATACAGAGCCGGCTGAATTAATTGACATAAGTAACGTTTCCTATCATTTTAATTATTTATCTTTAATAATTAAATATTTAATAGGATTTTACTTAATGTTCCAACCTCAGTAATAAGTAGACTTAGATGGGATCGTTCAACTTTTGCTCTTAGATATACCATATTACCTTGAAAAGTGACTGCTGTTGTATTTGTAACACCAGTACCTGCTCCTACGCCATACGTAATATAATCATCGTTACCGGTGACTTTAATATTAAACCAATCGGTTTCTGTTGGAGTAGATGCTAGTGTACCTTGAATATAAATACGGCCTATATAATCTGCGACAGTAATTTGCACAGTATGTATACCGTCAGAAAATCCGTAAAAACCGTCGCCCCTAACAGAATCACCAGTATAATCTAGTTCATTTTTTGTACCTAACATTAATACACTTTGTCTACTCATAGGTTATCCTCTGGCTATTTCAACAAGAGATCCAGGAACAAGTTCCCCAATAACCTGCTCTAATTGAGCAACAAGTTGATCATCTAGTATAGGTGCTTCTTCGTCTGTATCACGCAATAGTTTACTAACTTTTATAACTACGATATCTTCATTTAACTTTGCCATAAAAGTATTTATCTTAAAACTGATCTTCTTCGGTGGACCCCGATAATGCTGTAGTCGAAGATGATCCGCCCGAAACTGCTTTAGATACTTCATCAAAGTAACCTGCGCCTACTTCTCGCTGGTGTTTAGTAGCAGTATATCCATCAATTTCAGCCGCAAATTCTTTATCTTGCAGTTCACAGAACGCAGGCATTCCTACTTTATTGTATTTGGATGCTAGATCAAACATGTTATAATTTAAACTATGGAAGCCAGCAAGTGTAATAAATTGATATTTGTATCCCATTTCGCCTATTGCATCTTGAAAATTTACAATGTCTTTCTCATCTAAATTTGCTCTCCAATTAAACGAAGGAGAACAATTATATGCTAACATTTGATTTGGATACTCTTTGCGAATTGTTTCTGCAAACTTTTGTGCTTGATCTAAATTTGGCTTAGATGTTTCCATCCAAAGTAAATCACAATATGGAGCAAAGGCAAGTCCTCTAGCAACACATCGTTCAAAAGACTGTGCAGGATCTAAACGATAAAAACCTTCCTCTGTTCTATCGTCACTGATAAATGGATGATCGCGTTCGTCTATATTACTTGTTAATAGTGTAGCACTTTCTGCGTCTGTACGAGCAACAATAACAGTAGGTACTCGCATAACATCTGCCGCAAGTCTTGCCGCGTTTAAGTTCCTTATATGCTGTTGCACAGGAATTAAAACTTTACCGCCCATATGTCCGCATTTCTTTTCAGATGCTAATTGATCTTCAAAATGGACACCAGCGGCTCCGGCTTCTATATATGCTTTAGTAATTTCAAATGCATTTAGTGCTCCGCCAAATCCTGCTTCACAGTCTGCTACAATAGGAGCAAACCAAAATGTATCGTCATCTTCTAATTGCCCTATTTGATCTGAACGCTCAAATGCATTGTTAATCTTTTTTACTAATTCGGGTCCGCTATTAGCGGGGTATAAACTTTGATCTGGATACGTAGTTCCTGCTGTGTTATTATCAGCGGCTACTTGCCACCCCGACAGGTATATTGATTGTAATCCAGCTCGTACCATCTGAACCGCCTGATTGCCAGTAACTGCACCTAATGCTCGCACGAATGGTTCAAAGTTTATATAATCCCATAAGTTCTCTGCACCCATGTGGGCAAGAGTATGTTTTATATCTATGGAACCAGATAAACGATAAACATCATTAATTGAATAGTCGCGTTTCACGTTACTAAAACGCTTATGGTGAGTACGGACGAGGTGGGCAAATTCTTCATGTGTGCCCATTATTTGTATCTCCTATAAGAACAAATGTCTGTCACTTTATTTATTTTAACTCTTTATAAGTAACGCATTTGATGATCTTTTTTAACGAATTTGGAGCTATCATTTTTAATACAAGAACGTCTTCTATTGCTTTGCAATATATACTACAAACAGACCATTTATATATGTATCTTAATCCGCCACCTCTACGGCCAAAGCCTGATCCAGGAGTTGTAGGGCCCCACGCTCCTGCACGACTAGGAGTTCCCATATGACTACCATGAGTTGCCATTCCTACTTTATGATGAAAATTTATCCGTTTAACATTGGGACTATACATATATTCAGTTTTATCTATATTGTCTAAATAGTTTTTAATTTTAACAATGTCTTTTTCTACAAAATCATGATCTCCATAAAATTCTACTTTCCATCTATACTTTCTGAACCAAAGAGTATCTTTAGCAACTACTTCATAATCTTCTACCATCAAATCACTATGAGTATTATTCATAGGACCGTATACGTCTATAACTAAATTTTTAAAAGATTCAACAAAACATAATGTCCAAAAAGGATCCTTAAAATAAAAAGTTGTTGTCCATTCACGCCGCATTTTAAAATCTTTACCTTTTTGTAACTTATTTTGTCTAAGGTACAATTCGATTTTAAGTATATCTTCATCGGTTAATAAAGGTGCATCTTCTTCCGGTGTTTTTCTAAAGTGAAGAAATCCATAATTAGACGTATGATGCACTCCAAACAGACGTACTTTATAAAGAAAGTTATTATAATAAGCACGAGGCGCCACGTGGTATGTGCAACACTGTTTTAGTTCATCCAGTTTGCTTTGCATTTACTTTTACTTCATCTGTTTCTAAATCAATGCCTATAACAATTTCACAATCCCGCACATCGTTATAAACTATTAGTTTACTAATTGGCTTTTTAATTTTTGTATCTATTAACCTTTTCATAGGCCTTGCACCCATAGTAGGAGTAAATCCTTTTTTACATAGCCAATCTAATAAATCCTTTTGCGGTACTAATGTAATATGTCGTGGTTTTAATAACTCTTCAACTTCATTTAAGAATTTAGTAGTAATTTTTGAAATAAACTTTTCGTCTAGTTTATTAAAATTAACAGTAGCATCTAGTCTGTTGCGAAACTCTGGTGCAAAAAACTTTTTAACAGCAACACCTGCGGCATGATCATCTGTTCCACCTGCAAATCCAATTGCTACTTTTTCACTGTCCGATGCTCCTAAATTAGATGTCATTATTAAGATAATGTTTTTAGTTGATATAGTTTTTCCATTACTAGATGTCACAACACCACTATCCATTATTTGTAGTAATATATTCAAGACATCTTGGTGTGCTTTTTCTACTTCATCTAATAGCAATACACAATTAGGATTATTTTCTAGTTCATTAATAAGTTTACCACTTCCTGATCCACCATCTTCATATCCCACATAGCCGGGAGGTGATCCTATCAACTTTGCTATTGAATGTCTTTCTTGATATTCACTCATATCAAAGCGGACAAGTTTTAATGCTAAATTATCAGCAAGTTGTTTTGCTGTTTCTGTTTTACCTACACCAGTAGGTCCTGTAAATAAAAATGAACCAATTGGCTTTTCAGGATCTTTTAATCCTGCTTGTGATATATGAATAGCATCTGTTAATTTTTCAATTGCTTCATCTTGCCCAAATACTTTGTGTTTAATTTTTTCATCTATGTTTATTACAGCACTAGAACTTGTTTCTGTTGTATTAATTATTTCTATAGGAATACGAGTTTGGTGTGCTACTTCTCGTTTAATGTCTATATCTTCTATATGTGTTTTACGTTCTGTTATAGGTAGTATACGTTGTCTGGCCAATGCACTATCTATTAAATCTAATGCTTTATCTGGCAGATATTTATTCATCATATGCTTAACACTTAATTCTACCGCTGTTTTTATCGACTTACGTTCAATAGTAATGCCGTGAAAGTCTTCATAATATGAAGCCAATCCTTCTATAATTTTAATAGTGTCTTCGGTACTAGGTTGATGTATGTCTAATTTTGTAAAACGTCTCACTAATGCAGAATCTTTTTCAAAGTACTTTCTATAATCTTCATGTGTGGTTGCACCTATACAGTGTAGTTTTCCTTTTTCTAATGCAGGCTTTAACATATTAGCAACATCCATACTACCATTACCACCAGTACCTGCTCCCATTATCATATGTATTTCGTCAATGAATAAAATACATTTTTCCATGTTTTGTAATATGTCCAATACTGCTTTAAGGCGTTCTTCTAAATCACCACGATATTTTGTTCCTGCTAATAAAGCACCAATGTCTAATAGATAAACTGTATTACCTTTTACTGTATCGGGTACTTGGTCTTCGGATATAAGTTTTGCTAATCCTTCTGCCATTGCAGTTTTACCTACACCTGCTTCACCTACCATTATTACATTATTTTTCTTTCGTCGTGCAAGGACATGAAGTAATTCATGTAGTTCCTTTTCTCTTCCTATAATGGGATCTATTTTTCCCTCTGTTGCTTGTGTATTTAAATTTACACAAAATTCTTCTAATACTTTTTCTGCATCCATCCCGTCAATGCCAGAAACTTGGTATTCATCAATAAGTTGTTGCTGGATTAATTTAATAATGCTATCACGATCCACTCCATGCATTGCCAAAAAATAATATGCATGACTTTGTCGTTCTGCTAATATACTTAAAAATAGATCCTTTGCTTGAATGGCTTGTCTTCTATTAAACAATGCTTGAGTAAATGCCCTATTAAATGTTCTTTCTAAGGTTGATGTTTTACGAGGCTCAACAGGGCCAGGAACCATAATTTCATTCATATTATTATTAACATGTTCAACTATAGATATACGAACTTCTTCAGGATTAGGACCAACACTTCCTACTATATGTTTAACTTCATCTTCTTCTAATAGAACAACCAACAGGTGTTCTATTGTTACATATTCGTGATTAAGAGATTTGGCTAAACCAAATGCTTTACTTATGATATGTTCTACTTTATCGTGATCAGGCATATACTTTTTTCTTGTTAGTTTTTCTTTGTTTTTGTCTACCCATTCGCAATGCTACTGGCTTCGCTTTACTTGTAAACAAAACACCATTTAGGTGATCAAACTCATGCTGAAATATTCGTCCAGATAATCCATTTAACCGTCGGGTTTTTGTTTTACCATTATAAGTTTGCCATTCTGCTTCTATCCATTCAGGTCTGGAAATACCCATATAAAGATTAGGAAAACTTAAACAACCTTCGGGAAGTATAATTTCCTTTTCACTATATTCAATTATCTTAGGATTAAAACAAGCAATTATACTAGGTATATCTATAACAAATACCTTAAACTGTACACCTACTTGTGGTCCTGCTAATCCTATGCCATTTGCTTGTCGCATTGTTTTAGCCATCTTTAAAATAAGTTCTTCTGGATCAACTACATCTTGATCAAAATCAAACGGTAATGTTTCTGCTTTTAATATTGGGTTGTTTTCGTAAACCAATTTCATAGTAATATTTATGGAGTTATTTTTTTAATATATCTTTAAGAGGTAATTCTAAATCTTCTTCAGACAAGATTGGCACTTTAATTTCTACTTGAATAATAAGATCACCCGATCGTTGTCCTCCGCGACCAGGCATACCTTGTTCTGGAATTCGTAATTTAGTATTAGGTTGAGTTCCTTTATTAATTTTTATACTAAATTCTTGTCCTGATAAACCTGATACAAATTCTTCACATCCTATTGCCGCTTCTAGTGCATTAACTGTTACTTTAGTAATTAAGTCTCGCCGATTAAATCGTTTAAAACGAGGATGTTCTAGTATTCTTATAATAACATATAAATCTCCTTTGGGCAACTCTGAAATGTCATGAGCACCCATACCTGCAAATCGTATTTTATCGCCGTGCTCTACGCCTCGAGGTACATTTAAATTAAGTTGAACAGTTTGATTATTTCCTAGATTAACATTAAGTTGTCTTTTAATTCCAGTATATACTTCTTGCAGTGATATATCATAATTAATTTGAACATCTCTATTTCTTTGAGGTTGTTGGTGAAACCCAAATCCTCCTCTAAAAATTTCATGGAGATTGCCAAAAGGATCACCTCTATTCACAAAAGGATTAAATCCTTGTCGCGGATCTACTTGTGATGCTTCCCATGTTTGTCGTGCGTCCTGATCTTTTATATTTTGATAAGCATCATTGACTTCTTTAAATCTATCATCCGACCCACCATCTCGATCAGGGTGATGCTTTTGTGCAAGTTTTCTATAAGCAGTTTTTATGTCAGAATCTGTAGCATTTTTATCGACTCCGAGAATTGTCCAGGGGTCACTCATATTACTATATTATAACATTTATTTAATAATTTGCCAAGAACTGATAGCGTTTGCGATATTGAAGTGCTTCTGTGGAAAGTGTTGTTTCAGCTGACTGTTCTTCATCTCCGCCAGGATCTGCTAATTCTTCCATTGTTTTATATGTGGCAGGATCAGTAATTATATTTTCAGCAAAATTTTCTTCATTGAAAGGAAGTATTTCTTCGTTGCGATATGCTCTAAACTTCCATTCATCTGGTGTTATTTCTGCAACCTGATATATGTGTGTTGCTACTTCTGCAATATTAGTGAATAAAGTATTATCTCTATTGAATTCACAAAAAACAAGATAGTGTCCTTTTTTATTTGGTCCACCCGACACTTCACAATCCAATTGATCAAATGCACCATTTTCGATAAAACTTTTAAGATCGTCTGCTGGTTCTTTAGCATCTGCAACAAAGGCGACAACAACTATTTCTTCATTCTTTCCAAATTTGGGCTCAAATATATCCACACTAAAATATGGTTTAATTAAATCTTTTAAATCGTTTTGTCTAAGACCTTCAACTAATTTCATCTGGATTCTCTGGTTGGGTTGCTGATTGTGGATTATTATCTTGCAATGCTTCTTCTTGATCTAAATTTTGATCATATGCAGAAGTAACTGCATCTAAATCTAATTCTGTATCCGAAACTCTAATTTTTTCACTGCTTTGACTATTAACAAATTTTCGTGGTAAAGTAATTTTAACTAACCATACAGGTATTTTTATTAATTTAGGACGCTTCTCTTCATAACCTTCTTTATCAGTAAAAGGTTTTTTTCTAGCTTCCATATCTTCTGGTTTTGTTATTTTAATAGGTTTTAGATAAGTATCTTCACCAAACATTACTTTGCCGCCACGTTCAATAATACGTAATGCTCCGTCTGGATTAGGCATTAACTTTTTAGGATACATTAATGTAACAGTGACCCAATATTTTTCTAAATCGGGGCCTTGTATTACTTCACCCTTTTCCCAGTTTTCATATGCATATACATCTAAATGATCTAATACACCTTCAAAGTCTATTAATACATTTAGAATGCTATTACTATCAAATGCACTGGTAATTGTATCGTTAATTTTATTAAATTCTTGTGGCATTATTTCTTCTCTTTAAACACTACATATATTTAGCCTTTTTAGATAACCCATTAGTTTACTTTAACAGTTCTATAGTAAATACTTATGTAACCATATGGGGCTCGGTCTTAAATTTAATAATTGGAGACTGTACTTATGGGAAAACGAATGAAAAGAGCGAAACAAAACTCACACAATTCAAACAACAATGACGTAATTCAATTGGACGTTTACCGTTCACGCAAAAGCAAAGTAATTATTATTCCACGAAATATTCATCAAGAGGAATATATTGAAATGCTTGACAATAGTAAAAAAAATATAGTATTTGCTATAGGGCCTGCAGGCACCGGCAAAACTTTATTGGCTGTTCAATCAGCAATAGTAAACCTTAAAAAAGGAAATGTAGAAAAGATAGTAATAACCCGTCCGGCTGTTAGTGTTGATGAGCAACATGGTTTCTTACCTGGAACTTTAATTGACAAGATGGCACCTTGGACAAAACCGATATTTGATGTATTCGAACAATACTGGGCCCCTAAACAAATAGCAAATATGATAGAAGAAGGAATAATAGAAATTGCTCCTTTGGCTTTTATGAGAGGACGAACTTTTAAAAAAGCATGGATACTTGCAGACGAAATGCAAAATGCAACACCGTCACAAATGAAGATGCTCCTAACAAGAATAGGAACAGGTAGTAAAATTGTGGTTACCGGTGATTTGGCACAACATGACAGAGGTTATGAAAATAATGGACTAAAAGAATTTATGGAACTATTTGATCAAAAAGAAAGCAGACGAATACACACCGTATACTTTGATAATAAAGACATTGAAAGACATCCTGCTGTAAAGGAAGTATTAGAAATTTATGGTGATTGCCAATGAATAACCAATTATTTAAAAGCGGGGAAGTTGCTCTAACTCTATTAGAGTAGCACTAAGATTAATTTCAGGATCAGCAATCTGGCCATGCTTTACTAATCCATTACGGATAATGATAATTGCTTCATCTTGCGTGTCTGGATTGCTACTCCAAAAGTCTAAATTTCTATATAGGAATTTATATATATCTTCATACTCGTCTGTCCTAATTTGTTTACATATTAGATTTCGTGCTGTCTTTAATTTTCCTTGCTTAAACAAAGACACCATTTCAAGTTTATAGTCTCCATCTGCAATTTCATCACTCTTGGGTTTTTGTAAAACGTTGTTTGTAGAATTTAATTGAACTGTGTTTATTGTTTTACGTAAATCAGGATAATGTGCTCTAACATATAATTCCAATACATCCATTTCAAATTTAATAGATTCGTCGTCTAATATTCGTCCTACTCTAACTGTAAATTCTGTTTCATCTAATGTTTGAATATTTAGACCTTGACATCTACTATGTATTGCTGGAATAATTCTATTAGGATAATTACACGTTAAAATGAATCGCAATATTTCATGATACTGCTCCATAATACCACGCAATATTGCCTGTCCGTTTGGTGTTAAATAATCTGCTTCGTCTAACAATACAACCTTATACTCACCAAATGGCATTGTTTGACCAAAGTTAGTTAACTTCTCGCGCATAAGATCAACACCATTATCTCTACTAGCGTTGATTTGCAAAAAGTCATATTCGGCAACCTTCAACTCATTGACAAGTAATAATGCCAATGTTGTTTTGCCTGTGCCTGCTCCACCACTAAACAGTAAATGAGGTATGCCGCCTTCGCTAATCCAATTCTCTATTCGTTGTTTATGCAACAAATCGCGGAATACATATTCTGATACTTGCTTAGGTCTGTATTTTTCTACCCAGAGTTCTTTCATGACCACTTCAGTTTTTCTATTAGTACTATTTTACTATCATCTAATGAAATTGTCAATTCGTTTAAGGAAAATCCTTCCCAATAAAAGTCTTTACCGTATTCTAAACCTATATTACCTAAATGATTGGCTACTTTTGCAACAGCTTCCACTTGTCTATAATTTGCATTACAGGCACCGCCTTCAACAGACGTGCCGGTTGTTTCACCCAACCATCTGTCTCTAGAAGTAACTTTGTTTATGTTTATTGTAAAGGACTTCACACTATAGGTGGATCTTCCGAAACTAACATAACAGATTTTTCTTCGACAACTGAATAATTATCGATGTCGGTTCCAGTAAATCTTTTAGACCATCTACCATGTTCAACTAATACATAATCTCCAATTTTAATATCATCGGAATTTGTATCTGCATTTACATTTATTACTTTGAACCAGCGAGGTCGAATACCTCTATCTCCTGTTCGCATATCATTATCATCTGTTAAAACAATACCGCCCGCAGATTTTCGTAATCCAACTTCCAATGATATACAAAATAGTTTACCTGGCAAAGGTTTAAGATTCATTGTTTGTTACCTCTACTGTTTGTATCGAGCCGTCATCATATTCTATTTCCCAATATTGACTACCGTTTTCTCTAGTTTTTAAATTTTTATTTACTTCAAATCCGCCGGCGGCCATTTTGGATAAGTCCGAATCAAGACCCCCGTCACCAGGCAATCCTTGCAAAGAATCCATTGTTGCTACTGGTTCTTCTTTTGTTTCTTTTACTTTTGGTTGTATTTTCTTTTTAGGATCTCTTGCTGTAGATTTTTTAATACTAACATTTTTAGTTGCTTTAGGATTATCTTCATAATATGCAGATGTAATGGTTCCTTTATCGGCTTTAATATTACCATGTTCATCTAACAAATCGCCTCTTGCATTCATTGGTACATTACTAACTGCTCGAGCATCTTGATTAGCATCTAATAGTGCCTGCATATTTATAATTCTACCTTTTGCTGTTCTAACTTCCCTCATTTTAAGAATTCCTCCATATCTAAATTATATTTAATACTATCTATTTTATGAACGCCCAATAGATAAAGACAATAAGATGCAACACTAGAACCTCTACCAACGCCCCATATTATATTATTTTTTCTTAATGTTTCTACAAAATAATTAAGAAATTTTAAAACAGGAACCAATCCTCGTTTTTCAAATTCAATGTATTCATCTTCTACTCTTTGTTTTTCTATATCTGTAATACAACGTTCTGTTAGTAGTTCTTTAATATTACAAGATTTATATTCCTTAGGAAGATTCCAATTTTTTAAACACTCTTTTATATATTCTTCTTTAGGTAACTTATTAGGTTCTTCATATTTTATATCATCGCCTATATCAAATAATTTAGAAAACTGATTATATTTTTCTATAAAAGTTGGATCTTCTATTAATATTTCTGTCAATTCTATATCTCTATACACACATTCCATTACAGACTTTTCGTCTATACATATTTCTAACTTATTAGGTGTAACACTACCATTGAGCCATCTGCTGATTACATGAGCTGGTACATTATCCGATTGATATTGTGTCGGCATCCTCGTCACCTTCATTTATTCTTTCTATTAAAGCAGTTTCATGATAATGTTCTAATAATCTGGCAGCCAACATTTGCATTTGACCTATGATATGAGGATTTGCTCCCGCCCTATGGGCAAGTCGTATTTTTTGATTTACTTCGTTATATTTTTCTAACACCTGTTCTTGTGTTAAATCTTTAAAATCAGGAAAAGGACTGAAAGGGTCTGACATTATATATCTCCTTCTTTTCTTTGTTCTGATTTTGATGCATCAAATTCACCGCCGGGATATCTGCTTTTTAATTTTTCTACATTCTCTATTATAACATCATTTGGATCTAAATGCAATGCTAAACATGCCTGCGCCCAATACCACATTATATCCCCAAGTTCTCGTTTTAAATGATGTTTGGTATCTTCATCTAACGGCTTGCCTTGAAAGATACATTTTTTTACAATTTCGCTGAACTCACCAGATTCGGATCCGAGTCCTATACTAGCAGTCAAGAGACGAGGTGTTTCGACAAACTTATTAAGTTCCCGCCAACGTTCAACTAATGCGGCCGAGTCTTTTGATTCTTTGGATGTTACAGCATCTACAAAGTGTTTATATTTGTTTAAATCTATTTCCATTCAATGAATTATCAGATAAACAATGCCAGCAACGATAATTATATCCGCACAGATACTCCATGCGATATATACTTTAAACATATATGATACTACCCTCCTTGCTGGAGTCGGTAAAGAATCTATTTGGTTCCGGAGGAACTTCATTGGCCCCTCCTTTGACTAATTCTGTCATAGTTGAAAACTCTCCCCGCAACCACAGGAACTAGTATTTGGAATGCTTACTTTAAAAGCAGGCATAAAATCACCAGTATAATCTATAGTTGCATCTTTCATATATTGAATAGTAAATTTATCTATTAATAATTGGTTATTGCCTTCGTCTAAATTGAATGGTACATCCCCTTCTTCTAAATCACTAGGAGATTCCCACTTACCTATTAATCCAGAACAGCCGCCGCCATCTAAAGAATAACGAACATAACTTTCATTATTCTTTTTTAATATGTTTAACATTTGTTCTTTGGCGGCCTCTGTAATGGTTATCATAACAGTATTTATCTAGCCTCTTTGTGCTTTTCTAAATGCCATAAGATCATCTACCATTTCCCGTTTAGACTTTCTACGATCTAATTTAATGCCTTCCTGCTCTCCTTGATGATCAAGTCTGAGTTTTGACATTTTCATTAATGCAGTCTTACTAGGTATTCTGACTTTCTTCTTAGGCGGTGGTGGTGGCGCCGGCTCATATTTTTGACCATACGAACCTAGATCGCTAAAAAACTTCTTTATCCATTTCCACATAATTTATCTCCTTATTTTGCTAATTTGCGGTAACAGTTTTGTATACCGACTACTTGCCTCCAACAATCCATTAATGCATGATGCTTACTTGCTTCGGGCATTTCCGGATCTGCTAAAGCATATATTGTTCTACAATCTCGTATTTCCCAAAACTTCCACGGATTGCCTCTACTTAATTTTCTATTATAATCCTCTATTATCATTATGTCAAATATAGAACCATTTGACCAAAATGCTTTTGCACCAAAACACCATTTATGAAAATCTGTTAAAACAGTTTCTATTGAATGTCTATTGTCTTGTGCAAATGCTTCTTCTCTAATTATGTCGTCTTGTTCTGCCCACCAATCAATTGTGTGGTCATCTATTACTTGACCTAAGTCGACACAACTTTCTAAATCAATACGCCTATAAAAACTATGTTTACTATTAAATATTCGTTCTTCTGTTTCTTTCCTAGCATCATTACAAGGATCAAATTTCATTGCCGCGAACGTTAAAATTACTGCATTAGGTTTAGTTGACAATGTTTCCAAGTCAACCATAACATGCAATTCGCCTGTTCGGTGCGTAGTATTAGTCACCAGGAAGTTCACGACTTTCCACTATTTTATCTGCTAATCCATAATTAACAGATTCTTGTGCTGTTAAAAAATTATCTCTGTCCATATCATTAATTAATTCTTGATACAATTTACCTTTCGTATTATGCTTTATATAAATTTGAGTTAATTCTTCTTTTACTCTGAGTAATTCTTTTGTACGAATTTCAACATCTGATGCTTGTCCACTTGCTCCGCCCATTGGTTGATGTATCATGTGTCTACTATGCGGTAATATCCAACGTTTATCAGGAGCGCCTGCTTGTGCTAACAGAGACCCCATCGATGCCGCATGGCCCATAACAATGGTACATATATCTGGTGCGATAAATTGCATTGTATCGTATATTGCCATTCCTGCTGTAACAGTTCCCCCAGGAGAATTTATATACATAAAAATGTCTTTTTCTGCATTCTCACTTTCAAGAAACAATAATTGACTCACTGTTAAACTTGCACAATGATCTTCTATTTCATTGTCTAACATTATAATACGGTCTTTAAGCAGTCGACTATATATATCGTACGATCGCTCTCCTTTGTCTGTTTGTTCTATTACAATTGGTACTAGATTTGCCATATCTATATAATACGCTATTTTTCCTATATTGTCAAGTCAAAAAAAAGGAAGGATAGTGGGTAGCCAGGATTTCGCCCGTCGCAACATCGGATCACCTATACAGTGACACATTGGACCACCATTCTCGCACCTGCAGAGTGGAGAACGGAGACACTGTCCGCACAACTTTTCCACGAGGTCTGGTACCTACCAGCAAGGTCCATACCCACTATCCTATATATTTTTGAAAAAACCATTCAGTATTAAAATGTGATGCTATCTTAAGACAAGTCTTATAAGAACCATGATATATGTTTAATCCAGTTTCTGTATTATATACAATGTGTTCCTTACCAATGCCTTTCTTTATTAGAAAAGGACAATCACTTGTTCTGTTGTTCATTCTAAATGACTTACCATTGTTTCTGTGCGTTGAAGTGCTGGTGTGCCAATATCAGCAAACTCACCATCTTCAAATTTATAATAAAGATCATATCTTCCATCTGATGGAAGATTAAATTTGTGTACTTCTGTGCCAGGTATCCATTGTATAGAATAAACATCCTTGCCCGGGCAAAAGTCGTATTCGGCTTCTGACTGTAAGTTGGTGCCACTTGTTACTTGTTTACCCCAAGCCAACATTTCTTCTATTACGATAGATGAATCCCCCGGTATTGTTTCGAGGTAGGTTTCAACATCTTCCCATGTCTCACATATATTACAATTCATACCATTGACCCAACCCTACTTTTCCTTCTCTAACAGGATATTCTTTCCAGGTTTGAAGTAAATTTTTAGTTGCTTGAATTTCACTAGCAACTGCCATGTCGTTAGAAATAAACTTATAATTTCTGTTGTATACTTCACAGGAACCGTTGTCATAGGTCATTACAAGATAACCACTATCGACCAAATAATTTTCTAGTACTGTCATGTTTGGTATAATCGAAATATTAAACTTGCACGTTTTTTAAGAATTATAATATCATTCTTGTCTGCAAATTCTGCAACTTCTCTTGCTTCTGTAGATATTTTATCTCTAATATCAGGTGCTTCTACTTTAACAGCAATAAATCTTTCTCTAAAATTAAGATATACCCTACTACGGAAATAGGCTCGTACCACCATTTTCCTAAATGTTTCTGCTTTATATACTTGTTCCTGAGAATATAAATCTATATTCTGCTCACTTCTTTTTTCAGCATCTTCTACACAAAGCCATTTAGGCAACTTTGAACGTTGTTCTTCTTCTACATCTGTATAGGCCATATCATACTCCTATAGTAGTTAAATTCGCGGGGGCGATTTTTAGGAATTTTCGGTCTGCCCCAGGACCTCCGCTACGGCTGAGGTTTTTTGTTATTGTGTCCTTCTGCGTATGCACCCTAATCTCTTCGATGTTCTCTAAATTCAATTAATGCAATATCGTTGCGTTCTACCCATCGTTCATGCTTTCTATCTTTCACAGACTGTATAAGAATTCCTTCATTATTGTTAAAGCATATTGTTCTTGGGTCAATTTTTAAGACTTCCCATTCGTGTTTGCCTTCTTGTGCTCGTAACTGCCTGTTACGATTGTTAGTCGGCAATAACTCTACGATGTCCCCTTCTTTAAGCAATTTCGGCTTCCGCTAGTCTCATTTCAACGAAACGCAATGCGTTTTGATCAAACCCCCCAACGTGCCAATTGTATTTTTCCATGGGCGTCCAACCCGTTTTGTAATCGTATACTGTTGCAATAACACAATCACTATCGTCCATGCCACCATCTTCCGGATCACCCCCACCAACAGCAAATGCTAACACCCATTCTGCTGTTACCTTATCGCCAGCATCATAATCGGCATAATAAGGTGGATCGCCTTTTCCTAACGTCGAAGCACCCACATCGGTTGGTTTACCAAATGCTTTTACCAACGTATCATACGTTGTCTCAACAGTGCCTACGCGACTCGTACCAACAACTGGAATGCGATCACTGTTTTCGAATACCATCATTTTCATCCATCTCCTAACTATCTTACTATATATACATTATAAGACATCTTGGTCTGGTTGTCAACCACGGATCGTCACGTAAGTCATTGATTTTAAACGACCTTAAAAATAATTGTAAGTGCTTGATTTATAAAGAATTATAAGTCATTGATTTTAAAGAGAACCTACTTTTTTCAATGACGCTACTGGATCTGACCCATAATCAAAGTCAATTCTGTCGTCTTTTTGGGTTATATATACTTTCTTTGATTCATTAGGGAAATATTGCTCATATAATACCTGAGCTTTTTCCATGTTTCTTATACCATGAATCGTGTGGAAAATTTCACCAGTTTTTTCGTTTACCATTTGGCAACACATTATTAACTTGCTTTTTTCTTCTTTTTCTAACATATTAATTAAGACCTAATTGGTCTCGTTCTATGGCCTCGAACAATGCTTTAAAATTTCCGTGGCCAAATCCTTTATTACCTTTGCGTTGGATTATTTCGAAGAACACAGGCCCAACGATAGGTTCTGTAAATATTTGTAATAGTATACCATCTTCTTTTCCACCATCTATTAGTATATCCAATTCTTTGAGTGTATCTATATCCTCGTTATGTTCGTCTATTCTTTCATCTATTGTATCATAATATTCGTCCGGAACACTTAAGAATTGTATACCTTGTTTTTTTAATTGTTTAACTGTAAAATAGATATCATTTGTTTCTAGTGCAATATGTTGTACACCTTCACCGTTGAAATCTCTAATAAACTGTGCTATTTGTCCTCTATCATCTTTGTCCTCATTTAAAGGTATTGCCATATTTCCTATAGACGACATCATTGCTCTACTTATTAACCCTGTTTCTTTTCCATCTATATCAAAATACTTGTTCTGATACATTCCAAACCAGTTTTTATAATTTTCTGCCCACACATCAACATTACCCGGACGACAGTTATGAGTTACATGATCTATTTTATTAACACCTGTTACTGTTTTTTCTGTGTAGTCTAAAGATTCGACCATCTTTAAAAGATTGTTCCATGTAGTATAATCATTAAAGAATATTTCTACTCCATCTATACCATCATGAGAAAACATTCTGTTTCCGCCTGTCCTCATGCCATTTTCTATAGCATGATTACGTGCAATATCTGCGTTACCAAAATTAAGACCTAATCCACATACTCCATAGCCGTGCTTATTTAAAAAATCTTGTCTTTTTGTTGTTACTAAAAAATAAATGTCGTTGGATTTCCATACATCTGTCCCTGCCGCAGGAAATGTTCCTGTTTTGCAAAGACCTAAATTATAAAATAATTCGTCGTAGTCAGATCCTTTTTCTGCCGCCCATTGTAAAAATCTAAACGAATCTACTTTTGCTAATTCGTTCATCGCGGACTCGCAAAATGTGTGAACGCTTCCATTGCAACTGCAGGCCTAGCAACTCTATCAAGTTGAAGGCCTGTCCAAAATACTTGAACACCATTGAGCATTTCAGTACCTGCATTAATAAAAGCATCTTCATCAAATTTTTCTTCACCAAAATATAATTCTTTTAATTCATTCCATGTATGACTAGCATGTTGATCTTCTATTTTATCATGCCATGTAAAAAATGCTAATGGAAGTCTTTCTTCTTGCCTTTCATTAAAATTTTCTAATCCTTGTATTAATTGTTTCCAAAAACCAGCTGCGGCCCAATTTTCTACTGCAAAACTTGCCCCAGCTCCTATTATATGATTTTCATTACTGTATAAACGTATTAATTCATCACAAAAATGTAATGTATAAGGTGTTCCATGTTTGCGTTTACCTATGTCTTCAAATTCTAATCCTAATAGTTTTGCAAATGCAAGTAGCCATTCAAAATGTGCCGCTTTAAATCTAAATGTGCTATTTTCTATACTACCTTCTATTCCTACATATTGCGGATCTACTACTTCTAATGTTGTATTGCCTGCTTCTCCATGCACATGATATGTAGGGTCATCTTTCTTAAAAAGAACGCCAAGTTCATTTAATAAGATCTCCTTAGCATCGTGCATTTCGTCTAATGTTCCAGCATTAATTACCTTATGTAGTTGAGCAACTGTGAATTGATTTGAAAATACAGAAAATTGTTTGGTAAAAAATACTACATCGGATTTGGTTAATGTTGCATCTGCAAACCAGTTACAATATGCGTTATTAGTAATAACAGGATGTGTAAATAGTTCTTCTTTTATACGTTGTTTAAAATAGTCAAACACTTCTCGGTCACTTATAAATCTCACACCATTAACCCCCGTTGTTTTAGTTATTTACCTTAATATTCGTCTCCTACGGTCTGGTCTATAACAAGGGTATCTTCAAATCCATTAATGTACATCTTTATTCTATCGCCCGATTTCATGTATATTTCGGATTTATCTAATACTGCATTTCGTTCCATTAAACAGCCATATCCATCTAATTTGTTATGTGAACTTACTGTTCCGGAGCCTATTAGTGTATTATTACTTAATTCTCTAGTTTTTGCCGCGTGTGCAACTAATTCTGCAAAATTAAAAGTCATTTCCTTGGCAGTATCAATTTTACCAACTCTCTGACCATTTAATTCTATAACCATATCAGCATGTAATTTAGAATCATACCAATATTTTCTTAAAGCATCTACTGGATAACAATACCGTCCTAAAGAACTACGAGGTTTGCTTTGCAAAAATCCAAAACCTTTTGCAAGTTCTGCTGGTATTAATTTTCGTAAACTAATATCATTTATTATTGTAACAAACCTGATACGCTCTGCGGCATCTTCTACACTAATACCAAGTGGTACGTTATCAACAAGTACACCTATTTCTGCCTCAAAATCTAATCCATATTCATACGGAAAAGGATGTATATCCTCATTCCACATTAAAAATTTATCACTTACTGCTTGATACATCAAAGGATCAGTTTTAAAACTTTCAGGTAATGTTGCTCCTCTAGCCGCACGTAATCGTTCCATATGAATTAAATATGCACTACCATCACAAAACTGTCTTATTTTTAAAGTGAATGTGGGTAGTGGTGGAAGACTATATCCTGAATTTGACCACATAATAGAATCGTTCTCGTCTGGCATTTATAATGTCGTTGTTATTTCTAATCGTAGATTGTTAGGATCAAAAAAGTAGATACTATATATCCAGTCATCGTGATTAGTTGGTCCTATTACTTCTATATTATATTGTAACAGATGATTGTGCCATTTGTCTACCTCTTCTTTAGAGTCGACATTAAATGCAAAATGTACTACCCAATCATCACAATCTGTTATAGTTGCATCTCCGTCACCTAAATCAAAAAATGCAATACAACTTTTGTCTGGCATTTGAAAAAAGATATGTTCATATGGAGCATATTCGCCAGTACTAGGAACATTATCTTTTTTTATAGTATGAACGTGAGGAAGGCCCAATACACCTTGATAAAAATTTATTGTTTCTTGTACATCAGCACATTTCCATGCAAAATGATGTAGCCTTTTAATCTGCATTCTCTTTTTCTTGTATTGCGGAAAGTTCTTCTAGTGTTAAACCTTTAACACCTTCATAGATAATAATATCGTCTGTATCTTGAATAGCAAGGCGCGCCTTTTCTATACTGTCTGTTTGAAATAATACTTTGTCGAAGTTATCAACTACAACATAGTCTATCTTTTGCTCTAATTTACGAGCGAGTTCCTTTTTATAAGTGGCCATATATTTCCTTTAATTTAAAAGTTGAATTGGTCTCGGTGGTAGGGTTCGAACCTACGGCCCCCTGCTCCCAAAGCAGGTGCGCTACCAGACTGCGCCACACCGAGGTTAGTGATTTTTTGCGTAGTCGCCTTCGTAAAAAGTCTCAGGATCACGGTGCATTGCACGATCCATATAATCATCTAAAATTGTTGTTTTTTCTAATAGGGCATGAAATAAAACTGTTTCTTTTTCTAATGCTTCTGCTTCCCATGGAAGATCTCTATAATTTAAACCTTTCCATTCAAATATTTCGCCCTTCCATTTTTCGATATCTTTCTTTTCATACTGTATCCATTTTCTTGTTGCGAACTGCCAAACATGAATCATTTCGTGTGCAAGTATTCTTAATATAAATGTAGTACGGTGACTACCATCTATTTCAAGATCAAACTCTCTAGGTCGACTACATTGACCCGTAATTAAACTAGAGCCCATTTCGTCGCCATTGGATTTTTTTTCCATTTTTTTAACAATTTGAATATCTACAGAAATGTTTCGTGCTAAATCTTTACGCATTAATTCATTGGCATAGAATTCAGCCGAATTTGTAATAAGATCACGAAAATTCTTACCCTGGGTACGATAACCGGATAATTGAATTAGCATGTTTTTTTGGGGATTGTTAGATGAGTAGATAATCTCTTACTATAACAATATTGTACACTCATTTTCTGATCCTGTCAACCACACAAGTTATTGATATTAAAAAGAAATTAAATTAGATACTATTACCATCCTAATGCTAATGGAGTTCGTGTCCACTGGTTTGGCATAACACATACATATAAGAACCATTGACCACCCGTTTGTCCTATAGCCAATTCGCCTGGTGTTCCTGGAGAATTAGGTAGTTTAGCATTATCTGTAGGAATACTACCATCACCATGATGTTTGCCCCATTGCAATCCTCCTGATGGTCCACCTTTTAAAACTTGTCCTTCTTCTGCCGGAAGTTCTAGTTTTGCTATGTGTAAGCGGCCAGTAGTAGAATCAAATAAATCTTCAAAATTAGTACCACCGCCTGGTCCTTCAATATATTGTAAAGGAAATTTACCATCTGCTCTACCAGTTACAAGTAATTTCTCTTCTTTGAAGAATTTATATCTATCGCCATCGGTATGATTACTAAATGCATTAACTGCTTCTTGATCATTTGCTTCCATTACAACATATGCTTCATCTGCACCACTTTCTGCTACAAATGATTTAATTAAAAATTCACCACCTTCGGTTCCTGCTTCATTTTCTATATCATATTTTGTATCAACTGGAACATTTCCATTTTCCATTTCTGCATTAAAATCTTGGAATGCCTGATTATTCTCGGTGCTATGTTCTGCTTCAAATACCCTAGTTTGGCCAACAGTAGTACCTGCCGAAACATTATGTAAAGGAATACCACCTGCTGTGTTTGAAGTAGAAGATTTTGTAGTAGATGAATGTGTTTTACCATCAGCATCAACACCCATTCTATTATCTGGTCCAAATGTAATTTTAGATTTAGGACCGAGTTCTAAATTTCCATTTGGTCCCGTTGTGGTAACTGCATTCATATTCATGAAAATATCATATCTAGACGTTATGGTATTATGACTAGCAAATATAGTTTCACCAGCAGTAGTTTCGGGATCTAATACAGCATATGCGGCAAATGGACCACCCGGAGTTGTTGTATCTTCTGCGGTATAAGAAACTAATGCAAACGTATCCTTTTCGTTGGTTGCTGTATCTGAAACTTCATATGTTACACCTGCCATTTGTCCATCAAATTCATCATGAAAACGTTGTGCATTTACAGCATCGGCACTACTGAGTTTAGCAGTAAATGTTCGTTGTGCACCAGAAGTTATAGTTTCAATTGCAATTGCGCCCACAGAAACAGTAGATTTTCTTTTTCTAAACTTCATCTTACCGCCATGTATAGCAATTTTGTGATTATCACCTACCCAAATAGAATTTGAACCTAAATATATATCTCTAACTTTATATTCTGCGGATCCTATATCATATACATCATTGGTATCAGGAAGTATATGACCTTTCATTGTTACTGCGGAAAGTTCTGTAGTTCCGGTTGCAGTAACATCACCGGTTACTGTTAATTTACTTGCGGTCGCATCCCATACAAGTTTAGCATCGGATGCCATAACATTAGCAGTATTGAATTGGACTTCTCCAGAATTACCAGCAGCTGCTGGCGCAGTGGTTTGGATTATCTGTTGGGAAATCTCCTCATCGTCTCCAAATTTAGAATCTATAGGCATAATTTATTTTCCGTTTTTAGTATTTATTCGTTTGGCAATACCCAAGAAACAGTTGCTTCATCCCATATCCATTGTTGTGTATCATTAGTCGGCCAACTTGGTGGATTATAATGGCATGTTTCTTCATTTAATGTCCATGAAGCATAAGGTTGTGGTGGTATAAATGCATTTCTGCCTTCATCATAAAACCATCCTCGTCCTGCATAATTTTTTCTAAAGTTATTATTATAACTTGTTTGTACCCACTCTGTTTCTTCACCAAATAAATTTTTACAATATGCAATACCTAATGCTTCGCTTTCTTCGCCGTTTTCGTCTAATATATCTTCATTGCCTATTACAACTACTCGTAATACAACGTTATCTAAAGTTGAATCTATTTCTGCAAAATGTGCCATATTATGTTCCTATTTGTGATGTAAGGTATCTAATAATAATCATACCTGATCCACCGGAACCTCCAATATAAAATGGAGGTTGTCCACTTTGTGCTTTTCCATATCCACCATTACCAGTATTAACTTGACCGGATTGTCCTCCGCCTTGTGGTGCACCATCTCCTCCTCTAGCAAATGTAATTCCGAAAAAATTAGAATCGGCAAGTCCTGCGCCACCTGTTTGTTGTCCGCCGGCGCCGCCCGCACCACCGCCCGAACCTGAATAACTCATATTACCATCACTAGTATGATAACCGTTATTACCTTGGCCAGCAGTTCCGTCGCCACCTGTTCTACCATTTGCTCCGCCGCCTCCAGAGCCCCCGTCGCGACCCCGATAACCATCGCCTCCTTCTTCATGATACGCTCCAGCACCACCAGCGACAGCACCATTTGGAGAACCACCCGAAGCAATAAGTCCGGTAGCATTACCATCATTTGCCGAAGCACCTCCTGCTCCTATAGATGCTGTATGAATCCCTGCTCCAATTTGATAATTCATACTAACGCTCATGCCACCTCCTCCGCCACCCGCTGTAGCATTATAACCACCAGTCATTGTACTTCCTCCTCCGCCACCACCTGCAACACAGAGAATATCTATTACGCCACTACCAGTTACAGTAAAAGTAGCCGATGAAGTGTAAGTATGATATGTATAATCCCCAACCACGGTGGTTGAAAATCCACCAGTCGCTGTGAAAGGATCGCTTAATGGTGTTCCTATTAATGTTCTAATATTAGCGGCAAAAGGCATATTCCTATCCTATGAAGGTATAGCCATTGCTGTTGCGGAATGGAAGCCGAGCCATATCGCATTTGCTCCCAAACTTCCACTTGTTGTTATAAAAGTGAGAACATCATTTGTAGCAGATAGTGTTGGTTCGTCGCCATTTGTCCACATAGTAAATGCTGGCCAAGTTATTTGTTGAGTACTGCCATTGACTAGAATTAAAGTAAAAGAAGTACTTACACCAGCTGTTTCATCATATCCACTAAAAGTAAACGTGACAGG